>Ga0065711_1041197_pt1 | contig 16340 bp, 12 predicted proteins | sample Hoacrofraction12_FD_59098 | JGI IMG/M metagenome (GOLD analysis project Ga0065711, IMG submission 59098) | Hoatzin crop microbial communities from Cojedes, Venezuela - Epithelial fraction 12 v2 (version 2) | ecosystem: Host-associated > Birds > Digestive system > Esophagus > Crop | place...
CTCCCCAGGTGCAGGACCCTGCATTTGCCTTTGTTGAACCTCATCAGGTTCCTCTCTGCCCAACTTCCCAGCCTGTCCAGGTCACGCTGAATGGCAGCACAGCCTTCCGGTGTATCTACCACACCTCCCAGTTTGGTGTCATCAGCAAATGTGCTGAGGGTACATTCTAACTCTTCATCCAGGTCATTGATGAAGAAGTTAAACAAAGCTGGGCCCAGTACTGACCCAGCAGACGGACTTTAGGTAAAGTAGGTATCTGCCAAGGGTGGCAGGCTGCCAGGGGTCCCAAAAAAGAGCAGAACGAGGGGCCTGTATTCCAGAGGGGTGGTGAAGAAAACTGTAGTGCCCATCTTGACATTCCCATACTCCATCCCATTTCAATTTCATTGTATGAATTTAGGGAAATTGTTTTACATCAGCTTCCAGTCTGTGAAGATACAGTAAGATACACCTTTCATGACAAGTAGAGCATCCTTTCCAACAGACAACACAAATCAAGTTATTGCAGCCCTACTGTGAAACAAGGCGGGGGGGTGGGGGGACGAAGACCCAGTCTGTACTTAAGCATTCTCTTGCTGGTGAATTAGCTTTTTAAAGGTTGCCTGGACTTTCCAGAGGTTTTTCTAAGCTACTGACAGAAAAAGAAATTATGGGGAGCAGGAAATAGTTACAGTCACTAAGAAAAAAAAACACCTAACTACTTGAAATCATTGAGCTATTGTATCGGTGATGCTTCTGTAATGTCCTGCATAAAGGCTCCGCTGCCCTTAATTTTTGATCTACAAGGAATAGCAATAATGAGAAAATGTTACTCTCCTTACATCAGGAGAGCTGTCCCAGATCTAGGGTTGTTCTAACTGGAGCAGGGCACACTGGAAACAGGGTAGCCTGGACTCCTTGCATCCTTGTCCCATTTAAGAAACAGAGAAGTGGAAGAAAGGGCACCCGAGTCACCCCAAACCAGGCCAGGCAAATGTGAGAGGCACCTTTCCCAGGCTTGGGTTTCCTGCTGAGCTAACCCGTGCAGGAGTGAAAGTGTGTGGCTGGAGGTGGAGGGGAGCTGGAGTGAGATGTCCAGGGAAGTTTGGAGCAGCTGGTACCAAAGAAATCTCATTCTGGGAGCTGGTGCGATAGCCTTGTGGTGTCACAGAATCACAGTTAGGGGTTGGAAGGGACCTCTGTGGGTCATCTAGTCCAATCCCCCCACCGAAGCAGGGTCACCTACAGCAGGCTGCACAGGACCTTGTGTCAGCAAGCTGTATCCAGCTGCTGCCTCCAGGCACTGGGAAGAAACTGCTGCCAAAGCACGCAGCAGCTGGGCCGACTGCCACCCGGACAGGAGGTGAACTAGGGGACTGGTGAGCAGCACAGGGGAAATGTTGTAGCTGTGGGTGGGACTGGGGAATCTGAAAACAAGGAGCAGACACAGAAAGAAATGCAGAAAGAGTAACAGCCGAGCAGGTAGAACGAAAATGAGAGACCTGAAACCAGGCAAAGGAGAGATGAAGCAGAAGTTCACCTCTGTGTAGATTAAACTGTTTAAAGGCAGCCCAGAGGTATTAGTCCAATACAAAGGGTTTCTTCAATGAAGTAAGTAAGCTGACTTGGGTCTAAGTCAGAAATTTGGGGAAATAAATTAACTTGTTGCTCTTCCCAAGGACACTTATGAGCACTTCGGGATCACAAACAAGAAAAGGGGTTAAGGACCATGGTCACTTTAAGACCAAGCACAGAAGAACAGTCAGTTTAAGGCTATCCAAGTGCTTGATAGAGCACCCAGTTAAGAACAGAAGAAATGGGCTGCAGGGCCAGACGACCTGCAACAGGACTATATCCTTGATAGAGAAACTAGGAAGTGTTTTTCAGCGAAAGCCTTACTACGTTTTGCAGGCTGCTCTCCTCATATGTCCGCAAGAGCCACTGCTACCAGAAAGCAGCATGATAATTCACTCTGTAAAACTGATGTTTGGAGTTTTAGAAAGCAGCCATTCTTTATTGCAGCCCTGGATGCACAGGGGAGAGTTCCACCCAATTGTGCGTGCCAATAAGACTATACTACTTTATATTTATACTACATTTAGGTTCATATTAATGATTCTTCCAGGAACTTATTAACATATATTAATGTCCTTCATGCATGTCTGTTAGCGCCTCGGGTGGTTGTCGGGGGTCTTCAGATGAAGGCTCGTACTCTTCATCACTGTGGCCGCCAGCTGACCTTTGCTTCCATGCAAACTCAATTCCAAAATCATGTACACCGTGTCCTTCAAAGTTGTTTTCTTTCAGTCTTGTAGTCATCTTGCACCTTCCTTATCAGTATAGTTCCAAGCGTCTGCTCTCCCAAAGCTGAGCTGTCGAAAGTGGGATTATTCAGAAACTTCTTATCTTACAACTATCCCAGCTATTCACAAAAATTTACTTTTGTTTGGTCACATCCGTTATGCAATGAGTCTAATGACTTATATTAATAGCTTCCCATTTATATTTGCAGGTATCACCACAACAGTTGGATATGGGACATTAGAGTGTATGTTTCTGCAGGTCCCTATTAGCACTAGTTGATGTTACAGAATCACAGGAAGACAGGTTAAGAAAGACCTCTTGAGATCACCTAATTCAACATCCCACTCAGAGGGACAATCCCTCCTCCTTCTCCTTTAACATGCCTAATCCTTTTTGTATCCTCCTACCGTGAACTGCCACTATAACGTATGGAAACAAAGTTCAGAAATCCACTACTTGCTGTGCAAACTATCTTGTTTAATCAGTTTTAAACTGATCTCCTGCTTTTGATTAACGGTCTCTAGCTCTAGAACTGAAGAAACTGATGCAAAAGCAGTCTGCATTAGCCTTCTCCACCACTTTCCTGATTCGATAACCCTGAAGAGTCCAATATGTCCACACTGCAGAGTCCCAAACCCTTCAGTATTTTCTGTCCAGGCAGTTCCTCCATCGCTTTAAGATTTCCCACCCAAATCTAGCTAGATGCCAATGAAAGGTTTTTGGATTTTCAACTTTGTACAACTCTTTCTGACGTTGTTAGAAATTCCAGAGAATTTTCTCCTCCTGTCCAACTTGAAAAATCAGCTTTATATAGCTACTCATTTCTGCTGCCATTCTCCAATCTCACTGGAAAGACCTGAGACTGAAGCTGTTGTCCCCTCTGTCAGAAATATCCTGGAAGAGAGCCAAGAGTTCTTAGGAATTTTGAGCAGAACCATCATAGACTACAAACAAATGCTCCGCCTCGAGCTCTTTTTTTTTCTTCAGAGTCTTTTCTGAAAGTTCAAGCCTTGCCAAATCCAGGTCTTTACTTAGTTACAAATATTCCTTTATTGTCACTGGAAATGTTATGGGAAATGTACAGTCTTTTCTCCTCATCAAAAGAAAAAATATACATGGAAGAACAGGGAGACATAGGGTTGACAAAAGATGTAGCACTAGAAAGAAGACAGGATGAAGAGAGAGAAGCACAGTCAGAAACAGAGAGGACTGAGAAGAAAAGCAGGAAGAGGAACGCAGAGTCAGATGTACAGGTGGCTGCAAACAGAAGAAGTGGGAAGCCTGGGTCCCTGTGCTAGGGGCCCTGCTTATGTGCCAGAACAGCTATCGGGAAAGGGTGTTCTATCTTTCCTGGGAATCCACACGGAAGGTAGTGAAGGTCACAGATGCTACTTGCCCACCTGATGCATCTCCTGGACAGTAGATTCACAGTGAAGAAAAGCCAGGGATGGACATCAGCACAGCATCTGGTTAAAATGAGTTTGCAGATCCTGGTAGGAAGGGCAGATGGAGAAATGATTCTACCCATGTGCTGTATGACTGTGCAGATAATTTTCTGTTACTCTTTTCCCTCAGTTTGTAGTTTTACTCTTTCTTTACTCTTTTATTCTTTACTTCTGCTATGGGAGTGCCCTTATTTTTTTATTTTTTTTTTTAATACATCATATCCTCTCAGATTCAGTCTTTATTTGTGCTCTGAATTGTACCCAACCTGTCAGGTAAAGCTTCAGAGTCCACAAAGACAACCTCAGAGAGTCTCGGTTGGAATATTTAAGCAAGAGGATGTGTTGGTCTTCTGCTAGGCAGCTAGCAGTGTGAGATCACAGCAGATTCAACACGAGAGGGATAATGTTAACACAGTTAAGCATGAATTTAGACATGTCACTGCTAATCCCTAGATTAACAAGAGGGAAGGAAATGTGTCAAAATAATAAAGTACCTATTAAAAAAGCTGTAGAGACAGACACTGATCCACAGTTAGCACTGATAGATGACAGAACACCATCAGTGAAGCGTGAGCTGTCATCTGGCAATGTTCTGTTCTGCAGAAACCAGATGAGTTAGGGCCTTCTCTCAGACTCACTGGGGATTTCCAGATATTGAAAAAAAGATATAAGGAAGGAAAATTCGGAAGAGAAATAAAATAATAACACTAAATTTTTTTTAAATCCTCACCTTAATATGGGGTCTCTAAGACTTTCTCCTTTTGTATTAAATTGTTGCTGCTCTCTGGGTGCACAGGGGAAAGTGAAGATCCAGCAGGGTGAAATTGCTGTCTCAATCACTGAAGTCCTTTGGAGGAATACATTAAATATGCTCTTCAGATCATGCAAGGAAAGAGGATAAGGGTCTCGGAGGGAGATGGGTATCAACTCCAAAAAGTCTAAGACAGCAGGAGAGATTCAGAGGCTGGGAGGAACATGGGGCTTCTTGGGTGCTAATCCCATGCTGATGATTTAGTTTATCAGCTAACAGCATGTATGTGAAACGCTGGCTAATGTTGCTTCTTAACATTTGTTAGTGGTTATGCTTTCCAGAGGGGAAAGGAGAGTCTACACGCTGTTTTTTTTAAGGATGCCCTGGGTTGAGCCCACCCCCCCACCCCCCCACCCCCACTCTGGGGGGGGTTGTTGGAGAGCTGTGCTGCAGCCCAGGGCAGCAGAAGGAAGACAACAGTTGGGGCCAGCACCTTGGCTCTGCCTGACTTCTGGATGGCATGATTGGCACGAGCAAGAGCTCAGAAATCATTAAATGGAAAGAATGGAAAAAAAAAATAAGGTGAGCGTATGTCGTATTTTTTAAATTGCGTTATGGTTTTGGGCGTCATTCAAGATTGTCCCTATAAGCAGGAGATCTAGGAACTTTGCTGGATGTGCCACTCTGTGGCATACAGTATCACATGTGCTTGGGCATAAGGTCCACGGTCAAATGAAAGGGGAACCTATCCACCTCTCTTTGGTATCGCTTAAGAAATACCTGCTTGCTGTGCTCTGAAGCTGTCTCTTACCAGCCTTCCTTACTACAGCATCACCTTTTGGCAAAAGAAAAGGGTTTTTCCCAATCTGCTATGATAAGTTCTAGGAGTTTTCTTACTTCTCCTTTCTGTGAATCTATGTTCAAATCTGCCTGTACTGTTCAAAAGAAGGTTATGTGTCTATTGCTATTTTAAGGTATAAACTTGATATCTGATTATTTTAATAGCTTGGGTTGTTAATCATACCACTCCAAGAGAAATATTTCAAGGATAAAGATTAATTACTTTTAATGTTGCTTCATATTTGTTATGCCGCAGATAATGCTTGTTTTAAGTAAGTGGAAACAGGTGTGTAACAATTGATTAAATTAAATTAAACAAGCAAGTAGGGAATGAAATGCACATGGCTATTTTCAAGGTTTCAGATATTGTAAACACTAATTAAGCAGCTGGAAATCAATAAGTATACAAAACTATTCCCTCTTCCCAATTTTACGAGGTAGAGGAAGCCCTGATGTTTTCAGTCATGACATAGTTATTTATACCTTGCTGAAGTATAAAGAAGAGGTGCTCATAACCAGGCTAGCCATGCCATGGATGCAGCTAGATGAGTCTTCTTATCTGGACACTTCTGACTCCTGTAGAGGTCAAAGAAACATGATGTAGCGCCACTTTAATACTGTCTGTTTATTGTCAAAAGAGAGCAACTTGCCTGAAGTGAATCATTTTCAGAACTAATTAGCAAAAGTAATCCTCCATTCCCCTTCTGGCTAAAATTAAGTCCTTTTCTATAAAATACAGGATGTCTAGTACCTTTCCAGTGCTGAATTACCATGCAAGACTACCATAAATTTTGTGTGTATATGAATAAAAAAGACTTAGAAAGGGGAGAAATGGATTTGCAAAATTCTCCAAAGGTGTCTATTAATTTCTGCTCTCAGAGAGTCCCCATTTCCACTGACCATCTTAGTCGATAGATGTGCTCCCTGCAGAAGCACACACAGGCTCTTGACTTTTGCAACTAAATTGTTTGATGGCTTTTTCTACTACTGCCAGCAGAAGTCAACACAGCCAAGTCGGAGAAAGAAACTACTTTTCAGCCTGTTTTGTGCAATCCTGTGCACAGCATTTTACAAAGCTCCGAGTAGCTACCTGTGCGCCAGCCCACTAAAGGCAAACGCTGGCTGCACAGAGGACCCACAGCAGACACTCTGCCTCGTAAGGGTGATTTCCTGGGTGTCCATATGCTGGTTAGGGAAGGGGTTCCACCGTACCCGATGGAGCAATACCTGTGATGGCTGAGGAGGGGAACAGGTCCCGCTGCTCAGAAACCAGTGGCCAGCCCTGCCTGCTTAGCATTTGAATTCATAAAGCCTGGCTCTGAGGTCTATGGCAGATCACCGAAAATAAGCATTAAAAAAAAGTGTGCGTGGAGAGGAGAGAGATGCAGTCTTCTCTTTTTTACCATGGGGTGTGCAGGGAAGGTGAGTGAAACGGGTTCAATCTCTGTCCCATGCACGTGGTTTCCAGTTGATCCCAAACCAAGTTGACGTGCGGAAACAAACTCCACAACTCACAGAGAGTTATAAAGCAGGTATGTTTATTACGGCGCCGGGGGCAAGGGGGATCGCGCCTCCTAACTTGCACACCAAGTCACAAAGCATGCCCCTATTTATTACAAAGTTTATCTAAGTGGGCTGGATTATTACAACTAGTTCTGGGAATAGGCGTGATTATTATAATTATTTCCAGGAATTCATTATCATACTCCGCCCCTCTTTAGCGCTTGCGCAATGTCATCTGGTGGCTGTCTGTGGGGTCTTCTGGATGAAGGCTCATATTCTTCCTCGCAAAGGCTGGTAGTCTTCCTCACTGTGTACTTCTCACCTTTGGCCCAAAACTGCTGAGCTGTCTGTGTTGGCTGAGTTCCAACCCTCCAAACCAGTTTCATCTAGAGGGGGGCTTCTTGTTCTGGTTATCAGTCCTTATCTGTCCCCGTCTCTTTTACCTGTCTTGCTTATCTACACTTGAGCTCACAGTAGTCCTTGTTAGCAAGGTTACAAAGAACAGGACCAAACTAAATGTCAGTGGTTAACCCTTGCCTCGACATGGCTGCAAGGCTATATAACAAAAGCAAACTAAAATTATAGCAAAATCGAACTAAACGTCAATTTCCCACATCAAGGTCTGGATATATTTTAGGGACAGGAGTGTGGCATGTCACAGGGTCTGCATGGATGCAAGGTGTCTGGATGGTTGGAGCTATTCCACTTGACATAGATAATTTGAAATCAATTGGAACACAGACTGGACTGTGCTCACTCTTCCCTCCCTGCATCTTCCTACCACCGTCATCTCCTCTCCCTGCTGCTCTAACAAGAAGCCATAAAAATACTTTTCCCCAGGAGGGTGACTTGGAGGGGCAGCAGAGGGAGCAGTGAGGAGAGGAGGCTCTTCTCTTCCAGCTTTACAGGTATGCACCTGCAGGTTTTTTTGGGGGTTGTAAGTGCAAATAGAGGCTTAAGTGGAAGGCTGGAATTCTTATCACCGGAGCACCTTCAGCAGAGACAAACACTGCTGCTTTCACAAGGTCTCTGGTCCTCCTTCCACATGTGTAGGAGCATTTGTGATGGTGGCTGTAAAAAGTCGGCACCCCGCTATTACTCTTCCACAAGATCCTCACAGAAGCTTGCCTGAGCTGGAAGCTCATGGTGTTTGGTTTAAGCACGCGTCATACCTTTGGGGGATAAGAGTTTATGTAACGAAAAGAGGGTTCAGTTCAGCTTGTTTTCAAAACCTCCTTCCTGGAAGATCTGTCTGCTTTTTCTGTCATGCTTTATGTTAATAATGTCCCAGCTCTGCTGAACAAAAAGAAGTCCTCTGTGGTCTCACTGGACCATTAAACAAGAGAGGCAGCTCTCATCTGCCTCTGCAAAATCTCCTGATATTAGCAATTATTGTTCTGAAGTTTCATCACTGACATATAGGAAACCTATGAAAGAATGGGCATTTAATTAAACTACAGGCAAAGAGGCACTTGATGGTTGGACACTGCTTGAGTTGAAGCAGTCTTTATTAATGTAACTGAAAAAGATACTGACCACTGCATATCAGCTTCACAAATGTTCCTCTCTATGACATTACCCTGGTATTGTTCTCTTTGCATAATCCAATCAGTCTCTTTTCACTACGATATTACTTGAGCAGAGATGTTCCCCCAGTGCCTTGTGGGCTGAAGTAGTAGTGCTGAAAGTGAATACATGCGTGACTGCCCTCAGGGAAAGAGAAGTTGCCCAATTCAGTCTGGTGATGTCAAAACTCTACATGCACAATGGAAACAGTATTGCACTAGCTGGCTAATCAAGCACATTTTCTGTGTACCTTGGCAATGCCCCTTATTCTAATGGCTGCTTCATTAGCAACATCTTTTTGGTAAGCTACAAAATTTACACTTCTGAGACAACTGAGAGTTTCATCTCCTGAGGTCCAGGCTCCATTGAAGTCACTCTTCTGGGATCGTTTCCAATTTTTATGTTGTGTTGGGAAATTAACTTTGTGCCATCTTGGCCCCATTAAACCAGTGGGAGTTTTGCCTCGGACTGCAGTAGAATTAGGATTTTGTGCACTCTATAATAATTGAACTGGAAATTATAGGAGCACAATCTTCCTTCTGCCCTATTAATGAGCTTAACAACTTGCTACGAGTGAGCTTCTGCAGATGAGGAATCTGTGCAAGTATTTACGCAAATCCCACATGAAGCAAAGCTTGTATGTCTCGAATGAATAAAACGTAATGTACCCATGCTGGGCTCCGTGTTCAGCAGCTTGCAGTCAAACCTTCCTCTGGGCTCAAATCTATAGATGTTGTAGGAAGAATGGCTAAAATGTTAACAACTAACTCACCTTATTGTTATTAGAATTGCAAGCCTGAAATGGAGGCACTGAAATTAAGGGGAATTTGGGGGGAATTTAGGCTTGATTTCAGTGGAAACAGAGCTGCTTCTACAAATTCTACCCAACATGGGGAGGCTGGGTGTGTTTGATTCTTTTCTCCCTTTTATGCTGTCTCCTTTGTACCATCTTCTGTAATGGATGAGAGCATCCTAGGCAGAGGGCATCATCCTGCTCCAAATAGCAGGCAATAATCTCATTAGCAATAGGAACCAAGCAAGGACCATTAGCACATTTTCTTCCTCCTTCATTTTTGCTCTACGGGCTGGATTGGCAATCTGAAAGGAGACGGGTATAGCATGAAGACAACGGCAAAAGCCCTGCATGACTGCTGCCACTGGAGCAGCACCACTGCTGTTCTCTGGGCAATCTGGGATTTCTCAGGATGTAACATCCCCTTGTTTCCCCTCAGTCCTTAGCACAACTACGCTCCTTAGGAGGCAGGACCACAAACCAGGCAGCTGTCAGACGGCTGCCAAACATCCTTGTGCACTGCAGGAAGCCGGAGCGCTCATGTCCAGACACCTTCTCTCAGCAACACAGCACAGAAAGGCTTTGTAGGGATCTTTTGAGCAAGCTGTTGAGAACAGAAGTGTTCAAACAAGTGAACTAAGAGATGTTTTGATTTGCTTCATTGATCAACACAATATGGGTCTCTAGCATCTTTATTATTGCTCCTTAATTGTGCAAGTAAAAATGTTTCCCCCCTCTCAAAAAAAAAAAAAAACAAACCACCAAAACAGAATCACAAATTATAGTATTCACAACATATGTATGTATATTTATATCCTGTAGGCATTGAAAAAAACCCACAAAAACAACTGCTTCCTTCAAGAGCAAACCCTGATAAGAAAGCTGCAGTCCTCAACCTGCCATCTTCACATGATGGCCATCAGGGCTCTGACTCAGCTGGCCAGCCATTTGACCAGGCAAGGGTTTACATTAGACATTAGCGATGGCACCCAGAATGAAGTGGCAAACGCTTGGCATGTAGAAGACTTCTTTCTTGATCTCTCCTGCTCTGCCTTCTCCAGCCAGCATCAATTAATCTATTACCATTTCTTACCTACTGAATTTTTCAGGGCACCAAGTACTGAAAATTAGGTTTCTTTTCTTTTGCAAAGTAAAAAGAAAAAAAAAAACAACTCAGGATATGGAAAGGTGTGTTCTTTTGTCTTCCTGCAGAGGCGAGGTGCTTGTAGCTTGCCACTGACTGAACAATGCTGGACAAGTCAGCATCTCTGCCCACGTGTCCCTTTGAGACCCAAGCCAGACACAAACTGGAAGTTGCTGGCACAGCGATGCTCTCTCATTTACACAGAAGGGCAGTGACTAGCAAAGAGCTTGTGCTGCTTCTGTAATGCAAGGAATAAAGAGTGTCTAGGATTTTTCAAGGTGCTTGCAGCAAACTGGAAGTTGGCAGGGAAGCTGAGAGGAGGCACTACTCACCTTCCCTGGCTCCTTTGAAACACTCCTCCTACACCGAGGGCTCTGCTGCTTGCTTCTGTTTCATTCCCTAGGTTGAAATACTTCTGGTCTGGTTTCAATCAAGCCTAGTTCATTTCTCTTTTAATAAAGCATTTACTGGATAGCTCATATCGAAGTATCCATTGTCAGGAAAGCTCACAGACATCATCTCAGATGTCTACGTCTCTCTGCCATTCTGCTGCGAGGCACAGACAGGCCCAGGGAGAGCCCAAGTTTGCTAACGAGTCTCTGTCTCCAGTCTGAGACAAGCACGTGCTGTAGGCACTGCCGTTTCTCACACCCGTGCATGTAATCTCCAGTCAGAAAAGTTGTTTTCTTCCCAGCTTCGCAGTCTAATAAAACAAAGCAGGCAGCGTGGAGGGGGGTAGAAAGGAGAACAAATACAGCAGTGTTGTAGAAGCTGTTCAGTATTCTAAGCTGCAAGTGCGGAAGGGCTGGATGATATTTGAAAATATAATGCTCGGATGCATAGGTAGAAATGCTGTAATCTTGTCCAGTCCATAGCATTTTAGTAGAAAGACCCTCTGTGCCAATTCACAGGGACCTAATTAACTAGAGCAAGAGGTTAGAGGGTAGGGTGAGGAACGGCAGTGGGTGCTCCAGGAAAAGGAGCAACATGACAGATCTCATGCCCCTGGAAAGGGAGGGAGAGAAACTTCTCTCAGAGAGAAGGGGCAGCTTTCACCCCACCCCAGCTCCCACCTCGCTCCATGCTGTAGAAAAGCAATGCATTTAAGGAGAAGCACAAGTCACTTGGACCAGAGGTCATCTGCTACTGCTTTGTCCCAAGTCTCCCTGGAATATAGTTTTCCACTACCATCTGCCATTCTCTGGATTTTTACATCTGTCTCTCCCTAAAGAGTAAACCCACCCCCCCACTCCCCACCTGCCCCCAAGCCCTCTGACATAAGGATCAGTGAAAACCATGGACCGGAGTCTTTAGAAGCACCAAACTTGAAAACTTTTCTCCCTCCTTTAATGTCACATCTTATTCTTTCCTTGTTTTTATCTGAGCTTATTCCTCCTGAAGTAAGCAGGAATACTTGGTTACAGACTAGATAAGAATAATGTTAAATTATCTATCTAAATGTAAAAGCACAGGTTAATTTACAATCATTTTCATGTCATCTTAGCGCAATACTTTTTTTCTCTTGGCTTTGCGTGAAGACCCTTGCTTGACACTCTAGACTCTTGACAAAGACACTCCCTTTGCCACTCTAAATGGGGTTATTCTCTTCCAGCCTTTTAGGTCTCCTTCATAATCCCCCTAAACTTTGCAGGGGCAGTCAGAAGGATGTTTGCATGAGAGCCATCTGTCAGGCTGGATATGAATCCCAGACTCCTCTGAGCCTTAGAGACTGCTCCAGCCTCGAAGGTTTCATTCAGCACTACAACAAACACAGATGGTTTCCCTCCTGGACGTGGGACAAACGTGCTGCCTTTCAGGACGTGGCAATGATTTTCCTCAAGTAAGCCTTCTGTTGAAAAAATGTGAGCTATCAATTTGTTTGGGTTTGTGATAAATGCAATTTATGCCCCTAGATGCATATTCTTTTATATATAAGGAAAAATCAAAAAGTTTGTAATCATTTGTCTGAAAAGTCGGGCACACTGAGTGCAGGTTTCAATCCACTGCACTTTTAACCTCCACAACTTAAACGGAAACGACCGAAGACAAGTGTTGACTGTACATCAAGCAATTTGATAAAAAAAACCAGCGCTGGGCATTGATCTATCGATCAAACTGCTGTGGCTTCAAAGTAACTTGTTTAACCAACCATAGTCTGTTTTCTACCTATGACAACATTTATAAAGTGACTAAATTAATAAACTGGTCCTTGCAAGATACAATTCCTTAATTCTCCATTTATAAATTTACCCTGGGCTTGCAGAGGCATGCAGCGGCTGAAGAGTTGGCACCAACCTAGACCAAACATTCCGCGCTGTGCAGTACACTAGCGCAGAGAAGCAAGCATCACAGACTGGAACTGGGCTTCAGCACACCAGTGTGAGCCCTGAGTTTGCTTGTCTGGAGGGAGCATTACCTTGGATGTAACCACATGTTTCTGCATAGAGAAACTGCTTGAAGCTGGCTCAGTAACAGTTTTCATATGCCTAAGACCTGTTAAAGTGAAATCACCCTTCACTTCTACCTGATCAGCACTTGCTATTTCATCTGAAAGCAGTGCCAGGGCTTGAAAGTCACATCTGAACAAACTGTAATGTAAGCAGTTGAATACAAAACCCCACAGAACCACAGTGAAACACCTCCATCTGTACCTTTGATCGTATACAATTTTTTAATGCCCATCATGGTCCTCTGCAGCAGACAGGGAATATGTGGAGGTAACAACTACATCATCTTTAGGACGAGGGGCCTCCTGCTACTGATAATGATGCTCACCCTCACCTCTTTAGAGACAGGGTTTTGCACGGGAACATACTGTGATACGACTCACCTGATGGTCCCCAGTGTCTTGTTTCTCTCCTACGCAGCAGCGTCTCACCTCCTTCCCAGCAGACCCATCCTTGCCTCTGCAGGCAGCATCAGCTGCTTTGCTCAACACCCGTGCCTTGTAGGCAGCCTCCTTTGTGTATTTGGCTTTTTTTTCCAGACCATAATGTTTATTTAAAAGACAGTGATTTTTTAAAGAGGACCGGCATAGAAATCCAACACAGTAGAACTATTTTAACAATGGTACGGAGGAGAGCAGAAGAGGAGAAAGCACAGGTATTTTAAATGCCCCATGGAGTCTGAGGTTTGCCAGTCTCAGCACTCGGCCAAACCGAGCTATCTACTTGCAGTAATTCCCCTCCCATCCCAAAAGTGGGATTTTTATTTAATGCAAGACTTCTAAACAAACAAACAACCTCCCCATGTATTGTGAATCAAGGCATAAAAACAGTCTTGTTCTACCAGGACTTCCTCAAAAACCAACACTCCAATCCCATCGCATCAGTCCAGTTTCATTTATCACATACGATGTGGCCCAAACTGTAGGCTCACTTATGCCAGAATGAGCATGGCACCAGTAATCTGTAAGGAACAGAGCTGTATCTGGCTTCCTCTTCCACAAATCCAGTGTTTTAACTAGTTCATACTGGACTGGCACTGCCATGAGTGAGATCTGATTTTGGTCTTGAATTTGGAGAGATTCAAAGTGAGTTCACTGCGAGCTAAATTACAGCTGGAAAATAACCTTTACTAGTTACTGCAGCGTTGAACAGCCAGCTGTGCTTATGTTGCTAACCCAGCTGCAGCCCTACTATTGACCAGCAAGCAGAGCATCGAGGGGCACCACGCATCTTTCCAGAAATCACTCTCTCCTGCTGTGCTGAAAATTTTCAATAAGGCAACATTTCAGCACAGAAAAGGAAAGTTCTAACAGGAAAAAAGCACCAGAGGAAGGCCAAATTCTCACTGCCCTTCGGACTTCTGAAAATTTGACCCTTGAATTATGAACCAAGCAGAAACAAATATGAAAATAACGAATGTATAGGTAGGTAATAGTTTTATACACATATATATGTGCATCTAAGTATGGATGTGTGTGTGTGCATATATATATGTGTATGTGTTTGTGTATTTATCTGGTTTCTATTAGATCATCTCCTCCTTTCCCAACTGTCAAAGCTGCATCATCTGTCTTCTAAAGCATGAGCCTGGAAACTTTTAAACATGTGCTTATCTTTAATTACATGCACAGTTCCCCAAGTGCTGATGGGAATGCTCGCTTACGAGGGAAGGGGGTTAAAGTGCAGATTTATTACAGACTCCAACTATTTTCCAGGCTGTGTTTGTGAAACAACTGAACAGGAAAGATTAGAAAGCTGGCAGGACTCCCAACCCTCTTACTAGCAGGACATCAACTGTAAATATTGTAAATCCCCCATCACATTGGTAAAGTGACAGCCCCTCTGGAAAGACTGGGATGAATCTTCTGCAGCAGTAAAACATTTCGTGGCATTGTGAGGTATCTGACAAATGTGATAGGCAACAAGGGTTGGCTGCGTTACCGCACTGAGTGCGATCGTCCACTTTCTTCCTGAGTAAAGCTATCCTGTGGTATTCCCAAAGCATCCTTGGGATCTGGTGGCTGGAACAGGAAACGGTTTTCTCATCCTCAGGGAATTTTTCCACTGCTATGAACGACTGAGTAACTTTTACAATCAGGACAATGAAAACATAAAAAGGCAGTCTTGAGCCGAGTTTCAAAATATATTTCTGATTTTAGCATTTTGTTTTGTGAGCCCATTTGTCAGTGATCTCATTCTGATTTTTCCTGAGTTCATAGGAAAATATGAAATAACTTGTGTTTTCAAGTAAAAGGCATTTCAGTGTAAAAATAAAGGGTTTTTCATTTAAAACTCACCGCAACAGAGAGGTTTTGACAGTGTTGAAAGGAAAATCAGAGTTACATGGAGATCAGCAGGTTATTAAAAATAATTTTTTTATGAGGAGTTTGGGGCTTCTGTGGTTTGGAGGAGTTTGAGGTTTGGTTTTTTTTGCTTTTCACTTAGAAATGTTAATCTTTCAAAAAAATTCTTAGTGCACATTACTTAGAAGCCTAGGCTCCATTTTTTTAGCAGCGATTTAAGTATTTATGAGCTTGCTTTAAAAAACGGGTCTCTGAGACACCTAGACACACACTGCTTACACTCTGCGAGGTAACGAATGTGCTTGTCTCTCCCAGACATCAACAGGGAAAGCTCGCGGTGCTTCTAGGCGGTGCCTTTCGAGCATCTGACGTGCTTGGTCCTTTTGCAGAGCCACACCCAAAACGTGCAGAATCTGAGGGTGCTGCACAGCTCAGAGAGCTGGGAATTAGTGCTTCCCCCCTTTGGGCCTTCTATACAGTATATTTTTTAAGAAAGCTGACTCAAAGTATCACAAACTGAAGGAGAGGAAGTTCCGTCTGAACATGAGGAAGAACTTCTTCCCTCTGAGGGTGACGGAGCCCTGGCACAGACTGCCCAGGGCGGTTGTGGAGTCTCCTTCTCTGGAGATATTGAAGACCCACCTGGACAAGGTCCTGTGCAGCCTGCTGTAGGTGACCCTGCTTCAGCAGGGGGTTGGACTAGATGGACCCACGGAGGTCCCTTCCAACCCTGACCATTCTGTGATTCTGTGAAAGTGTGCAGCGCATGCTGCTGCTGTTGAAATGCAGTTGCTGAGTGGGGGGAGAAGCGAAGGGGGAGACCACCGCAAGAGTGAGCAGTCATAATTTTTAAAGATATTTAAATAAAAGGATAGAGACAAAGGCATTTTTGTTGCGAACGAACACTAAGACAGTCGGGGCAGTTCACAGCCCCACCATCGAGCAGAACTTTTCCAACGTCAGGCACATTTGTATGTTTTTCCCTCGGTCGGAATAACAGCCCCTTCCAAAGGCGTGGGCTAAAATAGGAGAGACCGGTCTCTCCTGGTAAACAGCTGGCAGCCGCAGCAGACTCCCTGCCCGGCCCCGTAAATGCCGCGCTTGTGTGACCAGCTGCGGCCAGATGTGCGCCCAGACACCGCCGTCACCCCCCGGCCGCAGCGCTGGAGCCAGTGCCCATCACCGCTGCTCCCAGTCGCGGTGCCCTCCCTTCCCCGCCCCGCTTCCACCCTCCGCTCTCCCCTGGGCCCCCGGCGGCTCCAGCC
>Ga0065711_1006829_pt1 | contig 16338 bp, 8 predicted proteins | sample Hoacrofraction12_FD_59098 | JGI IMG/M metagenome (GOLD analysis project Ga0065711, IMG submission 59098) | Hoatzin crop microbial communities from Cojedes, Venezuela - Epithelial fraction 12 v2 (version 2) | ecosystem: Host-associated > Birds > Digestive system > Esophagus > Crop | place...
TGGTTAACCTGTCGTCCACCAGGACACCCAGGTCCCTCTCCGCAGAGCTGCTCTCCAGCAGGTCCACCCCAAGCCTGTACTGGTGCATGGGGTTGTTCCTCCCCAGGTGCAGGACCCTGCATTTGCCTTTATTGAACCTCATCAGGTTCTTCTCTGCCCAGCTTTCCAGCCTATCCAGGTCACGCTGAATGGCAGCACAGCCTTCCGGTGTGTCTACCACTTATCTACTATCCTCTTGGATTATCAGTGCTGATGAAATAACATCTGTAGTAGGGAAAAATAAATTTAAGTAGATAGATACTTGCTAGTTTGATCTATAAATAAACAACGGCACCTTTAAATGAAATTAAATCTTTCATATTAGTAGGTGTTTTCTCCATAACTTGATACAGGATATAAACTATTCAGAAGACTCTTTAAAATACTCATCTGTGAGTGAGGCTTATTGTGTTCTGCTTTAAAGTCTTTGTGTATGTAATTCCCTGCTGAACTTAATAGTATATCTGCAAATTTTGGAGATTTTTTTAATGTATATAGACTTGAATCATAGAATTGTAGAGTCATAGAATCATAGAATCATAGGATAGAATACGTTTGTTCTAAGAGAAGAAGATACGTTTTATAACTGTGTATTTCTCTACTTCAGCTTTTTATCTCAGATGTGTGATCTCAATTTCTAGCATTCAGTTCTTGTATGAATTCAACAATTTTTTTCATTCCTTTTCAAGTGAGTCTCTTCTACCTTTACTAAATAGAGATAGAGTACTTTCTCTTACCTTTTGTATTCATTGTGTAGACAAAATAGAACCTCTTTGGATATGGAACTTTCTCTGAGTATCTGAATCTACAAGTTAAAACCAGATCATAGCTGGGACATTTGGCAATACTACAGTAATGAAATAGATGCAGTTGCTGCTGGATACTACTTTTATTGTTGTTATTTTTTTTGTTGTTATTGTTATTTACTTTTGTAATCATTTATTTTCTTGTAATATCTTATAATAATATCGGTAAGTATTGTTAAATTTAGAAGAGTGAACCCTCGACCGTTAAAAAGTGATTTGGGGGATTCATTGTGAAGACATTCATGTAATGAAGTGTAACAGAGTTTAATAACCTGTCTGTTCAAAAAATATGTATCTATCTCATACATAACAGCTGATCCACACTAAACAACCTATTCCATAGCTGTCAGGCCAACTTATCTTTGTTATGAATTAATTAAGTGTAAATAAATTACAAATATTCTAGTAGTTGTAATATTTCATATTAATTCTGAATACTGTAAATTAATTGGAAAATGTAATTTGTAAATTAATTTGTGTATTTAACTTGCAAATTAAATACAGTATAAAAAGTGTATTTTAAGTACACTTCAAAAATATGCAAACTGAAAATTTTCTATTTTTAATTTTCTGTTTGTTTTTCTCTTTTTCATCTGTTTTATAGGTAGTATAACCTTACACACAAACTTTACCTTGTCAAGTCAGACATCAGACCCAATGGATTAACACAATATAATTATTCCATTCCATTCCAAACTTCTAGATCTTTTAAGACACATTTTTTTTCCTTGGTCATTGGTATGATAGTATTCTCTGTTTTAGTATACAGCATATTACAATATACTATTTTTATTATGATATACTTTTACTATTACTATAATATCTGTTCTGAAAGATGGTATTTAAGAAAAGAAAACAGAGTTTCTCCAGTATTCCATAGTCTGAAAGTCGTATGTCTAAAATAAAGTCATCTACTTAAGAGTATAAAACATTATCAGTAAGCAAAATAACTGCACAGGAGATATGATGAAGTTCATGAACAATTGCAAGATGTCTTCCAAGGTATTAAATGCATTTTTCCTTTGCTTCAGTCATTAAATTCAGGTATCTAGATGGAAAATTGCTTGCTTTCATTTTAAATCTAAAAATAGGACTATTGTGTCAGGGCCCGTAATTACATGTTCTTTGCCATCTGTTACACTGCAAAACTAGGTAGATTTATGAGTAGAGGTTTAAATTCCAAAACCACAGTTAAGACGAACACTGGCCGTCTTCAATGCATGTGACCATATATCTCAGATTAGTTCTGCGAAGTCACATAAATATGTACAACTGAAAGTTTAAGATTGCATAACGTATCATTCAAGATGCAGTGAGGTCCTTTTTATTAGTAGCAGTGCTAATATTCCTTAGTTTTTAAATGATTTTAACACAACTAACAATAATCTTATTCTTCTCAAAGTCTCAAAAGATACCAAAAAAGATCATGGATAATTAAATTTTTATCTTTTTTCTTCCTTTCTGAAAAGAAGATCTAGGTAGAATGATTTGTTTGATTATTTTTCCCCTTACATTTCCAGAATTTTTGAAGTATCTGGAAGTTGATTTTTTTTTTTTTATAAATACTTGTATCATTATTATTACACAGTGAAATTTGGAAAATTTGAAGATCAGTTTATAAGGTTTAACATCATATTTCCAGAGAGAAAGACCCTCTTTTGTTATCTTGCTGCTTTCCCAAGTGCTTCCCAGAACAGTGAAAAATCTATTTTTTATTATCCTGCTTTTTTCTTTGGGTAAATTTATTGTAGCATCTTTTCATTCAGCAATGGGAAAATCAACATAATCTTCCCACCCTTTTTCCTTCAATTAGATTTTATATCTGCTATGCACAGTAACATCACACAGCCACCCTTCCATTCCCCAAAACAGTAACACTGTGTTTGAAATCGCTGAATTTTATAAATTTCTGAGTTCCCTCGTTTGCTTCTTGATTTTACAATAGCAAAGTTTTAGGACGAGATTCACACTAAACCATGATGTCAGACTGGTTTTGACTCATTAAAAACTGCATCAACATCCTCAGACGGATTGTATACACTACTACAATATAAAGAAATTTAAATTTAAACATATATGCATTTTAGCTATTTCTTATCCTAAATAGACATTCGGGTTCTTACAGAAAACACTGGAAGAAATGAAGGTCCATCTTTTTGAACATTATACAGAATTTCTCGTAGTTTCTTAGATAGCTGACTTTGGTGATTTTTTTGTTGTTATTTTCTCAGGTATGGTGATTTATCTGAGTAATACAACACATCATTCTTCTCTAGTAAAAGGATTATCCATCCTGTTCTCATCATATTTTTTATCTTTTTCATTTGTTTGTTTTATTCTTGGTGCCCAGTATATTTATGAAACCAGAAAGGAATGACATACAGGTGTATGTTTGTTTTTTAGCATATCTCTTAAAACAATATTAATATAGTGTGTATTCTGGAATATCTGTTCTTGACATCAAAAGAATCTTTTCTCTAAGGATAAACATCAGTTTCAAAACTACAACATTAAGTACAAAAGCGAGCTCCTAGAAGTATTTTGTATTGAAGTGTTGATTTTCCCAATCAACATTTGCTGAGCTGCTGTTTTTTTAATTTGAACTAAACATCTCCATTGCATAGCCATCTTATCACATCTTGCCATTTCATATCTGACTGGCCAAGCAACCTCTTCATTGAAAAGGGATTCAGAGGCTCATTTTTTACTAGCAATACTCTTCCAAAATCTGTACAGCAATTAAATTAGTGCAGTAGCTTTGGGTATTAGGAATAAGACTATTAAAATAACAGTCCTATGTTGGGAAAGACTAAGTAGTTCTCTTTCACCTTTTTCACATTTGTAGCTGCAGGCTAATACTCCTTTAAAAGCACTGTATCTTTGAGAAAATTGTTAAAACCACAAAATTCTTGTACCTCCTGAACTAGCATTCATCTCACTGCTGTGAATGAATGTATCAGACCAGTGCACAAGCCCTGACAACTACAAAAGCACCAGAAAATTTTAAATTTAAGTGATTTGTAAAAATACTTTTCTCTGAATGAAGCGCCAATCAGTGAGGCAATCTTTCCCTATAACAGTCGTTTAAATTCACAAGAAAAGAAAACCCTGAAGAACTTCTCTGCTAGACAGCCTCACATAACAAAAACTCCTCCTTTACTGGCATTTTTTCCCATTTCAAGAAGTTGAGAGAAATGAGTCATACCTAATCTTACATAACTGCAGTGAAAAAAAGGTTTTATCTTCTGAAAGTTCTTCTTCTGTGTGAGAAACCTTGAATTCAGACATTATTGATGACATTTTGTTAAATAGGCTCTAGTTATTTTATCCCCAACAGCTGAACTCATAATATGTTTTTCCGTAGAGCATATAAGAGTATTATCAATTGGTGGAGTTTGCTAATTTAGACAGTTTTCATATTTCATGGTATACTATGTTTCATGCCTTCATACTAAAACACTGAGAGATGTCATTGCCTTTGTATGTCCTTCAGTTCACTTTGTTTTCTCTTGAAAAGACAGAAAAAACAAAGCAAAAAACCCTTCAGACAGGCTTACTTTTTCCACAATAGATGTTTTGCAGTGAAGAGAAGTTGAAGCAGTAAAGGTTCTATGGAGTGACTTGATAAAAGTTCATGGTAAATGATGCACGAGTTTACTTTAAATCACTTCATAGAAATACAGATGCAACTGCCCTGCACCTGGGGAGGAGCAACCCAATGCACCAGTACACGCTCAGGGCGGAGCTGCTGGAGAGCAGAGGGATCTTGGTGTCCTCGTGGATGACAGGTTGACCATGAGCCAACAGTGCCCTGGTTGCCAAGAAGGCCAATGGTATCCTGAGGTGCATTAAGAGGAGTGTGGCCAGTAGGTCAAGGGAGGTTCTCCTTCCCCTCTGCTCTGACCTAGTGAGGCCCCATCTGGAGTACTGTGTCCAGTTCTGGGCTCCCCAGCTCAAGAAAGATAAGGAGCTACTGGAGAGAGTCCAGCGGAGGGCTACTAAAATAATAAGGGGACTGGAGCATTTCTCCTATGAGGACAGGCTGAAGGAGCTGGTCTTCTTTAGCCTGGAGAAGGCTGAGAGGGGATCTTATAAATGCCAATAAATATCTCAAGGGTGGGTGTCAAGAGGATGGGGACAAGCTCTTTTCAGTAGTGCCCAGCGACAGCACAAGGGGCAATGGGCACAAGCTGAAGCACAGGAAGTTCCGTCTGAACGTGAGGAAGAACTTCACTTTGAGAGTGACGGAGCCCTGGAACAGGCTGCCCAGGGAGGTTGTGGATTCTCCTTCTCTGGAGGTATTCAAGACCTGCCTGGACTTGGTCCTGTGCAGCCTGCTGTAGGTGACCCTGCTTTGGCAGGAGTGTTGGACTAGATGACCCACAGAGATCCCTTACAACCCCGACCATTCTGTAATTCTGTGGTTCTGTGATAAGTAGCTGGGACCATATTTTCATAGAATCTTGCCTTGTTTAAAGACCTATTCTGTTTCAACAGTGTTCAAAATATTAACACTTTTTTCACTCAAGTCTTTAGGCTGCATGAGGATTTTGTTCTGTCTTAGGTGTTCTGTTTTCCAGGCTAAAACTTACCCTACTAATATATTTGTCAGTTTCACTAACCTTTACTTGTCCCAGTCTTTCTTTTATAACATCCTCCCTTTCACAGATTACAAGTCCTCATCCCTAAATCAATCCACTCGAAAATGTTGTGTCTTCACATACAGAAGGTATTTCATATACCTCATATTTACATGAATTTTTTCTGACTTTGTGATGCAGTATCAATCACCTTTTTGTATGGGAAGCAGAAAACAGACACGAAACCACACGTTTCTCTTTAGATTTCTAATTTATTTAAATCAGTTAAAAGGTAAAAAATGTACTATGTATTTTTTTTACTTGGCAATACCAAGTCTGCAATAATCAAAAGTGATGAGTAGGAAATAAAAAATTAGTGTTCTTTCTCAACCACAGAGGTGCTGCTGGGTGTTTTCCTTAACAGAGTTGATCAGGGATGACATCCATAGCTGGGATCCATATGTATAACTTCTTGTTATCTCCTTTGTCATATATGGAACATTTTACTTACGTTGCGTGTTATACTTTGCTATCTTTACTGTGCCAACGTCAGTTTCTACCTAATTTTCAGGGATTTTTTTTTTTATTGACCAGTAACTGACCTTTTATAGTTTGCATTTATACTCTTTTGGGCTATCATTTTCACTCTGTTCTCTCAGAGACCTGTACTGTATTGTCAGATTCATGCTTCCCACCCCAAAATTCAGTCAGGAGTGTGTGGTCATAGATGTGTGTTGGCCTCAGCTTAATACATCTACATGATATCTCTGCCTATGAAACCTTGGACATATAAGGCAGCCCATTTGAGCTTCATCTCTGTGAGTGCTGTCAGGGGCAAAAGGGTGACCACCTCGGGCCACTCCTGTGGGACAAACAGCCCCCTGGGGTCATGGGTGCTGTGGGAAGATTTCACCCCTTCCCTGAGAAAAGGGGGAAAAAAGCAAGTGATGATGGGAAAATGTGTAAGAACAGTCTCAAGGTGACCCAAGGCAGAGGAAAAAGGGAACCCACCTGTTTAAGAACTGAGAGACACTGATGGTTGGCTAAAACATCCCCCTACCCCTCTGTTCCTGGGGAAAACTGAAGCTGCCAACTGTAGGACCCATAGTCTCTTTGGTCGGGACAGGTAAGTGTAACACCAGTGAAAATGATTTAATATTATAACATTTAAATACAATTTCATAACAATTTAGTTCGGCCAAGATCAAATTCTTGGTACCCTTTTTGTGTTCCTGTTTATCCGTAACAAGATTTTGAATGCACAATTAGCTCCACACACCTCAGGGAACAGTTACCACCTCACATTCAACTTCTCTGTGTGACCTCAGAAGGTAATGTGCACTTCACCAGTTGTAACTGTGGCAACAGTTTTGTTAGCACTTATAAAGGTAAAATATAAAATGCTCTTTAATGCAGCCTGGTTCCTTTGTGCTTGCTGCCACTTTCTGCCTGACCTGAGCAGTTGTCCAAGGCACTGAAATCGTATCCATGGCTCAGCCTGTCCATCCATGTTTATGCCCATGCTTGGTTTGGATATAATCTTTATTTTGTCCACAAGCATAACATTTTCCTGGCATGATTCCACTTTATTTTTTTTTAAATTTATGTTTCCTTCACAAGGGTAAAGAATAGTTGTTTAGATTTGCAATATTTCCTACATAAATTACTTTCAAATTACTGAATCATTTTTGGATGCATGAAATAAGATGATTATAAAGCTCTCTTATTACTTTGAAGGTCAAATTCTGCCCTCCTACAGACAAAATTCCAATAAAATAATTTCCTGATACTTTAACATAGATTCATATGTGTAATAATAGAGAAATATGTCTCTGTATCCTTGCATATTTCTTTAAAAAGAATATTTTTTTAGAGTAAGCTTGATTTGTCAAATGTAATTTTAATCTGTAAAACACACAAACAAAAAATCTTCAAAGAAGATTCACTCTATACACTTCTTACACTCCATTCAAACATTAAAGTATTCTTTATATGCATCCTACCATTTCAACAGTATAGTGCATCAGTTTTTTATATTAAATATTGTACAAATACATATCCATTACTATTGACCTAATACATATGGCTTTGAGTGAGACATCAGGAACTAAGATTAAATGGTTTAACTGACAACAAAACAAAAGACAAAAATGCCAAAAAAAGAACAGCATCATAATTTCAGTGACACTGATACGATTATTCTGTACTTTCCAGATAAGTAAGTTTGTTTTGTTTTGATTTATTTGTGGGGTTTTTTTTTATATAGTTCATACCTCTTGTATTCAAAATATAGAAGTTATTCTTAAAAAAATAGTACTAGAATTTAAAGTATTTCTGCACACCTTATTCCATCTTAATGCTCGAAAATAAATACATGTGTAGATGAGATTTTCAGATGCCACAGCATAGCTCATTCTGACAGTGGCACAATGTGGTTCATTTTTAAGCTAATGTACATACAGTTATAGGAAAACCACTGGAGCTTTAAAATTCCACCTGCCTGAAAGCAAATGTTACTTTGTTATGAGAAAACTGTTGTTCAATAGAATTCATTGTCTCCATCAGGAAATTATAACTCTTCATTATTACACATAGTAAAATCAGTGTTGTATTTACATATGCATGTGTAGGTACATACAGAGGACATATGTTGGACACTTTAAGACTGTATTCTAGCTTGATACAACTTTCTTAAAGAAAGAATTTTGCCTTGTAGTTCATAATCATTTAAGAGAGTTTTAGGCATGGCAAAAGGAAAATCCCATTAGGCAGTGAAGCCCTTCTCAGGAAGAGAAGTAATAGGAATACATCAGACTGTTTGAGGTAGTTGCAAAGGAAAACAGAACCAAAAATATATTTGGGGTAACTAAATATTGGTCTCAAATATTCAACATTGAAAACATTTATTTTCTTTTCATTTGACTCTTGTTTCTAAATATCTAGGGTTTGGGATGTTGCTGAAGTTAACAATGCTGCTTGATGGCTCTGTAAGACTGTGGAAATGGCAACTTGGAAGAGACCATAAACTTAATCCCAAAATATGGAAGAAACATTCTGAATTATTACAATAGCTCAACATTTTTGGGAAGTAGCTTGTTTAGAGGAATAGAAATAAAAAGTAAAGAGAATATATTGTTAAAGTGTAGACCCAAAATAATGGATTTCATCTGGAGACTTGGAAACAACTGTTAGGGGAAAATTATAGGAAATAATTCAATGGAGTTGTGAAGATTTTCTCATACAGCTTGAACACAGCGAAGGGACAGTACTAGCCACTGGTCCCAAACCTGGCCTTGACACAAGGTGTGGAAAGCACAATAAAACCTTGAATCTGAGTGTCTGCTTGAGGAATTGAAGCCAGAAGTGTGAATAGTATGCCAGAGTTATTGCTGAAGAACATGGTAAAAAAGAATTGCTTTTTCATGAGCTACTTTTTTTGGTATAAAATAAATAACAAATTTTGCCTGTCACTGTAAGCCCCATAAGCATATATGGACACTAATGGGAACCTCCTTTTATAAACCTACACTTACGATTCACCAACTTACATACCTATGGATAACTGATAGTTCTTTACTGATAAATATTTAATTTAGACAGTAGTTCAGACTCATAATTGTTTTAATCTGCTTTTTTATTAATTCTCCTGTATAACCTCATAACATTCAGCTGCAAAAGCAGTTGCATTGAGCACAGAACTTGTGGCCATTTCACTTCGACATTTCTCAAATTTCCGGGGTGCTGTGGAGTACCCATGTGTGCGCTGCACTTGGTCATGCATGCCTGTTTTCTAGAGTAACCTGTAATTACTCCAGTAAAGTAAGAGAAAGTAAACACAAATTCTCACAAGTTCAAAGAGAGGGGAGAATACCAGCAGCTGTGATTCAGTACACGGAGTGGATTTAAGAAATGCAAGTGGTGGAGAGGAAAGCTGAAGTCCACACATCGTACACATCAGGGAGATACAAGGGCCAGCTGCCTCCTTAGAGATGGGGAGCCAGGAACCCAAAGGTGCTCCCCATGGAGGTGGCAAGGTATGGCCTAGCAGCCAGGGCCCATCCACCACTTCAGCCAGGAACTGGCAGCCAGGAGGCACTGGGGCAGCCCCAGTCCTGGGCATTGGGCACCTTGCAGGGGCTGGGCCAGGATGTGAGCTGATGGGTGGGCCCGGCTTAGCCAGGTCCAAGGCCAGGCAGAGCTGTGAGAAGCTGGAGGCTGGCCTTGCTGCAGCATTGCTGGGGCAGGGACTGATGGTCCCAGGGGGCTGAGGTGGGGTTCTGGGCTGTGGGCAGGGTGGGGAAAGTTCTGGGCAGTGGAAATGAGGTCCTTGGCAATGGGCAGGTGGGGGAAATCTCTCTCATTATTTTTTGTAAATGAACTTAAGCTTGTGCAACTGGGCACTTAGGGCTTAAGCTAAGATTTAAGTACTGCTATAGTTTGAAATACAATGTTAAGTCTTCAGGGAGTTCTGTGTGTGTTTTTTCTACCAAATCAGTCATCAACAAGCAATCTGGAATGACTCAAGTCTCCCATTTATGAATCCTAGCATAAAGCAGCAGCACTGATGCATTCCAGATCTAAATAGTTTTGTTACTTCTCTGAAGAGCTTTTATACAGTTGTTTGCCTCTCCAGTATGTCTGCTTGTACACACAATGCTTTTTATACATGCTGTTATTAAACACTTAATCAAGAACACTGTTTGAACCTGCCAGAATTTCATACACTTTTTTGGTGGTGTGAGGAGGAATATACATAACTTTAACTGAAAGATCCCTCTTATTACTGTACCCCAAGAAGAAAGAGCACACCAAATATCACAAAGAAGCAAGTATTATGGGCCAGGGCTTCGGCTGGAACAAACTGGAAGAGATTAATTCTATGCCCAGCTGTCTTTAATCCCCATGGGCCACCTTGGCAGCTGGGCACTGGTGTAGCACAGAGATGTTCCTGTCATTCACTGCTAAGCACAAATGAAGAAAGAAGTGTTTGGTTTGTAGAAGCAACAAATTTTTTGCAAACATAGTATCAGATTTTCATTACTCATTTGCTACACGTGGCTTTTTGGTTGAAAGTGTTTTGGCATTTTTTGGTTGTTTAGGTTTTTTGTCTGGCAGAAGAGCTAAAATGTGTAGACACATATATATCCATGGCATGAATCTCTAGTTTTTGCCACCTTGATTTCTAAATATGCACACACTGATGTATGCAAGATGTGATATGCTATAGTGTTGGGTGTGTTTTTTTAAGTGAAAACTTGACTATACATTTCTTTGCATGTAACTGGTTAAATCAGTAATAACTTCAGAAAAGGAGAAGATCAGAGCAAAGGAAGTGACAAACTGAGAACCAGATGTTACTACTGCAAATGTAATATTAGAGCTGGCTGGACAACATCATTTGCAAAAATAAAACAGGTGCTGTAAGGAAGTGTAATGTAGAAGTAGGAGTAGAGTAACAAAATAGGATTATGTGCTGCAGCTACTGAATCCCATTCGCTATAAATGAACTGATCTACACTAACTGGGACTACATCGTCTTTCAGGGTGACTTTGGCTAGATAGCAAAAATGTGTTTGGGGACCAGTGAGCACCAATTTACTGCTTTGGGTTTTGTTATTACACAAAATTAAATATGTGCTCTAACGCAAAATGATTCTCTGAGGGCTCTGTTCCAAAATATTTTCATAATCATTGTTGTGGGATTTTTTTAATCTTCACTAGAGTTATTCCCTATATAATACTTCTCAAGCAATGAGTCCTTCGTTAGCCCTATTTAACAAATCCCAAAGTGTCAAACCATTTCTACCACAGCAGCATTATTAATTCTTATAATAGGTGCAGCTTGTAGGATTCTAACAGAATGAAATCCACTACGTATGCTGTCATCCTGAAAGTTTTAAAAATTATTTACAAGGAACTGTTTGTTGGTACTTGTGTCATGGTCAGGAAAGTTTTTGTGCCAATGAAGTTTTAGGCAATCAGAGCAAAACATTATTTTTATTTATAATCTTAATGAAAAAATGTAAAAAAAAAAAGTGGTATCATTTGTTAAATGTTTCTAAATAGTTGTTTTTCAAAACTTATTTTATTTTATGTATTATCTCATTTCTGTGAGGGGAAAATGTTTGCACTGACATGTGGCTTCTTTTCATCCTGTTATTATTTTTTCATACTCTTTTTTTTTTTTAAGTTTGCATTTTATTTTCTTTAAAATTTAGAAAGTTAGCGGAACTGAGTTTTACCTGCTTTCTTTTGCCTTTTTTTTTCCTTCATCCCAGATGTTTATGCCTATTCTGTCACATGCATTTCTTACAGAGGAAGCCCATCTTCCTCGTTCCTCCATCATTACTGCCTCCTTACCTCAACCCACTTTTGTTCATGTAATTTTTAATACAGTCATCCTTTAGGAAAAACAAAATGCAACCAGCAGAAAAAAGCTGTGAAAATGTCAAAGGGGTTTTTTAGTCCATCAGAAATATCTATGTTACTTCATCTATAACATATTTGGTATTTTTTCAAATTTAAGAACACAATACTGATTTGTTGGGGTCATTGTAGCTTGGGAGTTAGCATGACTAGGCCACTTAAGCAAAACAGTTAGCATAACTGAACAGGCCGCTGGAACGGGTAGCTAAGAATAGCCATTGAGAAAGTTCTGATAGTGCACATGATGTGGGTTAGCAAAAACAAGATGTGTTCAAGGACGTGGAGGTGATCTGTTGCTATTGGTGTTAGTGCATAGTTACCAATCATAAGGGAATATGAGGTGCGTGAACAGCGTGTGATTTATGTCTGTAGCCTATCCGAATAAGCGTGATCGAGTGTACAGATATGAAAAATATATATAACCACGCAAGTGGAGCAATAAAGGGAACCGACTGTGCATTGCATCAATGTGTGAGAGTCGTTCCTGTCCCTGCACGGATGCTGAAACTCGGCATTGACTGAGAAAATGGGGCTGTAATAAGGTCTGACACAAACTGAAAAAATGATGTAACCAAATGGATGACATAACCAAATTGCACAGTACAGGCTAGGATCTGTGTGGCTAGGGAGAAAACTAGCTGAAAGGGACCTTGAGTCCTGGTAGAAAACAAGCTGAACATGAGTCAGCAGTGCACTGCTGCAGCAACAAAGGCAATTTGGATCCTGGGTTGCATCTACAAGGGCATTACTAGCAGAAATAGAGACGCGATCAACATCATCTACTCAGCACTCATCAAGCCGCCCTTGGAGCACAGTGTCAGTTCTGGTCCACATCATTCAAAAAACGCAAGGACAGATTAGAGATGGTCCAAAGGAGGGCCATAAAGGCCCTGAAAGGACTGGAGAACTTGTCATATCAAGAAAGACTGAAGGCATTAGTTCTTTTCTCCCTGGAGAGGAGAAGGCTTGGGGGGCACCAGAGTACTGAGGGACTGGCAGAGGAGCTTGCCATACCACTCTCCATCATTCGTCAGGAGTCCTGGTTAACAGGGTAGGTCTCAGATGACTGGAGGCTTGTCAGCATGATACTCATCTACAAGAACGGCCAGAAGGAGGATTCTGGGAACTACAGGCCTGTCAGCCTGACCTCTGTGCCAGGCAAGATTATGGAGCCATTCATCTTGAGTGTGCTCACCAAGCATGTGAAGGACAACCAAGGGATTAGGCCCAGCCAGCAAGGGTTCATCAAAAGCAGGTTCTGCTTGACCAACCTGATCTCCTTCTGTGACCAGGTGACCCACCCAGTGGATGAAGGAAAGGCTGTGGATGTTGCCTACCCAGACTTTAGTAAGGCCTTTGATACTGTTTCCCACAGCATTCTCCTGGAGAAACTAGCTGCCCGTGGCTTAGACAGGTGTACTCTTCGCTGGGTAAAAAACTGGCTGGATGGCCAAGCACAGAGAGTAATAGTGAAAGGGGTTAAAAGCAGCTGGCAACCGGTCGCAAGAGGTGTTCCCCAGGGCTCGGTTTTGGGGCCAGTCTTGTTTACTGTCATTAGCAATGCACTGGATGAGGGGATTGAGTGCTCCCTCAGTAAGTCTGCAGATGACATCAAGTTGGGTGGGAGTGTCGATCTGCTCGAGGGTAGGAAGGCTCTGCAGCGGGATCTGGACAGGCTGGATCAATGGGCCGAGGCCAACTGTATGAGGATCAACAAGGCCAAGTGCCGGGTCCTGCACTTGGGTCACAACAACCCCATGCAATGCTACAGGCGTTGGGGAAGACTGGCTGGAAAGCTGCCCAGTGGAAAAGGATCTTGGGGTGTTGGTCAACAGCTGGCTCAACAAGAGCCTGCAGTGTGCCCAGGTGGCCAAGAAAGCCAATGGCATCCTAGCTTGTATCAGGAATAGTGTGGCCAGCAGGAGCAGGGAGGTGATCGTGCCCCTGTATTCAGCACTGGTGAGGCCGCACTTTGAATACTGTTTTCAAATTTTGGGCCTTCAATACAAGAAGGACACTGAGTTTCTGGAGCATGTCCAAAGAAGCACAACAAGGCTGGTGAGGGGTCTAGAGGCCAAGTCTTACAAGGAGCAGCTGAGGGAGCTGGGACTGTTTAGTCTGGAGAAGAGGAGGCTGAGGGGGGACTTACCGCTCTCTACAACTACCTGAAAGGAGGCTGTAGTGAGGTGGCTGTTGGTCTCTTCTCTCAAGTAACTATGGATAGGATGAGACAAAACAACCTCAAGTTGCACCAGGGGAGGTTTAGATTGGATATTAGGAAAAATTTCTTTACTGCAAGAGTGGTCAGGCATTAGAATAGGCTGCCCAGGAAAGCGGTGGAGTCACGATCAGTGGAGGTGTTCAAAAAATGTGTAGGTGTGGCACTTCAGGACATGGTTTAGCAGGCATGGTGGTGATGGGTTGAAGGTTGGACTTGGTGATCTTAGAGGTTTTTTCCAACTTGAATGATTCTGTGGTTCTATGATCTCATTACAGTATTCCAACACTTAAAGGGTGGCTACAAAGAGAATGGAGGCTCTCTTTTCACAAGGAGCCTCATGGACAAGACAAGAGGCAATGTGTACAAGTGGTACTGGGACAGGTTTGTTTGATATAAGAAAGAAATTCTTTACAGTGAGAAGCGTTACTGGAACAATTACCCCAGGGACATGATAGAGTCCCCATCACTGGAGGTTATCAAGATGGAACTGGACAGTGTGCTAGATAATATAATTTCGGTTCTGTTTCCCGTGAAAACCTGGACCAGAGGATCTTTCAAATTCTATTCTAACCTGGGCTGTTTTATACTTCTATGATTCTGTGTACTAAATGTTTAAGTTAATGTTCTTACTTATTATCTCCCAGTTCTTCCTTTCTGCTCCTCTTCTCAACTTCATAATGAGTGAAAAATAATCTTGATTTAAAGAAGTTCCCTTTTTGTAATCCTTCTTGTCTTCAAAATAATTATTTCAAGTTTCTACAACATGATGTTTTTAAGACATATTTAAGACAACTTTATTTAAAATCTAGTTTACATTCATTTGACCTGGTGAATAAAACATAACAGAGAATACTGATCTAACTGAAGACTAAGGTGACCAGTCCATTGTATTAGATGAATGATAACCATCTAACCACGCAGGTAATGCTCAACCTGATATAGGAAAGTGTGATGCAAACTACTCCCACACACATACTAAGAGGCAGTAGGAGCATAGCTTTAAGAACACGCTTCCTCTTCAACTCACTTGCTTTTCATAATTTTATAGGTAGTGACACCAGTAATTTTTAAATCTCATTTCTTTTGCAAACTCTTATATTTTCAAATATGTGCTTTCAAATTAAGTAGAAACTTTTGAAATCCTTCATTACGTGAATCAGTTATCAGCAAAATACAATCTCCAGTCTACTGATAAAGTGAAATATGGGGAACATACTTATTTTTTACACTGGCAAGTTAAACATGGGTTATCTATGATAATTATCTGTATGCTATCATAATTTCATGGAACTAAAACTTTAAAAAATTACCTTGATACTGAAATAAACATCTTTGAATGAAGGAACAAAACCTTTCTTATTGTCCATACAGCCTATTTTTCTCTCCCTCCTTGTACAGAATCTATAAGCTATTGACAAGGTTACTGGCAGCACTGTTGCCTCATTCATTTTAGAATTCATAAGGAAACGAACTGAAAGAACATTTTTATAGATGCGAATAGGGATATGAGAACAAGCAAGGTGCTTGTGACAAATAATTCAAGAACAAGGAACAAGTGAGGTCTTCATTCACCAGACAAAAATCTGTCTGAAGTACTTATGTGTGACTTCTCTTGCCTTAGTTTTTATTTATCTTCATGCTAACCCTCTGAGGCAGGGAATTGTTATTATCCCCACTTCTGTACATGTAGATCTGGAGGCTTACATTTTGAAAGCAAACAAGATTCCTAAACAAAATGTAGGCCTCAGTGAAAGACAGTGCCTTAGCTCTTAGACATTCTTTTTCTGTTATTGCAAACCGAGCTAGTACAGGGTGGTGTGGCTTCTTACCAAGTTTTTAACCCCTTTATCCTACCTCTTTTTCCCTGTCAGTCAGGACATTTGGGTTACCTCTCTCACTTAGCTGAATATAGGGTAGAAACATTTCTGATTCTCCTAATGAGGAACAGAGACGCAATTTCCCCTTAGTAATTCTTTAGTACATTTTCAGTTCAGTTATACTGATTGTGCTTAATCAATTGCAGTAATATACTGTATCTATATGCACCAAACTATCAAGGGGCAAGAATTAGAAGTATTTAAAGACATCTAAACAGGGAGATATAACTAGATACTGTCCTGGGTTTGGCCAGGACAGGGTTAATTTTCACCAGAATCCAGGAAGGGGCACAGCTGGGGGGTGGGGGCTGACCCCACCTGACCAAACAGAGCCCAGTATTCCATACCATGTGCCGTCACGCTGGGTTCCGGTGGGGGGGGCGGCGCGG
>Ga0065711_1041198_pt1 | contig 16338 bp, 14 predicted proteins | sample Hoacrofraction12_FD_59098 | JGI IMG/M metagenome (GOLD analysis project Ga0065711, IMG submission 59098) | Hoatzin crop microbial communities from Cojedes, Venezuela - Epithelial fraction 12 v2 (version 2) | ecosystem: Host-associated > Birds > Digestive system > Esophagus > Crop | place...
GGAATTTTGCCCTCCTAAAATTTAGGGTCCTGACTATGCTCTTCGTTATTCCCATTTCCCTCCGTAGCGTTAGTTCCACCAGCGCGTGGTCACTGCAGCCCAGGCTACCTCCGATCTTGACATCCTCAACATGTAGAAGTGCTTTGTATTTTCCATTTTAAAAAAACCCTTCAATGTCTAGGACGTTAAAACAGTGAATGTTTTTGGTATAGGTTATAGTTTAAAATCAGAAGGGTTTGTGTGCTTGTGCATTTAAATAGCTGTAATGCAAATTTCAACAGCTCTGTTGCTACTATAAAGGGTTGATTCTTCCCCTCCGTTTCTGCCATTTTTAGGTAATTTCCTTCCTTATGTTCTGTAATTTGATTTTTCTCCTTTCTGTTCTCCGCTATTCATTCATCTTTTCCTTCTAAGCTTATCTCTAGCATCACTTGAAGTCTAGCATGATAAGACATGATTATAGTAGAGTAAATTTGTCTGATTTTTATTATGATGACAAATGTGAGCTTATTTGTCCCTTGGAGATAATGATTAAATATTTTCTTGCTCTTGCACTGAGGAAACTGAGGCTGAAGTTGAACAGCAATGTTGAATTTTTGCCCCTAGCTCTATTTAACTTGACAGTATAAATTCACGATCACACAAATTGCCAGTATATGACAGATATACATTCTATATTTTTTATTGTTTTTTTACATTTTACTTTATAAACATATGACATTTAAGATGAAATTACAAAGATTTTCATTTTTTAATTATAAAGTAATTTGCTTTTCTGTATTTTTCTATAAAAAGATAAGTTTTCACACAACTAATTCTTACTATGGTATATGACATATTGCCTTTTCACATTTTGTAGCAATAAATGCATAAAAGCACAAGAAGTCAATTTATGCAGGTTTTCTAACCACAAATAACACCTATCTCAGAATCTCTGGACAGAGTAAAAGCATCACCCATCAGCAGCTAATATGCTGGAATAAATCTGGAAGTAGAAAGTACCGGATAATCACACTTATGCTGTGCTGATTTAAGTTAGAATTCTGTCTTTTCTTCTTTTCCCAGCAGCCCATGGCAGAGATCTCAGTGCTGATAAGGTGATACAGGGTGTTGGTAGGTGCTGTGAATTAACATGGTAAAAGACACCTAAAAATGAAATCTTCTCCATGGCTCCTCAGCCATGCCATGTGGCCTGACTCTCTACTGGCTCCTACAGCAGTTCCTGAGGTGATAGCAGAGAAATTTTCCCTCCTGTGCAGTCCCAAGAGAAGGTGAAAGAGGCAAATAATAGGTTTTTTTCATGTTAGTTAAAAATTAAATAGTGTTTCTAGATTTTCCCCCAGTAACAACATTTAAACTACTTCAACAGAACTTGACTAACACCAGCTATACCTCATACACTTTTCTTACAGTAGCTATGTAAGAGAGTTTATAAAAACTAGTGTTTTTCTAATTAATTACCATATTATCTCATAGCTTACAGGGGTGACAATCATGATGGCAATAAAACAGGAAGGAAATACGGTTTCTTACTGAAGATAAAAGACACAGTCCTAGCAATGACTTAAATGTTTTATGTCTGTAATACTGAGATCACTAATACTCCTTGAAATTTAGAGACCATACCAGACATGCCAAAACCTCAGTATGAGCTGAAGTCAAAGGCAGCCAAGTGGTATGCCACCACTGACATCGCTAATGCATTCTGCTCAACCCCTTTGGCAGCAGAGTGCAGGCCACAGTTTGCTTTCATGTGAAGGGGCATCCAGTACACCTGGAATTGACTGCCCCAGTGGTGGAAATACAGTCCCACCATTTGCCGTGGACTAATCCAGACTGCACTGGAACAGGACAAAGCTCTGGAACATCTACAATACATTGATGACATCATCATGTGGGGCAATACAGCAGAAGAAGTTTTTGAGAAAGTGAAGAAAATGAATCAAATCCTTCTGAAAGCTGGTTTTGCTATAAAACAAAGTAAGGTCAAGGGACCTACACAGGGGATCCAGTTATTAGGAATAAAATAGCACAATGAGTGGCGTCAGATTCCAATGGATGTGATCAACAAAATAGCAGTTATGTCTCCACCTACTAGCAAGAAAGAAACACAAGATTTCTTAGACATTGTGCGGTTTTGGAGGATGCATATTGCAAATTACAGTCTGATTGTGTTGTGGTTTCACCTGTCAGCTGGCAGCTAAGCTCGAGATAGCCACTCACTCACCCCTCCCCTCCCCTCCCCCCCTCAGTGGGATGGGGAGGAGAAATGGACAAAAGAAAAATCTCGTGGGCTGAGATAAAGACAGCTTAATAAGGCAACAAAGTAAATACAATTACTGCTAATAATGCTATTACTAATAATGATAATAAAAATTATAATAATGAATATGGAAAACAAGCTATATACAATACAGTTTTTCTCACCACCTGATGACCGATCTGCAACCTGTCCCTGAGCAGTGATTGCAGCATGCCAAACTCACAGATTTTGCAAATTTTGTAAAACTCTTGAAAAAGACTGAAGTACTGGAAAAAAAAGTTCAAACTCCTGCACAGGAGTGGATTCAAACTCACGGAAACCAGAAGAGCAGATAGCTTCCTGCTCCCCAGCCAAACCCCATTTGGAAAGCGAGCATGACGTCTATGGTATGAAATATTTTCATTGGCCAGCTTTGGCTGACTGTGCTTCCTCCAGCTCTGGCACATCTGCTTATTAGCTGAATATGAGAAACTGGAAAAAGTCCTTGGTTCCATAGCAACAACTGAAAAAATCAGCGTTATCAATGTTCTTCTCATAGTAAATCCAAAACACGGCAGCTACTGGGAAGAAAATTAACTCTATTCCAGCAAAACCCAGACAGATTGTAAGCCCTCTCTATGAAATGACCCGGACAAAGAACTATTTGGAATGGGGCCCAGAGCAATGACAAGCTTTTGAACAAATTAAATGGGAGATAGTTCATGCAATAGCCCTTGGTCCAGTCCAGTCAGGACAAGATGTTAAAAACGTGCTCTACACTGCAGCTGGGGAGAACGGCCCAACCTGGAGTCTCTGGCAGAAAGCACCAGGGGAGACTTGAGGTCGACCTCTGGGGTTTTGGAGTCAGGCAGAGGATCCAAGGCCTGCTATACTCCCACTGAAAAGAGATTCTGGCAGCATATGAAGGAGATTGAGCTGCTTTGGAAGTGGTTGGCACTGAAGCACATCTCCTCCTAGCACCATGATTGCCGGTCCTGGGCTGGATGATCAAAGAGAGGGTCCCCTCTACACATCTTGCAAATGATGCTACATGGAAGTGAGTGGGTCTCGCTGATCACACAATGGGCCTGAATGGGAAACCCCAGTCGCCCAGGAATTCTGGAAGTGATCAGAAGGCAAAGATTTTGGAATATCGCCAGAGGAGGAGGTGACATGTGCTGAAGAGACCCCACTGTACAGTCAGCTGCCAGAAAATGAGAAGCAGTATGCATAGGTCCTGTCGCATTGTGGGAAAGCATCCAAGGTGGAAGACTGTCCTACACAACAAGTGACAGAAACTGCTGGAGAAGGTGAATCAAGCCAATTTGCAGAGGTGAAAGCCATGCAACCAGCTTTACATATTGCTGAACGAGAGAATTGGCCATTACTGACTCATGGATGGTGACAAATATCCTGGGGGGTTGGCTGCAGCAATGGAAAAAGAACAACTGGCAGCGCAGAGGAAAACCCATCTGGCCTGCCCCATTGTGGCAAAATATTGCTGCCCGGCTAGAGAACTTGGTTGTAAAAGTGTGCCATGTGGAAATCCACGTACCCAGGAGTTGGGACACCAAAGAACATCAAAACAACCAGCAGATGGATCAGGCTTATGAGACTGAAGTGGCTCAGGTGGATTTGAACTGGCAACAGAAGGGTGAACTGTTTATAGCTCGGTGGGCCCATGACACCTCAGGCCATCAAGGAAGTGACACAACATATAGATGGGCTCATGACCGAGGGGTGGACTTGACCATGGACATTATTGCACAGGTTATCCGTGAATGTGAAATGTGCTGCAATCAAACTGGTAAAGCCTCAGTGGTATGGAGGACGATGGCTTATATCACACTCCCACAAACCCGCCAAGGCAGGCACCATCCACCGGATGGCTCGAAACAAATCCCATGCCCCGTGCCACTGAATTCAACACTATCCTAGGCTTTGAAAAACAGGAGCTATAGCAACCTGGCACCCCAGAAAGAATTGAGTGACGTAACAGGACTAATTTCTGAAACAAACTCATAGACACCTGGGCCAAAAAGCAGGGTATTGAGTGGGCATATCACATCCTCTATCATACACCAGCCTCCGGGAAAATCAAACGGTACAATGACTGTTAAAGACTTTAGTGGCACTAATGGGTGCTGGGACCTTTAAACATTGGGATACACATTTAGCAAAAACCTCCTGGTTAGTGAACATCAGGGGATCTACTGATCAAGCTGGCCCTGCCCAATCAAAACTTTTACGTACTGAAGAAGAGGATAAAGTCCCTGTAGTGCACATGACAAATAGGTAAGGGAAAACAGTCTGGGTTACTCCTGCCATGGGCAAAGGAAAACCCATGCATGTGACTACTATTGCTCAAGGACCTGGGTGCACTTGGTGGATGATGCAGAAGGATCAGGAAGTCCAATATGTACCTCAAGGGGATTTAACATTGGGTGAGAAAAGCCAATAGTTTGAACTGTATGATGTTAATTGCTATGTAATACTGTACGTCATCACCCCTGTTAGTTGCTATATGTCATAGCAAAGGTATTACAGTAAGGATAACCCTGATTAATGAAGAATGAACGTTGATGAAACCTAGAAAATTGCAGTGGTGATAGAATCAGAGCTGGCTTCAGCAACTGGCACCCAGCCACTTCGTCAAGATTGTCATCCTCAGCTTGCAGAATGTGGGCATGGACTGAGCCAGATACACCAGCTGTGAGCTCCAGATGCAGCATGTGACAATCCAACACCACACATCATTTCTCCTGCACTGAAAGACTGTTACGACCGATGGAGCCCAAAGTCACAGACTAAATGAACTCAACAAACATTTTAGAGGAACAGCCCATAAACTAGGAGAATGATATCTGCCTATATAACAAAATACAAGAAAAGTGGTGGTACTTTATTGGAAAGTGTAGAATCTGAGCGTGATGTAGATAGTATGGAACAAGGGGTGGATACTATCCTGGTTTTGGCTGAGATAGAGTTAATTTTCTTCCCATTAGCTACTGTGTTTTGGATTTAGGACAAGAAGAATGTTGACAGTACACTGAAATTTTTAGCTGTTGCTAAGAAATCAAACACCTTTTTCCAGTTTCCCCCATTCAGCTAATGAGCAGGTATACAAGACCTGTGAGGGAGCATAGCCATGCAGCTAATCCAAGCTGGTCAATGGAAATATTCCATACCATAAATGTCATACTCAGTGTACACGTGGGGGTTGGCTGTGGGGCAGGGATCCGTGAGATCCGCAAATTCCAACAGTTCTGTGGGTTCTGCAGTTGCTGCCTGGGGACAGGTTGTCCAATCATTTGCTGGGCAGTGAGAAAAACTGTGTTGTGTATCGCTTGTTTTTCATATTCATCTCTATTATCATTATTATTATTACTACTATTCTTTCTTTTGTTTTCCTATTAAACTGTCTTTGTCTCATTGTATGAGTTTTACTTTTCGTCCATTCTCCTCCCCATCCCACTGGGGGCAGGGGGGGAGAAGGGAGTGAGAGGCTGTCTGGTTGTAGTTTCTGGCTGCAGGGTTAAACCACAACAGGTGTTAAATTATTTTTCATTGTACCCTTTATGCATATTGCAGAATGCAGGATGTTTTAAATAATTTCAGTCTTCTATCTGTACTAGGCAAATATGCTGTTCTGTCAATGTAAATAGTGATATTTGTTCAAGACAAAAAGCAGGTTCAATAATATGCAGTCTGAGATACAATATAAATCTTGATGTTTCTTGGAACATGAAGGCGGTGTGTGTTGAATACCTCCACAGAAAATATTCGAATATATCTCTCTACGATTCATGAATATTTTGAAAGGAACACAACACAGCTGTAATTCTAGGAGGCTGTCTCCTAGGCTTGATGCACCCCAGTACTGGGCAGCCTTGGGGTGCAGTACTGAGAGGGAGTAGTCAGCCTCTGGCAGTTCAGGTCCTCTGTCTGTGTGTCACCAACATGCTTGTTCCTATGATACCTGAATACAGACTGAGGGAAGCAATTAGTTGATCAGAAAACTTGCATTGATACAAAGTTACCTAAAAATTTTGGCAGATCCAAAAGCAGAAGGGCAGTAGAAGGGCATGTAGTGTGTGCAGATTAAAGCCACATTAGTTGTGTAACAGGTGATTGGCCAGAATAGTAGAACTGGCAATTCTAATCTTTTTCTACTTTCCATGATACTATGTTCTGTGAACACGTCTGCATTTAAAATCAATTGTGGTATGAAATTCTTCATTATTTTCAGGTTACTATCAGCAGAACATCTACGTTAAAATCCTTTCCAAGGTGTGCTGTTGGCAGGTGCTCCCATATGGCCAGGTGTTGACTCTACATTGGCACCCTGGAGGAGTCTTCTCATACACCTGGATTCCTTTCTTGCAACCTACCATTTCTACATTGAAAAGAGTCTGAAGGCTGTCCTCAGCGGGCCATGAGATGCCCCCAGCAGGAAACCCCTGGCTGTTGAGACAGGTGTTTTGTAGTCATGGTCCATTCTACACCCGTCATGGAATTTCTAGGTAGATCGGTATCACTCAGGCATGCTGGCCACTCAGCCTGGTGCAGTGATCTTGCAGTAGGCATGCTACTTGGCAGGCATGGAGGCAGGTTTGAGATACTTGAGATGGTGGTGGCCAGGAGCATGCAATGTCCACACTACGTGTGAGTTATCCTTACAGATGCCTTTATGGGTATGGTGCCCTCGAGACACCAAGCCTTGTTGTGTCATCTGGACTGCTGCCATGCTCCACTGGGTGCTCAAACAGCTGCACAATATTTGTGGCTGGCGAATGTGGCCGTAAAGTGTCCTCAGGGTGAATTAACAATACAATGTAAATGCACCTACAGGCAGCTGAGTACAGGTATGTCCCTGGAGGAGACCGTTATCTTTATTTATGATTTAGCTACTTAACGCACTGCATATTATTAATGAAGTAGTCAACATTATACAGCACTGGAGTTTGCTGGCTCATCAGGTGGCTGTTTTAAAAATCCAGGACATGAATTTATATGCCACTATTTAATGTTACATTGTGTTTCCTTGCTGCCAACAGTCCTTGTGTCTTGGTCACTGTTTTACATCTATTTACATACTGTTAGAGAGGCCTGGTGTTATGATGAGTAGAGAACAATACACATGCTATTTGGTAGCACAATAAATTTTGCCAGGAATCTGTGTGGCTGTATTTTCTGCATGTTTGGCCAGAGTGGCTCTTGTTTCCACAGTCTACAGAATCCATCTCTCCTGTTTTGCAGAGACAATATCGATTAAGTGTGTTTTCAAATTAGGTCCCTGGAAATGGAAGGCAAAGGAAGAAAGGAAACCTTAAAATCCACTTTTGACAGCCTATAATTCCGTAATCACATTCCCGATTCATAGACAAAGTTAATAGAACTGGAAATTATATTAGGCATACCTGTATATTTCTGTAACTTTGTGTCCATTTTTATTTTATAGCCATGTTATACTGCTTATTGAGATTATGATTGTGATGTTCTATCTTTATTACTTCGTGGTCTAACCTTTGAAGTCTATGGAGCTCTCACGGATTAAACAATAAATTTTGCTATAACAACCTCATTTAATTCCCCTATAAAACTGATGTTTCCTGATGCTTGTCCACTGATGTGTACTATAAATACAGTATCCATAAATTTTAGAATTTAGTCCCATGTTGTCCATATAAAACAATAATAAAAGCCTATATAGCAGGAAGGAGTAATTGGAAAGGACTCATTGTGTCTGTAGTAACTCAGAGTCTAATTCTGTTCCACAAATATAAATGTGTCATTCATAAATGTCTTGAAATGCATCATTTCCCAAAATTACATTTGCAATATGACTGATTGTTAAACTACTTCTTTAGCTGTTACTTAAGGCCCAGACTGTTTGTGGAAGAACATTCACACAGAGTGGATGGTAATGAGGAACAAGCCCTCTGTCAGTACACGTGTGAGTTATGGAGCTGCGTGTGAAGCTGTGAACAATTACTTAGCCTCCTTTCAAAGCAAGTAGGTAGAGACAGTCAAGTCTCCACTGACAGTGAACGCAATCCTGCCATAGGGATCTGTAATTAATGGATAGCACAGCCTAATGAGTGACAAGGAGGAGAAAAAGGGAAAAATCTTTCTGTATTACAAACTCTCACAAGCTTTCCTCAGGTATTGGACCTAAATAACAGCTTAGGGTTGAGATTCGTTTAGTTGTAGTCTGTTGCTCTCCTCTAGCTTCCAGGTGTCTACTTGTAATAATAATGATGACAAAGCACAGCTACTGATTAACACTAATAATGTGATTTTTAACGGATGCTGTGGCAATATAAATGTTGTTGGACTGCTTCAGCTTTTTAACTTAAGTCTAGCCCTGATCTGGCTCCATCTGAGCTATTCAGGTAGTGACCTCCCCTTACCAGCTTCCTTGTGGGATTTAAGGTTTTTTTTCTTCTTTTTTCTTCTTTTATTTTTCTCAGGCTCTGTTGAATAGTGCTCTCTGTACAGTTAGGTTGCTTTTTTGTACAACCAGTGGCTAGAATAGCAATGTCTTAAAAAGAGAGATGTGGAAAGGGGAGAAGCTAGTAACCTATAGCTAATGAGTCACTGGGAGTTGAGGTATAAAAATAAAAATGAAGGGGAAAAGGGGAACAGAGGCGACTTTGACAGTTGATTATCCCCTGTCTTCGTACTTCAGCCAACCCAGGTTTGTCACTTGTATGTTTGACAGGTAAATATGTTTGAAAATATTTAATAATTAGTAATTTCAACTCTAGCAAGAATTCTAGGTACTAAGTGGCAAGACTCAGTTTTAACAGGAAAAAATTGTCTGCATTTTTTCACCAGCTATGTTGGCCATTTGGCATATATTGGCTAAATGATCTTCATTTAGCCTTTTAAACCGGTAAATTATCTTCTCATTTTAAACAGCAGATTATCCACAATATGAAAAAATTAAGAGAAACAAGTCCAAGAAGGGAAACTTCTCTTTTCAAATAGAGCTGAATCTTCTTTCATAAATATGTAACTGCCTGCATGATGTCATTGTACAGAATTATGGTGAAAGTGAGAATACAAGAGAGCAGTTTATAGCCCCACAATAAAATGTAAGCTTAAGGATTCAGGAAATTAAAGCAGCTAAAATTGGGCACATCTCAGAACAGGTTTACATCAATTTCCTCTGCGATTTATGCTAGGTGCTCAAATATCATAGCAGTGAAAGGTGCAAGGATGGATGAACTGACAGATGGATATGAAAAATTAGAAAATTAGTTTAAATTTCAGGATTTAAATAAATTAAGCATAACAAGTGCAGCATAGGAATGCATTATTTGTTTAGTTGATTTATTTTCTTTTTATTGTAAAAAAATTAATATACCAATAGGTATTGGAAATTTCATTTAATGCAGAATACAAAAACATGAAGTTGGCATCTGCTGATGCTGTATGAGCAAACCCAGATCTACAAAAAACCACACATTCTTGCAGGATTAGGGTCTGATTCTGAAAAATGTGGTCATGGTTTAAGGAACTTTTGTACAATTGGACTATAAAACTGGCAGAGCTAATTTTAACAGTTATCATTTCAGGCTAGAAGATCTTTTAAGATACTGAAAGTAATAAGTTTAGAGGACTCTAAGGATTAAATGAAGGAGATCACATGAAAAACTAACATAGTTTTATTTAAAAAAAATCAATGTGAACTCTTACTGAAGTCTGAAAATATTCAATTAAATCTCACATTATTTTTCTAATATTTTTTCTGATGCAATGATACTATGTTATTCAGGTTGGGATAAGAGGTCATTGTGTTGTCTACTTCAAGATAAGATGGATTTCAAGATAAGCTCTTCATTTAAAAACATCAACAAAATTCAGAAACAAAGTATCTAACTATAATTCACAATGCTATGAAAGTGTAGAAATTCTTGATGCTTGAAATGCAATTCAACACTAATTATTACTCTTCATAGAATTTCATAACATGTACAGAAAGTTTTAGTAAGCTTACAACTGTTGCAGGTGGATTAAATTTGAACATAATGACTTGCTGAAAAAAGGCAGAATTACTTATAATACTCATCACTTGATTCTATCTGACTAGGTGGAAGATATTTACTCTGGCTTTGTAAAAATGGAAAGTATTGTTTCATATTTGTTGTCCTTGGTCTTTCCTTTTGGAATTCTTCATGTTTCTGATGTGATATGTGTTTCTTTGACTGTGGATTTAGTATTACCATTCCTCAATGGGTCTAAGTCTCCCGAGGTTCCTTTTTTTTTTTTTAATAATTCCAAAAGGACCTTTACGTTGGACTTTGCAGTCTGCAGCTTGATGCACAGTGAAACACTCTGGACCTAGAAATAGTCCCAAAGATAATTCTAGGATATGGGATCTTTTCTAAGACATGAGATCCTAAGGAATCTTACAAATTTCTGCTTACTTTTGCTTTTCCTCTTTTTTCTCCTTTTCATCTTCCCCTCCTTTCCTGCTTCTCGCCTTTGCGCCTTTGCGCCTTTTTTTGCCTTTTTTTTGCCTTTTTTTGCCTTTTTTTGCCTTTTTTTTGCCTTTTTTGCCTTTTTTTTGCCCTTTTTTTGCCCTTTTTTTGCCTGTTTTTGCCTTTTTTTGCCCTTTTTTTGCCCTTTTTTTGCCTTTTTTGCCTTTTTTTCCTTTTTTGCCTTTTTTGCCTTTTTGCCCTTTTTTGCCCTTTTTTTGCCTTTTTTTGCCTTTTTTTCCTTTTTTTCCTTTTTTGCCCTTTTTTGCCCTTTTTTGCCTTTTTTGCTTTTTTTGCCTTTTTTGCCTTTTTTTGCCTTTTTTTGCCTTTTTTTGGCCTTTTTTGCCTTTTTTTGCCTTTTTTGCCTTTTTTTGCCTTTTTTTGCCTTTTTTTGCCTTTTTTTGCCTTTTTTTTGCCTTTTTTGCCCTTGCCCTCTTCTTTCTTTTTTCTTCTTCCTTTGTTCCCAGTCCTCCTGTGGTTTTGTGAAGTTTTTATGTCACTTACACATCAGCTCTTGGTGCATGTAGAGTGTTCTGTTACTGCACATCAGAACTGTTCTTGTTCACATAAGGAATCCCATGATGGACTCCATAAAGGTCTTTTCTTGCTTTATTTGTACTCCTGAGTTTAATAGCTGAATGTAAAGCTCCATTCTGTTTTTCATATCTTTCAGAGTGTAGGGTATTTCCTTCAGTTTTGTTGATTGCTGTAAATATCTTTCCTACTCTCTCTGTTTCTGTTCTTGGACAATTTAATCTCTGATTTTTTCCTTTACTGATTTAATGCTGGTACTCACAGTCATTTTCTTTCAGCTTTCTCTAGGACTTTTCTCCGCTTCTTTCTAATATGCTGCTTGACATATATATATTTGCTTTCCCACTGACAGCTTCTTCTATTTTAATGGCTGTTTACTGACCTTCACGCTGTTATGCCTAGAGACAATCTGGTCTTAATAAGTGTCTGAAAATTCTAGATTCATAGTACTAGCTGTAAGTCTGTAACTAGTTCATCCTCCAATTCATTGTCTGCTATTGTCCTGAGCATCCACCAGCCATAAGGCGCTCCTCTTTTAACAGAATTTCAATGATTCTCAAAGATAACTTAGAGAAATCTTTCCCCTTCCAATGAAGCCACATATTTTCACATATATCTAGCATTTCCATTCCTACCAATCATTCTTATCGTGATTGTCCAGTTTGTTTTCTCCGATGGCTTTTTTCTATTTGTTTCTTTAGAATTTTTAGTACTAAGGGGACCTTCACACCCAGGAATATAAAGATATGAAGGTGCATACTATTTTATTTGGCTTCATAAGTGACTCTTATGCCAAAAAACTCTTTGCCTCCAGGAGTCAGGCTGAAGAGCTTTGATGCAGATGCTTTGGATCATGCAGCTCCAGTTCTGTCCTACAGAATATTAATGTTTTCTGCAGCAGAAACCAAGCTGCTGGGAATTAAGGATTGCACAATGTGCTGTCACCCATGGAATGTTACTTACTACAGTTTTATTACTTCACTAAATCTCTGTTCTTACCTGTTGAACATGTCTTCCTGCTAAGTCTGAAAGGTGTTGTAAGACAACCTTTTACTCTGGCTAGAAACTGCATGCACAAAGAAAAAAAATCAAATTTCTGTTTTCAGCTGCAGCCTATACATTTTCGCATGTCCCTTTCCTATTGTGTTTTCCAGGTAAGAAATACCTTATAGAATACACAGAACATAATTTGCAAGAGGCCCGATATTTCTACATTTATACTGATTACTTTGCAGTGCTATGAACACAAATTATAACAGAATACTCTTTTCTCAGTGTCCCACTTCCAGTCTGAAGCAAAGCTTGGGGTGCCAGAAATTGTATTCATGAACATGTACCTACAGTTTTTTGTACACAGATAGCTTTGTTCATGTTTAAAAGATTCTATATAGACAATAGAATAAAATCAATAATGAAATTATAATAAATATACTTTAAGCCATTTTGAACAGATGAAGTTCATAATGTTTGGTGAAAGGCTGGATAAACATTTGATCATTTGTTTGTTATTCAGACATAATGAACTACTGTGTATAAACCAAAACATGAACTTGTGGAGATTTTGCATATTAAGTCACAGTGGAAAGAATGTGAATATCAGAGACTAGCAGATGAGCTTTATGTATGAAGATTTGTCCACTCCCACTTAAATGAATAAATATGTACATATATATCCTGAAACAGGAAAGGACAGTTGTTTGTTCTTGGGCTGCATACTTTGATAAACTGTTGGTTTGGTGTGGACAAATGCCAGGTGCCCACCAAAACCGCTCTGTCACTCCCCCTTCTCAAATGGACAGGGGAGAGGAAATATGACGAAAGGCTCGAGGGTCGAGACAAGGACAGGGAGAGATCACTCACCAATTACCGTCATGCGCAAAGCAGACCGAACTTGGGAAGAAAAGGGAGTTTAATTCATCACCAGTGAAATCAGAGTAGGATAATGAGAAATAAATCCAGATCTTAAAACACCTTCCCCCCACCCCTCCCTTCTTTCAGGCTCAACTTCACTCCTGTTTCTCTCTTTCCTCTCCCCTGAGTGGCGTAGGGGGACAGGGAATGGAGGTTACAGTCAGTTCATCACACGTCTCTGCCGCTCCTTCCTCCTTGGGGGGAGGACTCCTCACACTCTTCCCCTGCTCTTTGTGTGAAGGTTTTTCTCACAAGAGAAGGTTCTCCACAAACTTCTCCAACGTGAGTCCTTTCCATGGGCTGCAGCTCTTCACAAACTGCCCCAGTGTGGGCCCCTTCCATGGGGTGCAGTCCTTCAGGAACAGGCTGCTCCAGCGTGGGTCCCCATGGGGTCACAAGCCCTGCCAGCAAACCTGCTCGGGCGTGGGCTCCTCTCTCCATGGGTCCGCAGGTCCTGGCAGGAGCCTGCTCCAGCAGGGGGTCCCCACAGGGTCACAGCTTCCTTCAGGCATCCACCTACTCTGGTGTGGGGTCCCTTCCATGGGCTACAGGTGGATATCTGCTCCATCGTGGACCTCCATGGACTGCAGGGGAACAACCATGGTCTTCATCAGGAGTTGCAAGGGAAGACTCTCTGCTCTGGCATCTCAAGCACCTCCTCCCCCCTCCTTCTTCACTGACCTTGGTGTCTGCAGAGCTGTTTCTCTGACATATTCTCACTCCTCTCTCTAACTGCCATCTCGCCGCAGTTTTTTTTTTTTTTCCCCTTCTTAAATATGTTATCAGAGAGGTGCTACCACCATCGCTGATTGGCTTGGCCTTGGCCAGCAGTGGGTCCATCTTAGAGCCAGCTGTCACTGGCTGTATCAGACTTGGGTGAAGCTTCTCACAGCTTCTCACAGAAGCCACCCCTATAGTCCTGCCTGCTACCAAAACCTTGCCACACAAACCCAAAACAACTGTCATCAAAGATTTTTATATTTTGTTTTGGCTGCCAGAAGGGCAATCAAGTGACAATACCTTTAGCTGCAACTATTCAATGAGAGAACAAGCTTACTAGCATCCCAGCTCTTGAAGATGCATTTAATTATGCAAAATAGTTAAATATTCTGTAGAGAGAAAGATAAGCAGCTGTTCTCTATAGGTTTGATTTTTTCTCCTCTTTTCCTTCTCTTCAAATTTGACCACTTCTGAAGTATTTTGGAAGTTAATAGATGGATCCAACTGTTTGTATCCATAGCAATCCATGGACTTTATAACAAAGCACAATAAAAACCGAAAAAAAGATGCTAGAAATATCTCCAGTATGAGAGTAAATCCCGAAAGAAAACAGATGCTGATTAAATATCTTCTGGTAAATTATTTTAAAAATTTTAGACAATTAGCAGTAAAAATGCGAGCACCAAAATGTTTTAACTCATGCAGAGAAAAATTACACTACAATAATTCAGCCCATGCCATGCAATGTTACCCATTTTTAAACCAACTTTGAAGCACACAATTTGATTATTTTGCTTCTCTAAAATACTCAACAGAGCTGGAGAATGATATATTGTTGTTAGTGGCAATCTAATAAAATTCCAGACAGCCCCACATACTGTGACTCCCACTGAAAGACCAACACTTACACTGAGCGGGACATATCTTGGAAGCTAGGATGTGTTCGGTAAGCATGGGTTCTGCCAGGTAATTAATCAGCATGACTGTTATTTTCAGCAGTAAAAAGCAATGGGAAATTACAGATAATTCGGAATGATTTTTTTTTTTTTTTAAATTACATATATATATACTATTTGGCCTAAATAGACTGACAATCAGGCTTCAAGTTCTGTACAGATTTGAAAGTAGAACACATTTTACGAAAGTTCCTATTTACATATTGTCATCTGTTGGATCACATTTTCACTGATCTAAAGACTAGTCTTCTTTTTGATCTGCCACAAATCTTTACAAGACTTGATAATTTCACAAGTCACTTATGTAGCACCACAAAAGCAATGGCTTGTAGTAAAGACCTCAGTTTAACAGCTGACAAAAAACAGTAAGGCAGACTTAGGTCGAAGGGGAAAAACCACAGACAAATCCAAAAATATCTACAAAGAAATCTACAAAGATTAACTATTCTTGCTGCTGGGAGTCCTCCCACCAAATTTTAGCCGTGAGAAAGTTTGGCATATGGAATTAGGTGGTTGTCTGGGCTACTTATCTAGTAACTGGAAAACACTAGTACACCTGGTAAATACATAATATACCTTAGAAGCTTCTCCTAGTCAAGTGTGGTGAAATGTAACTTTTAATCTAGAGTTTCTACCTCACTTGTAAAGCAGAATATTTGACATTTTAATCAGTTTCCAAAATACTTCAAGTGAAAAAGAATAACTTTACAAAAAGCAATCTGATAAATACTAATAACATTGAGTAAATATAACAAATAAATTATTTATTTCTACTGTCAATCATTAGACATATAGTACGTAGACATAATTTGAAATTACTTCCCATTGTTCCAGGTTTTTTCACATTCACTAAAAATTTTCTCCATTTCTCAGGATGTTGATAGGGATTAGATATCAACAGATTAGGAGACCTATTAAGGAATGAAAGTATTCTCCTATCTAGCAATTCTTAATTATTTAGATTGATGTATATCTCTCAGATAGGCCAGTGACAGAAAGTGCTACCGCTGTACTGCAGCATATCCAAATTATACTTCAAATATTTGCCTTACAGATACAGAAAAAACTCAAATGTCTGACAATCTATTTTGAAATACAATCTATTCTGAAATACTTCATATAAAAAATCTGCAAATCTTTAAAAGAAATTTAGTATCTCTAGCTTCACTTAGTTCTTGCTAGATGCCAATATTACTGTTCACAGAATCACAGAGTCACAGAAAGGCAGGGGTTGGAAGGGACCTCTGTGGGTCATCTAATCCAACCCCCCTGCCGAAGCAGGGTCACCTACAGCAGGCTTGCACAGGACCTTGTCCAGGCGGGTCTTGAATATCTCCAGAGAAGGAGACTCCACAACCTCCCTGGGCAGCCTGTTCAGGGCTCCGTCACCCTCAGAGGGAAGAAGTTCTTCCTCATGTTCAGACGGAGCTTCCTATGCTTCAGTTTGTGCCCGTTGCCCCTTGTCCTGTCGCTGGGCACCACTGAAAAG
>Ga0065711_1041199_pt1 | contig 16335 bp, 21 predicted proteins | sample Hoacrofraction12_FD_59098 | JGI IMG/M metagenome (GOLD analysis project Ga0065711, IMG submission 59098) | Hoatzin crop microbial communities from Cojedes, Venezuela - Epithelial fraction 12 v2 (version 2) | ecosystem: Host-associated > Birds > Digestive system > Esophagus > Crop | place...
GTGCAGCCTGCTGTAGGTGACCCTGCTTCGGCAGGGGGGTTGGACTAGATGACCCACAGAGGTCCCTTCCAACCCCGAACATTCTGTGATTCTATGTTTATGGGCTTACATGTAGCTTGCAGTTTGAGATGTGTGCACATATTCTCTGCTGTATTGTCACCTGCCAACAGCATCCCCCTCATCTCCTCGTGTAGGCACGCCATTGCACACGGCAGGATCTCTAACAGCAGGGGTGCTTGATGTTACTAGGAGCTCCTGTGAAGTCAGAAAGATTTAAGGAAAAAAAAGAAAATGGGGAAAAAACCCCAAACCACATTCCTATGACTCTGTTCCAACCACTTGTGTCTCCGGCCAGTGTTAGGACTGGGCGTTCTTGTCCCCCTACCTTGACAGGAGCCTGTCCTCACCTCATTGCATGATGTTCGCGTTTGTGTAGATGCTGTTTCATGGAAGTGTCCTGAGTAAAACCCAACTGGAGAACATCTATTGCGTATACATCCTGCAGAGATTGCAGGCGAGTTCTGTATGCCTCAGGGATGAATGTTCACCTTTGGTTTTGCCCCCCTGCTTTGCTTGCGAAAAATTAGGCTAGTTGGTCCCCTCTCCTGCCAATCTAGATTTGTGCAAGATTTTGCAAGTTCGACTTCTAAGTTTTTCTTAGTGTCTGTTGAAGTTGTTGAGGAATATAATTATCTCTTCTGCCTTTACCTTGTGGACTGCTTTGAGGAGAGGACAGGCTGAGATGACATAGCAGTCATCAGGTGAGAGATGCTCTGTCCTTTCTCCTGGACTGGAAGAGGAGGAAGGCCGAAGAAATGACATTTACTGCTCGGGCCTCCTGTCTAAATGCATCATTGCCTGGCAGCTGAGACCCTGACAAGCAGCCCGTGGGTGGGACGGCTGCCAGGTGAACACATGGCCATGGATGCTGGCCGCGAGGAGCACGAGCAGGAATTGCGGATGGCAGGATGGGCATCCCAGCTGGGTGCATCCCCGGGACCACTTACCGCTGCGTGTCCCTACATCTAAAGGCTGGAGTGACTTCAAACAGTCCCCGTGCCTGCTAATCTGGGGCACGGGAGAGTTGCCAGCCTGAGACGCACACTGCCCTGAGACCTCGGGCTTCGGCTTGGCGGCGGAGCGAGAAGGCAGTTGGCAGCGGCGAGGCAAGCTTCTGTGTGCTGGCCTGCCAACGTGCTTTGTCTGGAGGGGCTGCCTCTGTGGGCGAGTGGATGGCGGTTTTTCCTTTGTGCCTCTGTTCCTCCATGAATGTAGGCCAGGGAAGATGCACAGAGGAGGGGAGACCTCTACGGCTGGGCAGGCGTGTGGAGCATGGGGGCTGCCAGCCTAATCCCTGCACTGCTTTCCTGGGACTTCACCAGCCAGACGCGAGCGACGGGGGAAGCCCAGGGCGTTCGTCTGAGAAACGCTGCCGTGGATGCGCGCGCTGTTTTCTGGGAGATAACTGGCACGGCTGGGGCCGGTTGTGTCGGCAGGGCTTTGCCGTGCTCCCAGGGTGGCATCGGAGCCGTGTTTAGCAGTGCTGCCTCTCGCAGGAGTCGCTGAACCGACACTGGGGAGTCGCGCCTTGCTGCCGACTCCACCTGGGACCGGGCTGGGTGGGGAGCTCGGGTGTTTCCCGAGGTGCGTAGCACCAGCCAAGAGAAAGCACTATGTGATGTGTGGACCTGCAGTAGTTGTTGTTGGCTCCCTCCAGCCCCCCCTCTTCAGGTCTATGCATGTAAAAAAACAAGCAAAAGCATTTTTCTGTGCCTGAGTTGGTGAGGAATAGGGACTCGCTTTCTTCTAGTGAATTGAGGGTAGGTTTTTTTGGTGGAGCCACCCCCATCTCCATGACAAAGGCATCCTTCCTCCCATTCCCTGGTACACGAAATGCTTTAAATTGATGGGTGCTTGCCCTTGTTTTGAAGTTATGGAGCCAGCTCTTTGATATAACCACCAGCTCCGCCGCGCAGCTCCAACGTGGTGAAGTTAAGAGATATTTTCTGCCTGGTGTCAGCTTGAAGCCTCACAGACGCTGAATCCCTCTAGAGGGGGGCACATCTGTTCAGGAATCTGATCTCATTTCTGCCTTACAGATTCTCCAACTAAATGGACCATTTGCCTTCACAAAAGTAATTGCTTTGAATGCTGTGGAAAAAAAAGAAGCCAAAGCCACAGACAGTATCTAACCTCGCTAGTGTTTATTCAATAAATTAATAAAATAAACACTAACAGGGTAGCATTCAAGTTCATAACAGTACAGTAATCTATTTTTAAGCCGTCGTGGCTATTGCTAGCAGAGAACACCACATAGCAGCCGCTATCTGTAACGCAAAAAACCTGGCTACGGGTGCAGCTAGGGCTTATACTGCACCCACGAGCATCGTGGAGCCGGGGCCTAACAGCTCCATAGAAACACATCTGTTCCCTGCCACGCTGCCGAGGGTCCGCTCGGCTTCCACTGCCTGCTGCTGCCGGCACTGAATGCGTCCCCCTGGTCTCACTTACCTGAACTACGGGAGATCCTTTAAAATGCCATGCTGATACCTGGTGGCTGTTGACCTTGGCACCTTGTTCCTGAAGCTGCTCTGAGCTTCCTCCTGCCTGGCTGTTGTGCGGGCAGGGCACGCGCTCCTGGCATGGAAAGCAGCGAGCTTGTGTCCCCGAATTTGGGGAAACCTGGGTTGCTCAAACTCTGTCCTAGGCTCCGCATCAGTATGACTTGTGTGCTCTTTCTACACAGAAGAAAGGTGTAATTAGGTTCCTGCTGTAAAGCTTCTTCCCTTCCCTGCTGCGTCACCCTGCCCCTCTCTGCCACGTCCGTAGCCTGCCTGCTCCCTACCCACCGTAGAACAGAAACATTGCTGCGCACCCGGGCTGAAAGGAGCAGCGGGTGCAGCTTTCCCCCTGCACAGGCTCCCTCACCTCCCTCTCCTGCCACCGCACCCGCCCCGTTCCCAGCCTGGCGTGGGGCAGGGGAGGTAATGCCTGATTTCTGCAGGCACCACAGCTGCTGCAGCACCTTCTCTGGCGAAGGCCACGTCCTCGAAAGCTGGCACCGTCCTTCCCCTCAGCTTCTGAGTTTGGTATGAGGTTGGGCAGGTGCTTTTTTATGTGCTTAAATAATATAGTATATATTTGGATAAATAATATAGTATATATACAATAAACACAAATAAATACAAAAAATTATAATTACATACATATAAATAATATTATATATTTATAGAAATAATATATAAAAAAGCATTTTCCCAACCTCATATGCTTAAATAATGTATTTTATTTATTTTCATTTAACAATATACACATACATGTGCAAAAGCAATTATATTTTATATTTATTAAGATATATACTTAAATAATTATATGTATATTATTATTATTAAAGGATCTGCCCAACCTCATACCAAAGTCAGAAGTTGAGGAGGTAATCAAGTACTTGATGAAAGTACACTGCTAGCTTCGTATATTTTTTTTTATTATTATTTTTTTTTTCTGAAGGGCTGGTAAAGGTAAGTTGCCCTTAAGGTTGCTTGTTAATACTGCCTTTTCTATATTTTATTTTTTAAAAGGATCAAAAGTTAAGTGGATTCTTCAGAAAGAAGAGTCATTTTAATGGACCCATAGCTGTTAAAATGACACTAATAAAACCGTGGAGCTCATCGCTATTACCCTGGCCACAGCCAGCAGGGACCAGCCCAGGCACTTTCTTTAGGGGCTGTGACATGCTGCAAGGCAGAGTGCTGTGATTTCTTTCCCTCTCGTGCATGTACCTGCTCTCTCCTGCCCTCTCCTCACCTCCTCTGGGAGCTGCCTTTGCAGTTTTGAGGCAGATGCAACACGGTCCTCATGATGACCTCTTTCTCAGGTATCTTCCGTTAGATCCTAGAAGGCTCATTTAATGTCTCTAGCAGCCTGCCATCCTACTGAGATTCCAGCACATGCTCTGCAGAGCGGATCAGGGTCAAGGAGTTTGCCTTGGGTTCCAGCTTGCAGAGGCGATGTGATGGGAGACGAGGAATGGGGTACAGTGAAGCCGGTGACAGTGCAAGTGTCCAGTTTCAGCAGGCGCCTGGGCTGATTTGGCATCACGTGAAGATGCCATTTCTCCTCATGCCAGCAGAGGTTTTGTTGGGTGGTTGTGGGTTTTATTGCCAGATGGATGAAGATGGCTCCAGTTGGGGACCGGGAGAAACACCTGCGCTTTCTTCTTCCTGCTTGAGGAATATGCGTATCCATCCCCAAGCCGGAGCTTGTGTGAGCACGGATCATTGCTCCCTCTGACTCTGTGTCCCCGCCCCATACACGTGAGGGGAAGGTAGTGCTGTTAGTTTAAACTCTTAAACCTGTGCAAAGGGTCGTTGTCACAAGAAAACTGGTAAAAATTGGTAGGAAAAGTGTTTTGGTTCTGGGCTTCCAGAAAATGTACACCACCAAGCTGAAATGACCTTCTCAGCAGAAGAGCCTTGTCCCCAGCCAGGGGGACAGTAAACCCAGAGGTCACCTTCGATGTAAGACATGTGCTGGCTGTGAGGTCCAGCTGAACATGGTCCTGCCCCCATTCTTGCCTTGCTGAGAGCGTGTCTGCGGTCAGCTTCACCCCAGGGCTTCAGGGTCACAGCAAATGGTGCGGCTGACCTCCGCCAGCGCCAACCCCGGCTCCCTCTCGCCGAGTGGCTGGGTGATGCCTGCTCCCGCGGGCCAGCCGAGGGAACGGTCCATGGAGGGGGGGGCATCTGCTGCCTGCAGCAGCTGCAGGTGATGAAGGCAAGCCCACCTGCGGCTTGCACGGCATCAGAACATCACCTACGAGGTACTGGGAAATAGTGTGGGAGGGACGGTGCGGGCTGTGTTTGTGATTTCTGAGCTCTGAAATCCTGTTTTACATCAGTGTTTCGCCACTAATTTTTCTTTATATCTCTCTCCTCGCCACATCCGTACAGCACTTCTTCCTGAGAACGGCTTAGGCAGGCTCTGACAGGGGGGAGCAATATTGGACACCATCTGAAGCTTGCTTTTAAGCAAGGTAACCAGGGAGCAGACAAGGTCCACAGTAAGCCTTTTTTCACCACGTAGAACTGCCTTTATTTAGCACCGCAGTGCTACTGTCGTCCTCGGGACGTAGCCTGGCACTAGTCGCTTCTTCAGTTGCTTTAATTACGGCATGCTGGTCCCGAGATGCTACTGCTTTTAATATTGTGAAGATTCACACTGTACCTGCTGCTATGTCCCATGGGTGCTGGGAGCAGCCGGACCAATGTGCCAGATCTCAGCTCCTGGGTAAAACTTAGTAAGATGCTGAGCTATATATAGCTTTGGGGTGGAGGCAGCCAGAAGAAAATTAAACAAACCTCTACCCATCGGTACTTACACAATGCCACAGTTGTGACTAGTGCTTCACAGGTTGAGGAAGAGCGTGTTGGAAGCGTTTCTGTATCAAATAAACCCAGAACCAAGTACAACAAACCACAGGGTGGAGCAGAAGTGTGGCAGAGACGCAAACAAGCAGAAGATGAGGACTGGGGAAGAGCTGCCCTGAGATGCTGTCAGCAGCGGGGAGACAGACACCCAAACTCATCCCAGGAGCGGGCTTTCCCTCCCTGGTCTTGCCCCAAGAATGACTTTCTCAACAGCTTTGCGCAAGTTGTGTCACTTCTGGACTTCCCTTTTCTTGCCTAAAAACAAGGTTGCTGCTTTTAACCCTCTGCAGCGGTGCTGGGAGAGCTGTTATTGCTTGCAACACGCTCCAAAACGCCACCAACCACTAGGTGAGATTTCTCCTGGAAATGAGGGGTTTAACCCCCAGAACACATCCTCCTCCTATGACCAGTCCTGTGAAAGCTGGAATAGATGCTCCGTTGTTTGCAGAGCAGGACTGCGGGTGGGACCGCAGGGGAGGTCTCTCCCAGGCAGCTCGGAGAGGATCGCACTCTTGCTGAGGGAAACCTGCTTTCGGCAACGTCGCTGAACTCCCAGCTGCTCTAAATGCTAGCCTAGATTTTAATAACAATATTATTGCGTTGCTGTACAGATTCAAGCGGCGGGAAATACATCTGCCTTCTTTAAAGGCAGCTTAATCAGCGTATTTTATTTAATAGTGTCGTAATGTTCTTCTGGCATTAGGCCTGTCCTCAGTGTCACCCGTGTCGGCTGCTGTGTCTCTGTTGGGTACAGGGCAGTGTGGTGCTGATGCCAGCAGCCAAAAGGGCTTTTTTTGACGAGGAACCAAAATCTTTGACTGAGAGTTTTGGCTCCACTTTGTGACTGCAATCAGCCAGCAATGGTTGAAGATTATGACATCAAAAATTTTTTTTTAACTACAGTTAATTGATTCTTATGGGAAAATAGCATATGATGGGCCGTTTACTCTCTATTTATCACTATACTTTGCTAAACAAACTCAGCACTGCTGTCGGTTACCGCATCTCCGCTGTGATCAGTGAATCTCCTCATACCTCAGTGGTGCCGGGCTTGGATTTCGGAAGAGAGGGGCTAACCCAGCTGGGGCAGGCAGCAGCCACCCGGCTCTGCGGTTGCCACTGGGGGACAAACGCTGCCGGATGGTTCCGGTTATTCCATGGATGCTGTGCCATACCCTGCATCCCATATTTCTTACTGCTGCTTTCCTTTTCCTGCCGCACCGCAGCTCCGGCTGGGAAGCCAGGGCCACGTGCGTGTCTCCAGGCTATACATCCAAACTAGGCTTTCTGCGACCGTGGCTCTGCAATAAACAAGGAGGAGAGCGTGTCCCTGCTTGACTGGTACTTTAAGCAGATGTTCAGTCTCTAGACCTCATTTCAGGCAGGCAGAAAAGAGAAGGAAGGAGAAGAGGATGATTTTTCTCTCCTCCCTAACAGCCAACGATGCCCTTGCAAATGTTCTGCGATGCGACGCCAGCCTGCAGATTCGGTGTTAACAGCTGTTCTTGAGCTGCTGGCTGGGGTGTGGGATTGCTGCCTCCCAGGGTGTTTGAGCGTGTGTGAAGCTGGCTCCAGCTGGAGAGATGGAAAGGGCTGAAAGGATGCTGAAAGAAGACGCTGGAAGCTTGGGGGTTATCGGGCTGTGTCACACCTGAGCTGACCGCTTTAACCCTCCTTTGAGCTACTCTCCTTCCTATTAATGTCTTACAGCAGCAGATCAATTTTTCATAACTTCCCAGTGCGAAAGGCTTATTATTATCTGCTGTTGTTGTTGCTGAGCCATCTCGGTTGTTGGTCCCATTTTTGCATCCACCTTTGCCCTCACCCATGGTCATCAGCAACGGGGAAATATCCCATTGACAGATTTAATAACTGTCATTAATATAACAGGGATTTCTAGGCACAAAGCAAGAGCTAATTAATGTGTAAATGTGATCTAGTTACTTGGGGAGACTATAAATACCACTCTGCCTGGGCTGGACACAGTTAAGATGAGGTAGCTTGCTCTGCTTCATCCGAGAGGTGGGGAGCAGAGGGGGAAGATCCCAGCCCCGTGCTCCAGCTGGGTGGTCAGCCTTCCCCTTGCCAGGTTCATCACCCCGCAGCCTTCGTCTGCGTGAACAGTTGTTAAAACAACCCCTCATGTCCCTATTTAAGCTGCTTTAACTGCACAAATGACATCTGTGTAGGTACAAGAAAGACAATGGTCAAAATTATAGCCAACAGCTATCTGGAGAGCAGAGCATCCATGCAACAGCGCTGTTAAATTCTGAGTATTTCGTGGAAGAAAATGGAAAAGCAGTGGTGCCCTTTTCAAGCTGCTCCCGGATAATCCATCACTGAGCAGAACCGCTTTAATCCGTGTGCTTCATAAGGAAAATTTCCCGTCAGCTGCAGCATGGTGGTCACCACAACAGGATGCTGATGGCAGAAACCACCTCAGGGCTGCGCCAGGCAAAGAGCCTGCGTTTCGCAGGAGGCCGCGGGACTGACGGTCACTGGGCTGGCTTCCTCCACTCGGCTGCTGAAAAAATCAAAGAGTATCAGCTGTGGTGACAACAGTGGATCTGTTTTGGGTGAATGCTTCAGATTCCCTTCATGATAAAAGATTTCTCCTATGATAAGGTTTCTCCTTAGTCCTGTATCCATGTGGAAGAGTGCCACTGGAGCCATGCTGGAGGCACAGCCGTGGTGAGATAAAAATCTCTGCTGGCTAAGACAGCGGTTACTCCTCACACCACCAAGGCAAGGATGTGGGCATCACACCCCTGACGACCTGGCCAAGTCCTGCTCTCTAGCTAGCGCTCACTTTGCCTTGAGTGCAGTGGGACTTACAAGAAGATAAAAGATTCAAATCGTCTGTGGAATGAAGGGCAGGTGCTGAAGGGCCGTATGTTTTAGGTGTGATTGACGGCTGGCAGTCAAAGAGGCTATGCAGCTTCTCTGGGTGTACGGGACTGAATGTGGACCCCACGGAAGGAGGCAACAGTGCTCTCAGCTTCAATTTGTTCCCCTGTCTCTGCGTTTCAGAGAAGAATAAACATTTAACAAGTTGAGGAAGAAGGAAAAGAAAAAAGCAGCCTTCTCTGGTCGATTACTTTGCTAAAGTATTTGAAACTTGCTCCTGCCCGTTATACATCATTCAGGGAGCAGTGATACTGAGGAATTTAGCAAGGAGCTGAGGTTGGCTAGTCGGTGTGCACAGGGGAGTTTTGAACAGTTTTCTGTTCTTTTAGCAGCATGACAAAAAAGATTTGGGGGTAAAGGACTCGTCTAGGAGGAAAGCTGCCCGCGGCGCTGAGTCAGCTCAGAGAGGCACTAGGGTAACTGCACGCCGGAAAAAAAATGAATTAACAGAATGCAGAGCTCCGTTTCCAAAAGTGTGGAATACCTCGGGCCCGGGGGAAGGTTGCTGCAGGAGCTGGCCCCTTTGGCAGTGCTCCTGAGGGCAGCGGCCATCCCAGCACCCGCCCGGCTGGGCCCCGGCTGCTCTGGTGCCAGGCACCCTGCAATGGCGAAGGCCGTTGCAGCTTTACCAGAGCACCCAGTGCTGATCGCTTGCCCGGGGAAACCAGAAACCAGGCCTGAAAAGGAGAAGGTGAAGGAATGAGGGGGTGATTTTGGGTAGTGGGGGAAGAAACTGCGGGTATTTGCTCAGCAGATGTGCTGAGGCTGCCCAGCACCGTGAAAGCTGGATCCCTTCCTTCCTCTGAGCCAGCCTCATCAAACGAAAACACAAGGCCAGAGGCTGAGGTTTATGGCAAGTGCGTCTGATATCAAAGGAAAGAATACTTGGCTTGCCCGAGCGCAGCAGGGAGTGTGCCAAGTCTTTCATGCGGGAGCACGGCTGAGGTGCCGCCGCACGCTGGGTCAGGGCTGGCTGGTCCTGATGGGCAGGGACGGATGGCGGCAGCAAGGGACAGGCCGGGGATCACAGACATGGGGACAGAGTTTAAAGGAAACAAAAAAAAAAGAATAAACTATATAGCTCAGTGAGACAGGGTTGGGAAGGGGAAGCTGGATGTCACCCACGGGTCTGCGGTCCCCTTTAGGGACCTCCAGTTGCACTGTGCTGCTTATCTGCTGCCTTCCCAGCCCCTTCCCCGTCCCACCTCCCTCCTGCAGCAGAAGCTGGCTGTGTAAAAGGACAGGATTCTGGAGATGAGAAGAAAATGGTCTTTCATTTTCTTCCGTCTGTGTTTGCTCATTCAGTTGTCTGCCTGACTTCCTAAGTCAGACTTCAGCACCTACCACCTTCCTCTCCCAACCCCCCTAATTTCCCTGCCTTGCAATTTTGGGTTTCCCTCTGCATTTTCCTACCCTTTGGGCTGTGAAATTTCCCACTATGTTCATTGCTTGAATTTACTGCAAAGGCTGACAAGGGGAGATGAGAAGCGTGGCAGCCGTGAGAGGGGGGATATTTTTTGTATAAAGCTGTCAGAAAAGACAGCAGAGCGCTGAGCTGGACAGCAGGGCTGGCTCTGCAGCCTGAGCCCACCACGCTGGGCCAGCTTTGGGATGGAGACGGGTACGGGGCTGGGGGAAAACACCTCTCCTTGGGCAAGTTGCTAGGGGAGAAGCAGAAACTCCTGCTGAGCCGAGCCAGACAGAAAGAAGCATTGTCATGCCTATTTTAGGATTTCGTGCTGCTGCTTCTCACCATCCCGTCCAAATACATCCCTTTAATGGATGTTGCTCGAGAGGAAGCACATACATTCTCCTGCGAGAGGGTGCCTGTGCCTGTAAGCTTGTTTTCCCAACACTATAAATTGGTCCTGTAAAAGATGTTACCTCTCCCTGCCTGTCCTTAATAACTAGGTGCTGTGGCTATAACAACACTTTGCTGCCGTCATATTTTTCACTGGGACTCAATCCCTCCTCTTTTTTCCTCTGGGTACTGAACAGCTCTCAGCAGAACCAGGCAGTCAATCATCCCAGCATCCCAGCATCCCAGCATCCCAGCATCCCAGCATCTCAGCCCCGGCAGCAGCTGCTGGGTAGGGCAGGAGTGATTTGGCACGTGGATGTGAACAGAGGGGTCTGGTGAGGATGCTTCGGGAGGAGGTGGGGTGCTGGGCACAGAGGAGAGGGCAACGGCGATGGGGCCACGTGAGAATTCAAGAGATGGCTGGGGTGCATATCCCGTAGTGCTGGGCACCCCTCCGGGGACCTGGCTCTGCAGTCATGCCGATAAAATCACTGTTTATTCAGATCTGCCCTCCTTGGACCACCACTCTGTCACCACATTGCAGTGCCCCGTGGGAAGCTCAGCCCCAAGACGAGAGCTGTGGTGCAGGCTGTGGGCTCATCCTTGGAGACTCAGTGCTCCTTGTGTGTGAGGAGTGTTTTTGCTGCCCTCATCAAGCAAAAGCCATCAGTGCTTGCCTGGTCGCAGGCATTGCCCTGTGCCAAACCCTCCTGACAACACAGATCTTGGGGAGAGACGGAGCAGTGAGGGCGCCCAGCTGGCTCTGGGACAGCCCAGCTCCTTCCATTCCCAGCCCCAGGGAGCCCTTGGAGAGCACCTGAGACCCTGCCAATAGCCCTGGCAACTTGGAAGGGGAGTGGAAAAGGCGACCTGCAGTTTTATTTAAAAATGGTAAATGCCCAGCTCCCCCCCTCAAGTGACCAGCTGGGGAAGTGCTCATCTGCACTCAGCTTCCTCCCACCCAGCACCACTGGGACCAGAGTCACCAGGCGTCCAAGCTGAGGCACTTGCCAGGCCTTCGCAGAGCCACTTCTTGGGGCTGCTCCTCTTCCTGGTGTGTGCACACGAGGAACGTAGCAGAGCATTTCGTGTCTGAAAGTTCACGTTTCCGGATTTCTTTTCCCTGAGGACCTCGTAGCCCTTTCACTGAACACCAAAGATGCAGCGTGTGCTTCTTCAAAAATACGTGTGTTCCCTGGGTGCACAGCGGGTAAGCAGAGTGCAATGCCATTGCTGAAAATCTGTGCAACCCCAACATCAGGGCATTACATATTACAATAATAAAGGTTTAAAATAAACCACTAGCGGTTACTCTTACAGGTGAGACTCTGAGGTATCCTTCGGTCACTGGGTAAAGCCTTGCGGGGGACTTTCAGTTGGGGTTCACCTCTTCTTGTCTCACTCATATGCACGGACAGGTGCTCTAAGGGTAACGTGGAGGAACTGTATGCCAGCGAGGATTCATGCATCTGGGGCCAATTGCATCTTTATTGCTAGAAACAGGACTTAAGCGTGTTGATCCTTTTTGTTGTTCATTGCGTGAAGGAAAAGGGGAACATTTTAAAGGCAGCAAATCTTGTCCGCTCGCAGTTGGCACGTCCTGCCCAACAGGCCGAGCAAAACCAAGCAGCTGAGATGTTGCCTCTCTCTCTCGAGCCTGGATCTTTTACAGAAGATCCCACCCTATCGCCATACGTTCGTTCCCTCTTGGCTAAGCTGCGAATGCAAGGCCCTCCTGCTGCAGCACTGCAGTAAGTTCCCACCCAGAGCAGCCCCGTTACCTTATGCTATGGCAGTAAAGCACGGCCAAGTGTTTGCGTGATGGCAGCTTTAATGAGCTAGTTTTCTGACGACGCATAGAATCTTGTCATCTTCCTGACAAATCAATGCTTAAAACCCCCACTTTTCTAACTAGCTAAAACGTTAACCATTATTGCCCTAGGGCTTATTAATATTTTGGTGTACAGTAGCCACACTGGGAAAATGCCAGAAAGTTGTAGATATTAAAATTTCTTTGCCTGTCAAGAATTTTAAGTCTTAGGTGTGGAACACGGGTGATTTAAATAATTCCCACAGATTCATCAGCTTCCCTTGTCACATGTATGGCGACGGGAGAAATCACACGTACGAGCATGCTTAATGAATGAGCTGTCTAATGAAGCGCTTTCGTCTACAGGCATTAACTGTCTAATGTCAAACAGATCAGGGGGAAAAAGGCGTGACATCATGTCAAAATTTCGTACCGTGTCCCACTGCCTTTCAGGGTGGCAGCTTGTCCCACCCCTCACGGGAGAGGTGCGTCACGTCGGTGTTCAATGCATTCAGCCACCAGCAAAACGTAACAGGAATAAACTAAAAACTCCCTTTATAGTCTGATAGGAAGGGGTTTATTTAACAAAACCTCAATGAAATCTTTAATTTAGTAGCCTTGAGCAGGGGGGTTGCCAGCCACACAAACCAGAAGAAAGCCAAAATGAATAGCCCATAAAATTAGGAGAAATCTAATGTAAGAAAAAAACAGTCACAATTTTTCATAGTTGCACGTATCATAGACTCATAAAATAGTTGGGGTTGGTTAGGGCCTCTAAAGGCCATTTAGCCCCATTTAACCCCCCCCTGCAGTGAGCAGGAACATCTTCAGCTGGATCAGGTTGCTCAGAGCCCTGTCCAACCTGGCCTTGAATGTTCCAGGGATGGGCCATCTACCACCTCTCTGGGCAACCTGTGCCAGTGTTTCACCACCCTCACTGTAAAAGGTTTCTTCCTTCTATCCTGTCTAAATCTACCCTCTTTTAGTTTAAAACCATTACCCCTTGTACTATAGCAACAGGCCCTGCTAAAATGTTTTTCCCCATCTTTCTTGTCAGCCCCCTTCAGGTACTGAAAGGCCGCTATAAGGTCTCCCTGGAGCCTTCTCTTCTCCAGGCTGAACAGCCCCAACTCTCTCAGCCTTTCCTGGAGAGGTGCTCCAGCCCTCTGATCATTTTTGTGGCCTCCTCTGGCCCCGCTCCAACAGGTCCATGTCTCTCCTGTGCTGGGGGCTCCAGAGCTGGACGCAGGACGCCAGGTGGGGTCTCACCAGAGCGGAGCAGAGGGGCAGAATCACCTCCCTCGCCCTGCTGGCCACGCTTCTCTTGATGCAGCCCAGGGTACGGTTGGCTTTCCAGGCTGCGAGCGCAAGTTGCCAGCTCACGTCCAGCTTTTCATTCACCAGCACCCCCATGTCCTTCTTGGCAGGGCTGCTCTCAGTCTCTTCACCCCCCAGCCTAGGTGCAGGGTATGTACTAAACAGAGGCTTTCAAAAAGATGCTCTGACAACACACGTTTTCAGTAATAGTCAAATAATTGTGATGCCAGGCCCTGCCTCTGCAGCAGGGCTCGCCAGCCGCGGGCACTGCCCACAGCAAACAGGGGCTGCGGGGCCAGGAAGCCAAAGTTCCAGGCAGGGCTTCTTCCTGAATTCAAAAATTTCCATGGAAGCGGGAAAAATGCTGTCTACAATTTGCCTAAAACCTGCACGTTGGCCTGTAGTGCTTTTGGGGAATCCAGAATGTCACCTGGTGCATGTCACCTGGTGCTGTTGGATGTGAGGGACCGCACCGGGCAGCCATTGTCTTCTGGCTTGCTGCAAGCAATTAAAAAGCATCTCCTGGGGATCCAACCTTTCTGCCCCTTGGGCTGGGACCCAGTTATTTATCCATGTATGGGATTTCTGAACCCGTAAGTAACCCACCTCTCTGTTTTCTGGAGGCGGGTCTCTGGTTTTTCCATCTCTGGAGGGATGTTGAAATGAGGGTCCCCGTGGGCTCAGAGGGATGGGTGGCATTGCCGGTGGCTGACTCCTCACCAGGCTGTTGGGAGGGGTTTTGCTGCAGGGGATGGGATGTAGATACGGGTCCTGGAGAGCTTGGTCCACCCGTTTTCTAGGGTTTGCATGCGTTTGGCAGCCCCAAATCCAGGGCTGCTGACACATCGGGGGGGTCGTTACTGTGGGTACGGGCTGTCAGTATCCATCTGTATCCCGGGAGGCTCTCTGGGGCCCCAGCTCTGCTCAGCCCCGGCTGGGCATCTCTCCGTAAGTGTTTCCTGGCTCCCCACGTGCGGGAAGCGGTTTGGGGGGACGTTGCGGAAATTCTTTGTCTCAGCTTCCTATTTCTTTTCCTGCTCGCCTTCCCCCAGCCAGGCGCGTGCGCTGCTGGCTCGGATGGCCCTGCACTCCTTGTTCTGGTCCATGTCTGGTCATTTATGCTTTATAAAAGTGGAAAGGGCTGGTTTTCTTAACAGCTGGTGTTAAGCCTGGGCCCTGTTCCGGGAGCTCGGGTATGCCCAGGCATGGGGCTGTCCCTGCCGAAGCACGGCAGCTTTCTGCCAGGCTGCTCCCTTCTTCCCGGAGCCCAGGGTGGCCCTTGCTCTGCCAAATGTCCTCCCCTTCAGGCGGCAGGGTGCAGACCGGGTTTGGGTGTGGGCTGAGGGCCCGACTCCTTCTACAAGGCTGTATGGCTCCATTCCCACAACCAACGGGAGGCGGCACGCTGCCAGCGCTGCCAAAAGCCTGTCTGTTTCTGACAGCATTGTGGCTTTTCCTCTGGTTTCCTTTGTTTGGGATTAAATGGTCAATTAAAAAAAAATAAAGTCTTAAAATAACTTGCCGGACTAGCTGGTGCTCTAGAAACCCCCCTCCCAGTGCCCAGGTAGGTGCAATGAGTCTGGAGATACAAACAAAAGGCTGTGGCTGACATTTTCCAACCGTGACCACTTTTTGGCAGCAGCCTGCCCCGCTCGACCTGACCTGCATCATAAGCACAATGCCTTAGCGAGCCAAAAAACAAAAGGCTTTGAAAACTGGGATCCCTCAGTGTCTCAAACCAACCTTTAAGACCGCTGGGCACTTCTCCTCAGGCTGCTGACTCGTGCACCGTGGGCGCAGGTCCAGGTCTCTGCACATTCCCCCCAAGGGAAGAAGATGCTGACCCCACCGCCCCAGGAGGGTCCCTCTCCCCCCCGCTAGAGCCAAAGCTGCTCCCGGTTTCCTTCTCCTGCTGTGAAAAGGTTCAGCCTCCACAATATGGTTTTAGGGTCGGGATTTTTTTCAGTGCAGAATTCCTGGGGAAATGTGAGGTTTGGTTCCACGAGTTGCAGCGCCAGCCACCGCTGGGAGGGCAGCAGCTTCCCAAGATTGTTCAGTAGTCCCTTACGCAGTGTAAGAGCAAGTTCTCCTGCTGGTAAGGCAGCCTTTAAAGAAAATTTCTTCCTTGCTGCTTAAGGTAATGGAGGGACTTCATTTTCCTCCTGTGAATGCTTCCCCCCCCTCGCCTGTGCCCTGGGCATCATGCTTGCCTCTGTTGGCACAACAGCAGCAGCTGCTGACAGCTCTGGCTTGGGGATGGGATGGGGTGGGACAGATCTGTCTGAAATCCATGGCTTTCCCTTGTCCATTTTAATGAAAGAAAGGAATTTATTTTTCTTTTGCCCGGAATAAGCAGCCATGGGAGCAGAAAGCCAGCAGCACTGGGCACTCGTGTCCTCAAAGGGGGAAAGGGCTGGAACTAAACCACTTGTTAGGCAGTAATTTGCAGTGCTAGAAAGTGGATTTCTGCTACACAGAACGTGTCCATGAAGGGAGGACGCAAGTGGCCGTGCTTGCCTTGATGGCGAGCAGGTAAATGTGACTGGTCTGGGAAAAGATGGGCGCGTGCATCGGTCCCATCCCATGAAGCTGGGACCACGGCACCAAGCTGTGGCCTTGGTGCAGCCCATCGGGTGTGACCTGCCCGCTTCCTTGTGGGCACAATGTTACAATTCACTGGGAACCTGCTTGGCAATAAAATAAAATATTTACAGAAAACAGGGAATGTCATAGAATCATAGAACCATAGGATGGTAAGGGTTGGAAGGGACCTTAAAGATCATCTGGTTCCAACCCCCCTGCCATGAGCAGGGACGACATCCACTAGACCAGGCTGCTCAGAGCTCCATCCAACCTGGCCTTGAACACTGCCAGGGAGGGGGCATCCACAGCTTCTCTGGGCAACCTGTTGCAGTGCCTCACCACCCTCATGGTGAAGAATTTCTTCCTAATGTCTAATCTAAATCTGCCCTCTTTTAGTTTACAGCCATTCCCCCTTGTCCTATCGCTACACACCCTTGTGAAAAGTCCCTCTCCATCCTTCCTGTAGGCCCCTTCAGGTACTGGAAGGCTGC
>Ga0065711_1041200_pt1 | contig 16335 bp, 10 predicted proteins | sample Hoacrofraction12_FD_59098 | JGI IMG/M metagenome (GOLD analysis project Ga0065711, IMG submission 59098) | Hoatzin crop microbial communities from Cojedes, Venezuela - Epithelial fraction 12 v2 (version 2) | ecosystem: Host-associated > Birds > Digestive system > Esophagus > Crop | place...
TGGACCAGATGATCCATAGTGGTCCCTTCCAACCCCGACCATTCAGTGATTATGTGATGGCAATAAAATCTTACGGAATTTAAAAAGAGCATGGGGATTAGCGGGAAGCAGAAATGAAGAAAAAAATCTAGCTCTCAAGACTTCATAAGCAGAGAAGAGATTGCTGCTGGACCAGATGTCCTTCACACCCACACTGCAGCCAGCAATGTGGGTATTGTGCCAGTTTGAAAATGCAGGTGTCGTAAGAGGTAAAACAATAAATGCTGCTGCTTCTAAAGTGTACAGTCTGCTGGAGCAAGATTTACTGACACATTCGAACTTCTGTCTGCAAGTAAAAAAAAAAGTAATAAAAAAATCATATCGTACCTTAAAATCTCAGTGAGGTGTTGAAGTGGAAGGATAAGCAATTTTGGATTACTGGAAGCAGACTGCAGCTGAGACTGGAGTGCATGGGGAACTGATCTTATTTATATGTATTTGGTTTTGAACGAATACATTGAGTTTTAGGTCATTCTATAAATTAGTGGCTCATGAACATACCTCACGGTAAGGTGGATTTACATACAATCAGGGTCGTAAGACAAATGTATAAGAATATATGTGAGAAATTAACTTAGCGTGAGCTTATTCTTTTCTTTGTTCACCAATCCCATCCCTTCATGGCACTATGTTGCAGTACAACAACATCTCACTAAATTTATGAAGCATCATCTGTATTACATGCAGTACAGAAAAAAGGCAGCGATTTTAATGCCTGCAAATCTAGATGCCTTGTTACCATGTGGCCTGCAGAAGAAGTCACAAAGAAAAGACACTCTTCAAAGCTGCAGGATATCGGCTGAGCAAGAAAAATACCGAGTTGTAAAATCGTCTGTCACAGACTGGTGTTAGAGGTAAAAGCACGTGCTGTGAGTTCTGTTGAAAAGTTTCCCCTTACCAATGACGTTTTCTGGGGCAATCCGTGTGCAAAAGAAGATAGTTTCAAGTCCATTGTTTTAATTACCCGAGTTAAAAACACACAAGTCTCAACCATTTCCAGCTGAGAATGCATCTCTAACATCCTATATATTGCCCTAGCCATTGAACTAGTCATTGTAAATCAGCAATATTTGTCACACCTTCTCTCTTTGCAACTCTGCTTCTTTGTTTTGCTTTATCTTGGATATCAGACTGGTCATCTTTGTCCAATGCTGAGCAGCATGTTATACCCAAAGCCTCTGTGGCCCCCCAGGAGTTAAGATCCTTTCTTCTGTTGGTCACATGGGGCAGATCTCAGGTCTATATGAATGTCTGCTGTTACGTATCTTAACCCTCTGGGTGCTAATGCCTAAGGAAGTGATAGGCTACGGTCTTACAATAACCAATTATTATACACATAACTTTTACCAGTAACTCAGGTATGCAAATAATATCAGGAAACATACTTATAGTAATTGCTGTCAGTTCCCACTCTGCTTCAGTTTATTCACCTCTTGCATTTCTTTGGCTAGGATTTTGATCTCTTGGAAGACAGCAGTGTTCATACTTTCCATTTTATAAGTAACTCCTATTTTTGAGTACCTTTGCTAATTAATTAATTTTGATGTCCACCATGAGAATGCTGACAGAGACCAAGTAATAAGTAGTTTCTGATCAGCAGACTCCTTTTAAAATATCTCATATATCAATTTGAAATCAATGCTCTTTTTTTTTTTTCAGTGTAGGCCCGTATTTTTAAGAAGACTTTAGAAATAATATTGTTCTCTTGGACGTGCAGGGCATACTTTCAATAAAAGATACTGATCAGTAGACTCTGAAGCTTTAAGCACTTTGTAGTGTTTACCACACAATATATGCCTACCAGTCTGAAACCTTTTTTTTTTACAATGGCATGCAAAAAGAGTAGTGCAGGACCATGCACAGACTTATAAAGGAGCAAAATCAGGGTCCCAAAATTGTACCTTCCTGTAGGAAAAATAATTTTGCTATACTTACTAGGATTAGCGTAGATGCTTTAAAATGTAAGAGAAAGTCTTATGGATAAGAGGTGCTTAATTGCTTGTTTCACAACCAAGTTTTGTCTGCTAGATGCTTTATTGATTGCAAATACATCATCAGTGGGCATTTCAGCCTTTTCCCAAAGCAGAACCGGAATAACAAAATCAAAGCATGGCTGAGTTTAATACTTGGTGGAAAATCTGAATGGCTCCACAACAGTAAAGTATGTCATGATAACAGAAGACTGGCACAGTGCAGTAGAATCACTACGAGTGATCTGATCCTAAATTCATCAAATATAATACGAGTTTTTGTCCTTTTAGGAGCCGTTAGTTAGGGTCTTTAGCTGGAGTATAGCTTCATGCATGAATTTGGCCACTGGATACAGAAACTGCAGAAAGGGATCCTCAGATCTGTCACAGACTGAAAGGAAGAATTTCCCAGGAACACAACAGAAAAACATTTCTTTTTTTTTTTTTTTTCAATATAGTTACATTCTCACGTCTGGGAAGTCATACCTAGAAGGAGACCAGAAATACATATGACGTATTTGATGACGCATGCTTAGTATCCCACGCTGTCTGAAGCTTCTTGTTGTTGTTCTGTTTTTCAAAATTCAATCTCCCTAAGGGTTAGTCAGAAAATTATTGTGATTTTTTTAAAAAAAGATTGTAAATAGTCTGGTTCCAAATTTCAGCATAGTTATCCTTGCACAAAGCCTATCTCTGCAATTCACAAGAGTGTTGTATATCTTGGTTTTGGCTCTGAGCCACAAACTCTGTCAGTTCTCAGGAGAATCTGGAAAGTCAAATCACAGCATACAAACAAATGTTCTGCTTCTTCTGTGTAGAGTAGTTTCTCGGAAGGACAAATGTCACAAATGATGCCGGAAAGATATGTATGTCTCCTTGTTACATATGTGGGTGTGACCAGAGAACAAGGGGGCTAAATCAAATCCTGTTCCTGTTGCTGAAGTCATTGGCAATATTCCTGATGACCTGGGGGCATTTTGGTCTGAACTAACAAGTAGCCCTTAGATCCATGTGCATAGGTTAGGTCTAGTGGACTAGTCCAAAATACAGCTCCGAAGTGCTGAAATAGGAGCTTCTGTAGTCACTGCTTCCACTTACTGATCTGACAGCACTGCAACAAACTACTTGTTCATGTAGATTTTTATAGGCACCTGGAGTTACAGCATAATCCCTTGGAAGTCTTCTGTTGTTTATCAGAGGGAAAGGACTGTGGTCTATATATTATTGAACATGATATTTAATGTAACTTGAAAATGTGGGCACTTGAGGCTCACCTGCTGACATTTAGGATGAGAGGAAATGGCCTCAAGTTGTGCCAGAGGAGGTTTAGACTGGCTATTAGGAAAAATTTCTTCACTGAAAGGGTCATCAAGCATTGGAACAGGCTGCCCAGGGAAGGGGTTGAGTCACCATCCCTGGAAGTGTTTAAAAGTCATGTAGACATAGCACTTGGGGACATGGTTTAGTGGTGGACTTCTCAGTATTAGATTTACGGTTGGACTCAATGATCCTCAAGGTCTTTTCCAACCTAAATAATTCTATGATTCTTTGGTCTCTGAAGAGAAGCCGTTGTGGAGCACGTCTCTACAAATGGAACACTACTAGCTGTCAGTTAAAAAAAATAATCTCTCACTAGGAGTTAGTTTTAGGAAGGCACACTATGGCAGTCACATAATTTGTGGAATCCAGTTCGCCTTGTGCTCTCACTGGTTTAACTGTCCTTTCATAACTTTGCTAAGAATTAAGAACACCTCCACTGATATTACTGGAGCTAGAATGGTGAAAAGTTGGCAGGAGGGGAAAAAGTATGAAGCCCTGCGTATCAGAGCTCACTTGGCAGCAAATTCGGGAAAAATAACACTTCACAAGATTAAGAGAATGAACACATCTCTCACCTCACTAGCTAGAAAATGTAAAGGACACTAGGCATTATTATTATTATACGCTGGTACTGAAAGTACAGCCAGTTCATGAAGTTATGTACGGTATGGTGTCTTTGAATCCAGAATTCAGCTCTGAAGGAAGCTGTCCTAGAAGTCTCCCTTAGAAAACTGCTAAATGATGGATGAAAATTGACAGAATCTGATGTAACTTCTCACATTGCCCAGCAGTTCCTCCCTCCACAAACAAGAAAAATTTCCCAGACTTAGCGAAAGATCAGTCTATCCCTGTCTTTGTCGGCTTCTATAACTTAGTCTCTTCTTTAGACTATTTCTGCACTAAAAATCTCTGCTGAGTTCAGCCAGATTGGTCAGAAGTATGACGACAGCAATTTTTGCTAGATAGATATATATTTAAATACTCATATATAGCTTTATTATCACAGGAGGACGTGGAAAGGGTTGTACTGACAAAGATAACAGTCCTGTTTCTGCAGCTGTGCCCGTCCTATATGCATTTGTATGATGTACAACTGTTTCAGTCTGCTAGAAAAGTGATTTCAAGCAGATGCTTCCTGACCTTTCTGGGCCCATCCACAATCAAACTTCCTAGCAAAAGTTTCTATTTTTTCCAGACAGCAGCCAAAGATAAGGGCCGTCTCTTTTCACGTTCCCATGAAAAAGTTTACTCTTCATTGTAATCAACCTTATTAATTGCTTTAAATTGCTTCTAGTTCCTAAATGCCTCTCTAAGGAAAGCACCTGCATGACAGTTATAGTCACTTTCTTCTACGGACTACATATACAACTGAATATTTTATCCCTATTCATTTGACTAAAAAATACATGCCCAATGTAGTTTTGAAAGGAATAAACCATAGAAGCATTTTATAATTAATACAAATGATAATTGGTCTACTGACAAACGAGGCTGCATCAGAACTTCTCAGACCCCAAATTATGAGAACAGTAAGTTCAAGAAAAAGCCTGTTGCAGCCTTGCTGTTGATAATTGTCGTAGTTTAACCCAGCAGCCAGCAACTAAGCGCTAGACAGCGTCTTGCTCATCCCTCTTCTCCCCCCCAGTGGGATGGGGAGGACAAATGAACAAAAGGGGAAACTCGTGAGTTGAGATAAAGACAGTTTAATAAAACAACAAACTAAATACTAATTCTATTAATATTACTACTGATAATAATGATAATAATAATAATGAGTATGCCAAACAAGCTACATACAATACTGTTTTTCTCACCACCTGATGATCAATTCACAGCCGGTCCCTGAGCAGCGATCGTGGAACCCAGAAAAACGTGAATTTTGCTAATTTTGCAAAACTCCTGCTAAAGACTGAACTCCCAGAAAAGTTCGAACTCCTGGACCAGGGAGGATTCGAAGTCACGGAAACGAGAAGAGCAGATTCCTGCTCCCCAGCCAGCCCCCATTCATAAACTGACCCGACGTCTATGGCATGGAGTATTTCCCCTTGCCAGCTTGAGCTCGCTGTCTGGCTCTGCTCTCTCCCTGCTCCTGCACACCTGCTCATTAGCTCAATGTGGGAGACTGGAAAAAGTCCTTGAATCCACAGCAGCAACTGAAAACATCAGTGTTATCAACATTCCTCTTGTACTAAATCCAAAACACAGCAGATACTGTGAGGAAAATTAACTCTGTCTCAGCCAAAACCAGGGCAATAACACATACCAACATGCCGTAAGACATTCGTTAATACTGCCGGTTTCATTATTTACTCTCCCATACCATTTTCATAGCTCCTTTATGTTCTTAGCACGGCAAAAAATCAGCTTATCTGAATGCAGTACATGAGTTAAAAATATTGTTCTTCTTTACTATTGAATTTTTTGTTATTTAGTACTCTAAGTTAAATCTGCTTAAGGGCTGGATGGAGTTATAACAGTCTATGCTGAGAATTTGCTCAGATGAGACTGGATTAACTTCAAGCCACTTTAGAGAAAGACTAGGTTGTATTTTCTAAGCTAGCCAACCTCTATATTAATCTAAGGACCTGAGCCCCAAAATATTTGTTATTTTAGGAATAGCATGTTATTCTATATAATAAAATAATCATTACATAAAATAAAAAAATAGCTATATGGATAAATGTATGTAATATAGACATATATATTAAACTTGCTGTCAGAAAATGTGGGTCATACAGTCATTTCCACATCCGTATGTGTGACTGAAAGAAGGAACTAAATGGAATGTTTTTAAAAACTATATTTTTCATTGTTCTCAATTAGATATAAACAAGAAGTGAAAATGCACCAAAACAAAACTGCGCAGTTTTGCTTTAATAATCCAACCAGAGGTCCAAAACCATATTTGACCGAAAAAGATTAATAATAGCCATCAGATTTTTTTCCAGACAACTGAACAAACTAGCAGCTCAAAAATCTGGAAATTATTAAACATATAAATACGCCCCCCTTTGGGATGTTAAAAATATTAAAAACAATGGAGAATGATTTGAACTAAGTCATCTGCTGTCCTATGTTGTGGGATCTGCAAGATGTGGCAATAACAGACAATGTGAAAACACAAAGTTCTTAGAAGAAATCTACATTTGGAATTAATTTGTTAAACTGTGAATTTTGCACTTTCAAAAACACCAGCACCATGATCTTCAATTGTGCATTAAAAACATGTTAGTAGTAGTAAGACGAAGGCAATATTTTATGTCTTCTAGAGACATTATTATTTCCATCTGGTGCAATACACACTATTATGACATACTGTAATACTGATTGCTATGGTAACTCTGCCTACTTTAATTTGTCATATTGCAGGCATCTAAATGACAGACGTCTTCAAATGGCAAAGACCGGATCCCGTAAATACTGTTCACACACTGCCGTAGTTCAGTACAGAATAGAGAGAGGCTGACAGTACTCCAAGGAAATGGGAGCTGGTTTAAACTTTGCATATTGTGTAATTCCTTTGTTATAAAAGCCCAACAGCAAGCTGAAGCAGAAGAAAGCAAATAACCCTCGCGTTACTCGCAATGGAAAATACTGTTCACACTGAACGAAATGCGGCTGAAGCTGCCGAGTGTAGCAGTTGCCCTGCACCGGGGTACACATTGGGAGCAGTTAAATTTTCTTGTTCAACCAAACTGTTGAAGCACTAGGGAGCCACTGCCCAAAACACAGGCTACACGCATGGCCGGTCAGATGCTGAGCTGCGTGGGTGGAGGGGTTTCTCTGGGAGCTGAACACAAACACAGGGGTTGGGCATTGCTGGCGTGGGGTTGTGCACGCGCTTGGCAGGGAAACCAGCAGCCTGAACGCCACAGGAGCAACGGCAAAGTACCAGAGACAGCCAGGGGAAACGCTCTGGGTACAGCGAATAAAGGCCACCAAGGTCAACGGGAGGGCGGACTCTTTCAAAACTGTCTTTTCTGCCTCTTTTCAGGACTGAATGTAAAAATCCAAAATAGTAGAAGCTGTAGTTCCGTGGGCCTTGGAAGTAAGACTTATCAGCCAGCCAAAAAAAACCCCTAACTCACAAATCCACCCAATCTTCTACCAAATAATCAGCTACTCAGGAGAGACTGACGTTAATGTCTTAAAGACAGAGAGCTTTTTTTCCTGAAGTTGGGGCATTTTTAACGGATCTCCATAGGAGTTCAACTGCCTTTTATCAACTACGGATAGTTAATTATACATTTCTATAATTTATCCATTAATCTTCTGTTAAACTTTTATGAAGTCAGCCCGCACAAAGCGTCGGTGCTTAAACATTTATTCGACAGGGGATCAGCCTTGGCTAGGTTCAGGGCTAAGCTGCGCCTTTTCCTTTTCTACTTAACCAACGGAAGTGGGTAATTTTGATCCCATGGCTGAACATCAAGGCTTCTAAACACAGAATGATACTTAGAAAAGATTTCAGAACAAATCTACACAGCTCTGAAATTCACACGAGTTAGTGGTTTTACACTAGGTATTGACAGAAGAATATGTGGTAAATTGAGGTGACGGGACAATTTTACAGCCAAGGTACAAATGGATCTTTCACATTGAGTTGGCCAAGTAAGATCCAATTTTAAGCAATCTCTCTGCTGTGTAAATAAACCAATAGCTGGCAAAATACTGAAAACATTTGGAATTTCCTAAATGTTAATGCTACACATTTCATACATTTTGGGTTAGACTTTGGATATGACTGCAAGTAGCATTTCTAGAGAGAATGAAAATATTTTGTTAAGAAAAAAACCTTGGACTTCTAACTATATGTTCAGGTGAAATTGGCTAGTAACCCTCATCACTTACATTATGTTTGAAACTCCTACCCCACAAATAAAAAAAGGGGAAAAGCAAGCATTTATTGTTTAGGCCAGGTTACTTGTGACAAATGTAAAGATGAAACTGTTGCATTTTCTTTGTGCACGGATGCTTTTCAACAGGGTATGTAAGATGACATTTGCAAAATTATCTTATTTGTGCCTTATTGTGGCTGCCACCATGAGCTCCAGAGCTGCTGCCCACAAACATCATTAGAAAAAGACAATTCACTCCACAGAGTTTATACACCGTTTTGGTGTGGTACTTGGACCAAAATTCGGACCATCATATCTTTTATTTACAAATTGTATAATCTTAAGTGTAGGATTATTTTCACGAGAGTCTGCCATGACCTCAATATTAGCAAGAGAGAGATGTAAAAGCAGAGCATTTCACTAAACCTAATTTTACCACTCTAGTCACATGATATTTTAATAGTGCTATCATTATTATTTCTGTAACAATAACAGAAAGTTCTGAACTAGAACCGGGCAGCCTGGTTCCGTGTGTACGTGTACGAACGTCAGAAGACAGCCCTTGCCACAGGCATCCTACAAGTAACAGAAGGAAGCGAATTAAAGAGGCTTCCTGTGGTACACTTTATTCTGATTTGGAGCCCCCCAAACTCTAAATCAGAGGGAAGATTATGCATGTGGTTGTACAAAGGTTTTCTTCCCTATATAAAACATTCACTTCTTCCTTAGCAAAGCCTTGTTTCTATGCCTACAGAGCAGTTTTTCAACCACTCAGAAGCACGGATGCAACTGTTTGTTTGCACCGCAAAATGGATCAGTGAAATGATCTTGCTTAATTAGGTGGGGGGCATCAGACTGTCCCGTCACCCAGTTTCAGGAGAAGACGCTATCCCATTCGAGGGATGGTCTGCAATCTCTTCTGGCACCACAGCTTCGGGGGGAAGCAAACGGCGGTGCTGGGCATGCTTGGGTAGGAGCTCAGTAGAGAGGTTTTGCTACCAGAGGAGCTGCAATGTTAAACAGCACCTGCTGTTTACATATATATGAAAAATATATGTATGTATATATATATCTAAAAAAAATCAACACACAGAATTATTCTGCTAGTGTAATTACAGTAGCTCTCTCAAAGACTGAACCTGAATTGACAAAAGCTGCCTTCTGTCAGCATGGCTGTGACCACACCAGGGGTTGTCCTTAACAACACTGTCAGCTGCTATGTGTGAAATTTTTCTATTAAACAAAAACACTGTCTTCTTACACTAGCACAGTGTCATAGGCTAACTTCTGTTTGCAGAGCCTTGCTTTGACAGGCAGAAAGCTATATTATTTGATGGCAGCATGGAGCCATACGGGGAATGAGTTGCCGGTCAACAAGGTTCAGATTTTAGTGAAGAAACATCTATGTAGCGAAAAGCTGACTGACATCTTTGTTGGCATATCATAACACTGAACAAACACTGCATGCATACAGTGAGTTTTTTTCTCACTCTTGATCTGATCTCACATTAAAGACAAGGCTGTTTCGTAGAGCAGAGCTGCTGCCGTATGTTGTACTTGCCCTGTGCCACAAGGATCCTAACATCCTACAGGATCCTTCCTCTGTTACCCAGGTACTGGTGCTGTGGTGGTCCCTTTCTTTTGTAGAGACAAGAGTCTCCACCAACAGTCTGAACCACCTCAAGGTATGAAGTGGGCCTACGTGTTTTCTTAACGTAAGTCAATAAAACAAAAACCCAGCAAAACTGAGTGATTACTTCTGTAGCACTGTTATTCGGGGAACACACAGAGCATTAAAACAGTGAGTTATGGGGCTTGTGACTCCTTGGGAGCTGAGGCGCTGATCAACAAGCAAGACAAAACAGGAGGAGCACCAACAGGGCTGAGCAGGATACCCCACTCCTTCCTTGCTCTACAGCCAGTGATGGTCTCACTTCACTACTTAACAGTAAGGGGTTGTTATCAGGGTTAAGAAACAATCCCTAATTAGCTTCAAGAATCAAGAGAACTGGCCTCTGGCATGAAGTGAAAACTCCTGGGTTGCTTGTAATACCTGTGTTCTTTCAAAACTAAATATCCTGCTCCTATGCCTAGGGCCACGGGGTTTCCCAGCACCTTTGTGGCACAAAAGATGATACCAGTCTCCTAGCTATATGATTGCGTGAAACAGGCCAGGAACCATTCTCTGGCCTTGAGACCAACTAGTATGACAAGACTCACACCCGCAGTGCTAAGCTCTCCTGTCCCCTAAAACAGAGCAGCCACATCCAGACTGCCCAATATGTCTCCCTCATGCCACCACCCAACCGCAGAGCCCCGCTCAGGTTACATTTTCAGAAATGGTCCCAGCGGACAATTGCCTTACTGCCCCAGACAGGAGGGAGACCAGCGAGCGCTTTGTGTGCTGGAGCTGCAGGCTGCCCAGGTTTTGTCTGCAGGGAATGGCCATCGGCTTGTGCCACAGCCCTGACTAACGATTTGACAGTATCGAGCACCACAGAACAAGGCTTGTACTTGTGAACTGGCTCGGTTTAGTTTAATAGTATAAACACAGACTTAGAGTCTTCTGCATGCAAAAGGGTTACATGGGTTCAAGGGCAGATCGGACAAGTACTTGGGAGATAGGTCTACTGCGAGCTGCTAAATAGCCAAACCACATCAGCTACAGAAAATCGCCTGAGCTAAAAACAGCCCGAGATAAGGAGAACAGTCAGGAGATGTGTCATATATGGTTCTCCTGTTCTCAGTCTCTCCTGGGAATCAACTTAATGGCCAGTCTTCGAAACTGGATAGACGGACCTTTGGTCCACACCGGTGAAGATGTTCTCATGCTCTCGGGAGTCACGGAAGCCATGAGTGCAGCACCGAGCTCAGTTGCCCCAGACTTTCTCTTTATACATATGCATAGATACACAAACACGCATTTGCTATCTTTTTTTTTAAGACCACCTCCTCCTCCTCCCTGAAGATGCCACAAAACAGCAGGAGAGCCATGCTGTCAGTGCAGCTCCAGCACTGGTGCAGAGGGAGGTGACCAGTGCAGGGAACTTTGTTTCCAGCTGCAGCCAGGTGCCCAGAATTCCAGCTTAACTGACTTTCCTACACTTTAATCAGGCAGAGAATACATCAGGGTGTTTCACTTGTTCGCAATAAAAGCTTTCCTTTGCAAGGTGCCTGATAAAATAAATTTAAATTGAGATTAAGAAAAGACAGAGAATTAGATGCTGTGGTGGCACTGAGAAACATGGTATGAATGGGGAGAGAGTGGGAGGATCTGCTTGAAAAAGTTCATGTTTTAGCAATTTTATTTAATTTACTCAGGTTCAAATGCTGTTCTTCCAGTCATTCCCCAAAGAAAAATCCAGTAACTGGCTACATAGTAACAGATGTTTTTTGCACCTTTCCTGCCTTGGCACCACGTGGGAGTTTTCAGAGACCCTTTCTCCCTGAAGAGGGAAAATGAACCCCAGGGAAAAGAACAGCAGTGGTATTGCCAGGCTCCCGGTGCTCCCTGAAGAGACGTGCTGCGAGGCGGAGGGCCTTTGGGGTGGCCACCGCCGCCCTACGGACGAGCGTCAGTACCTCTCCCCGCTCTCTGGGCCACAGCCCGCTGTGCCCCCCACAAGGGGCCCAACATTCCCCTTTCGCCCCCTCGTGCTGCCGGCGTGGGCCCGCCCGTTTCCACAGTTGCCCATTGGCCCACAAACCTGGTGTCCTCTCCACTGAGGGGACCAACAACAAATAACTCAGATGTGGCAGGGAGCAGCCAGTGCATGCTGTGCCGCATGCATGGCTCCCCTCACTCCGCTTTGCAGTTCTGACACAGAAGGGAGCGGATTTCTTCCTGAAATTGCTGCTGCATCTTTGAGCTGCGATGCGACCTTTGTGCCAAGCCACCCAAGTTTTCAGGATGTGATTTTTAGCCTGAAAGATGCTGGTTCGTCTTCCCTCTGCACTGCTGGAAGCCTTCTTCTCTGAACGGAGCTGCTCTTGGTCTATAACCTGCCCTCAGACGAAGAGAAGCGAGGCCACGTGCTGCCATTTGGCAAACATCCCTGGGGTCACCATGTCCTGCAGGCGTGGCATGCCTTCGCTCACAGGCTTGACAAAATACACAAGTTTCGTTTCCCTAACTATGGGCAGTCAACTATTAATGGATGGCAACTGGAACAAAAAAAAGCTGAGTTTTTGTGGGCAAACCTGAAGACAATCTTGTTCTTCAAGGCACTGCTAATCTTGATACAAAGTAAATGTCAATGTGCAAATGAGCAGTCGTCGAAGATGTATCAATACCTGTCCTTGATATGTTAGTGCTTACCTGGGCACAGAATGAAGTGCATGGCAGCCACTCAACTGACTACAGAAAGCTGAAGGTCTGAGTCCATCACGCAGCCTGGAACCTGTGACTGACTATACTTCGCCCTGGCAAGAGCAGAACGCAGGCAGCCTTCATCTACCCGAACTGTTTACAGGATGCTTCTGCTGATGACAAAGTAGCAACAATAAGTTGCACACAAAAGTGTGCTACTGTACAGAGAAAGAAATTGAACAAGAACTAAAAAATAACAGGTAACTTCTATAATAGTATTCTATTAATAAAAAAAACCAAAAGATGTTAAGGACTGCAAACACATAAAAGTATTCGTATTTACCTAGCAGAAGTTAGATCTATTATTGTATTATTTTAATAGATAGTAGTTTACAAAGGTTCACATTCTATGTCATATTTTAACACGGAAATATGTGCACATGCTTACATAACAGCTTTTCCAGTATTTTTGGAAATTTTTTTGTTTGAAGTCCATGTACACCCCTTTCATGTGAACAAGATTCTTTCTCCTCAGTGAAAGAACAATTCCAAAGCTACACAGAACTGACCAGCAGCCAGCTCTCAGGCTATTTTCTGTTAGCCTTTCTGTAGAGCCTTGCCAGCGGGATGGCTAACCTAGTGTCATGGTTTAACCTGGCAACCAGCAACTAGGACCACACAGCTGCTCACTCGCTCCTCCCCGCGCTTAGTGGGATGGGGAGGAGAATGGACAAAAAGTAAAACTCGTGGGCTGGGTTAAAAACAGTTTAATAAGACAACAAAGGAAATAATAATAATAATAATAGTAATAGTAATAGTAATAATAATAATAATAATAATAATGTTGATGATAATTATGCAAAACAAGCTATATACAATACAGTTTTTCTCACCACATGATGACTGATTGCACAGCCAGTCCCTGAGCAGCAATTTCGGAACTCACGGATGTTGCAGTTTTCACCAAACTTGCAAATTTGCAGAACTCGCTGAACTCACGGGAAAAAAGCCCAAACTTATGGGAAAGTTCAAACTCACGGAAAAAGAGAGTTCCTGCCCCACGGCCAACCCCCATTTATAACCTGAGCATGATGTCTATGGTAAGGAATATTTCCATTGGCCAGCTTGCGTTAGCTGCCTGGCTCTGCTCCCTCCCAGCTCTTGTACATCTGCTCATTAACTGAACATGGGAAATAGAAAAAAAGTCCTTGATTTCTTGGCAACAAGAAAAACATCAGTGTATTATCAGCATTCTTCTCATACTAAATCCAAAACACAGCAGCTAGTGGGAGGAAAATTAACTCTATCCCAGCCGAAAGCAGGATGGAGGGCTTTAAACTAGCAGTGACAGGGTGGGAGAAAGTTACAAGGAGCCCTGTGAGGGACTGATGGACAGGTCTGATGAGCAAAAGGACTGGAGTGATGTGACAGAAAGAGATCACAAAATTAAGAAAAGAGGGCTGACGGAGGGCCACCTCCAGTGCTTGCATGTGAGCAAGGAAGTGCCTACAAGGCACCATTATGGGGAAGTACCCAAAATCATTTCTGGGGTATCAGCATGCTCTTGTGCCACTCTGAAGCACCTGTACACTCATGCACACACCATAGAGAACAAATAAAAGAATTACAGATCTGTGTGCAGTTGCAGTACTATAATCTTGTTGGGATCACAAGAAATGTAGCGAAGTGGAGGATATGGAGGGATAGAAGCTGTTTAAGCCAGGAAGATGAGGAGGGGGAATTTCCCTTTATGTGAGAAAGCAACTGGAGCTCATGGAGCTCTGCCTGGGGATGGATCATAAACCAACTGAGAGCTTACGAATAAGGACTGAAAAGCAGACTGGTATTGGTAGCATTGTAGTGGATGTCTGCTATGGGCAGACACAGTAACAGGAAAGGAGGGGCTCATCAGGGATGCGAAAGTCAAAGGCAGCCATGGATGCAATGATCATAAGATGTTGGAGTTCAGACTCTGAGAGGAGGAAGAAGGGCAAAAAGCACGACCACAGAGCTGGGATTTCAGGAGAGCAGGCTTTGGCCTCTTCAGGGATGCTTGGTACAGTCCTGTGGGATAAGGGCTTGGACAGAAGTGGGGCCCAAGGAAGCTGGTTAATATTCAAGGGTCGAGGTGACTAAGCTCAAGAGTAGTCCATCCTAATGAGCAGGAAGTCCTGCACAAATGCCAGGAGACTTGAGTGGATGAGCAAGAAGTTCCTGGCAAAACTCAAAAAAAAAAAAAAAGAAATACATAGAAGGTGGAAGCAGGGATAGGTAACCTGGGAGGAATACAGAGAAGCTGTCCAAGCATGCAGAGATATGGTTAGAGAAGTCACAGCCAAGGTGGGACTGGATCTGGCCAAGGATGTCAAAGGCAGCAAGAAGGGCTTCTGTAAGCAGATAGATGACAAAAGGAAGACTAGGGAAAATGTGGGGCCATTGATGAATGGGACAAGAGACCTGATTACACAGGACATGGAAAAGGCTGAGGTACTCAATGCCTTGTTTGATTCCATTATTATTAGGAAGACTGGCCTTCAGGAATTCCAGGCCCCAGAGACCAAGGGGAAAGACTAGAGCAAGGAAGACACACTCTTGGTGGAAGAGGTCAGAGAATACTTAAGCCAACCGGATAGGGTCCATGTACCCTAATGGGACGCACCCACAAGCACTGAGGGAGCTGGCTTTGTCATTGTGAGGCCACTCTCGATAATGTTTGATTGATTGTGGCAACTGGGAGAGGTGCCTGAGCATTGGAAAAAAATATCATTCCTATCTTCAAGAAGGGCAAGCAAGAGGACCCAGGGAAGTACAGGCCAGTCAGTCTCACCTCAAGCCCTGGGAACATGATGGAGCAGTTAACCCCGAAAACCATTTCCAGGCCCACGAAGGACAAGAAAGATGTCAGGAGTGATCAGCATGGCTTCACCAAGAAACCATGCTTGACCAGCCCAATAACCTTCTATGATGAAATGAGTGGCCTGGCAGATGAGGAGAAAGCAGTGGATATTTTCTGCCTGGATTCAGTAAGGCGTTTGACACTGTCTCCCATAAGATCCTCATAGAGAGGCTGTTGAAGTATGAGTTGGATGAGCAGAGAGTGAAGTGGATTGAAAACTGTCTGAATGGCTGGCCCAGAGCATGGTGATCAGTGGCTTCAAGTCCAGCTGGAGGCCAGTAATTAGCAGTGTACCCCAGAAGTCCATACCAAGTCCAATCCCATTTAACATCTTCATTAATGACCTGGATGATGAGGCAGAGTGTATCCTCTGCAAGTTTGCTGATGACACGAGGCCAGAGGAGTGTGCTGCCATGTGGAGGGACCTTCACAGGCTGGAGAAACGGGCTAACAAGAACCTCATGAAATTTAACAAGGAGAAGTGTGAAGTTCTGCATCTGGTGAGGAAAAACTTCATTCACCAGTATATGCTGGGGGACACCCAGCTGGAAAGCAGCGTTGCAGAAAAGGACCTAGGGGTCCTGATGGACACCAAATTGGACACGAGTCAGCTATGTACCCTTATGGCAAAGAAGGCTAATGATACGCTGGGCTGCTTTAGGCCAAGTAGTGTCAGCAGGTCGAGGGAGGTGTTCCGTCTCCTCTACTCAGCACTGGAGAGGCCACACCTGTAGTGCTGTGCCCGGTTCTGGGCTCCATACTGGAAAGAGTCCAGCGAAGAGCCACAAAGATGATTAAGGGACTGGAGCATCTCTCTGATAAGGAAAGGCTGAGAGAGCTGGGACTGTTCAGCCTGGAGAATCACAGAATCACAGAATCACAGAATAGTAGGGGTTGGAAGGGACCTCTGTGGGTCATCTAGTCCAACCCTCCTGCCGAAGCAGGGTCACCTACAGCAGGCTG
>Ga0065711_1009710_pt1 | contig 16334 bp, 6 predicted proteins | sample Hoacrofraction12_FD_59098 | JGI IMG/M metagenome (GOLD analysis project Ga0065711, IMG submission 59098) | Hoatzin crop microbial communities from Cojedes, Venezuela - Epithelial fraction 12 v2 (version 2) | ecosystem: Host-associated > Birds > Digestive system > Esophagus > Crop | place...
GGCCCGGAGGGCCTCCGGGGGAGCGGCCGGAGCCGCCGGGGCCGGTGACCGCGGGCTGGGTACGCAAGGAGCGCGGCGGGGCCGGTGGAAGGAAGCCTGCCCGGTGCGTGGCCTGCTTTCCGCATCTCCTCGGTTCCGCGCCGGTGGCTGGGGCGGTGCGGGTCCTCGGGGGTGCTCGCTGGCCCCGCGCGTTGGGAGATAGGTGGGAAACACAGCGAGTCCGAGCTCGGAGGCAGTAATGCTGCCTGCAGAACGCGTTCGCGGTCAGCTGCCGCCCGCGGTAACACTATCCGTGTGCGTGCCGGTGAGGCCGTGGAGTCCGGTGGGGCCTGCGAGGGGTGTCCGGCAGCGCCAGCTCGAGTGTCCCCGGCCTGCCGCGGGGGCTGCGGGGCAGCCGCCTCGCCCCGTCGCTTGGGCGCAGGGCCGCCCGCCGGTGTGAGCGGTGAGAGGACGGAGAGGTCAGGGCTGGTGGGGAAACACCGTTACCTGCCCTGGGTTTGTCGGCCAGCGCGTGTGTGTGAGGGTGTAGCGTGGTGCGCTCCGCTTTGCGTGCTGGCTTCACCCGGGTGGGCTCTGAGGACTAGTCTGAGTAACTAGCGACAGGACGAGAGGCGATGGCCTCCACTTGCGTCAGGTTGGATATCAGGAAAAATTTCTACACTGAAAGAGTGGTCAGGTGTTGGAACAGGCTGCCCAGGGAAGTGGTGGAGTCACCACCCCTGGAGGTGTTCAAGAAACGTATAGACCTGGCACTTCGGGACATGGTTCAGCAGGCATGGTGGTGTTGGGTGCATGGTTGGACTTGATGATCTTAGAGGTCTTTTCCAGCCTTACTGATTCTGTGATTCTGTGACTCGCAGTATGCTCTGTAGTGTCGTGCTTCGGTTAAAACTGTCCGGTACATAACAATGAAAGCAACATGGTTTTTTGCACAGAACGGTTCCCAAATGTACTTAGTTGCTCAGAGTTACAAGAAACTGGAAAGCAGCAAAAGAAGAGGTGAGGATCCCAAATTCGCTTAGATCAGTAAGATGTTTGTGACTCACTGTTGTTGCGGTCACAGGGTCCAGACCCCTGTGAATTAATGTTTGTGTACTAATTATTGTAAACTCATTAGAAACAAATGCACGGGCATGATAGAAGTAATGCGAGAAGATAATTTTGCGCTCTTGCTGTACTGGGGTGCAGGAGATGCTTTGAGTTGCGCTCCTGTCTCTACCTTCTGTCTGCAGGATGACCTTGGACAAGTCACTTAGGCTTCCAGTGCCTGCCTTGATTTCTGTGTTTTTAGGATGAGGATGCTGATAACAGCCTCCATTAGAGGAGAGATGGAGCCTCTCAGATCCAGAGCTCAAATATGCCCTGTGAAAGCTGGGCCTTAATGATTTTAATAGTTAACAATAACAAAAAGGGTAACTTAATGGTAATATGGGTGTTTATACCGGTGGCCCAGAATTTTGTAATTGCTATTTACAGTGCTTGAATGCAAGTTCATGACTGAGTGCTGTCTTTTCCGCTAAGTGCTCAGTGCTGGGGAGAGTTCAGAGGTGGGGGAAGGAGATAAGTAAGTTCCCTCCTGTGTGTGGAGAGCAAGTCACAGGCTAGCAGCAAGGTAGAAGTACCACAAGAGGGCCCAGAGAGATGCTGCAAGGCAGGTTTCTAGTTTTGTTTTCTACATCTGTGCTCTTTGTTGTTTTCCACTTCAGTAGACTGAAAATGTTCGGCTCAGCTGGATGAAGAGATGCGGTGCTTACTTGGGTGAGTTAGGGCGGTTGTCTTTGGGCCATGCGCAGCCCTGTCTTGCTTGGGAGCAGAATAGCCCGTGGCAGGCTGGGCTGGGCTGCTGCTTCACCGCGCTGGTGCCTTCCTGGTGCCTTTCAGGACAGAGCCAGGGATGGGAGTATGAGCTGTTGGTGTGCCCGGGAGCAGCCTGGCAGACGAGCCAGGAGGCATTCAAGCTGCTTCAGAGGTGCCACCGCTCAGCACAGTGTGGTGTGCGGCTGTGACCTTGTACGTCACTTCCACAAGCGTGCCAGGTGTGTGGGCTTGGCACGTCAGCTGGTGTGCTCTGACGGAGGGCGGTCACCTAAGGACGCAGCAGTGAGAGCACATAGTGTGCTGGGGAGTGTTCTGCTTTGATAAGAAGGTGTTTAGTACACCTGGCGTCAGGTTTCTCCGTGGCAGCAATTGATGTTGAGTTCATTCCAGTCACTCGAAATCAACATCATTTTGGAGGCAAATTCTAATTGAGAATGTATTTGCTACCAGGCAGACATGTGTTCAAAGCACACGTCCGGACCCCTCACCAGGGTTGACAGTTTTCCGTATGCAGCATCTCGCAGGATTGGATCTGTACCAAACGTTTTCTTGCTCTGCGAGCATCGCATTCTGCTGTCCAGTCCTTGTAGCACGCACAGCAATAGGTGCGATCCTGGTAAAGGTTGTACGAGGAGGCTAAGACCAAACTACTGGCTCCTGTTTGGTGCCCTTGCATTGGTTATACCCGCCTGCTGCGACGTGGGGTCTGCCGGCTATTGCACGTGCCCCAGGGGCCAGAGGGATGCTGTGATATTGCAGCTGAGCAAACACTGAAGCCATCACCAGAAGGCTGTTCTCAGCTGCTGATTACACTTGTTAATTTGGATGAGAGAAGAAAAAATGTGAATCTTTAGATATGTCCGCAAAATAGCAAAACTTAATGTCTGTATGTATTTTAAGTATTGCTAGGATACTATAAGAGAAAAGCATATGGAGCCGAGAAGGAAAGCACATCTGGCATACATTTATGGGTAACCCCAATTGTCTTATGTCTGGTTTCATGCAAGCAATCTATCTGCAAACTTTGCTAGAGCTTACTTCAGTTTTCATGTGATGGATCAATGAGACAGATGCAAATTAAATAGATTTTCAGCAAGGTGATAAATATGGACTTACTTGTGTTGCTCCTCTGGCTGTTTTTGTGCCTGTATTGCTGAAGTTCTTATTAGCATCTGGTCCCCTGTAGGAACTGGTGTGTTTTGGGGTTGTTTTTTTTGCCTCCAGACTAGCAGATAGACTTAAAAATAGGGTTGGGCATGATACAACAGTTTAAAGTCTTAGTCCAGCAATCAGCTTTCTGTTGCGGTGCTCTCAGCTCACAGAGTCTGTGGGTGCTGGTAAAATTCTTTGCTCCATGGATCTGTATGTACAATGTGATTTGCGGGATGAGACCTGCTAGTCCAATTAGCTATCACTGTGTAGATGTAATGCTTTGAAGTACTTGCTGAGCTAAAATCTCTTTGACATCTGTGGGGTTAAGCACACTCGGTGTTTCTTTGGGTTCTTTAGCACCTTGTAAGGGTTGTACTTTTCATATGGTGTCCGCAGGTAAAAGAAGAAAATAATTGTAGTTTTTAAGGGTAAGAACTTTCTAAGAATAAACCCATTTAAAATATTACTTAATATGTTGTGTTGTTCTGCTGACATTCTACATGTGCATGAGGAAAGACATTAATGTGTTGTCAGTCCATGGGAGCCAGCCCCAGCATGCCCCAAGAGCTCGGACCTGCTTGTAGAGGAGCCAAAGACACTAAAAACATGATAACTGCCCTTGCATGTGTTTAATGCGGCCTCTTGAAGGCAGGCAGGTCCCTCCTGGGGGACTGAATGGTCTTTTAATGTCTCGCATGGCCCATTTTTCCAGAATTTCCATCTTGGTACCTGGAGGTGTTTTTATTTTGCAACGGGCAGCCAGCCCAGCATGGAGGGTGGAGAAAAATAAACCAAAATGATAATTTCTCAGACAGTGGGCGATCTCTGTCAAGCCAAGGCTGCAGGTACATAGATATTTGCTGTCCTGCATGGGAGGGAGGGAAACAAAAATACTCTAAAAATACTGGGAATACTGTCTGCCTTTTGAGATCCTGGTTTCAACCACGCAGATGCAGCACTAAACTGGGAGTGGGGTCTCCTTTCTTTGCTCACTCTTTCATTCATAGAATCGCAGGATAGTTTGGGCTGGAAGTGACCCTTAAAGTCATCTAGCCCAACCACCCTGCAGTGAGCAGGGACATCTTCAACTAGACCAGGGTGCTCAGAGCCCTGTCCAGCCTGACCTTGAATGTTTCCAGGGAGGGGGCATCTGCCACCTCTCTGGGTAGCCTGTGCCAGTCGTCTTGTGTTAATCCTTGGCTTGACTTTTGAAGTTCAGAAATAAGTGTAAGTTCATGTATGCTACTTTCCCCATCAAATAGACGACTAGGTGGTGCTGCTGTTGTTACTTGGTTTGTGAAGACTGTGCTGAGGGACTGTTTCAGTAGAATTACAGACTTCTACTCAGTGAGACACTAGACATTGCTATATTGAAACCATAGCAATAGCACTGACTGTGCCCAGACGTGTGTCAGGCTGTCACCCGTGTCATTTTCAGTTGTCACATCCAAAGCCCAGGAAATTGTAACTGAAGGTCCTCCTTCTCAAAACTTGTTTCTTAACGATTACTACGGAAGGAGTGGAGTGAACCGGTGTGTGGCAGAAATGAAAAATTGGTGTATGTATTCTTTTAAATTTTACTTATCTTTATTATTGTAATCTTTGCCTCTCGTCACACCAGCCCTAGCAACTGGTCTTTGTTCACTAAATTTTTCTGTAAAGGCTGGATTTGTTGGAAAGCGCTATTGACCTTTTGCCTCTCTACCTCATTTTTTTGTTAGTGAAAAACATACAGCTGAGAAAGGTGGTCTTAAAAATTACTGATAGTCAAGTGGTAGGAATTAATGATGCAATGAAAAATGTAATGAGGTATTTGGGATACAGGAGACTACTCAGTGTGCTGGTTTTCAGGCAGTGCTGTTTTTCAACACCATCAGAATTTGTCTTTCTGTACATTTTCCAAAGGAGGGTATAAAAAGACTTTGCATGCATTCATGCTTTAGCTGTCTTAAACCAAGCAGGTAAATGAATGGAAATACTTTTTAAATTTCCTAGAAGGCAAGTAGTGGTTTTTTTTTACTTCCTCAAGATTATGTCGCAGACCAGTTGCAGAGAGAAGAATAGATCTCAGACTCAATTTCTAATGTTAATACTCTCTTTTCCTTACAAATAAGTAAAATTTAAATTCCTATTGCCTCAATGTATTTTTGAATTTCACTCACTGACTTAGCAAATAATCCTGTGTGGACGAGGATGCCCAGCTGGATCCTGTAAGCTTTATATCCTGAAGTGTTCAAATAAATTCCGCATTTCACTTGTGTGAGTTTGGGAAGGAAAGATGGGACCTCACTTCTGTTGTGAAAGTGTGAGCAGCCACAGTGTGCCATCATCGTTGGCTCTCTCTTTTGTTTTGTTACCCTTTGATATGGAAAGAATGGGTGCTTCTTAATTGGTGGGATTTCAGGTAGTAATGTTTGTTCTTTACTCCTTCTGTGGTTAGAATCCAGTTACGGGGCTGCTTTCAGCTGGTACGGACCATAAAGATGCTTGGGTACGGGACAACATCTACAGCATCCTCGCTGTGTGGGGGCTGGGGATGGCTTATCGGAAGAATGCGGACCGGGACGAGGATAAGGCCAAAGCCTATGAGCTCGAGCAGGTACGTCAAAGTTCGGTGTAAACCAGTTATGCTGTTTGGATTTTTTCATACGGTAGTGGTTTTGAACAGTGCATTTGCATGACTGCTGTGTCTGGGGTCTGGCAGGGTTTTCCCAGCTTGGAGTATTGTGTCTTGTTCCTGCGGCAGCAGCATCCATGCAGCATGTGGCGTGCGGTGTTCCTGGCAGCCTTCCGGCAAGCAGGGTTTGGAGAACTGGGTGGCAGAGAGGCTAATGTCTGAATTAAAATATAAACAAGACGAAACCATGTAGCAGTCAAACTTCCATCGGTTGGCCGACTGTTGAAAATTAGGCTTCTGAGAAATTTTATGCCTAGATTCACAAGCCTCTGACTGAACCTTGAGATCCCTCATGAGGTATATAGTACAGAGCAGAAAATCAAGCCTAGGTCACTTGGATCCTAGGGTGTCAGTTTATCTGCTAGATCATTCTTCCCCGTGAGAAGAAGCATGCCATTTAAAGTAGCAATCTTTGAAATGTGCACTTGTGTCATCTCACGGGTGCCGTATGTGGTGTATAGACGTGTTTGATCAAGCCAGACAAGGTAACGATCTCTGAACTGGTAAGACTCTTGTGCTGGAGAGTTGGAAGGGGAGGTGACTCACGGTGTCAGTTTCTATAATCTGCAGCTGGGAAAGTGGGTATTCAGAAGTGAGAGTACAGAGGTGGATTGAATGGGAGGTGAAGGAGTGTTGGTGTCAGTGTCCTGCTGTTGTTTTGAAGGCACTGGGTAAATTTTATGCTGACATGTGCTGCTCAAACCAGGGAGATCTGTGAGAACAGAATAGCCTTGACTCGATTTGCATGATAGTATTTTGAGGCTATAATAAAGGTAAAAAGATGGGGTTGGTTTCTTCATTTAAGGCAAAATCTTGTGCTTCTTTTTGTGCGCACTAAAGACCCTTTCTTTACATTAGTCATCTGCTTTCTGTTGTACTGTATAAAGAGCAGAAGAAGCTCCATGGGTTTTCCAGTCATGTCAATGTCTTGCAGTCACCTACCAGTGTTCCCTGGATCTGTCGCTCTAATGATCGTCATCATTATTATTACTCTTACTTCTTTAGCTGGATAGAAGGACCGTAGAGAGTTGCTTCACTGCTTAGAGAGGTCTTTAGGAAAAGATTCATTCTCCTAGATAGGGATGTGGGAGTAAAAATCAACCAGTATATTAAAAAAACAAAAAAGGCATATAAAGCATTTCAGGCAAATACATTTTTTTACCTTTGGCAGGATGTTAGTCGGAGGTGTGAACTTTGTCACTTTCGAATGTGGTTTATAACAGCTGGTGAGGCTGGTTGTGTGAGGGTGTCACTGGTCTGTTTTGTTCCTGCAGAACGTTGTGAAGCTGATGCGGGGACTCTTACAGTGCATGATGAGACAGGTAATGTCATAGGTAGGAGCTGAATTAGTACGTGTTGTATTTACAAAGCATTTAATCCAAAGCACCTATTTCTTGTCTCTTTTCTGTAGAGTGATTTTTTTTGTTTGTTTGTATGTAGATGGTGGTGTGGGGGGTCTTTTTAAAACTCTTGAGCAAAACTCTGATCTTGCCTTTTTGAGATTGTGCTTGTAGCAAATCACAGTTTTGCCTTTGCAAACTGATTTTCACAAAGATGCATACCTATAACAAAGATTTGAACTCAGCAAGGTATTTTCATCTTACTCTTTCCCAAAGAGATGTGGATTTAGCTGGAGTCTAAAGTTAGGGTTGTGTTTAAGCTCTCTGATCAGTCAAAACACACTGAAGTGAGGTAACAGGAATTAGGATCTCAAGTTTCTCCTCGCTTGAAAGAAGTTATTCATTCTGAAATACTTCAGAGAATTTCTTCTAAAATGCTTCAGATTTGAGATTTGTGGTGTTTTATAGGTAGATAAGGTAGAGAAGTTCAAACGCACACAAAGTACCAAAGACTGCCTGCACGCCAAGTATAACTCCGCGACTTGTGCCACAGTGGTTGGGGACGACGAGTGGGGGCATCTACAAGTGGATGCAACTTCCCTTTACCTGCTCTTCTTGGCACAGATGACTGCGTCAGGTAAGCAGAAGATATTTTAGCCTTGACTATTGTTGCACCCTTTTTCTAATCTAGCTTTCATTTAAAAAGGAAGAAAATGTTGTAACTAGCTTCAAAGACCTTTGCATAATTATAACGTAGAAGAAAGTAATATTTCTCTGGAAAAGTGATGTGACTTAGTTAGGATTTCATGTTTATGGTAACTAGTAGTGTCCATTCCCTGGATGTCTGTTGGCATACAGGTATGGGAGATACTCAAAGTCATGTCAGAAAAGAATTTTGTGTTTGAAGACTACGTAGGGTGTCCTAATGGACAACCAGGTTTCTTCTCGGAGTGGCAACATGGGATCAGGCACTGCTAGTGCTGTCTATGTTCCTTTTCTTGCTGACACTCTTTTATCTTGTGCTTTTCTCAACTGTACCACTCCTGTGAGGAAAAGGATTTGTTGCCTTATGTGTTTTTCTGTCCTCAGAGTCCCTTGCAATTGACCTCTGCAGAGCGGGTGCGTGGTGGTCCCTCAGTAGAGCACCAAGTGGGCAGAGGGGTGGAGAGCTGCAGGACTTGGGATGCACTGCTCTCGAGAGCCAGAGCTGGAAACCACCCTCCCAGGAGTGGTTTTTGGTTGGTTTTGAAATGATATGTATTGGTGGCGTTTGAAATATTTTGTCAGCAGCGAGTATTGAGGTTTACTGCCTGATCTTTTGAAATCAGCATGAGTTTTTCCATTGATTTCAGTGGGCAGTAATTGGTAGCAAAAGAACAAAAGCACAAAACTCACTGAAGAGTAAATATTTCAGTTCTGATACAGTCTAATTACTCTCTTCCCTTCTTTTAATCAGGGTTACGTATTATCTTCACCCTCGATGAAGTTACCTTTATTCAGAATCTTGTTTTTTATATAGAAGCTGCCTACAAAGTTGCTGTAAGTAGTAATTTATACATAAATCACCTGAACACTGCTCAGATGTGGGTGGAAAATTATTTCTTCTTGGAGAAGGAAAATACGGGCTGCTTTTGCAATGAGAAGATACCAGAATCTGTCAGTACTTTATGTTTTGAGCAGCATCTTTGCAGGAGGTGGGAGGGCTGTGGAGGATTTACTGCTGACAGGGTGAGGTGTACTTGTTCTATCGTAATAATAGTTTTTCTTTATTGGCAATTAATAGTGTTTCCTGATGTCTCATTAAAACATTACAGGGCTTTATAAAAAGAGCAAAGTGCTAACAAACTTTCTGGGAAGTGATGAGTTGAAGGGGCACAGGGAGAAGCATGCACAGGGGGAAGGATTAAGGGCTTTGTGTGTTCTGTGAAGGCAATGATTCATGACTGTAGACCCGATCCTGCTGGGGCATATTTTTATGTGCTACTCTTTAAACATGAGGAGGGGCTCTTTGGAGACTTAGAGCCCTTTTTTTTTTTCTTCCTCTTACTTTTTTTTCTTTTTTTTAAGGCAAATAAACTAATTTCATGCAGGAGTCTGGTTTTATTGTGGAGCGAGCATGGAAAACATTGTTTTTGTATGTAATCGTGCCAGTTTTTTCTTGATGATGTTGTTGTTGCAGGATTATGGAATTTGGGAACGTGGTGATAAGACAAACCAGGGCATCCCTGAACTGAACGCAAGCTCCGTAGGGATGGCCAAAGTGAGAATGTCTTCTTGATGCCTCCTTCTTGACTGTTCTGTCATAAGGGCTCTGTCAAACCTGATGTCTTCCTTTGCATAGTCTTCTTGACCACTGTGATAATTAACTTGTATAAGAATTTTTGTTTGGGTGTGAGTGAGTATTTTTTAGTGTAAAATCCTTGTCATAACGGCTTTCGTTAAGAACCTCAGCACAATTGTTCTGGGGATTGCAGAAAGGGTATCAGATTCATTGAGCCATGAATGTGATAGATGCCGTGAGGTGCAGTCTCATAAAGTAGCTTCTGGTTTTCTGTCCCTCTTTCTTATTTCTCCAGCCCCAGTATTATATGTGGTGTTTTCACAGTAAGATTAAGTCAGATGTAAATTGTGGAAAACAGCAGAATATCAGTCTTAGGAAATTATTCATAAGTAATTGGAGAGAAAAAATGGGTAAAGATGTACTTCAAAGAAAGTGGATATTTCTGGTTCCTCCATAGCACAAGATCACAGAGATACTAAATGAAGCTCAGAAGACCATAAATGTAAGTGTGTAGTTGACAACTACCTTTTTACCTGGTGTCTGGAGGACAGAGAGAAGCCAAATATTATTAAGGTCAAAGGTGCAGCTGCATTTCAGCAGGATTTATTAGTTACCAAGATCTTGCGTGGCTGCAAGAAGGGGAAATTACTGGTCTTGGCCACAGTTTAGATGAACAGTGATGGTGCAGCATCCGTGGAGGAGGTTATTGCTTAGCTGTCCAGCATGAGATATTTTGTGCTGAACAGTCTGACGTGGGTTGCTGTGGTCTCTTGAGTGACTTCTGGGTTCGTTGGTGTCAGGATGATCTGCGGGACGCACTGCACAGCTTTGCTGCTCTGTGGCTCTGAGTGCAATAAAAGTGCCGTTCAAGGTGGATGCTGGGAGGCCACACTGGAGGCCCTGCTGCAGAGGGTGAGGTAGATGCTATTTTTTTTAGTCTGCCTCAGGTAGTCTCCCTCTAAACACACTCTTAAAATACCTTTGCCCCTCTGCAGAGAGATAAGGCAAGCTGTGCTGTGTGGTCCTTCCTTTGTCAGAGCTTGTCCTGCATCTTCTCTGTAGCGTCAGAAATGGGCACAGAGGAACATTCATTGCCACCGCAACCCTGTGAATATGCATTTCGGAGGAAGGCTCTGCTAGCCTGGCTCTGGCTGTCCGGTCCTTGCTCTCGTCCCACCACATTCCCTGCGTGGTGCTACACACCCCGCTTCTTCAAAGCCGGGTTTTGTGGCCTGCTAGGTTAAAGTAGGAGTGTGCAAGTGGAGTCGGTGGTTGGGCTGTTAATGTCTTCACTAAGGAAATGCGTTGTGACCAAGAGGTACGAAATGTGGCAATTCACCTGTTGACATGGAGCATGCTGTGTTCTGGTTGGCTGTGGAGAGAGCTGACGTCTCATTCCCCTCTCCGTTGGGAAGTGATAGTGTCAGCGAGATGGCAATGCTCTCCTCTCTGGGCACTGCCTTCTGCTGATTCTGGGGCGCCTTGAGCAGCCCTTCAGGCAGGAGGAGTGAAAGGCCACTGAATGTGGGGGTTGTTTTGGAATATAGTACAGGAGGAGCATTTATTACTAAGTATTTAGATATTGACATTTTTCTAAAATATTGCCAAGCTTCCTTTTAAAGATGAAGAATGTGAAGCAAACTTCTGTCTTACGTAATTTCCTTCAAAGGATAAGCACAGGTGCTAGGGTGTATACGTGGCTTAAAAGGTATTTAATGGTTTTGGGCTGTTGTTTGGGTTTTTTTTGAAGGCTGCTTTGGAAGCAATTGATGAACTGGATCTTTTTGGAGCTCATGGAGGACACAAATCAGTGATTCACGTTCTTCCTGATGAAGTAGAACATTGTCAGGTAAAAATTTAGTCTTCTGTTTCCTTTGCTAGGATAAAACCCAACACACTCTCCCTTTTGTTTTTAAATGAAATGTTGATTAACTGAACCAAGAACTTACTGTAATAAGGATGGCTTCAGACTATGCTGTTCACCCTGTTTCTAGTAGATCATGTGAAAGTGAGTGCTGTGAAGCATTCTTGTGCTAACACAGTTAAAAATAATTATGCAGTGAGTTCTCTGTCAGTTTGCAAATAGTATAGTCTATTCCATTTGCACTTGACACAGTCTTTTTGAAGTAGGCAAATTGTTCTACATCTCTCTCTTCTGTTCCTGTTTTGCTCAGTCTATTCTATACTCCATGTTGCCAAGGGCTTCCACGTCAAAGGAGATAGATGCTGGCCTTCTCTCTATTATTTCTTACCCGGCTTTTGCAGTGGAGGATCTAAACCTTGTTAATGTGACCAAGAGTGAAATCATATCCAAACTGCAGGTGAGGATTTCCTTTATTTTAATTTTCCAGAGGGAAAGAGAAGCAGAACCTCCCTTTCTTAACCAAAAATCCTAATTAAACAAGGGTTGCCAGACTTTGTGCATCAGTTCATGGAAGAGAGCCAGGAAAATCCCTAGGTGACACTTAAAAGTCAGCACATACTTTTGTGCTGATGCTAGTCTGTGGGGAAGAACAGTGTGTGAAGTTTTCTATAATTTTGTCTGTTTTTACAGGGCCGCTATGGCTGCTGTCGCTTTCTCCGAGATGGTTACAAGACACCCAGAGAGGTATTTCTGATACATATTTTCAGTAGACATTAGGAAGAGTTTTATCTCTTGTTTATAGACTTTTTTTGTCTCCTTTACATGAAGGGGTAAAGTTCTGTATCGCTGTTAAGACATCTCAGTGGATTTGGAGGTAATCCAGGTATCCACCCTTGAAGTGACACGTATCTGAAGAAAACTCGGGGTTTGAAAGCAAATTACTAAGAACAGAACTTAATTCATAATTCTGTAAGGAATGAACCCTTGCATATACTTATGGTGCCTAAGGGGAAAGCAGTGTCTCTGAGGCATCCCAAAATATCTTTGAGCTGAGGCAGACACAAGATTATTTGGGTGACACCTAGATTCATAGACTCGAAGGGGTTGATTTGTCTGGGGAACAATCAAATGAGTTCAAGATTGGATGTGAAAAAGAAGTCAAGAAGCTGCATGGAAACTGTTTCTGGTGTTCTGTTGGTTTCTTGGTTTTAATTACTCATATAAAATAGGCTACCATTTTGATGGGCATATGAGTGACTAATTTAGCACTGTGACTAAACAAGTATGATTGAATTTCTAGGATCCAAGCAGGCTGCACTATGACCCTGCTGAGCTCAAGCTCTTTGAGAATATTGAATGCGAGTGGCCAGTATTCTGGACATACTTCCTAATTGATGGAGTATTTAATGAGGACAAAATTCAGGTGAGGAAAGAAGAAATTACTTTCAATGGAAATGCAAAGCCACTGACCCACAGTATTGCGTAGCTTTACTCCATGCTTATTTTGGCTGTCACTCGGATACCCCATCAGCAGGATAAGCATAGTTTTCAGCCAATCTTGTCTTCCTGGGGAGTCTGTGATACGGTAGAGATTGCAGTGCTGTGCATGCAGAGGCCTCATTGCACTCTCGCTGGGTTGAGTGGCTGTGTTAGCTGGTGTGGTCAAATTGAACTAAACAGGGTTTATTTGCCTGGTTGTATCTTACTGCTAGCTGTGATGCCCCTTTCCCAATTACTGCAGGATGAGACAAGCTTCTTTTTCCCCCCATCTCTGTGGCTTAGCTGCTGAGAACAAGATTCATAGCACCTTCAGTCCTTTTGTACATTCAGGAAGATTTGGGATTGGGTTATGAAGACCCATTTTGTTTTCACTGGTTTCCTAAGTTAATTGATGATTCCCTTTACTGTGCCTTTACTGTGTCAAGCATCCATTGGTCAGGTGAGCNNAATTNATTGTAGTCCTCCAAAGTTTATAGTGGCACCTGNAGCGTATTGGGGAATTAGAGTGATGAGTAGCCAGGACTACAGGTATTCATACCAAGACTTCCGTAGATTGGTGGCTTGAAGGGAGTAAAAAAATACATGTGACAAAATCAGCTAGTGTTCAGAGGGACAGGGGATTGCTAAACATAATGCCTTAAAAAATAAAATGGCATTAGAAACAAAGTGAGGAATTTCAGACCAAAAAGCCCTTTTTCTGTACCAGATGTTGTAAATCAAGTGAAATACTTACACTAGAAGTGTAGGTTGCTTTCCTGAACACAGTAAAAAAAATCTGGCGGAGGGAGAAGTTACATTATTTAGTGATGGGGAAAAAAATCAGGGTTTACTGAAACTTGAGCCATGTATAAAATACCATGAAGCAGTCTCTAAAATGATCTGGGACAGTGTGTACCTGGTTGCCTTTATGTTGTGCAGGTAGGCTGTGCTAGGGCATCCTCAGCCCAGGCAATTGCTCCTGGTTCCCACAGCTTAAGCATAGCTGATGAGTCACTGGGACACTCAGGTGAGTGTCTGGTGTTCTGCAATTACTGCTGCAAGGAAGTGGTTGCAATGACAGCAATTGTTAGGAAAAATAAGCACTCTGAGGGCTCAAACAGAGTGGAGAAGGACAGGATACTGAAAATACCAGTGTACCGTAATAATAACCTGTGGTACCTTACCATGCGTGGTCCACTGTACTTGGAAAGGTATAGCAGAAATAGGATTTCAGAGGCAGGTGCTGGTAGTGCTTGAAAATGTCTTCCCTGCAAGTAAAAAGTTGGAATGGGATAGTTAAGAAATAGAACAAAATAAGCCAGCTGGTGAAAAGAATATTAAATGTTCTTTATTTTGTATCAGTCTGGTATTCCTGTTCATAATATGTTGTCTAACAACACAAGAACAAGAGGATTTTCTGTTCAGTTAACTTAGGTATTTTTTAAGCAGTTTAAATCTATTTTAAGTATTCCATAGGGCAGATTTTAAAGTGAATCAGCTAAGAGAAACAGATTTCCCAATCCTGCAGAGCAGAATTCAGAAAATCATAGACAAATATGTATGGTAGGAAGCTAAAAATTTATACATCTTACACTTTTATGGATATTGGCAGTCCTGACATCCATGTCACTGCATCGTCACGTGTTGCAAATTTCGTGTAGGATTTGTTCCAGTGACTTCTTGATAGGAATAAGTTGAGTTTTTATTCTGCAGCAGTGTATTATAGATTGAAGATGTGTGTTCATGTTTCTGAGGCTGATAATATTGAGATGCTGGAGCAGTCTCTGAATTTGAACCCCGATCTCCCGTCAGCAAGTCACGATTCTGCCCACCACCACCCCCTTTTTTTTAAAAATGAACTTTCATCAGAAAAGTGCTATTGGAAAGTACTAAAACTTTAACTTTACTGTTTCTGTTTTGCTGACTGTAATGTGAATTCTTACACTCTTTTAAAAATATTTCCAGGTACAAGAGTATAGAGAGGCTCTGGAAGGAATACTTATTAGAGAGAAGAATGGAATAGTGCTAATGCCTGAGCTGTATGCAGTCCCACCAGAAAAGGTATTGTAAAAATGCAGCATCCACTTCAGTGTGTAAAATACAGATATCAGTGTGAGTGTTGGTTTTGTAGTTTTCCCGTAGCTGATAAATCTAAACCAGCAATAATAAAAGGCTACTGCACATTATTTAAAAACTAGGAGACCTCTCACAGCTCCTGCTGAGAAGTGGCAAACTTTAGACTTCCAAATAGTCACATTTTTAACTTGGGAATCTGGGTGCCTACAGAAGTATTAGAGCAGGTCTAAAGTTTTAAATCCTCATAGTACTTTTAAATATATGTCTTGCTGATGCTGGCTTAGGAACTGAAGCTTAGAGACAAAATGAAGCATAGATTGTTCTGCCTCTCTAATCTATTGATTGATTGTGCTCTTTCTTTTCTTTGTATGCAAGAGAGAAACAAGTTTCAGATGGATTAGGGTTTGGACTGGGATTTTTGTTTGTTTTGTTTGGTTTTTTTCTTTTCCCCTCCGCTTTGCTCTTTCTGTTTACCTGATTCTCCCATTGTGACAGAGAAACTCAAACGAGCTTATGTGCTCTTCCATGTTATTTGCCTATGTATCCCTCCCTGCAAACAACTTTTCCCACTCCAGACTTCTCACTAAGGGTGTGGAACCTCCTGGGTTGGTCAGAGTTTGGGCAGGGAGTGTTGACAGCTGAAGTCTTGCTCGCAGGTCTGATGTGGGAACTGAATTATCTTCCTAGTAGGAACATGCGTGTAAGAGTTCAGAGCCTTGTGAATTTTGTTATGATGTTGATCTGATGAACGTGCCAAATAAACGGGAGATTTGGCCTGTCATTTATAAATTTTAAAATTGCTGTGGTAAAGGTGTTATCTAGGAGGGTTTTTCCCCTGCCCTCGAGATCTGTATACAGCAATACCAAGGCAATTTTTCTAAATTATTAAGAGTCTACTCTTAATTTTTCCATTGACCATTCTTGCTAACACAGGAAATGTAGAATAGCCTTCATTTTCGGAAAGCATCTTTACTTCAGGAAGCTAGGTAAACATCAGTGAAGTTCAAGTGTCATCTTGCAAGGCATTAGGAAGCAGACACACAGTTACCTACAAGCTGTCCAGAGGGAAGGCACCAAAGGAATGGTGAGAAGATGTGGGAAGTGCTAATGCCAAAGCTATAATTGCATGCAGAGTCCCCATTCAACCTCCAGCTTTAAAGGGTGGGATGGTGTATGAAAAGGAAGCATAATTCTTGTCCCAGAGAATGTGCAGCCTCAAAAGTAAAACCAAGAGATCTTGATGTCATTAATAATGGCAGGTTAGAAAGGGTAGATGATAGACCATATTTTTTTCAAATACTTGCATGTGATTGATTGTTCTTCAAAACTTTAGGGTAATTTTCTTGCTTATGTGTTTGTTTTCAGGTGGACGAGGAGTATGAAAATCCTCACTCAGTGGATCGTATCCCAGTGGGAAAATTGCCTCATCTTTGGGGCCAATCATTGTATATCCTTAGCTGCCTGTTAGCAGAGGTAACTGTTTCTTGTGTGGTAGGTGAGCTTGTATTTCATTTTGTTTTGAGATGGCTTGGGTTTTAAGTACAATTTGGTTGTCAGGTAGGGGACAATGTGATTTCCAGTAGAAACATGTACATGAACCATGGAGGGATGGTTTCAGGAGCTTTTTTTTTTTTTTTTTTTTTTTTT
>Ga0065711_1041201_pt1 | contig 16334 bp, 4 predicted proteins | sample Hoacrofraction12_FD_59098 | JGI IMG/M metagenome (GOLD analysis project Ga0065711, IMG submission 59098) | Hoatzin crop microbial communities from Cojedes, Venezuela - Epithelial fraction 12 v2 (version 2) | ecosystem: Host-associated > Birds > Digestive system > Esophagus > Crop | place...
GCAAAAAAAAAAAAAAAAAAAAAGTCAATTTTTTTTTTCCAGATTGCTGTAGAACATCCGTTGCAGCAACTAATCCTGCAATAAAGATTGACCAGCACAAGCTATAGCTGCTAGGCAGCTCTGTTGAAATCATCTGGACTATAAACAGGCAGGAAGAGATTATCGACAACAGGAGGCATGGCCTTAAGATTCCTTCTATTCCATCACCCAGCATTAATACACCCTCTGTTACTGATGTGAAAGGGACTGCAACCCTTTTCCAGCCTCCCATCAACATGCATGTACACTGTGGTATTAAGACACTCAGGGGAACTGACTTCAGCCTTGATTTTCCCCTGCAGTAAGAAGAATTCTTTAGTCTTTAGAAACACATAGTACTTCTGTGGATTCAGACAGCATTTGAACTGTTACCTATGACCTGCAATAGAAAGCCTAACACAACATGCCAAGCTTGTAAGGTAAAAAAAAAAATTCACCATGAGACAACATTTCTGGCAGGAAGCATCATTTACACAAGATCCTACTGCCTTTTGGACTGTTCAAAGATAAGCTTGTGAATTTCTAGAAATCATTAGGAATCTTCAGTAGTAAACTGATTGAGTCTGCATTTTGATTTCAAAGCATCTTGAAAGCCATCAACAGATGGCTCTGGAAGATTTCTATCTTGTTACTTGCACCTGAGTGGAAAAACACTCCCTTTAATACAGCAAATATGTATGCAAGTTTTTCCTACTGCTTTAGAAACCTCTTCACACTTAGTCAGGTTTTTTCTAATACTGGGAAAGTTTACTTTTAATGACCAGAAGACCAGTTTTTCATTCTTTTCGGATGACAGCTGCTGAGTAGAGATCACTAGAGTCATCATTCTTCTCCTGGTAGAAGGGCTACAGCACAACAGCAAATTTTGATTCTCAGGAGGTCTCTGATCTGCAGAAGTCTCATCAACAGCTCAGCTTAAGATCCTCCTGTGTTGGTCCCCTCAGCACGCACTGCCCCCCAACAGCACGTATGGAGAGAAGATATGAGGGAGAATGCAAAGACAATGACACATATAATTCATCTCAATTTTTAGTGAAAACCTCTAATTACATGAACCAAGAAATTTAAAAAAAAAGTCATGATTTTGGCCTTCAGACAACAGAGTTTAAATACTGTGTTAAATCAGAGTACTCTGCCTGAAATTTGTCCCTGTACTCGGCACTGGTGAGGCTGCACCTTGAGCACTGTGTTCAGTTTTGGGACCCTCACTACAAGAAGGACACTGAGGTGCCAGAGTGTGTCCAGAGAAGGGCAATGAGGCTGGTGAAGGGTCTGGAGAACAAGTCTTATGAGAAGTTGCTGAAGGAACTGTGATTGTTTAGTCTGGAGAAGAGAAGGCTGAGGGGGAACCTTATTGCTCTCTACAACTACCTGAAAGGAGGCTGTAGTGAGGCACATGTTAATCACTTCTCCCAAGTAACTAGCGAAAGCATGAGAGGCAATGGCCTCAAGTTGTGTCAGGGGAGGTTTAGATTGGATATCAGGAAAAATTTCTTTACTGAAAGAGTGGTCAGACATTGGACCAGGCTGCCCATGGAAGTGGTGGAGTCACCATCTCTGGGAGTGCTAAAAAAACTGCTGATGGGGAACTTCAGGACATGATTTAGCAGGCTTGGAGGTGTTGCCTTGATGGTTGTACTTGATGATCTTAGAGGTTTTTTCCAACCTTAATGATTCTATGATTCTAACAGACTTTTCACTGCGATCTATTCTCAAGCTTAATTTTAGCTCCACTCTCAAAAGTAAAAAAAAGATCTTCTGTTTAATTTTATTTGATTAGTGCATGCAATATGTGAAAATGTGTGTACATATTCACATATATATATGTAATATAGAATGCCTTGGTCTTGGTTTTGATCCTAGCAAAGACCACTAAAACATTTATCAAACAGACAATATATTTAATGAGAGAAATAATTCACTTTACTGACATTGAAAAGGCTAACAGTCTTTTACCAGTGAAAGATGAGACTCCTGGTAGGAGAGAACATTATAGCAGTCAAATATACATAACCACTTTGATAATAACATTTTTCCTAACAGATCACAGGTTTCCAGATGAAGGGCCCCACAGTTCAAGAGTTACATTGCAAATACTACAGAATAAGATTCTCCTGTTAGAGCTGAAACTGTTTGAAGCTTAAGGGCATCACAACAGAACAACAGACAAGTAGTATCTTTTTAGTATAATGCAGAGTTATCTCAACAAAAAACCTCCAGGAGTATAACTGCAGTGGAAATCTGTGTTTATGCCAGCATAATCAGATATGACCCGTGGAAGCACTTTTTAATTAAAACAGGAGTCATAGTACCTTGCATAAGGACTTGGACACAAGCTTGTTACACCAGCTTTCTTTTTCATCTCAATTAGGTGGTAATGTAAAACAGTTTTATTGCTTTCAGTGCGTTTTTCAAGCTCACTAAATAAAGCAAAAGAACTTCTGCTGTTCAGAAAAAGAACACAGTTGTTGGAATGTAAAGCCAGGGTATAAGATTAGTATTTATGAAATATTTTCAGAAGAGCATACAAGACCTGAATCTCATTTTAACACACGGACAATAAAGAAAAATACGTATGGCCAGATATTGTTAGATGTCTTCTAAAGTACTTTCAGGACTTCTTGGATTCCACACTGCATTAATAAAATATGTATAAGCTTAGTGCTTACCCACAGAGGCATAATCATTTGGAAGTTCAGGATAAAGTTTGTTTGTATTCCTTTTAGCTGAAAGAAAATTAAGAAGTTATATGATATACTAGCATATATTGTCATATTTCATATACTGCTTTTCTAGTACATGTTCAATAGTTATAAAATGATTGCAGCTTTCTAAGGAGCAGTAGAGAAGAATGCAATAAGGACTTTGCCTTATATTCTTGTCCAGAGAAATAAACAAAAGTTAACTATAGGAGCTGGGCAGTAAAGCCTCACTTTCAATAAAAGCACTGTGGCAGACAAACTGTTATGGAACCAAAACTCTGCCTCCTCTGCTCTTCTGTAAGATCTCTACCTATTAAAAGGTTGTGACAACCTAAAAGAGAAAGTTTATTTTTCGTAAGACTAGCAGCTTCTAGTAGGACTGTTCCTTTTACGAAGAAGTTTCATTGTACCACAGGATTTCTACGTATCCAATAAACATGAATGCTTCCTTCGAACTATTACATGCTTCTGTAACTATACAAACATTATTTCTACAGCAAATCTGTCACAGAGAAAAAGGTTTGTTAACATAAACCACACAAAACTAAAAACCTTTACCCTTTATCACTCATGGCACTATTGCAATCTGCTTTCAGTGTTTGCCCAAGGAAGAGTATTATCAAAATATTTTTAGAGACAGCTGCTACTATAATGATCACATAACATTCATTAGCTTTAATGCTTTAATTTTATATAAAGAATAAATTAATCACTACCAAAATGTTATCTAACCTGGTGGTGTTGGCCTAACAGCGGGTTTAGGTGGCTCTGGTCTTGATGGTCTAGCAGGTGGGTCACTTACCTAAAATGCACAAATTTTTTAAAAAAATTGCATCACACCTGCAAGTGGATTGTAACTTCAGAGTCTAAAGATATGTCAAGTTACTCTGAAAAAAATATCACTCTTTCCCCACTGAAATTCTATGAACTCGAGAAGTACACTAAAGAACTAGTGACATAAACATGACTGTAAAGTAATTAAATATGCATTTAACAAAGATGAAAGTAAAAGACATCAGTAACATCATCCACAGTTCTCAGTATTGTATTGTAAATGTGATTGTCACTGAATGGAGGACAGAAAAAGCAGAAAAATGAAGAGTATCCACACCAAACCTGGTATGCTCATTATTTATAATTAACTTGATTAGGAATAGTTGAATAAACTTTTCTTGTCATCATCTCAGGTTTGATTATGCACCATTACAAGAACAACGATAATTCTGGAGCATGCAAAGCAAACCTAGAAATATTCTTGTCCAGAAGAGCCTACCAGGGCAATATCTGAACAAATGTCTCTCTCACATGCAATATCTGAACTATGTTACGCCTTTAAACATCCAACAGAGAACTTCAGAATGCCACACGAACATCAACATTACCACTGACTAGAAACAGTTCAGGAACAGAAAAAGCCTATGTGAAAAAGAGGTGCACAAACCCTTATTTGTTCCCTTACAGCTTTTCCTGGATTATTTTTTTGCTCTTCATATACTTCAGTGAAGGATGCTAGAATTTCATAAAGATCTTCTGCTTGAGTAGGGAAAGGCACATCACCAAGCAAGATGGCACTAGCCCGAATATCCTGCCCATAAAACCTGATACAAAAGAAAAGATGCTAGGTATTTGATCACCAATACATTTCAATGTCTAGGTGAATCCACCTTGTGCAAACGTTCCTCCCCCACCCCCATCCCCGCATTTCTCCTACAGATCATCTATTGAGAAATGACTGAATTAGTTCAATGCCGTAAATTTTAAATGAAAAGTAATCACAGCAAACTTGAATGCCTACCTACCACCTTATTTCAAAATGGTCTTCACGAGTAATATTCTGTTCCTGGTCATGCAGTATGCACCAGCTAGACCATTTGAAAGCCAGTCACACAGCAAACTGAAGAAACACACACCACTTTTACAAAACATTGTAATGGATTGCTTAATGATGCAGTAAAATTCCTTGATGGAAGCAGTAGAACCTCAATTTTATGAATGGAGATAGCTGAAAGTTGCCAATATGCTGCCTTTTAAACCAGTATTAGTCTTTGCTGATATTCGCAGAATCAAATTTTTCATAAACCCAGAACAAGCACAAGGCACTCAGATGTTCCTTGGATTTTAAGCTTAATAATCTACACAAAGGAAGCAGCATTTCATAAGCTGGGTATTTTCTCAAATTCAGTGATGCTCTAAACCAGATTTTTTTTGTTTCAAGTGGCCTAAAAGAATATTTCTCATTGTGCAGTAAATACCTCAACAACTGTCCTCTACAATACTGTACTGGGTTTACATGGCAAGGTTTTAGAAGGGGGTGATGCTACAGGGGTGGCTTCTGTGAGAAGATGCCAGAAGTTGCCCCATGTTGGACAGAGTCAGTTCCAGATGGCCCCCACCGCTGGCCAAGGCTGAGCTGATATTTAAAATGTAAAAAGAGCCGTGCAACTGCAACTGGGGGAGACTAGTGAGAATATGTGAAACAACTCTTCAGACAACCAGGTCAGTGAAGAAGAAAGAGGAGGAAGTGCTCCAGGCACCAGAGCAGAGATTCTTCTGATGCCCATGGAGGTCCATGGTGGAGCAGATATCCACCTGCAGCCCATGCAGGAACCCACACCAGAGCAGGTGGATGTGCCCTGTTGGAGGCTGTCACCTCATGGAGACCCCGCGCTGGAGCAGGCTCCTGGCAGGACCTGTGGACCCATAGAGAGAGGAGACCATGCCAGAGCAGGTTTGCTGTCAGGGCTTGTGACCCCATGGGGGACCCAAGCTGGAGCAGCCTGTTCCTGAAGGACTGCACCCTGTGGAAGGGACACACGCTGGAGCAGTTCTTAAACAACTGCAACCTATGTGAAGGACCCACATTGAAAAAGTTTGTGTAGGACTGCCTCCCATGAGAGGGACCCCACATCGGAGCAGGGGAACAGTGTGAGGAGGAAGGAGTGGCAGAGACAACATGTGACAAACTGACCACAATACCCATTGCCCATCCCCGTGCCACTCAGGTGGAGTATGTAGAGAAGGTGAGAGGGAAGTTAAGCATGGAAAGATGGGAGGGGTGGGGGGAAGATATTTTTTAGATTTGGTCTTATTTCTCATTATCCTACTCTCTTATTAACTAGCAATAAATTAATTTCCCCAAGATGAGTCTGTTTTGCCCCAACAGTAACCGGTAAGTATTCTCCCTGTCCTTACCTCGACCCATGGGCTTTTCAGCCTATTTTTTCTCCCTCCGTCCTGGGGGAGTGATAGCGCGGCTTGGTGGGCATCTGGTGGCTAGCCAAGGTCAACCCACCACAGCTATATAATCTCTAAACATTCAGCATCTTCTTAATACCCATTAATGATATCTAAATTGAAGACACCCTTGCCCCTCAAGAAACTCTAAACTCAGTACAGTATGCTCTCACAAACTGTTTTTCCAAATTGAATGTGTCCTAGTTCATTTTATCGCTATGCCTTCACTGAATCATCTAGATTTGAAAAGAACTTACTTGCGATTTGTTTCTTTCCTTTCAATTAAACAGGTTCCTTCCAGAGATACACCTGCAAACAGTCCTCGGGATTTGCAGTATGTATAGACAGCAGCAGAGCTTCTCAGGGCAACATCGCCTTCTAAGTTTCTAGAAAGAAAAAAGTTTTTATTGATATTCTTCAATATGGCTTTGCAACGTGAACAGCAATTGTCTTTTAATTTTAATTCTACCAAAAGCCAGCAAGAGTTTCACTTTTCTCTGTTCTTACAAACTCTACTGAATATATTCAGCTGGGTCAGACTTGACATCCATTTTCATTTCTTATTTCAGACAGGACCCAATACAAAGTAATTAATTTATTTGATAAGGCTTCCTCTGAAGCACGGAACAGCATTCCCTCATCTGAATGCTTCACGTTAGGCCTTCTCCTGCATTATTTTAAAACAATCTGATTATGTTTGTGTGACTTGGAACTCTATCCAACATATCCAGATCTTCCTGGATTTTATAGGGCCAAAAAGAGCAGAAAGTATGTCATGTATAGGCTTCTCAGACCTCAACAGAACTGGAATATTACAATGTTTGTCCTGCACAGGATCACAGCATATTTTCGGTTTGAAGCTACCTCACGCAGTCAGCCAGTCCAACCTCCCGCTCAACGAGGGTACAACATCGAATTGAGATCAGGTTGCTCTGGGCTTTGTCTAGCCATTTTTTGAAGACTTTCATGGAGACAGATTCCACAGACAGTCTGAACAACCTGTGTCCATGCTCCATCATACTCATATCAAAAATTTTTTTTCTCACATCCAGTCAGAATCTTCCTTGTTTCAATCTATGACTACCATCTCTCACTATCTTGCCATGCACCTCAGTAAAGAGTTGGGGTCTGTCATCTTGGTAATCCCCTGTCGGGAATGCAGCCTCTTAGATGACCTCAAGGTCTTCTCTCCTCCAGGTTAATACTGAGCTCTCCCAGACTCACAGTTCGTGTGTTCCATGTCCCTGGTCATGCAGTACAAGAAAGATGTTTACGAACTTGAGTGCGTCCATCTTTCTAGTACTGCAGGACCAAAACTGAATACAACATTCTAGGCACAGTCTATGAAGTGCCAATTAGAGGGGAACAATCACTTCCCTTATCTACCGGTTACAGCTCTATTGACGCAGCCCCCTACACTGTTTGCTGCCTTTGCTGTGAGGATGCAGTGCTGATTCAGCCTACTGTCTACCAGAATCCCAGCACGTCCCCAGCAGGACAGCTGCCCAGCCCAGAAGGCCCTGCCTACATAACTGCAGAGTGTTCATCCAAGCAAGGGTGCAGGACTTGGCATTCATCCTTGTTTAATTTCATGAGGTTTCCTCTTGGATCTTTCCTCTGCACTCTCTAGGTCCATCAATCTGAATGGCGGCCCTGCCCTGAAGTGTATTGGCTGCACCCCCTGATTTGGTGTCATCCACAAATTTGAAAACCATATTTTACATCTGCTCCTCCAGGTTACTGATAAAAACATCAAGCAGGAGAGGTCCCTGTAGGGACCTGAGGAATTCCACAGGAACCTGGCCTCTGAGTACAACATGAGTCATTTACCACTATTCTTCAAGCCTGATGATCTGGTTTTTCACCTATTTGCTAGTCTGTCCCACCCCAGCACCTAGGCCACAGTGTCCCAGCTTGGACACAGGATGTCGCAAGACAGCATACCGAACTCCTTGCAAGGCAGATCACATCCACTACCCTCCCCTGATCCACCGATTTATCTCATCTGTGGAACAGGTATCATCTTATCCTTCTATTTTTTCAGAAAAAGATAACAAAATGTCAGTAAAAACATTAAAAAAAAAGGTGTAAGGAGGCAAATGTCCCATGACAAGAGTCTGAGGCACTAAGAGGGGATCTAACAGCAACCTTCTAGTCTGTATGAAGAGGCAATTAAGAATATGAAGCCAGGCTCTTTATAGCAGTGTGTGGTGGAAGAACAAGAAGCTGTGGACATAAACTGAAAAAGAAATGTTTTGATTTGATGTGAGGCAAAACTTTTCACAACGAGGACAGCTGAGCTGTAGAGCAGACTGCCCAGAGAGCCTGAGCTCTCTCCATCTTCGGAGGTTTTCAAGAACCAACTGGAATAAAGGCCTGAGCAACCTGATCTGAAGTCATAACAGATCTTGCTTTGAGCAGGAGATTGGACTAGAGATCTCCTAAGGTCTCTTCCAAATTAAATTGTTCTGTGATTATACCATCTCATCCTTCAAAGCAAGCTGGCTTAACCACTTACAGTTTTAAAGTAATTATTTCGTCTATTTTTTTATTTATTGTCAGGCAGACATGTGGTGACAAAAACCACAGGCCCATAGGTCAATGAAACTTATAGTTCAGTCAGGCACAGTAGCACCTGTGCATTTCATTGAGCCTATCCAAGTAGCCTCCTGCAAAAAGTGAATAAGCCTCAGAACACTTCCCTTCTGCAAATAAATGCCTTTATCAGGAAAAAAAAAAAAAAGGAAAAAAAAAAAGAGGCAACAAGTGACTGAAAAGGTATAACACTACAAGAACAATATGGTCCAGTCAACATGTAAGTTCCACAGGCTATTTTGTAATCTATCAAAAAAACTCATGTAAATGTTTAAATATAGCTTTAAAAGCTACATTCTGTATTTATCCCGTATTTAAATCTACCCCATATTAGGAAACTATTTTACTCACCTCCCCAGAGGTCCAATTGCCACAGTAAGATTTCCTCCAAGTGTAAGATTCCCTCCTTTGGCAAAAGCTTCCACTGCTCTTTCATGATTCAATATTATCACTAAGTCTGAAACCTATAAAATACCAAATAAAAGTACTATACTATTTAAGAAGAAAGTTAGAACAGCACAGGAGAAGAATCTTACATTTGGCAGGAAAACAGGTAGGAACATCACAGATATTCCCATCCCCAAATGAAACCCAGCTCCAGATTTATCAAGGCTTTAATTCAAGTGAGAATCTCTTGTTCTCTCAGAAAATTACTTCCTTTCTTGCAAAGTATTCTTTTGACACAGTTTTCATAAAAGTTGATACTTTTTCTGCAAGATATTCAGAAACTAAAAGTCCTTCCACTTACATTGTTGAAAAAAAATCAGTCAAATTTGTTTAAGTGCAGATATGGTCAGTATGTGATAGACAACAACTGTAACAGAAACGCTAATTAAAATTTCCTACTTGACAAATTTTTCTTTTCTATGGATGTTCCAAACAATTATGAAGGCATTTTCAGATGTGAACAGAGATTAGATTAAGAAAATAATGTTGATTCTTTCATAATTATTAACATTTATACAAATTAATAACAGCAAGACAGAACTTAATAAACAAAAAATACTTCTTTGTCTGTCCAAAGAATAAACAATAAAAAGAATACTGGTTTTCCCACTATGAAAAAAAATTTATTCTCTTGATCGAAAATTAAGGGTTTGATATATATCCAAGTGTGTGTATATACATATGAATAAATATTTATCTTTTCAAGACTTGAATATACCAGATGTAGCCAATTTCTTCAAGAAACTACTAAACTAAATAACTGGACAGCTACCAAAGAATTTTTGTAATATTCAAATACAAAACAACAACAACAAAAAGTACTATTTTTGAAAGACTTTATTTGCCTTGATAGTGAAACAAAATGCACGTGTCAAAGAACTTCTACTACTATTTAAGCTGATGTCTATTACCATCAGCACCATAAAACAGTAACTCTCTTGAATTTAACAAATTTCAATAGAAGTCTCCTATAACTCTTTCCCCAAACTAGGAAGCATTTTAAAGAAGGAAAAAGTCTTTCAAACACAAGCATGATCCTCTAAAGATCACTCTATCTTACCTGAAAGCTCAGTAAACACACTACATATATTAAAAAAAACCAAACAACTGTACTAGCCTGTTGAACGGAGTAGATTACACTTTTGAAGTTTACTGTGATGGATTATTTTTTAAACCCTTGTGCCCAAGCACTGCTGTGCCTGATCTTTCATCTGATGGACTTGACTGAAAGCCAGGTTCAGAATAAACTTTCAACTTACCCCAGATTCCAAACAGTGACAGCAGGGAATACAAAAGGAAATACCAGATTATTTGTAAAACAAGGCTGGCCCAGAAATACTACGCATAGCATTAGAGAGGCCTTTGGTTTTAGCCCCTGATAACCTCCACCCCATCCCAAATAAAAGATGGCTAACATCAGCAGCTTCTGAATCATCCAGGGGTGGAGAGAAAACGTCATTCAGGATGCTCCTACTCCCTCTTATTCATTAAGAGGATGAATCCACAGCTAAAGCTAAATAAATCCACAGTGAAAAAAGCTCCAAGGAAAGCATTTAGACGGATTTTAAAATTGGTCTCTAATTTGAGGTACCAAGTCGTCTCACTTGGAAAAACATGCAAATGCTATGACTTCTGAAGTCTGTGGTTTCCTTCTTGTTGTTTAAAACCACCCATAAGTACTACTACAACTACGTCAACTATAATCTCTCCTACAGGAATAAAATTCAGCCAATTTCTACAAGGTTTAACTTTATATATGACTAAAAGAACGCTGAAATTGGACTCTGGGCTCCTAAGCCACTTAAGTATTTCTGAATAGCATCTCTTCACTAGAGCTATACTGTGTTATAGTAATGCCAGTAAGGAAACAGTATTTTGGAAGCTGACTAAAATTTCAGACAAGGGGCACAATATTGCTCAGAAAAAAAACCCTCTTGGAAATAGATTCTGTATTGATACTTATTCATATAATTTCAACAGTAAATGGTTAAATTATCTAAAAATATCAAATGGAGATGATTAAAGGAAAACTGTCATAGATTAATCAAAGCATCTGAAGAGTCTGCTTCATTGTCATAAAAGCAAAAAAAATCACCGCCCTAAACCCTGGGGCTCAAACTCAATGTTTTGTAATGCATTCAGAACCTGTAGCCATGAAAACCAAAGAAAAACCCTTAAAAAAAATTAATAATTTTGTATTCACAGCATCCTTTAAGAAGTGCACAGTAATAATGCTCGAGATCACACAGTGAATAATGATGATACAATAAAATATTGATCCTTTGCTCATTATGTGATCTTCGGCTGACTGGCTGACAGGACAGAGATAGTGGGCTAGTTGTAGGAGACACACTGGTGGCTGCCACATACCACCCAGATCACCTATGCATGTAATCTTCTGAAGAGCAGAATGTCCGTAGCAAGAGATTTTGTTGGCAGCATACTGTTACTTTGATTGTCTTTGGGAACTGGTAGAACAGCAGCTAAACAGCAAGAAAAGAGAAGGACAACACTAGAGGCTAGGGTGGGAAACATGAGGAAAGATGGGATGAAACAAGGGTGAACGAGCTGTGTGGGAGAGAAGACAGGAGGCAGATCTGTCAGGCCAGATCAAACAGGATTCTCTCTGAGAATGTTTAGAGTCCCTTACTCATCCCTTTCTGCTCGGTGGAAACTGGCTCATTTTCTGTAGCATTTCTTCAGAGGAGGCACTTCAGTTTTGGTGCTCCCAAACTGAAGGGTGAATTCAGTAATCCCGTTTGAGTGGGGAAGGCGTGAAGTACAGTAGCATTAGCTAGGCTCCATTTTACTCCACCTTCAATTCCTTTCACTGTTTCTCGCCAGATGAGAATCCTTAGAAACCCTGTGCTCTTCAACAAAGCATGTGATACAATTAAAAATATCCTATACTTAATACCGACTCCAATTGGCTTACATGTGAACACTGACTGGAAGTTTTCCATAAAGGAAAAATTCAGTCTGCTAGAATTGAGAAATCGAGGAAATAGCTGTTATGCCACTTCTTTTCCTTTAAATCTCTCCAAGCAATTAGACTGATATTTTGTTTGTCTTGTATAAATGAATTTATAATAGCTTTTTTTTTTTTTTAACACAGAAAAAAAGATTCTACTATCTCACCAACATTCAGGTCTTTGTGAATGCATTTTAATTTCTTGCAAAAAAAGTTACCAACAAGTTATTTCAAATGCAAAATTATACCTCAATTCCAATTTCAAATCCACCACCAAGGCCAGCAATTCCTATTGCAGAAGGAGCAGACCAGGCTGTCATGCAAAACAAAACAAATTTACAGAAGTTTTAACATGTAACAAGAAATACTAATTTTATTTTTAGAGTTCAAAAATGCTAACAAGTTGTCTATTTAAAACTATGTTCACAACCACCAGAACGCAATCACATAACTATGCTTAATCCCACTAGTAGCAATGTAAGAAATACAAACCCTCATTTAAACAAATCTTTGTTATGAATTATTAATCATACAGTTAGTTGTCCATGACTGGACAGAATTCATTATGCCAATGAATGTTAAAATATAGGCTTTTATATTTCAGACTTATCTACAAAGATACTGAAAGCATTATTTAAATCTGGTCCAATGTAGACACAAAATTCTGAAGACAGCTTTCAAACCAAACATTGTCACCTGCTGACTTGACTCCTTGCACCTCTTGTGTTTTATGCCATGAAAAGAAATAATGAAGAAGAAAAATTTTTTTCCCTTTTAATTCTCCCATGAAGTAGAAAAGGAAAATATCCACTTACTTCCATTAGGAAGACGAGCTAATACAATTCCACTTCCACCTCGAGCGGTCACCAAAAATCCAGCTTTGATAACAGACAAAACTGCAAGGCCTTTGGCTTTAGCTATCACATGGGCTGAAACAGCAAAATCACTTACTCAAGATCTTGTAAGAGTAGTTCAAAGAGAAGGGGAAAATAAAACTCTGCATTTACCAATTTTGAATGTGTAAGAGTCAAATAATCGAAGAAAAAGCTTAAAGAAAACTGCACTAAAGCTGAACTGATAATGACACCTCCACTCCACAGTCAACCACAAAGCTAGTCACAGGTTACATTAGCCTGTGCTGATCCCTGCACTGCCACAGCTGCTTCACCTACCCCAGTTAGCTCACACAGAATTAATTTGCTTATTGCCATGAACATTGTGTGTGAGTACCTTTAGCAAGATAAAGGGGCAGAGTTGACATCCATGTCTCTACAGATTTTTGGACGAGTCTGAATTTAAATCACGCAACACACAGCAGCGCAATCACCTTGCATCAGTAGACAGTGTTTGTGGCAAAGTATCATCATCCTGCTAGTCTTATTGCAGGCCTTCTGGAATATAATAGTTAAAAATACAAAGCCACAACCAGCAACACCAGATAAAGGAAGACGCTAGGAGTAACAGAGTAACAGTTACAAAAATAGAGAGGACAGCAGCAAATAAGAGCGCTCAATCAGTATCAAAGGAGAAATGTACCCTGATATCTTTCCTTCAACTTATTTTTGCCCAGCTAATTCTGCTAAACACAGATACTAAAAAACTAGAGCTAGTATTCCAGGTCCTCCCTTAAAAAGATACTCACAGGTTAAGCATAAGACCGTCCATTGACCCCAGAGAGAAGCCTTCCTATGCAGATATCCTATGGTTGTAAACACGCAAAAGATCTCTCCCAGTAAGCAATGTCTGCCTAGAATACAGTAAACTGAATCCCTTTACTTCCAGGGTATGTTCACAAAAGTTATGGCACCCTAGATCTTCATTTCTCCCTAAGTTATGGTCAGTGAAAACAGAGGGAATTGGTAAAGAGAGCAGGACTTCAAACCAGGGGAGCACTGGAGGTTTTAGCTGAATCAAAACATTTTCTTTACTCACGAGGTATGATTTTATCAGGTCCATTTCTGGAAGTTATTTCTGTGAATTCTCGTAATATTTTAGCTGCCTTTTTAGCTTCTGACTTCAAGTTGGAAGGTATAGGGTTATTCACTGCAAAACATCAAAGAAATATAAAGTTATGTCTATGATCACTTCAGCATAGCTCATACAAAAATAAATCGGTGTAATTTGTATGGGAAAAATGATTCTTTACTAATGAAGACTAAACACCAAACAAACCAGGAAACAGCAAATACAAGAAATGATCTTCTGCATCAGACCCACATTTCTTTCTGGTTGATAGTAACAGAAGACACCACTTAGGAAGAACACAAAAGCCTAGTTCTTTTCCTCAGTTGTTCCTGTCACTATTTATTTATGGGCTCATTGCATATGGATTTGTCCAATACATTTTGAAACCTGCAGATACTCTGCAGCAGCAGTTCACCACCTGTTACTTAAAAGAAACACTTGATCTATGTTAAATTAATCTACTAGTTACAGTGAATTGCTACTAGCTCGTCTCGTGAATTCTGGTGAACAACTACTGCATCCAACTTATCCACTACCTTCACGCTTTTATAAATGGCCACAGCCCCACAGCCTTCTCAGTCTCTCCTCAAGGTAGCTGCTCCGTCACTCTGATCACTTTAATTGCTGTTCTCTGTATCACCACCAGCTCTGCTGTCCTTCATACCCACAACTGTTGACCACTGAACATTCAGCAGTAAAAGGTTAACACCTCTGCTTTTTCTGTACATTATTGAATGGTATTTCCTTTCTCTTCACGAGATTTCTCTTACAGAACTAAACTTGCAGCAGGTTCTGCAAGTGAACAAAACTCTGTTTCAGACCCAGAAATTTCCTTTAAAAACCTACATCCTGTTGAAGTGCTTATCAATATTTTCTCTCCTGTGTGATCAATATAAGCACCTCTGTAGATTTCAACTGCGGAAAAAAGCAGGGATTAGGGATAGATTATGTTGTTTTATAAACCCACAGACTACAGTTGCAAACAAGAATAATCTTGAAATTTACCCCCCAAATCCATGAGATAAGTTCTGCAGAAGAGTGTTGATTCTGTTTAGATCTACCAGATTTGCTGTCATTAACCAACTACTGAACAGAATCAAGTATTATAAGATATTCGTATTCTGCAACAGTATAAATACCATTTTATGTATGAATAGTATCGTCTCACTTGTATATTTGCAAAAAGAGGCCTTAGGGCAGATAAAAAGATGTGAGTTTGTAGACACAAGGATCAAAACTAAAACCCCTCAAAGCTATCACATAAATTATTCCTGTTTTCATGTCTGGACATATCAACACCCACCATTCCCAAGTTTACTAGCAACAAATTGTCCCAGTAATATATAAATGTCTTGTTAGACCAAAGCAGCATCTAGTCTCACATCTTGTCTCTGAAGAGAATGAGCAACAGTATTTCCATAAAATTCCATTGTTCTTAAATGCACAAAAGCATGGAAAGGTCTACATATAACGCAACAACAATCAGTCAAAAGTGGCCTAGATTTTTAAACAGTGTTGCCTAAACATTCATTCACCTCTCTTCTCTGGGCAACTTTCCCACCAAAGCCACGAAGGTGAGGACTGAATACATTCTGAGATTAAGTCAATGAAGCTCGGAGAGCAATTCAGCTCAGATGAAGTGAAACACCTAGCAGCAAGTCAGCCAAGCTTCTGTCCAGGCTCCATTGACCAGAATGGGAATTACACTTCTACTTTTCAATGTGAAGTATATTCCTCTAGTACATTCTCCCAGAAGACCCCCAGAACAAAAGTGCTTTTGACAGCTGAGTTTCTGAACTACCTTCCTCTATGAAAGCTTGTAGAACACCTGGCTTTGGTGAAAACGCAGCACATATAACACTGGAGAGTGAAGCAACAGCAGCCGTCATGAGGTCGTGCAGAAATACCAGCCGCTGGCAGTAGAAACAGATGGATAAAATGCAACAGACTCTAAACTGCATTGCAGTAACAGAGAGAAGTAATACTAATTCTGTCTCAAAATCACTCCTTCTTGTTTCAGAAAGTTAAGATGATGGCCAAGGGCCCATGTGTGAAAGGACAGGGGAAGATGAAGCTCTAAACTTTAAGAGCTCAGGACCTTCACAAAAAAAGCTACTGGCCTGTGCAATTTTCTCTGACTGTTATGGCACTAAAATTGTAAGCTAGCTTGCAGGAGCAAGCAAGCAAGCACGAACATGTATTCCTTCCTTGGTTCACCATTATTCTTATGGTTCAATAAGATTAAAGTGGAAGATACGCTTCATTTTAACTGTGGTAAAACGGAGAGTTATATGCCTGACCATGAAGGACTCCTAGCAAAGTAATCAAGACAACGAAAAAAGGATGTGTGCACACTGGAGATAAAAAAACACTGCGGAGAT
>Ga0065711_1041202_pt1 | contig 16333 bp, 7 predicted proteins | sample Hoacrofraction12_FD_59098 | JGI IMG/M metagenome (GOLD analysis project Ga0065711, IMG submission 59098) | Hoatzin crop microbial communities from Cojedes, Venezuela - Epithelial fraction 12 v2 (version 2) | ecosystem: Host-associated > Birds > Digestive system > Esophagus > Crop | place...
TGACGGCACATGATATGGAATACCGGGCTCTGTTTGGCCAGGTGGGGTCAGCCCCCACCCCCCGGCTGTGCCCCTTCCTGGAGTCTGGTGAAAATTAACCCTGTCCTGGCCAAACCCAGGACACTTTGTTATTGAAAAAGTCATCATGTTACTAGTGCATGGAGAAATATTATCAAGTAAAAAGGTCTCTGCCTCATCTTGGACTCAAGTTATAAGAATATTTACAATATTAATCTGCTAACAACATATAAACCACTCAGGGAACTACAGGCCAGTGAGCCTTACCTTGATCTCTGGGAAGGTAATGGAACAGCTAATCCTGTAAACCATTTCCAGGCACATGAAGGACAAGAAAATCATCAGGAACAGTCAGCATAGCTTCACCAAAGGGAGGTCATGCTTGAACAGCCTCATAAAATTCTATGATGAAATGACTGGCCTTGTAGAGGAGGGGAGAGCAGTGGATGTTTTCTACCTGTATTTCATTAATACCTTTGACACTGTCTGCTGTAAGATCCTCCTAGACAAGCTGTTGGTGTATGGGATGCATGAGCAGACACTGAGGTGGACTGAAACCTGGCTGAATGGGCAAGCCCAGAGGGTGGTGATCAGCGGTACAGCGTCTAGCTGAAGGCCAGAAACTGGTGCTGTACCCCAGGAGTCAGGACTGGTTCCAGTCTGTTTTAACACCTTCATTAATGATTTTATGCTGGGGCAGAGTATACTTTCAGCAAGTCTGCAGATGACACAATACCAGGAGGAGTGGCTAATTCTGCCATCCAGAGGGATCTTGACAGGTTGGAGAAATAGGCTGATAAGAACCTTACGAAGTTCAAAAAGGTGATGTGCCAAGTCCTGCACCGGGGGAGGAAAAACCCCATGCAGCTACATATGCTGGGGGCCACCCTGCTGGAAAGCAGCTCAGCAGAAAAGGACGTGAAGGTCCTGGTAGGCACCAGGTTGAACATAAACTAGTAATGGGCCTTTATCACAAAGAAGGCTAATGGTATCCTGGGCTGCATTAGGGAAAATATTGCTAGCAGGTGGAGGGAGGTGATCCTTTCCTTCTCCTCAGATCCTGGTGAGGCCACACCTGGAGTGCTGTGTCCCCAGTAAAAGAGACACAGACGTGCTAGAAAGAGTCCTGAAAAATGTCATGAACATGATGAAGGGACTTTACTCCTACGAGGAAAGGCTGAGAGAGCTTGGACTATTTTAAGCCCAGAAAAGAGAAGGCTCAGGAGGGATCTTAGTGTATAAAAATACACGAAGAAAGAGTGCAAAGAGAATGGAGCCAGGCTTTTTCCAGTGGTGCCCAGTGCCAGGATGAGAGGCAATGGTCACAAACTGAAACACAGGAGGTTTCCTCCGAACATCAGGAAACACTTTTTTACTGTGAGGGTAACTGAGCACTGGAACGGGTTGTCCAGAGAGCTTGTGGAATCTTCTACCTTGCAGATATTCAGAAGCTGTCTCTACAAGGTCCTGGACAACCCAGTCTAGGTGACCCAGAGGTCCCCTTCAAGCTCACTATTCTGTGATTCTGTCATTCTGTGATTGTTTATTTGGAAGTAGCCCATGATTAATTATTTTCTCCAGATCTATACATTCACAAAATCTAAACTAACAGCAAAGTCTTTCTTTCAGTTTTGAACCAATACCGGTGTTACCAGGCAAAAATAAGAAAGTGAGATTAAACTCACTGCTGAGTTTTGCACTGCAGTCTAAAATTGGCTATCCATACCACCTATATCCTTAAGAACATCAGTGTTGCAGTTTAACCCCAGTAGTCAGCTAAGCACCAGACAGCCGTTCCCTCACTCCCCTCCCAGTGGTATGGGGGAAAGAAATGGAAGGGTAAAAGTGAGAAAACTCATAGGTGGAGACAAAGACAGTTTAACAGCTAAAGTAAAAGCTGTGCATGCAAGCAAAGCAAAACAAGCAATTAATTCACTACTTCCCATCAGCAGGTAGGTACTCATTCATCTTCAGGAAAGCAGGGCTCCATCACGCATAATGGTTACTTGGGAATACAAACGTCATAGCTCACGAACATCCACCCCCCTTATTTCTCCTTCTTCCACAGCTTTTATTGCTGAGCGTGACATCATATTGTATGGGATACCCCTTTGGTCAGTTGAGGTCAGCTGTGCCAGCCGTGTCACCTCCCAGCCCCTTGTACACCCTCAGCCTACTCGCTGGTGAGGTGGTGTGAGGAGCAGAAAAGGACTTGACTCTGTTTAAGTACTTCCCTGCAGTAACTAAAAAATCCCTGTGTTATCAACACTGTTTTCATCATCACAAACCCAAAACACAGCACTATACCAGCTAGTATGAAGAAAATTATCTCTACCCCAATCCAAAACCACTATAGTCAGGTAGCCCAGTATGTTTTTTTAGGCTTTCCTATGGTTAACAGAGGTAAAGTAGGGAATAATCTACATTAGGAAATAGTTCAGCACAGTGGGACAAGATCAGCATATCAAAGAGTTAGCTGAGTTTCCTGCATGTATACGGGTAGCTACATTTGGCCCACGGGGTTTACTGTGGGGTAGGTTAGTCTGTACTGAACATTCTTACCGTGCATGTGTTTTGAAGCTTTTCAAAGGACTGGCTGTTGGTCCTTTTGTCCCCATTAGGGGTTGGAGAGCCTTTGCTGCACTCCTGGAGTGGAATTTCCTGTTTTATGTCTTTAAAAAAAAAATCTGTTTTGTATGTTTCAGAACCACACTGTCAGCCAAATATAGACACAGAGAAGAAGGATAGTCAGGGTACTTATATCAAAGCTGCACTAGTGCTTTGAATAAAAATGCTGATGCGTTCCCTTTTCCTTCCATTCCTCTCCCCTTTGTTTTTCTGTTTCCCCTCCCATTTTACCCCTCTCTTCTCTCCTCAACAGAAGACCTCTTATGATTGACTGAAATTTCCCAAGGAAGACTACTATCTCCTGAGTGGCTGAGCTGCTAACATGGAACTCTATATCATGCTTAACAATTATTATCAATATTTATAACACTTCTATGTATAACAAGTTAAGTCACATTAGCAGACAGGAATGAAACCTACACACATTCATTGCAAGAATTGTGAAGCAGCCACAGCATGTCATCTGCTTAAAATTTGAGTTGTGTCCCTCTTGAAAGGAATTGCCTATTTAACCAGTTTCTCCTTTCTAAATGACAGATTAAACGGTATGTTAAAAAGTCATCCTGTTACTCTGAATACATGAATACAAAGTTTTCCAAAATTTTCAGTTTGATAAGGAAGGAGCATGGATTAGTAAATTAGATTTTGTTTTGAATATGCTCAGAAGTGGGGTGAGGGAGCTAACTTTTAATGTAGTATTGGACCTGGGGAATTTTCTAGTTAAGTTTGTTATGAGAACATTGAAGAAAATACTATAGAAAGAAAAGACAATTGTATGAAAGGACTCTTAAAGATGCAACAATTAATACTTCTGTGTAAGTGGTACAAATATTTGCAGCACATTAATTTCAGCATGTAAAACTGGAATGGACTTGCCCCTAGACAGAATTGCCAGAAGTCACCTTAGTAGATTTCTGTTCCTTATATGAATACTTGTCCTTAATTTTCTGAAAGATATTGATCCCTCATTGTTGCATAGAAACAGCACACATCTCTTTTTCTCCTATATAAGTGAAGAAGCAATTTTTGAAAAATTAAAATAATTTTAATTTTATGTTGACAACACATAATAACAGTTACAAAGTAAGCAGATATAGAAGTTTGTTTAGGTGTGTGCTCATGTAGGGACAAAACTAGGAAAAATCCTGGTTATTTCTCAACTGAAAACTAGTAATAGAAATAAAAAAGGAAAAAGCAATAGTAAAGAATTTCTGTACAGGTCGTCCTACAAACCCCAGAATAACCATTAATCACCAGAAAAACGAACCTGTTCTTGAGAACATATTTCATCTAAACAAATTGTTCTATCTAGCTATGACTTTTTGTATTAATGACTTTTTTTCTAAAATCACTGTAATTTAAATACACACTCTATTTATTATCACAAAGCAAAAATATAGTATTATATGAATTTTCATTATTACAACAACCAGTACATAAACCAGAGTACCACACAGGTTACAAGGTAGCTAACAATAGCTGTGGGATGACTCAGTGAATGATCTTGTGTTCACACAGGAAAAAAAACACATCTTTTTCTTCTCTTAAGAAAACAGTATAGTTATGGATTTTAGTGAATAACAACAATTTAATATGCACATATGAAGTTAAATGGAAGCAGTTAAGAATTTCAAATACGTTCTGAAAGGGGAATTGATTTTGGAATTCCTTTAAAAGCAATCTATATTTTGTACTATTCTCTTCTACTAACCCTGCCTGAATTAAAATCTTTTCATTAGACTGGGGTTGAAGCAGTATAAGAACTGTCTTTGGATGGAATATAACCCAAAGTAGCACTAATGCTTGGATGAAAACATGATTTGCTCAAAATTACCGCCAGAAATCTATATTAAGATTACTGTAACCTTTGTAATGTGTGAAGAATTGCTTTTTCTCTACTTAATGTACTTGTATAAATAGAACTAATGCATTTGGGTATCATCCATACTCAGCATTGGATAAGTGCTGTGGACCTAACCGAAAAACTACCAAATTTGATGCAGGTATGTTGTTTTGGTCAGGCCAGTTCTAATTTGAAAGTAGGCTTGTTTTGCCTTGTCACATATATTGATCATTTTTCATTCCATCAACATTAAATTCTCTGAAATCATAACACTTCTCACTCATTAGATTCTTGAAGGAGAAAGAAATTAAAATCTCTCAAATCATGACCCTTCAATTACAGCCAATCAAGGTAAACACTGAATTCCTCTTTTCTGACATTAACTGAGTTGAAGGGTGGTTGCAACATGTGTTTCATGCTTTTTCAACTCATTCTAAAAACACTTCAGAAAAAAGGGGTAAGTCTTCAGAAATTCATTTTCCAGTTAGCCAAAACAAAGAGACTTTATTATTTTTGTGGAAGGTTTTAGAAATGAATATACATTTAAAGATGGTGACAGCATTATATCCTGACAGGTTATCACATTTCAGCGCAAATGAGGAAACTGGCTGTATGATCATTTTTAGTCTCTAAAGGGAAATGCACTTATTAGAGCAGGCTCAATGTGTATATGCTGACAATTATCTGGAATATAAATTTTGAGGTTTAAGTCCATGGAAAACAAAACTTAAGTAGAAGACCACTTCCGAGTTTCAAGAAATTGCAAGAATATTAACTAAGCTCATTTTTTCAATTAGGTGAAATCTTAATAACCTGTAATATTTGTTTTCTTCAATCTTCTTGAGACTTTACAAAACTTTGCCTATGGCAGAAAATGTGGCAGTTTTTAGATCAAAGGAATTTGCAAAGACAAAGAAAACGCAACTAAAAGTTGAAAGTAACAGTGTTTAAAACTGGCAATTGTGAAAACCTAAATGCAAACAAAGTGCATTTCTGTAGTAATGCTAAATCTTTATAGCAAAACAGGTATATTTCTTGCACACTGTTATATAGACATCTATCTATTTATTCATACAACTATTCTCTCTCTTTCTGTGTATGTCTTGTAAGACTCTGAACCAGTATTCATAGCCCAATAAAATGAATGTACTATGAAAGTTTTTGTGGAGTAAGCTAATGAACTGATTTCTAAGGAATTTTAATTGTTTTTAACATTTTCAGAAACAACCTGGAGTTCCACTGCAGTATACGTTCTCAGACAAAAATTTTGTTGAGGAAAAACTTGAGGATATTTTTATAAACTGAATAATGATATTGGAAAACAATGTAATGAAAATGGGATGTAAGAAATATTTTAAGCCAAAGCATTCTACTAAATTCTTAAAAAAAAGATATTACGGTGTAATTCCTAAGAAAGCTAAGCCAAGCAAAGCTGAAATGTGAAATATAAATGATCAGGTTTGGAAATCAAAGCCTTTGGGGTAAGAATTACATCTTCAATTTCTTGTTCTGTCAAGGATGCCCTGCATGACCTTGGGCAAATCAAGAGAGGTCTGACATCTACAGACCTATCATCTCCAGCTAGAGTATTGAAAGTGCAAAGCTCACATGTGATGCTAGTATCTAGTCTCCTCAGACTTCAAGGCCTATTGTATTAATATCTGGTGATTTCTGATAATTCCTAAATGGGAGCTAAACAGTGTTGAGGGGATGAAGTTAGTCCTTCTTTGAGCAGGAGCTTGGCATAGATGATCTCCCTCAAACCTAATTTTTCATATGACTGTGCTAAACATCCTTGGCGCTCTTTTCCCTATTTGTATTTTCTCCGGTACTTTGAGCCGCTAGTTTGCAGAGCCAACAGTTATCTTTTATTGGGTTTCTTAGAGTATTTAATACTCTAGCCATAGTTCATAACCTAATCCCATAACATATCTAATCACAAAATCAGAAGGGTATATCACTATGTTGTTATTAAACAACTTAAAATCAGTTTCTATCTTGTGAGCTTGACTATACATCAGACTTCTGAAAGAAATTAATGTAGTTCTTCTAAAAATTATGCTAGCATTTTAGATTATACCTTAACCTCATGTAGCTAAGAGCTTCCTAAAAGTCAGCAGACATCTTTACACTCAGCCATTCATCTTGGTCTGTTTGGGGAACAAGTGCTGTAGCATTCCAAGACATGTGAGGAAAAATTGGAGTTTCAGGTAGCTCATTCTTCGGCTCTGTCAGATACGCATGCTTTGGTCAACAGCTCTGAAGATCACTTGCATGTGTCAATTCATGTTACACCACACAGAAGTGAATAAGGGTATATCAACAATTACTGGCCCTTAAATGACAAAGCACAAGCCAGCTGAAATTGGTGTATTTGTTTAAGAATGTATTCTGATTGACATTCCCAAAAAATAATTGCAAATGGGGTGAGGGAATGCAACTGAAAAAATCAATTCATAAAAATAATACCTTAAATTTTGAAATTCAGGAAAAATAAAAGGACATCAGCTTCTATATACAGTGGAATGTTAGTGACCCTGATTCAAGTCTGAATGCAGTCTATAAAAGCAGTAGTTAGATTTAGTACAGACACCTCCAGCATATCTGTGCACTTAATTTTATTTTTGAAGTATATAAAAAGATTCCTTTTGCTTGTTATAAAAAATATGACAGTGTGACATTTTCTTTAATTACAAACTGTGATGTGTTTAATAGCACAAATTTAGCCTCCACCTTGACAGTTCTGTCTCTTAGAATCAATGGTTAGACTCGAGGGCACCAGCTTGGTCATCAAGATCAATATTAGAAAAAATATAGCTTGTCAAGACCTCTGGCCCCTTATTGATTCATACAGGCTACTGTAGAGAATTTAATAATGATGTTACAGCTGTTGGCCAACAAACAGAAGCTGCCTTCATTGATTTCAGTAGAGGCAGCTGAATAACAGAAAAACATGATTACCTTAGACACTGTAGTAAGAATTGTTACAGAGTTTCCAAAGAGTGCATTTGGGTGGTGGGGTGGTTGCATGGAACAACTTTCAGGCAGACTAAATTGGATTCATGTTTGAAAGAATGCAAATTGCTTACACTGACTCAAGAGAAGGATTTTTACATTCCCTTAGAGTATACCTCATTTTGCCAACCTAGGAAAACTCCCTAGTTTTTCTAAGACTACATGAAGGGGTTTTTGGTGTGAAAGTGGTTCTCTTCCACATTTTTATCCCAATGTAATGTAATTTAAAAAAAAAAAAAAGATACCTCACAAAAGATCCTCATTTTTCTCAGTAACTCCTTCTGTGTTCTGTCTCTTGCAGTGCCGTCTACTCAAAATGAAAATGTCAGGTATCATTCTAATAATGTGGTATTAAACAAATAAACCCCTGTCATTTACTCCTGCTCACTGGGAAATTTAAACTGTTGTTTCTGAACCTTTTGTAAATAACAAAAGGTTTTACAGAGTCTAGGAAGGTCTAAGCTCTTCATTTACCTTTAGTGCTCAGAGAAGTACTTGGAAAGAAATTTCTCCATGGGTCAGTGAGCACTTCAAAGAAAACAGAAATGCCTCTCAGGATCTATTTTTATTTGGAATTTATTCTTTATTTTTTTGTGATAATAATTTAAGAAGAATTAGTTAACATTAGCAGTGACTATTTAAAGATGAGCTCACTGAAGGAAACAGGAAAAACCCTGCATCTTGGTGTATCACTGTTATTTTCACAGATAATGCTTTCCTCCAGCTTCATTTCCCTTATACTATGAAATGAGGAACTTTTTAAAAGCTTGGAAACACTTTGCTAATGTTTTTAAATTATTAACATGTATAATACTTTAATTCAGCAATTCTAATAATTGAAAATAAAAGCATGAATTGTGCTACAAAATAATGGAAAATAATTATATCTGCTGAAGGCTTGCTATGACACATGAAAAATTCTTCAGCAAAAGAGTAATAAGGACAGGACCAGAGGAGAAAGCCCAGGGTTTTACTAGCTTTCTTTCCAAGAGACATAACCTTTCCATCTTAGAAACAGATTTTGTGCAACCAAGTTTTCTGTTGTTTTAAAGCAACAGACAGTTAGCTGCATCTTTGTATGAGTGGCCTTGTGGATGGAAATATAGTATTACTAGTTCCCTCCTATGGAATCTGCTCTCCATCCCCTTAGAAAATCAGAAAACCTCTAGGGAGATGTGTTTCCCCTTATCTACTGCAGAGATCAAAATCTTGAGAGCAGCAGAAGTTCAGGCTCAGAGGGACAGAGGAAGACATGTCGTACAGTCCTGTCAGTCCCTACATGCAGGCTGCAATCAGTAGAAGAAAGTTGCTGCAAGAGCTCCAATGCTCTAATCACTAGAGTATGGACTAGGACCAATGCTGGAACATGCTCACAGGGGGCCCTTATTATCACAGTGCTCATGCTCTTGCCAACAGTTTATGTTTAGAAGCAGCCTCAATACGCTTTCAACTCCATGCTGAAGTTAGTTTTGGCTTATTTATTTTTTTATGCCATTTTTTCCTTATGCTGACTACTTATGGCAATACAGCTGTATGGCTGATGAGTGTTTAGATTATTCTAGCGTTTGCTTTGTTTAATAAGCCATATTCACTTACTGGAACTCAGAGTCCTATGTATTATAAACAGCAATTTGTGTTTAATTTAGCCACATAGAATTGAGATACCACTGGGATATCTGGTTCAACACAGCTTAATCTTACTGAAAAAACCTCTTTTGCCTAATGAAAAGAAAAATTATAAGAATGTATCTTTCACTCTGCTCCTTTCAGTTGCACCTGAAAAAAGCAGCAGTGTTTTCCAGATGACTGCTGAATCTCACACTTAAAGGTCCCTGATGAATAAATTATCTTCTAGTGGAATTTCCTTTTCACTTTGCTACATGCGACTGTCAGTTCAAGGTCTTCACTTACTTCTTTCTACCTTCTCCGTCTATTACTCTTTTAAGACATATTATTATTACCTCATGTATCTGGAGGGCGAAACAGCAATCAGACCTTCATTATACTGAGCATTATCCAGTCTAGTAAGGATGATGCTTGATGAAAACTTTTTCAAAAACAGCAGTGCTGGCCTAAACTGCATTGCACTCCCCTTTGTCCTCCCCTGTCGCAGCTCTTGCATGCTCATCCTGGGCTCTGTTTTGATCACTTGGACACTGTCAGTAAAGGTACTGTGCAAACTGGAGATCAACCTTGGCTAAAAAAAAAAAAAGCCTGTTGACATTGCCACCAAGTATGGAATCATGTTCTGCCACTTCTTGCCACCGACTGTATAAATTCTGGGATAAGGCAAAGAAAACAAGGGATAAAATGCTACCTTGATCCTCTTTTTCCCCTACTCTGTGTTAGACAACACAAATAGAAACTTACAGGTTATGTTCTGATCTTACTTGATAGACATTTTTTTCTGTCTGCAGTTTAAAATCAAAGTTAACTTCCCTCTTTAATTCCCATTGCCACACACATTTTTTAAGGTAAGTGATAAAGCCTTGCAGCTTTGACACTGGTCACTATTTCTTCTGTTTTCCAGATGATATGTAATTTTTGGACTCAGGTGCATCCCACATTTCCCATCATCTCTCACTTTTCTTCTGTAACCCAGTTATCTCTTTACCCAACAAGTTAGTCTCTCTGCCTGTTATGTCACTCTGTTTGTTATGACAAAGACGAATAAGCTAGATGTGGATTTTCAGTCAGAAATGCAGATGACTTTTCAGCATCAAGAAAGAAGAGACAAAGCAGAAGGAGTTAACAAGAACAAAAAATTATTAAGGACCAATGAGCAAGTCTAGAGAGAAAACATTTGGAAATACTTGAATGTTGATTCTTCTTTTATAACTTACCATATCTCATTTATTACAGCATGTGGCAGATTAAGGAGAAGTCATGTGATTTAAATGCTGTGGCTAAATTACAAATAATGTACAGGGCAGAAGTAAAAAATACTCAAGGACCATATATGTTCAGGAGTAATCTGTTTGGTATGTTGTGGGAGAAGCTAAAAACTAGGAGGAAGAGATTATATTAAGAAAAGAAAAATGCACATTAAATATGAGGGAAGACATTTTTCCAAGCATTAAATACTTGCCTTTATGGAACAATCAGTACCTACTGGGAAGTTAAAGATGTTGCTTCTTTGAAGCATTTATATTTTCCTGGGAAAGGATGTAAAACAGTACAGATAATTATGCCACATTCACTGGTCAATCAACAAAGAATCCTATGAAATTAAGTACTTATTTATTCCAGTGAAGTTGAACATGACATTCTGAATACTGCACACTGTGGGAAGAAAACTAGAAGATATTTTACAAATTTATCAGCTAACATGTGCTAATAAACATATTCTGAAATACTTCTTAATATTAATAGATGAGGATCAACACCAGAAAATCCCAGAGAAAGCTAGTATAGTTTTAATCACCATTACTTTTGTAACAGGGACTAATTAGTCTTCAAAATCGTTGATTATTTGTTAGCAAAGCCATCTGTATCCCATTAAGTGCCATTTCATTGCAACCAATAAAAGCCCACAGATTTTGTACTGACCTGGCAACATGGAGCTGTCTGGTTTTGGCTGAGCTGATTTTACCTCATTTTAGCTATGACAACAATTTTCTAGTAGTCAGGTGCCTATTTTCCAATTTCTTAAACTGTGAAGATCACATACCATAAAGCCATAACAAACCCATGTAGTGAATGAATAACATACATTAGCCCAGGGAAACATAATAACATTGATGTTAATCGGTGCTGGGGAAGCCTTTTATGTAACTTCAGTAGGTCATGGCTCAAAACAGCCAAATTTAAGATGGAAATAATGACGGGAGTTCAAGCCAGCAGTCTATGTTGTAAGAGCATATAAAAATAATCTAAGTGGAATCAAGACGGTGTAAGAAGATGTTCTACCCAGTGTTATGCTCCTTTAGATTGAAATTCAAGATGTTGATAAGCTGTTATAAGTTTCTTTTTGAGGAAGACTGAAACTATCAAACGTTGTATGCAGAGAAAAATTGGAAGGCTAAACTTTATACTGGAGAAAGAGGATAGGTACTGGGAAATTTCTGTGTATCAGTCTTAACTACACTATTCATTACAAGTGTTTATCATTGCAAGTGAACAAATAAGAATACCTGTTTCTGTATTATGATTAGATCACTAAAACTTCAGATAAGCAATATTTTTTTTCTGTATATATAAGGAGTCTTCCCTTTTCACCTGTATCAGTTTTGATTGTAGCATATTTGTTAAACACATAATTTTTCTTGTGAAGACACGTCGTTGATTTCTATCTCAAGTCACATCTATGTAAAGAACTCTGAATTCAAATCTCATGGGACCACCAAAGTCTATCACAATTTAGAAGGACACCATGTCAGCTGTGTCAGTACATACTTTTAACTCCCACAGCTGACAAGCAAAAAGCATGAGCTTACATAAACATTGTAAAGTATAGCCTGATTCCTAGGGATTTTAAAAAAATCTGCTTATTTTAATAGCTTGTAACCTATGAAAAAGTATAGGTAACACGTCAACCTCTGTTTTGATTTTCTTATCTCAGAAATAGGTATAACCTATTACATATTATAATTGGAGATAGCAAATCAGTACTGAAAGTTTTTAAGTCTCAACATGTATGATTATTACATTTGCTGAATAGTTACTGAAGAATTACTGCTTTTGTGTGTCTGCTTCTATTATTTTTATGTTGGAATCCTTGTTACTTGTATGCAATGACAGTTATCTCCATCATTTTTCCAACTCTCAGATCCTTTATATGCTCCTTTGCATCCAATATTTTACCATCATTTCTTTAAAAGGACAAAAAAGACTAGCACAATATTTTAATTAATGATATGGTGGTCTCTCCTTTTACTGGAGCGTAATCTGTTTTGGTTTTAGCCCTGTAGGCAGGTAATCCCCACACAGCCACTCACTTACTCCTCCCCAATGGGATGACGGAGAGAATAGGAAGGGTAAAAGTGAGAAAACTCATGGGTTGAATTAAAGACAGTTTAATAGGTAAAGCAAAATCTGCATGTGCAAGCAAAGCAGAATAAGGAATTCATTCACTACTTCCTGTCGGCAGGCAGGTGTTTAGCCATTTCCAGGAAAGCAGGGCTGCATCATGCGTAACAGTTATTTGGGAAGAGAAACGTCACAGCTCTGAACATCCCCCCTTTCCTCTTTCTTCCCACAGCTTTTTACTATTGAGCACGACATCATATTGTATGGCATATCCCTTTGGTCTTTTGGGGTCAGCTGTCCCAGCTGTGTCCCCTCCCAACCCCTTGTGCACCCTCAGCCTGCTTGCTGGTGGGGTGGTGTGAGGAGCAGGAAAGGCCTTGACTCTGTGTAAGAACTGCTCGGCAATATTTTAAACATCCCTATGTTATCAACACTATTTTGGTCACAAATCCAAAACATAGTACCATATGAGGTACTATAAAGAAAATTAACTCTATCCCAGCACAAAATGGTACATAATCAAATAAAATTCAGGAAGTTGATTACACTGACTTTCACGTAAAAATTCCAGGCTCTTGGTTTTCGGACTTTTAGTTCCACAAAGGAACAGCTATACAGGGTGAGACTAAAGCTTTACCTAGCACAGTAAACTGTAAGAAAATGACTCAATAATACAGACTTAAAAGACAAGTCAAACTTCTTGTGAAATCTTCACAGCTTCCAGGAATCTTTGATGCAGAGATCTTTCATCAGAATTTGTCCTTAAAATTTGCTATGTATGAAAGGTCAAAATATAGATAAATATTTTAATAATATTATCCATAATAAGGAATGAATATCCGAAGACAGAGTGGAAATCATTACTTGCCTTAAAATAGATGTTCTGCATTATATCTTTAATATTTTGCACCTCAAGACCAGATAATAGCATGTGAAGATGTCATTCGAATGATAGCAATTGCCTGAACATTAGCGTTAACATCGAACCCATTTGCACAATCACAGCCCAATTCAGCGCATATCCATTGCTGTTTATCTCCATTCTGTAGTTTCACCTGCCTTTTCCTTAGTATGAATAAATCATTAGAACAGATGGCAAAAGCTTAGCAATAAAAGGCACTGTCATTTTCCACGTAATCCCACCATACTCAGTCCACATACATTTGCAAAACAGCACTTCTATGTTTTGGGAATGTATCCTGTTAGAGTTGCTGATCATACTGTATTAACAATTAACCTAAAAGGGAGCTGTTCACTTATTCCATAGAACTAGATCTTTTCACTACAATCTTTAGTTAATTACAGATGGCATGTTCTTACTACATTCACTTCTTTGAAGGCTATGCACACACAAACCACACACATACAATTTCATATCCTGTGGTGAGAGAATGTGATTTACTGTAAAGCAGACACATCTTGAAGATGAAACATTACTGAAACGCATTGAGACTATTAGTCAAAGATCTTACTGATATATGACGGTTTATGAATGTGTCTAGCTGCAGCTCAGACTGGTCATCTTGCAATTGTTAAAACTTCCTGTCGGCTTAGCAAAGTCAGGAGTGAACTAAAGTATTTTCTGCAGTCTTTTTTTCTGTAAGTAATATGAATGGTGTAGCTTCACCATTGATCTAAATAATAATGACATAAGTTTCTTCAATAAATTTTCTTACTAGCACTCACACTGTAACCACCCATATAGTATAAAAAAGTAGATATAAAAAGTAAGTGTAAAGAAAGCATAAACAAAAACAAAGATTGAAACAGTAGTCTTTGCTTTATCCCTAATACTTCTCCGAACTGTCAGATTTCATTTCCATCCTTTACATCCTTTGTTTATGACTGCTATTTCTCTTAGATTGTGTTAAGACACTAACCTGGATAATGTATTTTTTATTTAGAATCAATTTTCTGTTTACATTTAAGTCCTTCTACGCTCCAGTAGAAGTCACCAGCTGAATATCATCCAGAATCATAATGTGTTACTGAAGCAGTACATACTGAACTTGTTTTATACTGATGTGCACCCTGGACAATAATGAACTTTTCTACAATACTAACAGGCAACTTGTAAGTCAAAACTAAAAGAATAGCCCATGAGTAAAAAGACGTGGGCACATATCCTTAATCCTACCTTGCCATAAAGAGAAAACAATAAAAATTTACATAGCTTGCTTTGAGGGCGGTTTTTCAGGTCTAATGCAGTGTGAATTCACGCAGAGATGAAACATTTGAATTTTGTGATTTGCTGATTAATGTATGCTATAAAAACTCAGTGCACCCATTGAGGCTTAACCACTCTGCGACCTCATAACCTAGATTATAATGAAATGGGCACTATTTCATTTTCTGCAAGAGACATATTTCTGAAATTTATGAACTGTATAAACAAATTTTGATGAGGATTAATGTAATTACTGAAAAAACTTTCTGATAAATTAAATATTTTGCTACAGAAAGCTTAGAAGATTGTCGAAGTGAATTTAGTGAAGTTCAAAGTGAGAGATTTGACAGTCCTAGAGTCCAAACAGAAAAAAAAATATCCTAATTAGCATTTTGCATTAGTCACAGACTGAGGCACTGTGTTTCCACAGCCTCTAGTATTATGATTCTACTAACCAAAATGACATTGATACACTTGTAGGAGTCAAAAACATATAACAAAAAAGTGTTCCCTATGCAGAGCAAACACTGTTGAGGAAAATATCTAAGCAAAACAGAGTATAAAAATTGAAAATTCTTTTATTAATATATTAAATGGGTAGTTATTATTTATTACATCCCCAGGCATTCTCCCACTGTATTACCTTGCAGTTGAAAACCTTTTAAAGTGTCTGAGTGTTGCAGAAGGTTTCATCTTAAAACCAGTAAGCATCATGAAATTATAAAGTCTGACCTCTTCTATAACACAGGCACTGTATTTTAACCCAATCAGTCTTGCAGTGAATGTAATAGCTTGTATTGTTATGAAGCAACTTTGCTTCCGGAGGTGAAGAATCTATCACTCACAATATTTGATCAATTCTTAGAGTGTTCTGCCTTATTTCTGACTAGAATTACTCCGAATTTAAATTCCAGATATTGGCTCTCATTACTCCTTTCTTAGCTAAATTAAAGAGTCTTTTGGTGTTCATTATTTTCTCTCCATGAAAGCATGACTCTAGGAAAAGTTGAAAAATGTGCTTTAATACGTTTAATACGCTATAAATGTGGTTTATTGATAGTATAATCTTACACAAAATGCTTATGAGTACTGAACAATTACTTGTAGATATCTGACCAGTTAATTACACATAATCATTTGGCTCATTTAATTACATAGCAATACTTGTATTTTAAGCAGAAATATCAAAAGACAGAAGATTATATCTGCTTCTTCTAACCATTCAAATATTCACCTTTTCCTGTGTTGAAGATTTTGTCATGGAAATCTATGAACATAAAAAATTAGGATTTACAAAGTGAAGAATCTGGAAGTGGGTTAAAAGCAATACAATAAGATTTGGGTTCATAAGGTATACGCAAAATTAAAGCAGTGTAATGAATATGCATTGACATCAAAACATCTTTGACATTCATCAATTTTTCTGTCATCAGAAGAGTTAAAAGGATTGAATCTATGCTTAAAAATTGATTAAACAAGTCATTGAAAAAAACTGAGCCTAAATAAAACATTAAATATTCTGAATTTTATTTCAAATACTCAGATTCACACAGAAGAAAAGAACTTAGTGGATTGAGAACTGGCTGAATGGCAGAACTCAGAGGGTTGTCATCAGCGGCACTGAGTCTAGTTGGAGGCTGGTAACTAGTGGTGTCCCTCAGGGGTCAGTACTGGGCCCAGCCTTGTTTAACTTC
>Ga0065711_1041203_pt1 | contig 16333 bp, 15 predicted proteins | sample Hoacrofraction12_FD_59098 | JGI IMG/M metagenome (GOLD analysis project Ga0065711, IMG submission 59098) | Hoatzin crop microbial communities from Cojedes, Venezuela - Epithelial fraction 12 v2 (version 2) | ecosystem: Host-associated > Birds > Digestive system > Esophagus > Crop | place...
CCCCCGGTGTGACGACTCCATCCCGACCTCCGAGCAGCCCCCAGCTGCGGAGGACACCGCAGGGAGCAGCTCTGCTCGCTGGCCCTCCTCGGACGCTTTCCCTCCTTCAAACCAGCAGCAAGTGGCAAGAACATTGGGCGCCCATCTGCGGGGGCTCATCCCTCAGCCAGATGCTCCAGCTCTTTGCCACTGCCATCTTCAGACGATAACGGTCTGTGGCAGATGGTTCCCTTCTGTTGGCAGGAGGCAGGAGCTTCTCCCTCCCCGAGAGGCGGCACCTGCGCGTCACTCGAGCGACCGAGCCTCCAGCCCAGGCCGCGGGGAGCAACCTGCCCCTCGGTGGGGTGAGCCGGGACGGGCTCTGATGGTCCCCAGCAGCATCTCTCTTGGTTTTGGCGCACGCGTCCAAGAATCCCACAAAAAGGTTCGGGAAGGGCTGAGCTGGCAGGAGGGAGATGGATTTTAATTACTCCCATTATTATTATAGTTCCTTTTCTTTCAGATTTTCACACTTTTGTTGTAACAAGCTGAGATGAGAAAATACGTGCAAATGCCAGGCTGAGATAAGCTGCACCACACCTTGAAGCGCTGCCAGCGACCGGCTCCGGGAACACCAGATCGGCTGTCTGCCCCGCCAGCCCCCTCCCTTGGTCCGCAAGGATGGGGCAATGGTCTGCGCCCGCTCGGCCCCCGCGGCCGCTGGCTGCTCCATCCCGCCCAGTGCTGACCCATCCCTGCGGAACCCCAGCCTCCTGGCTGCTGGCGATGGGGATGGGAAGGCGACCCAGACATCTGGCGTTTGCCTCGCATGACACACGGGGACGGACCTCCCCTGCCCACCTCGGCGCAGCGGGACCCGCTCTCGAGGACGGCCAAGCACTGCCGGCCCCCTGCAGACGCGGTCGGGGGAGAAATGCGCTCTCAGGCCGCGTGTGGGGTCTTCCTCATCGGTGGTGATACTTCGGGGAGTTGGGGGGGGAGCGGGATGGAGGGGCAACGCAGGATCTTCCCGCTTCCCCATCCCCACGGCCATCTGGACGCGTACCGATGCCTCCTCACGGCAGGCTGAGTCAGTCCAGCGGCTTCTCATTATCGGCTGGAGCCAGTCCAAACCCCGCATCGTACGGCTGCTCCCGAGTGAAATTGAGGATCGTTACCAAGCACTATCATAATGGTTTCTCTCTGTACTGTCTTGTACCGCTCCTTGCCCTGGTCAGCAGCTTGATTTGGAGCAGAAGGAGGCAATGTACCAAAAATCCTTCGGCTGCCCGCCCAGGCCAGTTGCAGCAGCAGCCATGCCGCGTCACCGCTGAGACGGGCTTGGGCTGCGCAGGCTGCCAAGGCCATCCCACCGCCGTCCCCAGGCACGGGCTCACTCGCTGGGAGGCTGCAGCCCCTCCAGCAGCAGACACGCAGCCAAGCCCACCTCGGGGCGTCTCTGCTCAGCCGAAGTGAGGTGAGAGCTAGGAGACAGAATCATAGGCTCATAGAATCACTGAGGTTGGAAAAGACCTCTGAGATCATCAAGCCCAATGTCACCCCAACACCACCGCGCCTGCTAAACCATGTCCCAAAGTGCCACATCTACACGATTTTTGAAACCCTCCAGGGACGAGGACTCCCCCACTGCCCTGGGCAGCCTGGTCCAACGCCTGACCACTCCTTCAGTGAAGGAATTTTTCCTAATATCCAGTCTGAACCTCCCCTGACACAAGTTGAGGCCATTGCCTCTTGTCCTATCGCTAGTTACTTGGGAGAAGAGACCAACACCCACCTCACTACACCCTCCTTTCAGGTAGCTGTAGAGAGCCATAAGGTCTCCCCTCAGCCTCCTCTTCTCCAGACTGAACAGCCCCAGCTCCCTCAGCCGCTCCACATAGGACTTGTTCTCCAGACCCCTCCCCAGCCTCGTTGCTCTCCTAATGCCGTGCTCGTGCCTTGCCCATCTCAAACCACGACACGACCTCCGCAATGGTCCAGAGAACAGGTAGAAAGAGAGGAAGAAAGCCTTCCTGTAGCCCCTCTCGAGTGTGTGCTGCTGGAGGGGAGATGAGCTGCTGGTGCACAGGGGCTGCCCCAGTTCAGCTCACCCAGGTCCCTGCCAGGGCACTGCCACCACCCTGTCCCGTTCGAGCTCACAGCGCAGAAATCAGGCCTTGGTACGACACGCTCTGCTGTGGGGAGAGGCCACATGCCCCAACGTCAGCCTGACTCCAGCGCCTGATAGCTTGGCTGCTCTGTCAAGCAGCCCAAACGCGCCGCGTGAAGGGCTGCGGGGAAAGGCTCCATTAAATTCTTAAGCTCATTGACACATATACAGAAGGTATTAATAATATCGAGCATCTCAGTGCCTATTGTAGCCCACATCCAGGAGATGAAAGATAATTTCTGGGACAGGGAAGTTATGACAGTGACAGCTTTTTAACTGCTTGGCGTAAGAATAGGAGCCGCACAGTGGGACGAAGAGAGATGATTAAAGATCTTCCCACAAAGGACAGAGGGCCTGGAGACTGCGGCGAGTGTGGAGGACATGCGAGTCATGCCAACAGCCCATGCAGAAGAAGAAAAGGCTGTGTTGGATGAGGAGGACGGGAAGGTGGTGTGGGAGATGTCTCACCAGGGCTGACTCACGAACGCTCGGCAGCTGACGGACAGGGGTCGGGGTGCCTGGAGGGGATGAAACGGGCTCCTCACAGGGATGTTTGGAAGGAGTTTGGTCCCTGCCTGGCGTGCCAGAGATGGGCACGCAGCCAGCCCAGCAAGCGGTGCGGTGTCGGGCGATGCCGGGGAGCGGGAGAGGGAGCTGGGCTGCGCTGGAGGCTGGGGGCTGAGAGAACGCATGGGCTGGGGACGGGGAGCTGGGCGCGGGGCAAGGTGAGGAGGAGGGAGCTCCGCTTCCCAAAGGCTGGAGCCGGACGAGTGGAGGCAGCAGAGCCAGCACCTGGACACCCTCGGGAGCGTGATCATTACTAATATCCTTTGTGTTTCTTTGCACGCAGGCACGCTCCCCTAATACACGCTGCACGTGTAAACAGCCGCCGAGCGACATTTGCACACCCAATTACACCTGCGTGTCAAGGATTCGCATGCCCAGCTGGACAGCAATTAAAACACCGCAGCCCGCTTCGACGGCGCTTTCCCACGGCTGCCTCTGCGAACCCGCGCCAAGGGGGAACAGCACCTCGTGCCAGGGACAAGCCTGGGCCCCTACGGCTTGCCTGCTTTGATCTCCTCCCCAGCAGCGGCATGCGGGGAGACCCCCGGCCCCGGCGCGGGGTAAGCTCACGCCGGTGCCCTCTCCTGCAGCGACCCAAGCCCTGGCCGTGGCGCTCGCTGTTTGCTCAGCTCCTGTCAGAAGTGACTGGCGCCTTTCCAAAAAGGATTAAAAGCAGGGAGTGAGAAACATAAAAGCTTGTGTAATTATGTGCAAAAAGCCCCTTAATAATTTATAGAGGGAGAGGGTAAATATCTTCGTGTGTTATTCAAGTGTAGCTCATTGTCCCGTCTGGCTAATACCCATCGTGCACGCATCACAGGCTTTATCCGGGAGGCTGCTTTGCCTTTAATACCTTTCATAAATTATTGAATTTATAAAGAGGAAAGCAGGTGTCATGTCGCTCCTATAAACAGCTCGTTAGTTAAAACTAACAAAGGTGGGGAGCAACAGTTTCCCCCTGCCTATTCTCTCTGCCCCCTCGCTGTCACGTGCCATGCAGCGCAGACCCCTGAGTGGTGGCATTTGCTGGAAAAAACGAAGCCCCCGGGAGAATTGGAAGCTCTGGCTGCAGAGCAATGGCCTACGGCACCCCTGACCGCTGGCTTTCCGAGACCTGCTTGGGGTCTCCAGGCAGGCTGGGGAGGGGATGAGGACGGGAGGGCGCAGAGGGTGCCTGGCTCCGTCCCCAGCTCGCCTGCTGCGGTGTCACCATCCTCGCGTCAGCATCTTCGCGCTGCCTGCGGTCAGTCCTCTGCCTGGGCGCATCAACGGGTGCCTGAGGATGCTCCGGGCGCTCCACTCCTGGCAGAAGGGCAAGCCCGAAAGCTGTACCCCGAGGGCGGGAGGCAGAGATCTCCATGGCAGTGGGGCTGAGCGCAGGGTGTCCTCTCACTGCAATCGCCACGACTGTCCCGCGTCCAGCAGACCCTGGCCAGCAGGCAAAGCCTGAGGGCTGCTCCCAAGCGTGGGGAATTGCATTTCAGGGGGGGGGAGGGGAAGCGCAGCACCTCGCTGGTTTTATTTTGCTGATCGAGACAGGGTGTGAGGAGGCCGCCTCTGAAAACAGCAGAGGTGTGACTGAGTCAGGCAACGCGTGTCTGCGCGAGGGAGGCCACCAGAGCGACCGCGAGCATGCCCACGCAGCCTCCACCGGCCAGCCGGACCCCCCCCCAAGCTGTGCCCCCCAGCCCTGCACTGCGGGATGGGGGGTGGCGATGGCACGCCGATGGGGCACGGCAGCCCGCGCGCGGGGAGCAGCTGGTTCGGAGGCTCCACTTTCGCACCCGGGAGCGAGTCGCCGGAGAGACAAACCCCCGCGCGCACCCTCTCCAAATATAACGCAGACGCGTTGAAAAAACAGACAGGGAAAGGGGAGCCGTCAAAAATACTTCAGGGTTCAGAGCGGCCAATGCCAAATTGGGGCGAATGTGCTGCCAACGCGAAAGACCCACGTGGAAAAAAGCCACGCGGCATCCTGACGGCGACGGCACGGGGACGGGGACACAGGGAGCTTCAGCCCATGACGGATGGTGGACCCTGAAGAAGGGTTGGCAGGGCCCAGAGGGCTTGGGAAGAGGGAACTGAAACTATTGATAATCAATTAACTCCTTCAATTACAGAAGCCTAATGAGGTAGCACAGAGTCGGCTCTAATGAACATCGGTTTAATAGAGGCGGTTCCTCGGGGCGCTGGTTTTTGACTCAATCTTTACAAAGTAGGAAACGCTGCAGAAGTATCAAGCAATTAGTGTCACTTAACGAACAGCCTGCTCTCCGCAGAGCTGGTGGCCCTTATGGCACGGGGTGTCCCCGACTCCCGGGAGGGGTCCTGCCCCGTGCCCGGTCAGTCCTCAGCGCAGTGGGACCCCGGCACCGGGATGGCCTGGGATGCAGAGCTGCCAGCGCAGAGCTCGTTCATCCCGGCGGAGCGTGCAGTTTCTGGGGATGCTGCCGGATGGATTAGTTGCCGTAAGATGAAGCGAATGTCACAGGGCCTGGCTCTCCCCACCCAGAGGCAGCTATTTTTTCCTTTTTTTGGTGACGGCAGCGTAAGTGACAAAACAAATGTCACTGCCCGCTGGCCCCGATGCCTCCCGGGAAACCTGCCGGGTCCCACGGAGAGCAGGGGACGAAGAGGGTGGTGGTGGAGGGGAGATGCAGCTCCCCAAGGCCACTGCTCTGGCCCCCCATTGCAGGGGAAAGTGGTGGAAGGGGGTAGCTGTGCCAGGAGCCCCGTGGCACCCCAGTGCCAGGGCTGTGGGCAGGGCAGGGGAAGCCCACCGGAGGAGAGCGCGGCTGTCCCCGCTCAGTGGGACGCTGCCGATCCAGCACCGGGGATCTCCTGCCACTCCGGGATCCCAGCGGTGCCATCCCCTCGGAAGGGACGGTGCTGCAGCGACCGCACTGGGGACGGATTTACGTACTAAGGAGCCTCCAGCGGAGTAAAGACATCCTAACATCTATTCCGGGCCTCGGAGCCAAAGGCTGTGCTTCAAATCCACTCGTCAGGTGAGAACACAGCTAACACGGATGGAGAGGAGCCGGGAAAGGAGGGGGCTCCACAGCCATGGCCCCACGGGGGGCTGGAGGGGGCTTGATGGCAACGGGCCCCGGTGCCCCATCAGCACCCGTCAGAGCGGGGCTTCCAGGGGAAGGGAACCCTGCTTTCGTGGGGGCTGAGCCTCACACTGCGTTGGGTCCATGCAGGGGGCCCTTCCAGCATCTCACACCCCGCGCGCAGCAGCTGCCAGGGCTCTGCCTTTCCTGGGGCCGTACGGAGCTAAGCCAGAGCACGGATGCCACGAAGGCAGCAGAGAGCAGGAGGGGAGAACCCTCCCCGCACCTTGTTACAATTATTAAGATGCCTCCCCCACCATCTGCAGTAGCCAGCCCTTTTTAAAACACAGTGCCTCCACCCGAAAGAGCACTTTAAACACGGAGACATCTCCTACGAAGTCGCCCAGCCCCGCAAAGGTCCCGTGCAGCCCGTGCTGCTGGAGGGGCACCGGCAGCTTGGCCCCTCTCCCCGTAGACGCAGCAGATGGAGGCAGACAGGATCGCTCCCCGAGCCCAGGCGTGCGGCACGGGGGCTGCCCCTGCCTTCGGCTGCCCTGGCAGAGGGAGGGAGGTGGATGCATGCTGCCTGTGCCGCCTGCTGGGACCGTGCGCTGGCCTGGGCACAGCCTCCCTGCCCTGCTGATGGGCTTGGGAGCAGGGCGGATGGCGGGAAGAGCCCAGATGCCGGGAGAGCAACAGGCCAGGCAATTCGCCCACACGGACGTGCCCGTGTCTGTACAAGCTCTCGGGTCTGAGCTCTGTTGGCAGGGATGTAAAGTGTGAGGTACCCCCAGGGCAGAAGGCCCCTTGGCCCAGCTTGGGCAGAGCACGGGGAGGGGGTGAGGAGCCCAGAAGCCATCCCTGCCCTCCCTGCGCAGAGCTTGCTTGGGAAGAGGGAGCCGGGATTCTCCCAGGATCGCTGGTGCTGGCCGGGATAAGCCAGAAGGGAATTGCGAGGCAGCGGATGGGAGGGAGAGATGCAGGCAGCTAGCTACAGGTACGAACGATAACAGCCCCACATGCCTGGTGTGAGACCCCTACAGAAATCTGAATCCGGGAATATCCAGCTCCCATGAGCAACTCCTCGGAGACCAGTGTAACCAGCGACTGCCCCCGGCTCATACCGGTCCAACAGCAGTGGCTACAGATGCCAGGCCCGGAGGGCTACTGGACCCTGCGCTCAAACGGCTCTGCAGAGATCTCCAGGGGGTGGTCGCCCGGCCCCTGGGTGGGCAGGGGTGCACTGGTGCCCTCCAACCCTCCCCGCGCCCGTTTTCCCCGCAGCGTGGAGGGGACGCAGGGCGCTGGTCCTGGCTGGCTTCCCCCAGACCATCTTGTCACAAGGGCCAGAAAGGGTGCTGAGAGCGGGCCCCAGAGCGCGAAACGCCTGGGGAGGTGGAGTGCAGGCTGCTGTACCGAGGGCGCTTGAAGAGCCGGCTTAATTAACAGCTACGCAGCTCCAGGCACCGGAGATTTTCTTGTTTGGCTGACTTACTGAAAGACTATGAGTGGATGAACTAGAATTCTCACAATGCTAGGGCAGCATCCTCACAGGGGGCTTAGGGAGGTGGCAGGGGTAGCTTTCATGTTACCCTGGAGCAAGTCTGCAGCTGGGTGGGCTTGCCAGGGGAACAAGAAGAGGCGCGGAGTCCTGGCAACAGCCGCTCTCCTCTCCAAAACTGGCAGCGTTGCAGAGAAAACAGTGCTGTCTGGAGGGCAGCAACGTCAGAGGCTGGCAAGCCGCGCGGTCCCTCCCGCCTTCCCCCCTCTCCCATGCTACGCTCGGCAGCTTCTGGGCTCCGTTTGGTGGGGAGGGCTCGGGGACGCAGGGGACTGAAACCCGGGATGTGGGAAGCCTCTTCCCATCCTTCTGTTCCTACGTGCTCCCCCCCCACCCCGCAACCGGCTCCCGCTGGGGATGTCGCTCCGACACGCTCTGCCTCCTTGCCCCAGAAGGTCCCATGGCCGTGCCCTGGTCTCTCCGCAGCCCCCACAAGCCCTCAGATGAGCAACCTCACAGCGTCCCTTGTTTTCCCGGGCTGTGTCGGCATGTGCGGCGGAGTCTTCCCCCTTCCCACCCCCTCCCCATCGCCTGGCAAAGCCCCAGCGGTTTCCCCCAGAGAGCGTCTGGTGAGACACAGCATGAAACAACTGCAGATAATTAAAGGATTGAATGGGGCATCGGAGAAGAGCAGGGAGCTTGCAACATCCATAAATAGCTCGCCTTGCCAAGCTGCTTAACTCCTTGCTTGTTCTTGCCCACATGCAGACCCCAAAGGGATGGTGCCTGTGCATGAACAGGGGTGGAAAGTTCAGGAGCGTATTTTTAAACCATTTGAGCTGTACTCGGGCTGAGTGATCCGTTATTGTCTGTGTCTGTGTCACTTCAGACGTCTTATGAATGCAAGGGAAAAAAAAAAAGCACCATTCTGCCTCTCTAAACTCCCACCCCTCTGCTTCCACCCAAATAACGTCAGGCGAGACATGGCAGGCGAAAGGAAAGCCCCACCAGGTTAGGCTGGGTAAAAGCAGCGTGAAATGCTCTCCTCCAGAAGGCAGACCGCCAGTTGGCAGCGGGACCAGCAGCAGGCGAGCCCCCGGGAAGGGCAGTACAGCTCCATGCCCGATGGAGACTCTGCCCTTCGTCTCGCACAGTAGAAGCTCTTCCCCAGAGCAGGGGAGTACTGGGTGTAGAGTCAGCGGCGCAGGACAGCAGGCAACTGGGGTGAACTAGTCTTGACTGTCACTCCAAAAGCACCACGGGCATCAGCCCATTGCTCCCCTAACCCTGGTTAGCTCTCCCTGGCTCAGAACCAGACGGCATCACCTCCGTGCCATGGTGCTGCCCACCCTGGGGCTCTGGGCCCTCTCTGGGGGGTGGCACTCAGTGGCAGCGACAGCCCGCCAGTCCCCGGGGCTGGAGACAGAGATACCAAAGAGCCTGACAAAAGGCTGGAGCTGTGGCGAGGTACAGCGGGACGCAGGGAAAACAAACCCGAAACTCACTGGGAAATCGTTCCTCTCCTAAATGGTGCTGCTATAATTAAGCAGCACGGGCTTTATGAATGATGCCATCTCTGCCTCGAAACACATCATTACCTCTCTCTGTTAGAGCAGTGTTTTTAAATATATATTTCCTCTTTAAATGCCTGGAGCAGGCTCCGTGGCTGGGACGCCGGGATACGTTGCTAATCACCTCCTATTTCACCCAGTGGCAGGGAAGCGTTTCGTGCCGAGCTCTGGCTCTCCCGCACGCACGCCTCTGCTCCGAGACTCCCCTTCCTCTCCTCTCCTCCGTCCCCTCCCCTCCCCTCCCCTCTCCCCTCCTGCCACCGGTACCGGAGGGAATGGCGGAGCCAAACCGGCACCCTCCAGCCCCAGAGGGTCTGAGCCCCCCTGACCCGCTCGGGATGCCGGTGCTGGGGGTCACCCCAGGCGCCTCCACCCATGCTATGTGAGCCCCTCACCACACCGTTTTCCTTGTTTTACAGAAACCGGGGCTCAGGGAGAGGAGAGATTTCACCGACCGCTGACCCGAGCTGGTTTCCCCACTCCAGCATCCTCCCCACCCCAGCGGGGTCTGGGTGATGCTCTCGTTTTGGTACAATCTGGGCATTTCTGTTCCCAGACGACTCACCCAACCCGGGCCAGGTCTACCACGAGGGCTCACCGCAACGGATTAGAGAGGCCCGAGCATGAGTGAAGGGCTTTTGTGCTAGAAATTGAAAGTTGATGGAGTGTGTCATGGGAAAATGACAACAACCTACTGTACCTCGAAATACAATTATTCTTCCCTCATTGGAAGTGATTGAATTTCTCCATCAGTGACACCACTAATGTCGTCAACACCAACAGCTCTCTTAAGGAAAGACTCTTTCTCAGCTGCGCACCTGAGATTTCCTTGGACCTGACGTTTCCTCCCCTCCCTGCTCTCCTTCTTGCTCGTTCGCAGGACATGCTCAGCTCACGGCCAGCCGAGAAACCAGCTTCTCAGACGCGTGCGCTCTCCCCCTCCATCCCCACGGCTGCCGCTGATGCGTGCCTCCGTCGGATCTGCTCCTCCAGACTATTTCTGAATATGCTGTGGCTGGAAATTACAAAGTTGAATCATGTTGCTTAGCTGTGATTGGCAGTGCTACCACCATGTATCACAGCGACGAGGCCGCACTCAGCTGTACGCACCCAGACTGGCGGAGAGAAGAAGCTGGGAGGCACGCTGCCCTTTCTGGAGATGTGGAAAAGGATCAGGCTGCACCTCTGACCGCTGCGGGAGCGGAGCGTTGCACAGCCCCCAGCACCCCGGAGACCTCGCTGTCCCTGCGGACCCCGGAGCACGCTGCTCGGGCAGCTCCAGCCTCCCCCACCGCCACCTCCAACGGCACGGACACTTGTGCTGGGGCTGGACACTGGCCTGGGGATGCCCTGCAGCCACGTGGGTCTCACACCAGGCTGAGAGGGACCCAAAAGCCCCTTCTCCGAGTGATTTTGGCCCAGAATCTGGAGTAGCACAAGCCCCAAGGGCTGTGGCGCGGGGTCTTGTCCGCGCCTGGGGCACAGCCATGGTGTCCAGTGGCACCAGCTCCCTCCCACCCCCACGGTGCTTCTCCCCGCCAAATCCAGCCCCAGTTAATGCCTGCTGGCAGAAGGCCAGCCCGATTTATTAAGACGCACAAAGTAATGAATGAGCCACAGAGCAGCACTGGGAGCCCGGTACATCCTGCAGCACCATCCCACGCCCGGCTAACCGAGCCCCGCACAAGCCTTGTCCTCCCCAGCAAAAGGCCCGTGCCGGCACTGCGCAGGGCGAAAATCCCGGCTGGGAGGCCGGGGAGGGCGATGCCACGTCGGGGCACGTTACCCCGCTCACGCCAGCCAGGGCTGAGGAACACGCACGCTCCGGCGGCTTTCTGAGCCGCATATGTTGTGTGGGTTGAGAGCACATATGTTCGATATACACACATCTACGCGTGTGTGCGTATATCTATACACAGACATATATGAGAGAGACTATTATAGATACAGATTTACATATATAATCAACACCAGAAATTACTGCAGGATTTTTAAGACGGCAGAACCAGGCATCAGGAAACAGCTATCTTTATCTCTGCCCTCCCAGTGCGTGGCTTTGGTTAGGCTGGCGAACGCCACGTGCCCCGGCTGGGCAGGGCGCTGGGGAGGCAGGGCTGTTTGTCTCCCACGCGTGCGTTCAGCACAGAGCCCTGGGCAGGAGCAGAGCACCCTCCCTGGCGTGCGAGCCGAGAGCCGCGCACAGGGCTTGCGGGTACTGAAACCCTCCACCCCGGGAGCATCCCTCCGCCCCAGCGCAGCCCACGCCCACCAGTGAGCCCGAGGAACTGCCAACAGAGAGAAAAGGCCTCTCAGCGGCAGGATTAATCTCTTTCTAAGGTGGCTGCCTGAGAAAGGTCAGATGAATTGTGCCTGAACGTGCCTTTTTTCTCCCCTCTGATTATAAATGTCACCCAGCTGTGGGCTCGGAGGCAGGGACTGACGGAGGGGCCACGTGCAGCCAGGCGAAGTCAATCCAAGCCCTCGCGTCCGCAGGCAGCACTGGGAGGTACACGTGCCCCTCCGTCGGATAGCCCCAAAGCAGCGTCACCCAGCTGTAAAGCACCTCGGAGTCAACTCAATGTCACATTCAAGTGCCAGATGCATCAGAATTCAGGATGCTTCAGAAAGGTTGTGTAAACCATCACATCGAATCCTGGGAGAGTTATTAAGGTGAGCGGCGGAGCATGGGAGAACGGGTGATTATCTCGCAGCAGCACTGTGGGACCACACGGGCAGTGTCCAGCGTAAGGATGTAACCCATTCTCCTGACAAGCCCAGTTTTGCTTCTGCCTAGTGCTCCTTAAAAAAAAAAAAACAAAAAAAATTTAAAAATCCATCTGCCAAAGAATTCTCTGTTCTGGAAAACAATTATTCGAGAGAGTCTCCAGTTAATCAGCTAAGGCATTGGGGAGACAAGAAGATTTGAAAAATGGAAAGTTTCTCACTATTGGAAAACTCTTCTGTTCCAATCCGCCCCTTTCTGGAACGTCAGATTTTAAATTCAGTGTGGTCTATTAACTCCAAATTTATTTTACTCATCTGAACTAGTGCCTTTGAGAACTTGGGGGAGGACTGCACGGTTAATTTTGGAGTTACCTGCTACGGACTCTTGAACCTTGCGGAAGTGCATAGGCTCCCCGGGGAGCTTCTCAACTCTGCAGCACTTGTCTTCAAGGACATGACAGCAGCGGCGGGGGCCTGCGATATTCCACACTTTGGAACAGATCCAGACAGGTCGAAAGACGTTAGGAGAAGCAAACGCATTTTGCAAAGCCCAGAGCCAATCTATTTGGGTTAAACAACGGTAAGAAGCCTGCAGGAGCAACACCAGCCCTTTGGAAATCGCAGGCCTGAAATAGCCGGTCGAAGGACCTCCATAAGTCAGCAGCCAGCGTGCTGAACATCCCCAGGGCTATTGCGATAGAGTGGCCAAGGCGCGCTAATTATAACAACATTGCCGATGGAGGTCCTGCAGCGTCCTGTCTGGAGCGTCTCCCATGCAGCAGCGCTGCCTCCTCCCGAGAAACGCCGCAGAAAGCACAGAGGGATAGCTAAAGCTGCCTTGTAGATTGCCAAATCCCACGGGATTTACACACTCCACCTCCACATCGGCAGCCCGCGCCCACCCCCGGGGTGAGCCGCTGGGACGCCGCTCCCTCACGCGCCAACGCCAGGGTGAAGCGGGGAGTGGACCCCACTGCAGTCCGATCCCTAGCACGCGGTCCCGGTCCACCAGCTCCGACGCCGCGATCCGGAAAGGCAGGCAGCTCCGCCGGCACGCGGGGTCTGGGCGGCTGCACGCGCGGGGATGCTGAGCGTGCGGGCAGTCCCAGCCTCCCCATCCCCACGCACACCTGCCCACGCTCAGCCCCTCGCACGGAGGAGCAGGAGAGCGTTGCTGAGTAACTCGGTGAACTCCTGGACAAAAAAAGCAGCATGAGCGGCGCCGGGCGTGCAAGAAAAGGTTTGGACCTGCAGTTGCGCTGCTTGCCACCCCCTCTGGTGGTTATAAACGTAGTACATGCCATTGGCGTTTGAACACTTATTTTCCTTTCGCTGCGGTATTCAGCGATGCGTAATCACGCCGGCGTCGAACAAGGGGGCAGTGACTCACGGGCGGGCTCCAGCAGCGCGCGGTCACTGTCCAGGGCGAGCTGCGTGACAGTCCTGGAGAGCTGTGCCTTTCTGACACCGCAGCACTAAGGCTTAAATCCTAAACGCACTGCTATCGAAGAAACCGCACGCGAGCCCAGGACCCCAGACATTCCCCACGGGAATCTCTTTGGAGGATGCTGGGGGGTCCCAGTCTTGTTGGGACCGGAGCTGGGCCATAAGGAGAAGGTGCCGTTACTGGCAGCTCACCCAAACCCTGCGAAGAGGCTGCGGGGGGACGTCTCGTCCCCAGGCACGGCTCCCCAAAGGTGGCAGGGGACCTGTGCCCATGGGACGGTGTGGAGGAGCGTCCAGGCCAGGGCCAGGCTCGACCTGCCCTGTGCACAAAAGCAGCCTGGTCTCCTGGGCTACCAGCTGCCACCTTTCACTGATGTTACCATTCGTTTAAGTAAAATTACAAAAAAACCCCAACATGGGCTAATTAGCTAATGACATTATTTTGGCCTGATGCGCCATATAATTAAACAACTAATAAATGGCAAGAGTCCTGTGCTGCTGAGGCTCCTGAGTCAATACCACGCTATTACCACGGTGTAATTGAGTTTGCCGAGAACCTCAGCAAAGACACCCCAGAGCCTGTGCGAGGAATGGTATTGAAGCAGCCACCTGAGACCCACCTGCTGGATAAAGGAGAAGGACAAATCTGTTCATCTACAACACAGCCCCAAGTCGCACACGGAGAAGACAAGCTCGCGCTTCATGCGCATTTGCTAGAGAGGAGGGTACACGCAACCCGGGGCGGGCTACACGTGCGAGAGCTTCTCCGGCAGCAAAAGGGACTTCCTGGGCTCCCGGGAGGCTGGGAGCGGGACGAGACGTGGCCTGTCCTCACTTCTGCAGAAACGCTTCCAAAACTTGATTTCTTGGCAACAAAAACGTTGACATTTCTCTATTAAAAAGGTGCATTCTTGGTGCATTTCTGGTGACAGAACCAAAAGGCACGTCAGGACTACTGGGAGGTCTCAGGGGTGGCTCAAGGTTTCCTCCCACAGCCCTGGCCTTTGGAGACCAAGTGTCCCAACCTAATACTGTGCCAACGGGCCAAGAATCACAGAATCACAGAATGTTCGGGGTTGGCAGGGACCTCTGGGGATCACCCAGTCCAATCCCCTGGAAGCAGGGTCACCCAGAGCAGGCTGCACAGGACCGTAACCAGGCAGGTCTGGAATATCTCCAGAGAAGGAAACTCCACAGCCTCCCTGTGCATCCAGGGCTCCGTCACCCTCAGAGTGAAGAAGTTCTTCCTCATCTTCAGCTGGAGCTTCAGTTTGTGCCCGTTGCCCCTTGTCCTGTCGCTGGGCACCACTGGAAAGAGTCTGGCCCCGTCCTCCTGACACCCACCCTGCAGACATTTGTAGGCATTTCTAAGGTCCCCTCTTAGCCTTCTCTTCTCCAGTCTGAACAAGCCCAGCTCCCTCAGCCTTTCCTCGTAGGAGAGATGCTCCTGTCCCCTCACAGAGAATAGGCCAGGAGCTGGACTTGGGGCCACAACACTCCCTTCAGATGCTTTTAGTGCTCGTAGGAGAAAAGGAGAGGAGTGGGTTGCAACCGAGCTCTCGCTTGAGTCATGAAGCATCTACAGATGTCTTGTTACTGTTTGCTGTCCCCGGGGAGGGGACCCTCGGAGGTGATTTTGCTAAATGGACGTGTTGGAAGTCAAATGTAATGAACACACGACCTTTGCACACACAAAGCCTCTCTTGCAGCGTGCAGCCCTCACTCACTCCTTTCTTCTCCCCTCCCCGCAGCCCTGCTCCCAAGCCTGTGTCCCCGTATGCACCCGTGCTCCAGCTTGTGCTCCTCTTCCTCCTCACCTCCCTTCTCCGGCAACGCCAGGCAAGAGCTTCTTACGCTCCCAACCACTCCCACGCTGAGCCCGAAAGCTTCGCAGTGGCCGGGCAGTGTCTGTCATCCCAAGGCAGAGGCACCAGCCTCTCGCGCCGTGTCGCTGTCAGGTCCCTGCATGGTGGTGGTGGGCAAAGCCCAAGTCCTGCTGGCAGGCATCGAGCTGACCGGCCCCGTGATGGGAACCGCCTGGCGACAGCTCAACGGGGAGACAAGGATAGGACATCGTGGCTGCGTGGCCAGCAGCCGCGGCCGGACTTTGGGAACCTGTGTTCTTCACGTTGGGGTCCCCCATCCCGCAGAGCTCCTCAGGAACAGGAGACTGGAGACGACGCGATGACAGAGCCCGGAGGAACCACTCTCAGCCTGTACTTGCTGCTTCTGCTTAGCACAACCCACGTCATCCCCCAGGAGCAACAGCACCCAACCCACCAGGGCTCCTCGCTTAATCGCTGTCGGTATTTCAGACAGACGCACAGCTCTGAAGGGGACTGAGCTTTGGTGCTGCCGCGGGTGGACAGCGGGAGAGGAATGAGGGCTGGGGGACGGCGAGCAATGGGGTGACACCAAAAGAAGGGCAAAACCCGTGCTTGGGAGAGGGCAGAGAGTGGGCGCCCACCAGTGCCGCGGCTGCGGGCGGACAGGCGAGCCGTGCCAGGAGCGGAGGCTGGAGAAGCTGCCACCGGCTCTGGGGAAGAAGAGGGGGACGTGTGAAGGCTCCGCTGACAGTGAGAGGCATCTCCCGCCACTAGCATCAGCCAGACTCTGCCAACCCAAATACCGAGATCGCTGAAAACAAGATGTGCGGTCGTGCGTCTCTGCCGTCAATCAACAGCATGTGGGGAGTACGCTGTGGCTGCTCCGTCTGCGGTGGAACAGGGCTCGTGCTTGCACCGAAACCACTCCGTGGTGGCCGCGGACAGCCCCGCCGGGGTCTGGCCAGGGAAGGAGGAAGGCTCTGCCCAGGCGGTGGGAATGCGCTCCGTCCTCCCGGTTCCCTTGCCGCAGCTCAGCCTCGCCGTGCGAGTCTTGGAGAGGTGCTTGTGTGGAGAGTAATTCCCACACTTGAGAATTACTGATGGAGCGCTCGAGAGCTGTGCCAAGAGCAGGCAGGGTGTACTGGCACGGACCTGAGCCCTTCGCCATGGTGGGCTGCAGCCCCCGGGACAGCCTTGTCCCGGTGCCGGCAGAGTAAAGTGGCTCAGCAGCAGCGGCCTAGGTTGCTTCCCCGGACCAGGGTGGTGGGAGACCTTCCCCAGTGCTGGGGGGGCCTCATCTGTGCCCAACACCTGTGGCTCATCCCTCGCCAGGAGAAGACACCCAGACCCCAACCTGCTGAGATGTCTCCTTCCAAGGAAAACAGGCTGAGAAGAGCGGGTGCGTCGCTCACCTGGAACCTGCTGGAGACCACCGCAGGAGGTGACCCCTTTCACAGGGACGCAGCCGGCACACAGACCCCTGAGGCACCCCC
>Ga0065711_1041204_pt1 | contig 16332 bp, 10 predicted proteins | sample Hoacrofraction12_FD_59098 | JGI IMG/M metagenome (GOLD analysis project Ga0065711, IMG submission 59098) | Hoatzin crop microbial communities from Cojedes, Venezuela - Epithelial fraction 12 v2 (version 2) | ecosystem: Host-associated > Birds > Digestive system > Esophagus > Crop | place...
GGAATTTTAGAAAGCAGGAAAAAAAAAAAAAAAAAAGAGTGAGAGAGGGATTTGAGAAGAGTGTCTGCTTGTTTTTACTTCTCCTGAATTATGGCTCATGTCCTTTGAAGTTCTGCTGACTTTGTGCTGCAGTGTGTTACAGCGAAATAATCTGTCTTCCCCTTGCCTGCTATGGAGGTGCACTTCACTCATCCTTTCTTTCTTCACAACCCCACCCCAAACTCACCCGCCACCTCCTCTCTGACTCGCATTGCTTCATGTGAGAGTCAAAAGCAGTTTCACAGCCGAGAAGCGGCTCTGGACTTGGTGGGAGGGATGGACTGGTTTACATTAAAAAAAAAGGAAGGGGAGGGGGTGAGGGGGGAAGAAGGTGTGTTCTTTTCTTTATGGGAAACAGACCTTTGCAGAGCTTTCCAGGGAAGAGAGTCAGGGGACACTTTGCCATTTAAACTGATAGCTCTATAGCAAAGACCTTGGAAAAAATACAGTCATAAACTGCTCGATATTTTATAGGCTTTTAGGCATGGAAAACAAAATAAAACAAAACAAAACAAAACAAAAACCCCAGTAACCCTCTACTTGTTAATATCACGACTAATGGGCTTAGGTTTACCTAAAGATTGTGTCAGTAATGCAAGCTCTTCCTTATACCAGGGCTTATTTCTGAACAGAAGGAGAAATGTGACTGCATTTAACCTTTCGTCTGTATCTGCTCCTGAAATTAGGTTTAACATCACCATCAGTCGGGATGTGATTTGCAAGCAAATAATAATCCAGTTCTGTTTGATTACCAGCATGCAGATGTATTTCTGGAAGACTGATCTGACTTAACTCTGTGAGCCACTGAGAAGAATAATTGGATGTTTGGGAGGACACTTACAATAACTGCCGATAGGTATTTTCACTATTTTTAGCTGTTTGGTGCTCTGTGGAAAAAGGGGGAAAAGAGAGAAAAAGGAAAGAAAGATAGACTTGTGGAAAAGGCTTTAAATAGTGCAAGTCAACATCAGACTGAGCAGTAGAACAGACTCAGCCAGGGACATAGGACATCTTTTATTCACTTATTACATTCACTCTATTTTTCCCTTATTGGTGTAAAGATGCCAGTTTACTGCAGCTGAATCCAAAGACCTTTTCAGATTCACAGAAGGTATTGAGCACAGATACACTAATGGCAGAAACTAAAACTCTTGTGTCCCTCTTAATCCACCTTGTCAATGAAAAGTCTCTATATGACACTATAACTTAGTTTAGGGCCAAATTCTGAGGACTGAGGTGGAGTCAGAGACTTGGGTTGTTTCTCTAGATCAGCCATGTATTTGCCAGGTGTCTTTGAGTTTTCGTGTTTGTTCTTCCAAGTCTTCAGAGTTGTTATGTTTCCCTGCTATGAAAAAAACAGTGTACATGGGGGAAAAAGGTAAAAATCAAGGAATAAAGGATACTACTGAATTATTTCTTCCAACAACATATTACCAGTGAATGGTATAATGCTGTTACAACAGCTGTTGGTCCTATTCAAGGATAGGAATGTAAATTCATATTCTGGACACAACCATTTTGTCATTGTAGTAATGAAAAGTAGACTTCTTTTGTGGGTGCAATGTTTTTGTTCTAATTAGCAAGGATATTGCTGCAACTGTCAGCTGAAGAATCACACCTGACTTTTCAGATAAAGCTATAAGGATCTTTAGAGTTTCGGTCATGAAGGCTCTAATCATGTTCCTGGTGTGTTGAAGTTTGTCCTAGTTTTACAGTGTGGTACAAGTGTGACCAGGTCAGCATTTAAACGAATCCTGTGCTTAGGGAGAGGAAATTTGGGTAAGATAAAACGGAAGAGGTAAATACAATCGTTTGGGTCTAGCTACTAGTTTTGTCCTTGTGCTTTGCTGTCTTGAAGTCTTGAAACCCGACTGCTGACACAGCCTTCCTGTGTATAGCATCTGTTTTCCAACTTTTACCTGTTGGGATGGTCACAAAGGGTTTAGTTTAATTTCCAGGCCTAGACAAGATTTTTTCACAGGTCTAACTCTTCTAGCTCCAAGCATTTAACTAAAACAGTTCTTGCCGTTGATTTTTTCCACTGTTAGTCAGCAAGGAGCAATGCCAGGTATCTCATGTTTAGAGTTGTCTGTCTGCTGCTAAGAGCAAAACTCTTACGGACTTCATCCAGATGTCTGTGAGTCTGTCTGAGATGCATGCCAGTCATGCTGGTACTTACTGTAGAGCAGATGGGCATTTCTTAACCAAGACACTTCTAAATCAAGACACATTCTCAACGTGACTTGCCTCTATGCTCAAAGCCATTTTGGTCATTATTATTTGGAGCAGTGGGAGGAATGGCTATGGTAGCAAAAAAAAAATCTCCGGGACGAAGTTACTCATCTAGTCAGAAATGGAAGGCACTTGGTGCAGAGAATTTTCCCAGAAAGGTGAGTCCACCAGGCCTTTTATAACCCATCCGACTCCACGGGAACTCATAGCTTCAGGCATGAGGGATGTCTTGGTGTCCACCATAGTTTTCATTTTAGGATTGTAGAGAGAACTGAAACAGTGTGTCTTACTAAAAACATTGCTCATTAAAAGGAAGTCTGGGTGAAATATAATATTGTGGGAGGAGTAGGAGATCTGATTAAATGATCTAATTCCACTTAGGCCTTAGAATCTGAGACACTTGACTTGACGGCTTCCTTATGTCATTGTATATTTCCATCGGGCTAATGTTTCCACAGAAGAGTTGTTCTCTTCTGCGCTAGATGGTTTGATCAAAGAGCTAGAAAGAAACTTAAAACAATTTTGTTAAATCTTGACTTAATTGCCGTCTTTACTTATCTTATGCAAATTATGTAATTTGTCTGTGTTTTAGTCCTTACTCTGATTACTGAATAAGGCAATACTTTCATTGCTACTGAGACTAGGATTTTCTCAGGACAGGGATGGCCTGTTGCGAATTACAATTTTTGTACAGAACTTAGCACTAAAATGCTAATCTTGTGTGTAGAAGAGCTTTAACAATAATTATAATTACAATGTGCAAACAGCTTTTTGGGACGCTGCAATGTTAGACAGTTGGCTGCAGACATTTATCTTATGCTTGCCTCTTGGGATGGAAAATGGTTTGGAGAGTGCAGCTCATGCTCATCTTGACTTACCATTAATTGATTCAGCAAACCTAAAGCATATGATAGGAAACTAATGATTATCTCCAGGCTAAGGAATTGCTTAAGTGTTTCTGAATGTGTTTATGATGGGAGGTTGCATGCTAGTAAGATTTATTAGTCCTGGCAGTCTCTGTGCATGTTTGTTACATGATTAATACAGTTAACAGCTCTGAATCAACAACTTCCAAATATTGTCTCAGAACCTGCCAAGGAAAATCTGCAACTCCAACCCGTCCAGAGAACAGTAGCAGCTTTTATACTACTGTATTTCAGCATTAGCGAGTTGTCTTGCAATATTAGTGATGCTGGTGTGGGCTTGGGGAGAACTAAAATAGTCTTGGATAAAAAAAAAAAAAAAAAGCCAAATTACAGATAAAGATTTGGAAGGGTGTGTGGACAAAGACAGATGAATAGAACTGAGCAGTTAATACTGTCCTTGATTTAAAGTCCCAGTGGTGCCAGTGCAACTTCTTATGTTCCTCATCCTCCTTCAGAGAAGGAGCAAATTAACTGAGGCCAAATTTTGAGAAAATCCCATCTAAACCACATTGCTGTGTTTCTTTATATATATATATTACATGATCAGAGTTGAAAACAAAGGATAAGTCACAGCTCCATGAAAATTCCTCCCACTATAGGTTATCCTCACTGATTTCTTATCATTCTGAACCTCCTGACTTCATATTCTAGTATTTTGGTATTATCATCTCTGATGAATTAAAGAGCCTTCTGATGCAAACAAATGTATGCTACAGCAGGAATAAAAAATGCTTGTTACGAAGAGTTTTCTTCTATCTCAGGAACAAACAAGTGCTGATTTTACCTCATGTGTTAGTAAATTAGGTCCTACAGCACACACAATAAATATCCTTTGTGTGCAATTATATCACCACTGCTAGTAGAAAGCAACTTCAACTGTTCACACTGAGGATACACCTGTCATTCAGATCATAGAGGAGTGTCTTGTCCATGAGTCAACATGAAAATGCATGTCATTTTTCAGCCCATAGTCATAATCTGTCTTTCTGTGAAGTTTTGCAGCTCAATACAGCCTGTTCCACACAACAAGCAAAACAACAGCCTCATCTTCCTTTGAAGTATGACTCCCTGCTGACCTCCTCAAAGGGCAGCACCTCAGGATGGAAATATTTATGGAAAACAGATCTGCTTGTTTGCACCATGATCACAACACAACGGTTCCTCAGAAGCATTGTGTTCTTGGCTCCTTGTCCCAGGTCCAGAGTCTGAATTAGCAGAGGATCTTGGTCAGAAAATGAAGTAGTGAGACCACCACCTATTGCGCCAATCCATAACATTTCATTCTCTTTATATGGTAGTATCTATTTGTTATTTCTTTGAGTTGTGCACCATTTTTATATACAGATTCAACATTTTGGTAGTGTCTTTTCCAACCCATCAGAGCACACAGGTATGCTTCATGAACCATTTTTCTGTCTAACAGTCTTTGGTTAAATTTACTATCATTTTTCAAAACACAGTCAAGTGAATTACCTATGTCCGGGAAGCTTATAGAAGCAGAATGTATAGAAGGCTCATTGTGCATAATTTTTCCTTATCTTTTTAACCTAGATTCATGCCAGGCTGAAGACAAATAAGACATGACATAGAGGCAGTGTGGACAGCCAGAGAGTTTGGACATCAGATAAAATGCAACAGCCTCAAAACTGTTGAAACAGACTCAACAGCAGCAGCAAAGCTGTAAATCTCAAGACAAATACACTAAGAACATGTAAAAGAAACAGATATTTCCCTGTTGGCTTTGAGAGAAAAAAAAATAAAGTCAAAGACAAATCTTGGCTTGTAGCCCACGTTGGGCACAACCTGTCCAAGGCCACACAGCGAGCCAATAGCAGAACCCTTGTTACACCCTCTGGGTCCCAGTTTTCTCCAATGGGGGATGCTCCTTCTTGCTGGCAACTGAATCGGTATAAATAACCCAGTTCTAAAACTGCCTTCGTAACACAGAGCTCCGTAAAATGTCCAGGAAATGTTACCACTGTGAAGCTAATCAGGAAGCAAAGATTTGGACGGGCAGACAGGACCTCAGCCTCAGGCAATCAGCTGACATTTGATGGTCAGCCTTGCTTCGGATTTCAGGATTTTTGTCCCAGTTCCTCTCCTGTGGTTACCCGCAGCCAAACAGGACCCAGGCTTATTAGAGATTTTATTTTTTTGGGGGTGGAGGGGGGTGCGGCAGGGCTGTATGAGACAAAATGTATTCCTGCCTGAAAGTTTTGTAAAGTGACACCAGGTTCCTATTTCTTTTGGCCACCACATCCCACTGCACAGGGAGCAGAAAAGCCACATGAACTACATTATAAAGCCAAAACAGCACTCTTGCTTTTCTTTCCCCCCCCCCTTTTGGAAATTCTGTATGGCTATGTTGGATACAACAGTTCATATCCCTAGTTTTGATCAAACTGTCCAATAAATGTAACCCATTCTCAGGTAGAAAGAGGCACACAAGAGTCAGAGCTACACGCCGGCAGACCCCTCCTAGCTGCAACATCAACAATGGGACATGGAGGGAGTCCTTGTCTGGTCATAGGATGTATCACAGACTGTGTGGAAATTTTAGAGCTTGGTAATCACGAGGTCTGCTCTTGCCAGCAGCCACACTGGCAAGACTTTGGCATATTCATTACAGTGCAGTCCTGCCTTTCTCAGCTGTAGAAAACACCACAAACCTGCTCAGGACCTGAATATTTGTTGATGTCCACATAAAAATTAATAATTTGTGAAACTTTCATCCTGTTTAAACACTACCACCACCACCTGCCCTCCACATTAGGGATATCTGTCACCTTACCAATTAATCTGTATATGTGTCTGTCCATGTGACAAAATGTGTTGGATTTTTGAGGCATTGGGGACTTCTCGAAATACTTGTCAGTAGGATGTTGTGGTTTGGATAAATTGTACCATGGTGACTCTAGAGACTGGAGCTTGATTTTCACTCTGGGCTCTGGCTACCGCCTGTTCCTTTCCTTCAGCTTAGCTGAATGCAAGTTCCTGAAGACTCAAACTGGATGTAGTGTCAGACCTACAAGCTTCACAATGCTGTTGGCTGTGGAAGGTGGAATGCCTTGATCACCCACAAAAAAGAGTTATCTTTTATATCCAAGATGGAAAAAAAATATTTCATATATTCATAAAATAACAAGATGACTGGTCATTCTGTCATTCACTGTCCTTAATCTCAGTCTTTGAATATCATGCTGAGACAACCATGCTGTGTCCCATGAATCATCTGGTGGAGACCAATTTTGTGATCCTGCCAGGTGACATCGTAAGATAAGTCTGTTCTTGAAAGATGGAAGCTTGGACTGTGTACCTGAAACTCTGAGCTAGACCTGGCAGCCCCAGCACACCCTGAGATGGTGGTAAACAGGTAAGATATGAGGGAAGCTGGCTGTGACCCAGGGAAGCTGTCTATGACCCATGCTCAGAGGGGTCTGCTGAGTTTTGCCTGTGGATAATTGCTTAGGTTTTTTTTGCCAGGTGAAAACAAGAGTAATAATGTTGAAAGAAACTTGCTCAGCTACACCATGGGATGCAGCTATAGCCTGAGTCTTTCTCAAGTATCTGTAATCAATTGCTCCCGTACTCTAGGGCAAAAAGACCTGTAGCCAGACTCATGCCTCCCAAGTTGAAGCTGCAGCTGATGTTTGTGTTTTCTAGACAGCCTCCTTCAAGCACCTTAACCTGTAATGTGGACTCCCCATGTAGCTTCAGCCTCTGCCGTGCTCTGTGACCTCTCGGCGTCAGCTGGATGCAACTGATGACTTGCAGTGGCTGATGTGCAAGGCTGTTGAGTAGGAGAGTAAAGGGGGATATATATAGCTGCAAGGGGAATGTAGGGCCAAAGTAAGGTGTGTGAATTTCAGGCTCATTATATGAGCTGTAGTGATGTGCTCTGAGATCTAGAAGAAGAAGAAGGCCTCCCCCGGGCTTGGTGTTCGCACAGCACCTACTGTAAGCCAAGTCCCAATCCACATCCAGACCTGCTAGATACTCTGGCAGCATAAATCCTCCTCTTTCCTACTATTGCTGTTTCTTCCACTGTGGAGGCTGGTGGTGCTGACATTACTGGGAAACAATACAACAAATTTCAGAGCTTAATGGGTACATTTTTTTTTTTCCTGGTGCTTGCCGCTCCTGTGTGAGGAAGTCAGGCACTTCCACAAGGCAACTGAAACCCTTCTAATATAGGATGTCATCTGCATGGAATTGGTCTTCGATGGGACATGTGTGTCTCATCAACTGTAAATGAATCACTCAAACCTGAAAGCTCAACTGTTGGATGTCTACTGCTAATGGATCTACTGTGAATGCAGAGCAGGACAATCATCTTCCACCTGAAAGCTTGTGAGGTGGTTTTGCTAATAGAAAGTGGCATGTTGAGAAACAAGACACCAAAGGATTTCTGCAGAAAATTTCTGTCAAAACATTTTTTTTTTAATTTTCTTTTTCTCCTGGGAATTTTTTTGTGCTCAGAAACTTTTTGGATTTACCATGTTGAATCTGCTGTTTCTACCATGCTATTGATATTGTCAAATAGTCAACATAGTGTATTAATTGCCTGTAGAACAGTTAGCAAAAAAGCACTTGGGGAAAATCAAGAAATAAAACAATGCCAGCAAAACAAAGGAAAACAATACTTTTATTTTTTTTTTCAATCTGTTTCATGCATTCCTGTCCATCACGATATCTGCTCTGGCATCTGGTACAATTACACATGTGTTCCTGCCTGCAAGGGGTGTAGACAGTCAATGTAATGGGCTGTCTGTGTGCCTTTCACATCACTCCTCCCAGATCAGAGCCCTCCTGTGTCCTAAACTTCAGAAAACAAATTGCTGTCAGGTCAGGATGGCCTGACAATGTCCATTATGTTTGCTCATAAAATTGAAGGACGGATTTCATCACAGAGGAAAAAAAAAAAAGAAAACCTGGACATGAAAAGCCTTTTCTGACCATTTCCATCACTCCAGGGGGCCTTGTAGAGGGATGTTGCATTGATTTACGCACTGTCATGAGTGTCCTCTCTGTTCCTAGTTTTACAGATTCCTAAAAACTGTAGTGAAAGAGCCACAGAAGGTGTTGTAGGGCAATTAATTTTATTTTCCTCAACTGGAAAATTCAGGAAGAGGTCAGAAATTAACAAAATCAACTTTTTTGGTTAAACTAACATCCAGAAGTATCATTGCAGATCTTTGTCATCTTTCCGGACAGAACCTCCACTGAGTTTCGTGGCTTGAAGGGATGAACCAATGCTCAAGATTCAAAAATAGGTGGGCTAATTATATATTTTATTTTCTAGTTCTTAATTAGGCAAAGCTTGCAGAGCCTACATGAACTTTCTTGTACTTACTAGAGTGTATTTTCTAGCCATAAAGATGCTGGAGTTTACTGCCTGGGGATGGTGTGGGGTCCCCAGTGCTGGGGATTTCTGGCAGACACGATTGTATATCTGTCAGGGAAGACAGAAGTATAAGTGACATTGTGTCAGGGAAGGGTCCTCTTGAGGTCCATTCCAGACTTGCATTTACACTATTTATATGTGTTCAGAAATGGCTTAAAATCTCTGTTGTAGTAGGTACTGTTACAAAACCTGTGTTCACTACCAATGCGGATGCAACTTTGCAATCTTCTTACATGCAGACTTTAAACCTAGCAAACTAACAGAGGTTAGCTGTTTTATTCAAACTTTCTTTCTGTAATCTGTGTCCCTGCTAGGCCCCAGGGAAAAGGAAATTGCCTATGATAGGTGTATTGTTAACTAAAATCAAGGAGAAATGGATTAAACCCATGACATCCCTTCCTTTTTGTGTGTCTGTCTTTCTGTCTCTTTTTCCCTCAGACACCACCCCTGGGAAACTGCACCTCCGCTCTCCAGATGTTTTAACGTGTTTACCTTCTTTTTAGTATATATGCTCTTTTCCTATTTATTGAGTTCATGAGAAAGGCAGCCAAAACCTCTTCATTTACCACCATGGTAATTTTCAAATTGTTTCCTATGAGTTACTTGGAGTTTTCTGTGAGAAGTTTTTTTTTTTTCCTTGACTTCTTCTGTCTGCTCATGAAATGGGCTTTCCATCCATGCTTCAAGAAGATCAACTTGCTAAGTCTTGCCACTGCAGCCTGTGACTAACCTATTTTCTGCAGTGTTAAAACTCACGAGCAATTTATGAAGAGGGTTCACCAGCAGATATTATGGTTTAGCAGGAAAACATTCTGAGAGACCACGACTGGCACTTTTAACTGACCAGATGAAGTTTAGAAGTGGCAAGACTTAGGAAGCTGAACATTTGGTTGGAAAAAGATCACTTTTGAATGAAGAGTTTAAATCAGAGCGAGCTCAAATTTGATTTTGGAAGAACTGTCCCAAATTTTTTTCACTTAAATTTAATCACTTAGAAGTTAGGTGTAAATTTCAGAAAAACTATTTCAGGACACTCCTGTATTACCTATACTGTACTGATGGTTGGTGATTTGTTCCATCCGTCTGAGAGGACTTTCTCAAGAAGTAGACAAATGTCCCCAGGAAGTGCTCCTCTCCTTTTTCGCTGTTGGAGGAACCCGAAGAAGCAGCTTGAACTCCTAATTCTTTGTCATCTGTCATTAGGTGGGACATCTGACACCAAACTATGGCTGAAGTAGATGTTTTCTCAACTTCAGAGACATATTGACCCCTTAAAAGTCTACATCTAATTTGGATTTATGTTTGAAACACAGTTGAAAAGTCAGAAAACATTATCCGGAACAAAACCTAGATCAAGAGCCCACGTTATACAAACCCTCATTCTGACCTTGATAAGTAGAGGTTGGCCTCTGGAGACCTCACAGCAATCTGCAGTTTCAGCTGGGAACTATACTGTAATGAAAGTACTACGGGAGTTATCAGTTAAATTACTTTAGCCCCCCTTGGGGCTTAAAACTACTTCATTCAAAACAAATTTTTAAAAGTGTATTATTTTCCCCTCTGCTGTAAATGCTCTGGACTTTCATAGTCTGTGACCCATAAGTCTCACATTAGACCATTTGTATGAAACAGTTGCTATTTTAATAATTACAACACAGTTGATATCATCTTTGGCAAATGCCCTGGTAGTGTTTGGGATAGTTAAATACATCATCACCATTCTTCAGTTAATTCACATGCTGCAGCTCTAGTAGTAGGAGTAAAACCAAAAGGAAGTGAGGGGAGAGCTGTACAGGTGTTGTCTCGATGACTTGGTCATCTACATGCAAACACAAGGGATGCTAGTTGAACTCTATCCTGCTCATACTAAAGCACAAGGCTGATGTTTCCTGACATCACCTTTGTCACTGTGGGAGGTTTCTTGGAGACCATCATTCACAAGCTGCTGCTCTCTTTCTCCCATAGCTAATGATGGTTTGGCTGTTAACAATAGAAGTCCTGGAAAGGAGGTGAATCTGGCCGCAGGAAGGCCCACCTTTACCCGTGACTGCAAGAGCACCCTTGGTGACTAGGCCAGCTGGAGATGTCCATCTTGGAGACGTCTAAATCTAGCTGCTGTAAATTCTACCATCATGTTTCTACTTGTCCTCCTTAACTATATTATTTTCAAATGTTCTTCTGGATTAGAACCTAAATGACATTATGGCAGAAAGTCAGCTTTGTCATTAATTCAAAGTTGAGGACCTGAACCCTAGAGGTAGTGTGAATTATAGCTGCTTGATGGAAATAAACAAAAAAAAAAAATCAAAAAATGAAACAGATAAAACAAATAAAACAATTAATTAATTACTTAACATCTGCTACCCAGGAGAGAGACAAAAAATTACACTCACTCCTGTTTTCTGCCAGAGAGTGGACCATGGTTTCTACACACCCAGAGAACTGAAAAGCAGTAGGAATACATATATTTGTGATGTTGGTACTTTGGACAAGAGACTAAATAAGGTTCTGTGTTCAGGGAGTCCTGTGTATCTGCCCCACACAGGCCAAGTGGCTGGGTCTAAGCATAGTACTTTCCATCCATTCATACATATCCTTAAAACCATAAAGAATCATAGAAAATAAGTATCATTACTTCTTTGGGTGATGAGCATGCCTGTAAGAGGAAAAAACCTGATTCTCGTTCATTTCCCAGACAATAACGGTCTCCTTGTGTAAAAAATTAGTCTCTGGAGTAATTCTAACAGGTCTGTGCTACTCAGTTTGGGGAAAACTGCAGAATATTGATTCCTAATTACAGCTGCTCTACCGTTTTCCAGTCCGAAATGGGAGATTGCTCTGGCTCCTTCTTCCAGGATTGCATTGACATTGAGACAATTCGCTGTTTCAGCCTGCTTCTGAGTACATGGAAACATTTGTTAATTCACCTTCTTTTACTTGCCTGCATTATGGTTGTGGTCCATATGGTTACACCCCCTTTAATATCATCTACAGTATATATTTATTATACACAGACATATTTTTTCCAACATGTAAGTCATAAAGTGAGATGCAGCAGCTCAAGTAACATTAAAACAGCACGAAAATTATTCTGAAAACAAGTTATTTAACTTGCAAATATTGGATTCAAATCGACTTTGGGGAAATGATGCATTATGACACAAATCAAACCCAAATGTGATTTTGACTAGTCATCCATTCCCTAACATTGTGGAAATTAAAATTCATTTGTTCATTCATTGGGGCTGTAACTCGACTCATGAAGTTCCGTTCATGCAGGACATTTGTGCTGTGGGATCTAGGTATGTAGAAACTCTTTGGGGTAAAAGCAGGCAAGCGATTCCTCCTTGTGTAATGTATCAAATTCTAGTTCTGTAGCAGTACTATAATATCATATCTTTTCTCTCATGACAGTTAATGACACTTTAAAATGTTCCAGTGCCAGCCATGACAAATAAGTGGAGGAAAAATGGTCTCATTTAAAAGTTTGGATAATTTTGAAGTGTGGAAGAAAATATTGCTAAAGATGCAGATTGGTAATTTTAGACACCTATTTATCTCAGGAGGCTCTGAAAATCTTTATGTATGAAATAGGTGTTGGTTTATAAAGATGGCTTGCAGTTTGGTAAGCTCTGATATAAGGTTGCTGAATCATAAAGCAAAAATTAGATTCACTTCATCTGAAGCAGTGAAAGAGTGAAAGAGAAAGCCGTGGTCTAAATATAGGTATTGACATCAAGGATAATTACAGTGTCTTCCCTTCACTGTGGAGGCCTAGCTGCTGTCATCAGAAGAGTCTGGAGTGTCATGCGTAGTAGACATCTAAAACACATAACTAGATTTATGCATTCAATGTGACTATTTCTTACTGCTTTGTGATACCAGGCCTTCTGTCTACACTTGTGATGTGACACAGTGATGCTCAGAATTAGTTGTGCCAGGGGGTGCACAGACTTGGTGAAATAAATATGTTCTGGCACAAGGACTCTACAAGCTCTTTCTATTTGAAACAAATAATCCCAGTCCACCTGAAATAAAAAGAAAATAAAAAAGAAGTAAAAAGTAGTGGTGAAATGCTTAGTATTTGTATTTGTAATGTTTCCTTTGTAAAGAGACCTGCAAAGCTGTGTTGCAAGAAGTAGTGATTTTACTTCATTTATAACCACCTGATATTTTGTTGCAGGGGAAAACCACTTAATGTTTTTTGAACATACACATTTTTTATTATATTTCTACAGCTCAATTCTTTTAGAGTTATGAGAAAAATTAGGCAAAAAGTGTTAAAAAATCTGTTTATATCCAAGTAATACATACACATGTAAAAGCTACTACCTTTTGAATTTCTTCCTTGAAACTCTTCTTCCTATGCTTTTATTTTTTCCAGATCTTCCAGAATGCTTAATCTTCCGAATCCTTCATTCCACAAAACAAGACACTGAGTCATATTTAAGGGCCTGCATGAAGCTGCACAAGTAGATCCAAGAATAGCACGGATTACAGATGCAGTTTCCGGAACCCTGAAATAAACCTCATCTCACCCAACTTTAGACGTGGGATTCAGCTTGCAGGTTCTGACACCTGAAAGTATGTGATGAAACTGAAGTGCCTACTGGTCAACTGAGCATCTAACCTCCCAGAGCAATCACTTTAATCACTTCGCCTCACAGAGCTGTTTATTTATCTAAACATAGGCATCTAGAATGGTTTGAAAAGCCCCTTACGTGGAACCAGAAGTCCCAAGCGGCTGGCAGAAACAACCATGACCTACAGTAAATCAGCAGCATCGAAGGCTGGGAATGCTAATTTAAATGATGTTGAAGACCTTTGTTCAGGTATAATTAAGCCCTTTGCCTACACATTCAATGGTATCGAATTAGGAATTTGTCATAAACTAAAGTGGACATCTCCATCTGAGTGACATGTGGACACCCACATCTCAGTTCAATTGCCTGTAAATAGGCAATATAGATCGTAAGCCACTTTATATGCTACAGGGTATCCTGATGGCCACCCAGGTGCCATTGCAGAAGTACACAATTTACACATTGTTCTTTTGTCATATTTGTCAGTCCCAAGTAGCATAATGGATAAACTGCAGATATAAGAATTTAATCAATCAGATGAATCCCATTGTCCTCATACTAGACTAACTTTGGTTCCATCCTTCTTCCTCAGTGTAAAAATTAAAAAAGATAAATCATTTTTTCATTATATACATAATAAAATGAGAATCTTCTTGATGACTTCGAACCACAGAGAGGAGTTTAAGCTAAAAAAAAAAGACCAAAGAGGGAAAAATGGAAGATATTTCATATTACATATACTTATTTGAATGAAATAAAAGTGATTTGAAAATTCCTTTTCTATAGGTAAATAATTTTAGTTAACAAAGGAAAAAAAGCATGAATTAAAGTTTTTCTTCAGAATCTTTAAACCATACAACTTTTTGGAAATGCTATATCTTATTTCTGAACAATGCAGATCTGACTTTATATAAATGTACCTAATCTCAGAAAAGCAAAAAATCAATTATAAGATTAATATTCTTCTTCTGTTCTGGTGAGGAAAATGTTATCCAGTTTTTATTTACAAACAGTATTGTTGACAATATACCTTTTGGAATGTAACCACTGAAAAAGTTATCAAGAGTTGGAGAGAAGGGGGCAGTCTAAGTAAGCTTTTTATTGCTATTATTTAGTTCTTAATTAAAAGTTTTGCTAGGAAACATTCACAAAGCTCTACTCATACCGCATCTCATACATACTTGTGTCTCCATTCAAAATTAAACAAGACTCTTTTAGTGGCTGTAAAATGTTCAGTTCTCATCCATGCGCTGGACTTCTTGAGGTTTAGCTGACTCTTCTGTAAACCATAGTAAATGAACTAGCACTATTTATCATGGAGATCTTTTAGGCAGGATGTCTGAGCGGAGGTTATTAGCAAGGTAGAAGAGCACATGAAGCCAAGATGATATTCCAGAATCTGTGGTAATTTTCGACACTCCAGGCAACCAGGTACTGCATTTCTGAAGAGAGTGGTGTGAATGCTTTCCCTACCTAAATCTTCTAGCAAAGGAAAAAGTGATTCTCTCTTAAACTCAGCAATTCTGCTCAGGTGTTTGAATAAGAAGTGTGGTTACCCAAGATCCTCTATGAATTTCTTTTCTATAGACCTCTAAAGGCAACTAAAATTGGGTGGGGTGAGTCTGGGTCACTGCCAGTAGAAACTACATCAAAGCAGCACTTCCAAAAAAGCTGTGATGAGTATATTGAGCTCTGGGGGAAAACATGAATCCTGTGGGGATGCAAGTGGTGAAAAATGATAGAAATGATGGAAATTTCCATGGTGTTTGCAAGGTACATCCAAGATTGTGCTGCCTCAGTGCATGGTGATGTATGAACACACAATGAGAAGAAATCTGAGCTCTGCCAAGGTAGTGTAAATAAAGTGGAAAAGAAAAAAGGCAGGCATCAAGAGAGTTACCCTAGGCTGCACAATGCAGCAGCAGGAGAGCAAAGAAATGGGACTCAGAGGACTGAAATCCCTGTTTACTGCCGTATCCATTAGCCAAGATTGATTGCCCTTCTGGTTTGGGATTTAGAAATTAAAATTGTCTTGACTATTTATCCTTCTGCTGAGTCATCTGTTCATGAACTGTTTCTTCTTTGAGCCATTCTCATTCTCCTTTGCCATCCAACCACCTTCCCCTTCAAGTCCCCTCAGACAGGTGCCTGATTATTAATGGAAAGCCAAGACTTCATAAACTGTTCTCCTGCAAGTGGATTTAATCCAGACTCTCAATGGCACCCAAAAGTGTATTTTGGGGTGTAATTATAAGTGATACACTCCACAGAGAGCTCATTTATTCTGAAAGAAGCGTGGAAGACACGTTAAGCAAGATGTTTTCTCTTTTTTTTTTTTCTTCCCTTTCACCTGACACCACAGCATCAGGACACAAAGCTGCACTTCGACTGAAAATAATGAAGTGAGATGTTCCATAAAGTTATTTCCAGCTGATGGACTACATGCTACATAAATATACAGGAGACTCCCAGAGGAAACCAGCAGGTCACTCAGACTTGCATCAGTTTCAGTCCAGCAGTGTATGGGAGATCCATACCTCTCTTGCAAGGGGAGCAGTTTCCATACAAGATATGCAGATGTTAAACTTATATGTGTATATTTATCTTCTATTTCTTGCTTGCTACCAGGATAACACCTACTGCTACGTTCAATCAAGCATCAGCTGAAGCAATTATTTCAGCCCATGAGGATTCAGTCGTGTGGTCAGGTGAGAGCATGGGAGAGCAAGTATTAAGTAAGAAACGCTTGTGAATTTGCCTAAGCTGATTTTTCATGGAGAAGGTTAAAAGCAGAAGTGCCAGCAGAGCTTTTGTGGAAAATGGACAGATTCGGGACATTTTGCATCAGACTGAGAAAGGTCAGCATTTCTGGCAGACGGTGAGGCTGGTGCTCTGATTCAACTTAAACAGAATCATTTCTTCTTCAGGTTCCCCACTGAGAAACTGAGAGGAGTTTGGATTAGGATGAGGAAAGTGTTTCAGGAAAAACACGACCCAGCCATCCACTTTTGAACTAAATTTGAACCCAAACTGAACTTAGACTAGAATCTGGAGAAAGCTTAATTTCTTTTTCTTCTTTTCTGTTTTTCCCCTTCCCTTCCCTTCCCTTCCCTTCCCTTCCCTTCCCTTCCCTTCCCTTCCCTTCCCT
>Ga0065711_1041205_pt1 | contig 16332 bp, 12 predicted proteins | sample Hoacrofraction12_FD_59098 | JGI IMG/M metagenome (GOLD analysis project Ga0065711, IMG submission 59098) | Hoatzin crop microbial communities from Cojedes, Venezuela - Epithelial fraction 12 v2 (version 2) | ecosystem: Host-associated > Birds > Digestive system > Esophagus > Crop | place...
GAGGGTAGTGAGGCACTGGCACAGGTTGCCCAGAGAAGCTGTGGCTGCCCCCTCCCTGGCAGCGTTCAAGGCCAGGTTGGACGGGGCTTTGAGCAACCTGTCTAGTGGAAGGTGTCCCTGCCCAGGGCAGTGGGGTTGGAACACAGTTTCTAAAGGTCCTTTCCAACCCAAACCCTTCCGTGATTTTGAAAGACTTCTGTCATCAGTACTGAAAAAGACAGTCTACATCAATAATCAGCTATTTTCTTAATAATTTGTAAATGGTATCCATCATTAAAAATACTTTTTTCTTTTAACAACTGTAAAATTAAATGTTTATTTTCTGTGGAAACTTCAGAATAGTTTTATCTGTGATAAACACACCCATCTCTCCACTAACAACGTAGAAGTAACCCCTTTTTTTCTTTAAACTTTAACAATCTTGGAATCTTAGAATCATAGAATCAGTAAGGTTGGAAAAGACCTCTAAGATCATTAAATTCAACCGTCACCCCAACACCACCATGCCTACTAAACCATATCCTGAAGTGCCATATCTACACTTTTTTTTTTTTAACATCTCCAGGGATGGAGACCCCACCACCTCCCTGGGAAACCTGTTCCAATGTCTGACCACTCTTTCAGTAAACAAATTTTTCCTAATATCCAGTCTAAACCTCCCCTGACGCAACTTGAGGCCATTTCCCCTTGTCCTACTGCCTGTTACTTGGGAGAAAAGACCAACACCTGTCTCACTACAACCTCCTTTCAGGTAGTTGTGGAGAGCAAAAAGGTCTCCCCTCAGCCTCCTTTTCTCCAGGCTAAACAGCCCCAATTCCTTCAGTTGCTCCTCATAAGACTTGTTCTCCAGACCCTTCACCAGCCTCATTGCTCTTCTTTGTACACACTCCAGCAACTCAACGTCTTTCTTGTAGTGAGGGGCCCAAAACTGAACACAGGACTCAAGGTGCAGCCTCACCAGTGCCGAGTACAGGGGCATGATCACCTCCCTACTCCTGCTGGCCACACTATTCCTGATGCAAGCCAGGATGACACTGGCCTTCTTGGCCACCTGAGCACACTCCTGGCTCATGTTCAGCCAGATGTCGACCAACACCCCCCCAAGGTCCTTTTCCACCGGGCAGCTTTCCAGCCACTCCTCCTCAAGCCCGTAGCGTTGCTTGGGGTTGTTGTGACCGAAGTGCAGGACCTGGCACTTGGCCTTGTTGAACCTCATACAGTTGGCCTCAGCCCGTGGATCCAGCCTGTCCAGATCCGTCTGCAGGGCTTTCTACCCTTGAGCAGACTGACACTCCCTCCCAGCTTGGTGTGATCTGCAAACTTACTGAGGGAGTACTCAATTCCCTCATCCAGATCATTGACAAAGATATTAAAAAGGACTGGCCCCAAAACTGAGCCCTGGGGAACACCGCTCGTGACTGGCCGCCAGCTGGATTTAACTCCATTCACCACCACTCTCTGCACTCGGCCATTCAGCTAGTTCTTTATCCAGCGAAGAGCACAGCCATCCAAACCACGAGCAGCTGGTTTCTCCAGGAGGATGCTGTGGGAGACAGTGTCAAAGGCCTTACTAAAGTCCAGGTAGACAACATCCACAGCCTTTCCCTCATACACTAGGTGGGTCACCTGGTCATAGAAGGAGATCAGATTGGTCAAGCAGGACCTGCCTTTCATGGACACATGCTGGCTGGGCCTGAACCCCTCATTGTCCTTCACATGCCCAGTGAGCGCACTCAAGATGAATTGGTCCATAATCTTCCCTGGCATCAAGGTCAGGCTCCTTCTTGTAGATGGGCATTACACTGGTGATCCTCCAGTCATTTGGGACCTCCCCTGTTAGCCAGGACTGCTGACAAATGATGGAGAGTGGCTTGACCCAATGTAACACTACTGATGTAGTTGATGTTGTTGCCCTGATGTGAGAACATGTAATCAGAAAACACTGCATAAGTGTAAAGTGAAATTAGTATTTGTATAATTTAATCTAGTCAGGTCACAAAGCAGGCTTGCACTGGTATTAGTGTGCTTTGTGCCAGTGTAACATAACGTATTCATTAGAGATGGAGCAATAGCAACATGGCACTAAGAACAACTTCCAAATAAGCACCAGCAGCTAAGACCTCAAATTAGTCATTCTGGTACTTAGTATGCTGATAGATTCCACTATTTTCAGCTATTTTCAAAAGAAAATAGAAGCCAGCATTCATCTTTGAAACAACCTTGTTTACACACACAATCCTGTTTTCTCCTAAAACACAGGAGAAGAAACAACAGATTAAAGCTACAGACTACATTACAAAAAAAATGTTTAAGGTACATGAATTTGAATGTAAACAAGGACTATTAGAAATTAGCCTTTTACAAGTTTCTTTAAAACAATAAACTTTTTCAGTTTCCACAATTTTCTCTGTACATTGGCTAGTAAGATCCTGTGCTGTTACTCCCTTACTTTCTTACACAGGCCTGAATACGATAGCAGAACTTGTTTCATTCTTTTATTCTAATTCTCTTCACTTCTAAGTTTATATTAGCATATTCTAGCTGAATTGAAGTTCTCTGCAATTTTGAAAGTAGCAACAGTATTTGCACTGCAGTACACTGAGCTTTGTTCTTGTCCTCACGCTCCCTTCAAAGTTGCATTACCGACATTGTGGTAGGACACACAGACGATGGCCTGCATTCAATAGAAGTAGGCTGCCTATTTTAATTAACACATCATTCATTTGAAACCTAATTCTTTGAGGAAAGGAGACACACCGTGAATTTTTTAGTTTGTTTTGGACAGGTTTAGGATTGTGGTTTTAACCTATTTTAAATGTCATAGTGGTAGTTCTCATTGTGTTCTGCAAATCTGCCAGGATTAACTAGGAAAACAATGCAGGTTAGTTTTAATCCAGATTAGCTACTCAAGTCAATTCACAACACACCAGCACAAACATCTGTGTCACCATCAAGGTGGTGCCCCGTGGAAGCAGGTGGATCTACTTATTTAACTGATACTTAAACTATTCGTGGAACTGTTAGCCATTTGCTTTTAAATTGATCCATATAACTAAGGGTGAAAGAAAAGGTTAAAAAGTTTCTGAAATCACTCAGGCTGAGTTTCCCATACTGAAAAACATCTATCTTCTTCAGATATCTGAACATTTATTTTTCTAGTATTACAAACTGCTTCATTTCTCCCTCCAACGGCATGCAATTTTATCAATTCCTTTACAAACTCCTCCAAAATAAGTATACTTTTGTTAGATATATAAAAACTTCATTGTGACTATCCTTAATGACTGAAGCCCTGAAGTAAATACAAAAATATACACAACTTTTTTTAAAAAAATGAAAATCTAGACTATTAGAGAATAACCCAGAATACCTTATTTAAATTAGCAAGACTATCATGTCTATTCCTCTTCTAAATGTGCTACTATTAAGACCAAAAAGCTGAGCTGGCTCCATTAATAATAATTTTTGCACATACACACCACTGAGAACGCACGTCTGCCTTTTGCTGTGCCCACCTTTTTAAAAATAAAAGGGTCACCTTCTTTGTTGTATCTTCCTTCCTTCCGAACATTACAGACTACCTGAAAATAGTTAGGCTAGTCTCAATCACTGCTGCGTTTACGTCCACACTGAAGACCACAGTTGTCTGACCCAAGGACCACACTCGCCTATTTAGTAAGCTCATGTCTGCAAAATCTCATCTCCTTCTGCTTCCAGAAGTCACTCAGAAACAGATACTGCATCCTACAGCATTTCAAGGTTTCCCTAATCCCCTGACTACTCATGGAACTTAAAGGGATGACGACAGAGCTTATCTGAAAAGACAGAAAGACAGTCTAAAGGTCTTTGTCTGCAGCTGATAGAGATCTTCATAAAGAAACCCACATCCTCAGGAACTTTGGTCTCAATCTGACAATTATGTACCTTGCATCTTCAGAATTGTGGGACTGTTTCACAGCCTTTTCAAGATAAAGCTATTACAAGGAAAGACTCCTAGGTACCATACAACTCGAACCAGGTATAAAAATTTTCTTCTAATAGATAATAGCTTTGCAAGGTAGTGGTATTATCTCTGTACATTCAGGCAATGAAATGTTGCCTTAATCGTTGTGCACGCCTGTCTGTAATGAGACAGCTGAATTACAATTCTATCTTTTTTTTTTTACATACCGATATTAAAAATATCAGCTAAGATTATGGTAGCTCAAAGAAATTTTAAAATGGAATAGTATTTTTCAGTTTATTTAGCTTTTGTTTATTCCAACATGATCAGTTTCCCTTTCCTGTGCAAATATGTCTTTGCAATACAAAGAATAAAAAAACATGATTGTGAAACAAGAATATGGCAAGAAATTCAGGGCTAAGTGAATATCCCAAGTTACTCAGGAAAAGAAAGCAAAATAGAAAACAGATCTCAAGTACATCATGCTTCCATAAGTGGAAAATAGTTTTCCCACAGATAACTTGATGTTTCCTAAAATTTCTTTCAGTTCTGGCAACAAGCGATTCTGATAGGCAAATACTGTCTTGCCTTCCAATTAGACCTGAGCAGAGCAATTCCCACAAGAGCCATCTGAATCAGCTGCTTCCTTGCAGAATCAAATTTTTCACATTTGGAGGAAGAACTCCAACTGCTTCAAGATCACTAAGGTCAGGAGAGGTGTATGCACTTGGCTAAATGTTGTGGGGGAGAAGAAAATTTACTTATGTCTCTTGTAAGACTATTGCAGCACACGTTCTATATGTATATACATAACTATGGAGCACAGACCCATGAGCTAACCAGAGAGAGGACAGCCACACCAGTGTGGCACTGCCCTACAACAAGCAGAGACTATGACTAGCTGTCTGCTAAAGCAGCATTTAAATCTGGGGAAACACAAGTCCTTACATCAGCAAAAAAAAGTCTGTCAGCTTCATCATACATCACTTAGGTAAGCGCATGACCCTAATGTTCCAGGGTATTCCAGGAAACGTCGTGTCCCTGACTCAGGTTTCTCATCACTCCTTACTATCCTCCATGGAAAATCTGCATACAACTAGCTGTATGCACCTCATTGTCCGAGGGAGTTCAAACACACAAAAAACCTGATTAAGGAATACGGCCACATCCATTTACTCAGACCAGCGTTTTCAGAAAGTGATCACAGGAATAAGACCAGATAATTGGAGTTGCATTATTTCAGATGAATGAGAAGACCTCTTGCTCTACTGAAAGAATGGTAGTACTGAATTTCACCACAGTATTTCTTAGCCTGCTCTGTCACACTCTGTCTAATCCAGTCATTAAGTCAAAACCAGCATAATAATATAAAATTTATGCTTAAAAGGAGCCTTGACAGTGCTCGGGGTGAATGACGGTTTCCAGGACCATGTCTGTAGCAGCCAGTGAAACAACAGCAGCAGCTGAGCCCACATGGGAGACCTCCATTCCCCACGCCGTAACCACAGCACTCTTTGGGACAACCGCAAAGACCTTAACCCTAGGGCCAGGGCAATACCATGGCAGCCAGGGCACGGCAGGACCCCGAGGTTGTCTGGTTTACTGTTATAGATATAGACTACAGCGATATTTCACTTCCATGACTGTTTTGCATGCAATCAAATACAAAGAAAAAAAAAAGTTACGATCCTCTCGCAACCTGTATATACTTTCAGCATCAGTGACCCTATGATATTACAGGATCAGGCATGCCTGTCTCTTCTCCCCCTCCTTTCCATTTTAGAGGACAACTAAACCAATAGTGGTAAGATTTCATACATTAGAAAATAAATCAAGACATGATGGCAGTAAAACCAGTACCAGTTCTGCAACTCAGAACATGACTCCGTGTATAAAACCAAGAACAATTCCGACGTGAGTCTGATCACATGGCAGCCTCTTCTGATACTTACGCTCTAGAAACTAAGCTTGAAATCAAAATATAACTACAAAGTTTTAACTTGGAATAAAATGTGTATAAGACTTTTCTTCAGTCCTGCTTCATACACACCACAAGAAACCATAACAGCTACACATAATGCCATCCCTGTCCCGTCCCACCCCCCACGCAGCACCTGTTCCATCTAATGCTGACAAACACAAGTAACTCCATTGTACATCGCTTGGTTTTGATTTAGCAAAAAAGTACTTGGATTGCAAGTATACTGAAACTTCACCTATTTACATCTAAGTCTGAAAGACACACTGTGCATCTTCCCTCATGAATTTAGACAGTGCGATTTCAAAAAATGAACGCTGTATTGCCAAACACGCCTTGAAGCAACACGGTCTAACCGCAACATACCATGCTGTATAAGCTCTACAGTTAAGCTCAACATTGTCTGTGGCTTTCTGATTCAGTGAACTAAGTACTGCAGTAGAGTCATATAAAATAAATCTAGGAGGTTTTTTAATAATGAACAATGTCGTACTTTACAGAATTGGTTTTAAAATTACATTTTCCATTTTTAATATGCCAAAGTTTGACAAAGATGTTTTCCCAGGTAGAGGGGGGACAGTTGGAACTTCTGGCACCTGAGAAACACTGCAGGGCATACACAAGAAAAAAATACTGGTATTTCTTCCAAAAAAATGAAGAGCACTGAAATAGTTTATTTTGACACTTAAATCGCCTTTCTTCAGAGGCAGCCAACCATTAAAATAGATGAAGTGATTCACACTTCACAGTGCTACCATTTCAGGCTTTTACATGTACAAACTGTTCATCATACTGTCCACATTTAGAGGTTTTCTTCCTAATCTTAAGAGTTAGAAATTACTTTCAAAACAGAACTACCTGGATGTGTACAATTAAAAGGATTTGCCACCATAGTATTTTTCAGGAGATGCAGCTTGTATTAGCGTATTTATTATTTCTTGTATATTTATCATTTAATTCAAGCTTAAAATATTCCTGAAACAGAACAAACACCACGCGCATACAAAACAGTGTTTCTGCTGCCTTATTTGCTGCTACATTCAGGATTTGCCACCAGAATTTTGACAGCCGGAGTTCTGCATCTCCCCACCCTTGCTGGCACAAACGTCACCATTTCCCAAGTCAAGAGACTTGTTCATCTGGCGAGATGAACAATGAGGAAACCCAAAGGGATGGGGATTAAGGAAAATAAATAAAAAATAAAACAAAAAATAAGTACATACCACATAACTGAAGTAATTTATTCATAGTAATACTAAAGAGTGAACTTGACAGCAATTACAAAAACAGGGCTTTACAAAACTTTGTAACTTACAAATAGGAATACTTTTTTTATCTAGAAAATGCAGTTATTTGTAGCTTTTCCTATCAGATCTACAGCTTAGTTCAGGTGCTTATAACAACAGAATGGATGCAACTCTTAAGTTTAACAAAATTACTAACTACTTTGTACCCACAGTGAAAAAATTAAAGACAGAACAATGTACAAATTAACAGCAGTAGCTGCAATACAATAATAAACTATCAATACCTCCTTGCCACGAGTAATTCAAGTTGTTGTTTTCAGTCACTTTTCATATGTAAGAACATAAAAAAAGGGGGGGAGTGTTCTTTACAATACAGGTTTATATACCCTAAAGAGGTCATTAAATTGAGTAGGCCAAGAATTAAAAATTATGGCTTAAAGCCTAAGCAGGCTGACTTCTGCTGTTGGGAGGAAGACGTCCTGAAATGTTCATTAACGGAAACAGGTCGCGCATGCACACAGCTGGCATCAGAAAGGTATTCATTATTCACTAAACCAACAGCTTCCAACAGGGTATTATTTCCTGCTCTTCTCCATTTTCTTGCACTATCAGAGGCGATAATTCTACTCCTAAGGCAAGAGACTTCATAGTTACTCCATCACAAAAGTTTAAAAATTCCACAAAAAAAAAAAAGGCATTCAGAAGTCAAGCATGATTGCAAAATTGTGTAAAGAAGAGGCAGAAACAATATTAAGTAACATCTTGTATCTACTTACTACAGCTTGTTCCAAACGACTTTAACTGCACATATGAGAAGTCTACCACGACATACACCCCCTGTATACCACACAGTGATAAAAGTCATTTACAAATAAAACCCTGTGTCCCATACATGCAACAAATGACAAGGCGTGTCTCCCTAATCTTGTACTCAACATAATCAGCACTAAACTGAAAACGGAGACCAGAACAAACCAGTTTCAGAAACCACAGGGAAAACCAGTTTAAAACTGGTTTCCATATGAAACAGAACATTTTCATAGCATGGGCAAGCCAAATGATTGTATACCCCTCGACCAAGACCTGTGCTATTTTAGAGCATAATCTCTTCAAAGGTATGTACATACACACTACAGTGAATTTATTGATGCAGCACTCTTCATTTTGAACAAAAGAAAAATACAGAGGGCCAATCAAGTTGTGCATTAGCAACAAACACAAGTAGAATAAGGTTTCCAAATTCACAGCTCATTCAATAAAAAGTAATTTCCAAGTAACAACCAAAGGTATTTCTCTGTATCTACACCATACTAGGGTAAATCCATGCTGTTGAGAGAGCAATGTTTGATATTTAATCAACAACTAGGCTACAGACTTTGAACAACTACCTATAGTAGCAGCGACAGACATGGACAAAGAATATCGATGCATCAAGCCTTTAAACAGTAATCAAGACTTTAGTTAAACTTTAAATACCATTCAAATTACTCTGTCCAGTTCTGGGCTCCCCAGGTCAAGAAAGATGAGGAGCTACTGGAGAGAGTCCAGCAGAGGGCTACGTGGATGGTGAGGGGACTGGAGCATCTCCCCTACGAGGAGAGGCTGAGGGAGCTGGGCTTGTTCAGCCTGAAGAAGAGAAGGCTGAGAGGGGACCTAATAAATGTTTATAAATATCTCAAGGGTGGATGTCAGGAGGATGGGGCCAAACTCTTTTCAGTGGTGCCCAGCAACAGGACAAGGAGCAACGGGCACAAACTGAAGCAGAGGAAGTTCTGTCTGAACGTGAGGAAGAACTTCTTCCCTCTGAGGGTGATGGAGCACTGGAACAGGCTGCCCAGGGAGATTGTGAGGTCTCCTTCTCTGGAGATATTCAAGACCCTCCTGGACAAGGTCCTGTGCAGCCTGCTGTAGGTGACCCTGCTTCGGCAGGAGGGTTGGACTAGATGACCCACAGAGGTCCGTTCTGACCCCTACCATTCTGTGATTCTGTGAAAGAAAATGTGGAACTTCACCATTTTTTGCTTCTAGTTATTTATTTATTTGGTAATAGTAACAGTCAACATTATTTGTTTTGAGATTAAAAAGAATAAAAATAACAGTTTGTAAATATTAGCTTTTCTTCCTTCATGGCAGTTCAAACCTTCTTTCATGTCTGTATGTGACCTCCTCTTCATTTCCTCCTGTAGTATAAAAAAAATTCTTGTGTTTGGATGAGTCACTCAAAACTTTATCCTGCTTTATGCAGGATCCTGCTACTCTGTACTTTAAATGTAGACTAATAAAAGGAGTACCCCTGATTTAGAACATGAGTACCCCTGATTTAGAACAGTCAAGAGGCAATAAAGCAACCACTCAGTTATCTGAATCCTCAAGGTTCAGAATGAAACACTTTGACATAATGTTTCCTTGTGATCGTCTTTTTTATATTGCATAAATTCACTTTAAACATTAAATTCTTCTCCAGCACAGGTTTAACAAAAAAAAAAAGCTTCATCATCTCCATTTCCTACAGTTGGAAATGAAGAAAGATTTATCTGATAACATGCAGTGCCAGCACTGGACTAGGGTTCAGATGCTCCCGCACACCATCCTTTTTGTTTCTCCCTCTGCCTGTACCATCTGAACAACACTGTCCTACTACCAAAAAACAAACAATGATATGACTATGGCATTAAAGTAGCAATGCTGCACACTAACATCAAAACCCAACAGTCTCCATCTGGCCACACAGAAAACACAAAATATGTGATTGGTGACCTTTCGCAAAAGACTTGACTTACGTAAATTGTTCTACATAAATTAAAATTAATGAAACACAGGCATAATAAAAAACTACTTGTATGTGGCACCCAGCTTGTTTTTCTTCTCATGTCTGTCACCTTCCAGATCCTACATCAACTGAAGCAGAGATTGAACAGGAGGGATGTTTCACAAGCTGATGAAATTTGCACCCATCCCTTCATGTGAAACAAAACAACAAAACTCCACGATATTTCATAGGAGAAATAAAAAGGCCCCTCTCTCAGCAGCAGTAACTGTAGCAGATGAACACAGCAAAAACATCAAAACCTAAGTCCACACTGCATAAACAGCTGTTCCTGATTTGAGACTATTCAACCTAGTGAAATTCGGGCAAAATTCACAGAATCACAGCCTTCCAAATATAGAGCCTCCACACATTAGGGGGTGCCCAAATCACTCTTCTAAGCATGCAGTCTTAAAACTTTGTTAGCAGGCAATTAGTATAATGTTCCAAAACAAGGATGCAAGTGATGCTCCACCTGCACTAAAGAAGCTTAAATGTCGCTGGCTGTGAAGATGCTCTGCTGCTGGCAACACGGGGAGCGTTTCAAAGCTTCACTACTGGAGCAAAAGCTTCACAGACCGTAGGTATGGCTTCGGAACGGAGCACTACATTCAACGTTCTGTTTACATAGCAAAAGACTCATTAAAATAAGTTTATTACTAGCAAAGGCTGCCAATATAAACAGAGTATTCTTGTTCTTAACCAATGGGATGTACCAAGAAAAAAAGTATTTTAAATAAATCTGTTACCAGAAACATTTGGTGCTTTTCAGTGTAACAGTTTAAAACAACCTCGGACACAATATAGCATCCTCCCCTAAAAAATAAAAAACATCTTTACGGGTTATAAAAACATATATATTTAAAAAAAAGGTCTGTATTATTTCATTATGTAAAACTATTACCAAGTTTCAGTCACTTCCATCCTTAAAATCCAAGGTCAGGTCCTCTGTGGCAGTGACACAATTCCAGTCATATTTCGTACATCAAACACTGGCAAGAAGTCATCAGCTGATAGCTGCAGAGATTGGTTATTGCGGTAGCATTTTTTTCTTTTTAAATTAAGCAGCTTTTGTTATGGATTGCATTACTAGACACATGGCCAAATGTTTTGCCATTGCTCTGCCACTAGTTGAAAACTGAAAATGTAGTTAAAACAAATGGGTTTTAATCAGCCTTTGCACACATTCCCTAATTCACGCTGAGGCTACTAATATCTGGAGAAGAGTTCCTGAATTTTTATTCCATCACACATAAAGCAGAAGGGAACTGTACTAATTTGATAGCGTGGCTGTCTCTCCTCTCCACCCTCCTCTAAACTGTTACAGAGCCTAAACAACTAAAGGATACTAATGACCCACTCTGCAATCTGATCCATACAGGTGAAATATTGGGAGTCAACATTCCTCTTGCAAATGCACCCACAAAATCTGCGTGCATCTCATGCATGGCAATAAAAGTATTGAAGCTGAGCAGTCTGGCTTTTTTCCCTTCTTACACTAGAATTGAAATGTTTTAATCCAAGTGTGGAATAAAACAGAATATAAGAACACGTAAAGCTGTCAGAAAGCAGAACTGTCCTTTTCCAGTTAACTATACAGCTATATATAAATCCATCACAGGGGAACAATGAACAAAAGACAATTCCGTTTCTTTAAAGCTCATCTTTTCACCTCTGCAGTAGATGTTGTGAAATTACAGATCAAAAATAGAAAATCTATAGAAAAAGTCAGAAGCTAAGTGAGAAATAGCAGCACAAGAACTATAACAAACAAGAAAAAAAATTTTTCTTCAAGAACTGAGAATCGTTTGGCCTTTCAACTACTTACTGGGCAATGAATTTCAGACTGTTACATTTTCAGCTCTTCCCTGGGTGTGATGGTTCAAATTAACACAACAGACTGTTCTTACTGATTCAAAATTACGTGGCAATAAATTTGGGAAAATGCGACAACTTTCATACTAAATATGCAACTTTCATAGTAAATATGAAACACTTTGAAAGCTCATAAGGCCAAAATCCTGCAAAGGGATACATGTGTGCCAGCCACGACAACCTGGTGACCCTGTATTAACAGAGCTCAGCCTAGTGATCTGCTAAATTAACACTCTTGGTGTAAAGCTGGTATCTAACCAGATAGATCGCTATGGACAGATGTACCTATTGAAAGGATCAAAGTCACAGCTGTATCTGCGACCCTCTTTTCATTAGGAGTAAAATTCTAGGGTCTCGATGGCAAGGATCAAATTAGATGAACATCTATTCATGTTCAAACTAGTATAAATACACATTTTACCTATCAGTTTTATTTTGATGAAGAAATAAATGGCAAATTAATTTAATTTTGGTTTGGGGTTTTGGTTTGGGGTTTTTTTTTAAGTTTTAAAGCATGTATATTCCAATACACTTAAGCGCTCTCCTGCTAACCATCTCTCCATTTCTTTGTCCACCATGAACGCGCTCCCAGCGCAGCCCAGCACTGTGCTCACAATTCTGCTGCTGCACTGCCTCATGAACAGTTTGAAGAACTCCTTGTTTCCAGGCTGACACAACCATAGCAGAACAGGCAGAAGACACTCAACACTTCATCTCTGGTGTTACATCAAGGTTTAAGCTTAACACTGAAATCCTAAGGTTTGCACTGAACAAGACCAAGGGCAGACACCAGTTCCCTTCTCTACCCAACTGCATTCGACTGCAGCTGCAGCAAAAGGACAAGGCAGACAACTGCAGGGAGGAGGATGATAAGATTTATCAGAGCTGTTAGTCACCACCATAAAACTCTAAAGCCGAGTTCAACATGTGCTGAAGTGATACAATTACACACAGCAAGGAAGTAGAGATCTGGATTAGTTTCACACAGCCTACATTCACCTATCTGCTCTAGTTTTAGAACACATTCAGCATTCAGCTAACACTTACCAATGCACCCTTAAATAACATGTATTTAACACTACATAAAATAACTCAGTTAATACTGTAGATAGAGCATATATGGAAAAGAATAAATACACAAATGTATTCGAGAACCGTTAAGCTCTTCTTAAATGTAGCTGTCTACTAGGAACTATTGGGTAGGAATGTATTTATAGAAGGGTTTCTTATGGATCACCCAAGGTCAAATACCATTTAGCGCTATCATCAATGTGTATATGCTGTACACATAAAAATGTCACTTCATTAAATTAGTGGATGACACAAACTGGTAGAAAAGCACATAATAAGAATACAGTAGTTTTACAAAGTGATCTGCACAATTTAAATGTAATACACAAAACAGGTTTTCATAACCACTAATGCCAGGTTACGCGACCAAAAAGAGTAAGCAACCGTATCATAGAAAGCTGCATCAAATAAAAGTTATTTATCTTAGTATAGGGAACCTAACACACGCTGTCAACACAATACAATGAGAAAAAGAGCACTCGGTGGATGTCTAAAGGAGGCTGTAAAAACCACTTCCCTTTGTAGATGTCTTTGCTGAAACCTACATGGAACAGCGCACACAGTTTCAGCGTTCCCATTTTCATCTATCAGACCAAAGCCAGAAGAAACCCAAGTGCCGGCTATGCATTTGACCCATGCTAACGAGTAGAAAGTCCTCTACAATAATTTTTTTTTTTTTTAAGTTCAGCAGAAAAAGGATAGCCGTAACCATGCCACACATTTCAATGTACATTTTTAAAAAATTTTGCCTTCACAACTAACTACCAGAACAAACTAAATGCTGAGTTCTCCATCTCTTAATGCCTCTGAATCGAAACCGCATGTCTTTTTCAAAGATATATTTTAAGCAAACATAAATGATTACATTCAACACAGGCATAAATAGACAAGTGTTAAGGCACACAATACAGCAAAAATCACATTAGAAAACCTAATGGCTTCTCGTGAGCCCCAAAGAGGGGAGGGAGGAAAATAATCAATCAATGCACTTGTCTTCACAGATTCTCCTGCTAAAGAAATAGATGGATGTGGTCAGCCATCCTGTGGTCAGGAAGGTACACAAAGAAAGTCTCTTCATCTAGAGCCACTGAATAAATTATCTCTTGATAGGCAGTGGAACTAGTATCTAGAGAAAGACAGCTTATTACCTCAGCTTTCCATGTCTTTCAGATTTGCACCATGTGTTGTAGATTAGCAGTTACTTTTTTGCTCTTTACGGCTTCCCAAAAATAAAGCATACACACAAAATGCAGAATAGCAGCTGTTTATGACTTTTTACAGTGTAAGGAAACGAATTCCATTTTGAATTCCATTCCACATTTTTAGTTTTGGCTATGTTATTCTTGGAGGATGAAATAGTGGCATTCCAACTAGTCTTCTTAAGACGTTTTCCCTGACTCTTAGTTTCTGTTGCTGTATTTCTACTTTTAACTGAAGACACATTTCCACTTACGATAATTTACACTGCAAGTGAGCTGTTTAGTAAACAAGTAGATTTTGCAGTTTGAATATGCTTTCATACTCAGACTGCCTAGCAGAATGTCAATACAAAATTATTGTCAAATAGCATAAAGCAACAACACCGAAGCCCAAAAGAAAAGGCTTTTACATGAAATCTGTAGAGAGAGTGCAGAGAGCAAAGTGATGACCTTTACCATAAAAAATATGCATTTACAATCCAGCTAACACTCTCCCATGGTTTGCTAATTTGTCCAATGTATTACATGAAGTGGTCTACATTGTAAGCACACAAAACACTAAAAAAACCACCAAAAAATCCAAGTGCTAAGCAGCCCAGTCTCAATTTTGCAATGAGAATTTATCTTCAGAAACATCAACAGTTTTTAGTGTATCTAATCTATGTCCAACACAGGGGAAGCAAAAGAATAAAAGAAACACACTGTTGAGTATAAAATCAGAGAGTGTGAAAAAGTCTACAGGGGTTAAGTATTAACCTGATGCATTTTTCAGAACAACTGTACTATTTTTAACTGCTCTTTTTTGGCCACAGGTCAAAGTTTTCCTAGCAAAATACCAAAGTGAAAATGCTGGGAGCGAAGCCCAGAGGCAGCTCTCTTTGCTTTGGCCTAGGCAAAAACTTATCTGAATCCAGTAGATATGCAGCACTGTTTCCCACTCCCCTTCATTGACTGCTATGGCTGTCATTATGCCTCCGAACGTCTCTGAGAGGAGCAGTACAGTATCGAAGCCTCAAGAAGAACATTTTTCAGATGTTATAGGAAATTCCTATATTCTCCACACAGCACATGCATACATACAGTTCAGTCAGTTCCTGTATTTTTGGCCAAACAGAACTGAGTCATTTGAAAGCAGAAAAAAAAAAAAAAAGACTCAGTATAAGTGCCTTGGGCAACTCTTGGAAGGACTGGGATTTTTCCCCCCCCCTTTTCTGTCCCTCATAACTGGGACACATTGGAAATCTTGGGACAGACTGGAAATACAAGGTTTGAAGATCCTGAAGTTCAGTTAAAATAATAATAATAATGATGATGACGACAATGACTGCCTCTTACTGCCTTTCCAGAGTTTTGATGTTTTAAATGGGGAAAGAGAACTCCTTTCCCACTCCTTCCTGAGGGCATGGATTTCTTACTAAAGGAAATTCTATTTCGCACCCGCACGCAGAAAAATGCTATTTGAAACAGGAGACAGACGAATCAGTTGGCCCCAGTGGAAGATAAACGCGACCCCAGAGGACCCCCCACCCCCACTTCTCCCTTCGGAGCGTCGTTTTCCCGAGCTACCCCCGCACCCGGGAGCGCAGCCCAGCCGCAGCGGGGCCGAGGGGACGGGCCGGGGCAGCCCGCAGCGCACACAAAGCCAGGTACCTCGGGAGCGGACGCCCTGGGACTGCTAGGCGCGAAAGCCAGCGGTGTGAGCGATGCTGGGGGGCGGAAGCGCTTTTCTCCGCAGGTCAGACCTTCCCAGGGACGTCTCCCCCTCTCCCCGCAACAAGCCGCACCTACACAGGCAGCGCTCGCCCTCGCCTCACCGCGCACTGTCCGCTCCCCCCGCGCGGAGCGGCCCCCGGGGGGCGAGGGCCCGCTCCCCGCCCTCCTCCCCCCCCGGGAAGGAGCCTTCGTCCTCCCCCAGGAGAACTCGGAGCTCCAGGACGCGGGAGCCCTTTCCTTCCTTCCTGCCGCCCTCAGCCCGACCGCCCGCCCGAGGCGAGGGGAGGGCAGCGCTCCCTTTGTTACCCCGCCGAGCGCTTCCCCCCGCGGCGCGGCCCGGTCGCCCTCCCCTCACCAGCAGGCTCTCCACGTTGACCGGGGAGCGCGGGTCGCGGATCATGGACTCCAGCTTCCTCTGGCGGCCCTCGAGCATCCCCACCGCCGGCTCCGGCGCCTCGGCCGCGGGGGGAGCCGCCGACATCTTCCCGGCCGACTGCTGG
>Ga0065711_1041206_pt1 | contig 16330 bp, 16 predicted proteins | sample Hoacrofraction12_FD_59098 | JGI IMG/M metagenome (GOLD analysis project Ga0065711, IMG submission 59098) | Hoatzin crop microbial communities from Cojedes, Venezuela - Epithelial fraction 12 v2 (version 2) | ecosystem: Host-associated > Birds > Digestive system > Esophagus > Crop | place...
GGCTTCTCCCCACCCCCGGGTTGTGGGGAGGGGGTCGGGGCTGGCGGGCAGGGACCTCCCGCGGGCAGCGGGCACGGCCCCTCCAGCTTTGGGAGGCTGCAGCCGGGGACCCCCGGCATCCCCCGCTCCTCCGCATCCCCAGCGCGGAGGGGACGCGGTGCCCACCCCGGGGTCCCCGGTGGATTTTTTTTCTCCGTGCACAAGGCTCAACTTTTCTCCCCGGGGGTAGCCGGTCCCCGGCCATCCCCGGCTTCGGGTTTTCCTCCCCCCGGAGGGGGTGAGGGAGGATATTTTCCCTACTTCGGTGCCCCACAGCCTTCCCCGGGCGAGGGGCTTGGAGGCATTTGCAAACTTTTTCTGCTCCCGAGGAGGTCGCAGCTGGACGGGGCTGGAGGCAGAGCCCTTCTCCCGGGGAGGATCAATGCCTCCCGGGTGACCGCTGGATGGGGACAGGGGAGGGGAACACCTAGGAGGGAAGGGGGGACACACACACCCCTCGGTCTTTTTCATTCCTGCAAGGTGCTGGAGAGTTTGACTGCCTGAATCCCGGCTGCGGAGTCAGCGCTGAGAAACCTCCCTCCCTCCCTCCTTGCTGCAACCGAAACCAGCCGTATTGATGCTCTCCGTTTATTAGACATACGCCCTTAAATTATGTAGACCGGGGAGAAAGTGATCTAAACACCGAGCCGCACATGGTTTTGGTGGAAATCTAACACTCCGGCAGCAGATGAGTTCCTCCCAGATAAACAAACCCCGCTCGCTCAGCCCCAGCAGGGCTAAGCGCTGGTTGGGTTGGTAGCGGCTGCGTGTGGCTGCTGCGCACCCAGCCCGGAGGAAAACCTCCTCCCGGGGACCCATCTGCTCCCAGCACTGGGCAGGGATGCGGTGTTCGCCGTGCTGGATCCGGATGCGGGAGCTGCGGGATTCGCATTCGCGGAAGGGACCAGGTGGAAAGCGTGCGGCCGCGCTCCTCTCCCGTAAAACTTCGCTTTCCAGTCGCGCCGGAGAGCTCGCTGGAAACGCATCTGATTTTTTCCATGGCTTCCCTCCGTCGCCGGGATGCGATTGCCTGGGATGAGAGGTTTTTTTTGGGGGGGGGAATCAAAGGGGATCTGAAGCGTTCCAGGTGGTGAGCAGTGCGGAGAGGGGAGGTTTGGACCGGGATCCCTGGGTCTGCCGGGGGATGCTCTTATACTGGGGGAACAATGACGATGCCAGGGGATTTTTTTACAGCCGATGCAACCGCTCGCAGCCTTCCAGGGACTTATCTTGAGCATGCACCAGCCCTGCGCAAATATTTTGGAAGGCATAAAGCGTGCTAACTTCTTTATCTGTCCTCTGTTTATAGAAGCCGGTTAAATCCGCGAGCGGGTAGGACCAGCGGAGCGTGGGCTTGCTTTGCCTTCGCCGTCGCTGTGATTTTAATTACGGCGTGTGCCTCCCAGTGTGAGATTAGGTGCTTCCTCCCCCTGGCTAAGCCACTGCCTTACGGTCTCGGGGATGCGAGCAGCTTTGCGTTTGCGGTTTAATTGCCTCGGGAAGAGCGTGTTTGTTTGTTGGTGTGCGGGACCCTTCGCCAGAGCCGGGCTTCGGGCGGTGCAACAGATGTGTGTCTGCTTTCCGTGTGCGGCCAGGTTTAAACGTGCGACCCTCGAGCTGTCACGAAAGCCTGGGATATTTTTCCCTCCTCTACCCAGACCCATCCTCCATGGGGGTGTCTCCTTTCCGAAAGGACCAGTCCAAGGCTTTTCCTTTCTGTCCCATCTCAAACGCGCGGCGCTCGGCGATATCAAGAAGATGCAAAATAAATGACAACCGCGTGATCTGAGTGTTGTTTATGTCCGAGACGGGTGTTTTAAAATACAGGCTGATGATCAATCACGATGCTGTCGGGAAGCTTTTTGCCTGATGATCATAACTGCCTTGTGGGCGCTGAAGGCTGGTGTTAAATCTGCTCAGCGTGCAATCCGGCACCTGGCTGGCGGAGGGAGGAATGCTGCTTGCAAATCCCAAGAGAGATGCCGAACTTCTCCGCGGGGAGAGGAAATATTTGAACCTTTCCTCACGCGTTCACCTGCTGGCATCCCTCCTCTGTGCCCACAGCAAGTGTGGTGCTAGACAGCCTGTAGATGTGGCAAAGCAAAGGGCTCAGCCCAGGCGTGAGAACGGCTGCTGAGGAAGCAGAAACTGGCTTTGGCAGCCAGATCTCGGGGGGCAATGGGTCGCCGGGGCCGGTTTTGTGTTGACTCCTCTGTTTTTGCAGGGCGTGGAGGGGAGGAGGGATGCTGGAGCCCCTTTTGTGTTGCATCTTTTTGCTTTTCTTGGATTGCTTTGTCTCTGTTTCCCAATTGCCTCGATGTTGAGAGGTTGCAATCAAACCCACCTCCTTTCCGGAGTGCCGAGGTTTGATTTGCGCGCTCACACGCCCCAGGGCCAAAAGCCTTGCAAGGTCTTACCATACTCGGGTATGCTGAAGGTTAAGACTGTGTAGGAATTGATTTCATGTTTGGAAGGGAGCTCTGAAAAGCTTCCTAAAATGCTGAGAATGATGCTGGCGTGGTAGGCTCGTGCTCCGCCTTGGGATCCTACGTGGGGAGTGTGTTAGAGATGGGGCTTTTGAGTTTTGGAGTTCGCGGTGCCAAAGTTTGTGGCTTGGCATTGCCTACAGGTGTTTTTGAGCAAAATGGCATGCTGTCCTCGGAGTCACTTGGCTCTTCTTGATTTGTTAGTCACAATATCCCCTTAAAGTGAAGTCCCCCATAGCTGAGACTGAGATCCAGTGTTACCCCTTCGCAGCTGCAGTGCTGGGGCTCAAAAGTCTCACGTCCTGCCCATGAATCCCCCTCCCCAGCTAGGGATGCAGCTTGGATTCTGGCTGTTTCCCATAGCAAAGCCCTCAAACCGCCTGATGCTCAGATAAAAAACCCTTTCTGGTGCCCCCCTCAGTGTGACGAAAGGCTTCAGAGGGCCCTTTCTTACTCCTTCCTTCTTGCTTGCAAGACTCGGTTAACGGACACCAACCGCTCCAGGCGCCCAAGGCAAGCAGGCTTCCCATGTGTGCAGAGTCTGGACAACTCATTGACTTACTGCAGGGTATCGGTGACGAGCGTGCTTCCCTGCGTGACTGTCTCTGGGGGAAAAGCACTTTACATCCCTTAGGTTTGAGCTCCCGAGAAGCCAGCGACAAAAAATGCAGAAATAAATACATAGGGGTCCCCAGATGGTTTTTACTCAGACTCTGAAGTATTTTCAAACAAGGAGAAAATATTCTCATTCCCCTGGTGCAGACTGGGAAACTGAGGTACAGAGAAGCAAAAGGCTCAGTCCGCATTTATTGATGGGAATCCTCACTCACCGTGATGAAATGCAAACTGAACCCCAAGTCGTACTTGGAGATGAGAGCGGTGAGTGGTCCCCTGCCCTTGAGCCTGTGCTTCACCAGCCGAGAGCAGCACTTGGTCAGAGCAGGACACTGTCAAGATTGGATTTTTCCCAGTTAAAATGACAGATGGGTGCTTTAAAATGAGAAAACATCATCTTGGGTTAGTGCATCAGCTGGGGGCAGCTGTGATCCTATGAGCATTGGTTCCTGTATCTTTAAAATTGGGTGCAAAATGCTTTTAATCACCTTTGGAAACGAAGAGATCATTTAAAAAATGAGATGTGTTGTGATACCGACGGTCTGCATGGCGATTTTCTGCATTGAAAATTGGCATTTCTCTTGGGTTTTTTTTTTGACTCATCCCACTGGAACCGACTGGTTGTCTTTGTTTTTTGCTGGTGCATGTCCTCTGTTAAGTTTGCCTTGTCCTTGCTCGGTTGCATCTCGTAAGGTGCTGAGCAGCCACCCAGGTGGGAGGTGCCAAGTCTCTGCCTTGCAACAGGAGCCGGTGTAGTGCAGCATCTGCTCTGCAACCCTTTCCTTTGCAAAAAAAAATACCCTCTGTGAGCCCGTAGAGATGCTCCGAAGGGTTTAAACGGGAACACTTTGATTTGGAAACCCAGTGGTCATTTCATTTTAGACACCTCTAGTCCTTGCAACTCATTTATCCAGCTAATGTGAACCTTGCAGGGGACATGTGCTCTTCAAAGTTGATTCCTGGAGCCATGGAGGAAGCCAACTCTTTGCTGAAGTATGAAGTTCCCAGCTGTTTCTATCTCAGATGCTAATGTTTGTAGAAGATACCAAGTTCTCGGGGCTGGAGGAGAGCCTGAAGACCTGAGCGGGAGCAGTGGTTGGGTTGAAACCTCCATCCCCACTGTGCTGCCTATCAGCAGATGGCTTTGACCTGACTCGGGGGGGGGGGATTTTACTAGAAGAGAGCGCTCATTTGCAAACTTCTGTGACTTGCTTTTACTCCAGGCTTTGCTACTGAGAAGGCTTTCCAGTGTTTTTTAAGTACTGCATGCCATAAAACAGAAATCCAGACCCAAAAGTCAAGAGGCTGAGATTCACAGGCTGCTTTTGCGTAGGAATAAACAAAACCCGCTGCTGAGCGTGGCTGCGTTGGCACTGGTGACCCAGAAGGGACACCCTGCGTCGCTGCCTCGCTCGGCTTTCGTGCCTGATCTCTGAGTTTCCTCCCAGCTACGTTATCCATACACGAGTGGTCTGCTGCGGCTTTCCCACCAAGCCATTGGCAATAAATTTAGGGGAGCTGACTGGCACTTGAATTTGCCTTGTCCTTCTGACAGGACGAATGTGTGGATCTAACGCAGATAATATGGGATAGGTTTCCATTACGGGCATTTGCATGATATATACTCACACACTTCCCCCTCCTCTGAGCTCGTGCAAGGGCCAGAGGAATAAATCTCGACGCCTGGTGAACCCTCGCAGCCAAAGCTGCACCAAGCGTGTGTAAAGGTTTGCAAAATGAGCCACCCCGACCAGCTTGTTGTTCCTCCTTGAGCATAAAACACTGCATGGGGGAGGAAAGGTGAGGGTGGTGGAGGATTTTTTAACCTCAGCCTTGTTTTCCTTTGCAGTAGTGGAGTGGTGCTGGACTCGGGGACTCCGGGTAAATGGTTAATGTTTATATACTCGTTGTTTCTTCTGAAGTGAGGAGCGCGCACTTGCCACCAGCAGCCCCCAGACGCTCGTTCATGAAGAGCCTCGCCGGCGAGTGTCTCGGCGTTAAACTGTTTGGTGACTTCAGTTTAGAGTTATAGGAATTGGAGCGGTGAATTAGCAGTAAATCAAAGCCTGGCTGGCTCCGTACCCAACTGCGGCAAGATTTAAATTAAAAATATCTTGCCGAGATGAAGTACTCGTAAGTCAAGCACAGGCGTTGTGTCAGGCTGGGCTTCGGCGGCGAGAGCTCAGCCCCTTTGAAACAGAAACCACGAGGAGCCCACGTATTGATCCCCGGCTGAACTGGGAAATTGCCACTTCATTGCTTCTACTGAATATTCTTTCTTTTCTTTCCTTTTTGCCTTTTTTTTTTCCCCCCCAAAGGGAAGATGGTTGTGCTGGGAAATGGGGTAAAGGTTTGCAGATTCGCTGCACGTGCATGTGGCCCTGTTTGACTTGGTTAGAGCGTATTTGGTTGTGAAAAGGGATTTATTTGTTTTTCGTGACCGGGGATTTCTCTATAATGTAGTGCTGGAAAGAAAACTCATTTAGAGACTAAGGAGGTGTATCCTGTTACAATTGCCTATTGATGGAATAGCAAGTGCTTGGTGTGCAACACAGCTTTATTTTACTTTAGGGAAACTTATTCTGGGCTGCCAAAGGGAGACTTTGATTTGCCAGAGAGCTGCCCCATGGCCCTGAGGAGGTCCCTTGGCTTCTTGTTTCCCCGTCTATCAAAGGGGGGTTTTCTTATAGAAGCAGCTGTCCCTTTAGCCATCATCTAATAGTCATTTTGCTCTAATGACCTTTACAAATGACTCACTTTTCGTAAGTGAGATGATAAAACCGGGGAGGTTCTGGTTGGGAACTCACTTACCAGCCTGAGGAACAGCATCACGTACACGGCTAATAGCCACTAAAGGTCACTGTCCCATCCAAGGGCAGTGTCACCTTCTTCTGCTGGCTGGGAAGAGGCTTTCAGAGGTGATGAGGGGCTGAAGGGTGTTCCACATCAGAGGAAAAGGCTCTGTTGCCACGGCCCTGCCGGGGAGAGAGGAGGTCAGCTGGGAATACGACCACACCAGTTGTGGAGCTAATCAAAGGCTTTTCTTTGGATTTTTCTTTAATGGGCAATTTAGGGGAAAACCCCCCCCCAAAACTTCACACCAAAATGGGCATGTCTGCTTGACTTGCTAGCTTAAAAAAAGTGACTTTCTGGGCTGTTTTGCGAAACGTGGTTTATTTGTCGGGGTTTTGGTGCAAATATCTGGGTCTTGCTGAAAGCAGAACAACCTGTGGAGTTTTGTGAGCTGTTACCCTGAGAGGTGTGTGTGTTAGAAGGGGGGGGGGGTATTTGCACAGCTAATTTTGGACATTTCCTCTTTTTGGTTGTGTCTCACCCTTTGTACTCTCCCCCTCTTGGTGTCCTCCTGGTTGGATGGGCACAAACTGAAGCAGAGGAAGTTCCGTTTAAATATGAGGAAGAATTTCCTCCCTCTGAGGGTGACAGAGCAATGGAACAGGCTGCCCAGGGAGGTGGTGGAGTTTCCTTCTCTGGAGATATTCAAGACCCGCCTGGACAAGGTCCTCTACAGCCTACTGTAGGCGACCCTGCTTCAGCAGGAGGGTTGGACTGGGTGACCCACAGAGGTCCCTTCCAACCCCGAACATTCTGTGATTCTGTGATTCTGGGGGTTGTCCCCTGCCACGGTCCCCTTTCCTTCCAGCCACCCTGGAGCCATGGGACTTGTTTGGAAGGTTGCAATGACCTCGATGCCTGGTGTCCTTTTGAGGCTGCACACCCCCATCACCCCTTGGACCCCAGGCTCCCCCTCTCCAGAGCACCCAGCCGCCCCCTCAGGCAGCTCCCCTGGGGAGGGCAGTGCTCAGGGACAACCTGGAGGGTGAGTTGTTGGTTGAAGTCCCAGCTCTGCCACCACCGAAGCCACCTCCAGAAGGGCAATTGCCTCCTCACCCTGAAGACGGCAGAATCAGCTCTGAGTTTTCCTCTTGCGCTTAGCTGCTATGGTGATGAGTTGCTATAGAAACACATAGTTAGCAATATTATTTATTATTGAAAGGTGCTTCTTTTCATCTCTTAAACACTCGGTCGTGCCAGGAAGAGCCCGATGCTGGGTGTGGGAGTATCCCACCCTGTCCACACGGGTCGGTGGGTTACGCTTCCTGGCGAGCTGGGCTTTAGCCACGCTGGAGGCAGGCAGCCACGCTGTGCTGTCCCAGCGGGCTGAGCTGGTTAAACAAATCCCCCCAGTATGTTCCCGTCACAGGTTCCTTCCCTCGTCAGATCCATCCTTTGGAGGGGGATTTGAGTGAAGCGTTTCATTATAATGAGCTTAGTTATTTCCAAACTAGTAATCGCATGTCACCATTTGGTGCAAAGGGTTTGCATTAAGTTCTGTAATAATATGTCTATTCATCCATCATAAATACTATATTCACAGGACCTTGTAGTGATTGCCTGGTAAATACCTTCTCTTATCTCTTTGCATGCGCTGCTCCTTGTTGTTCGCTGGAGTCCCCCCCCTCTCTGCAAACCCATCCCTCTGCGCTGGGAGGCAGGGAAGCTCCTCCGGTGCTCCTGTCCCGGGGTCCTGCTCTGCCCGAGCCCCCCTGGAGCTGGGCACCTGGCCAGGCTGCGACCAGGCTGGGCACCCTCCGGGGCTGGCTGCGACCTGTGAGATGCCAAGCGGAGCAAGAGGTGCTGAGGATATCGCTCTGCCTGCCCTAACTATCACCTTCCAGCTGCTGCGGGTGGGGCAAAGCCTGTTTTGGGGACTCCTCTTGCTCCCCAGAATTGGGTTGGGAGGGTAGGAATGGTTACATTCCGTAGACTGGGTGCTGAGCGATGCTCTGGCCGAGAGCTGCGGCAGGGGGTCCCGCAAGGAGCCCATTTATACAGCTCTTGGGACGCATCCACTGGTTTTGGGAATGCACAGCTGGGAGGTACAGCAGGGATGCAACGCCAGATGCCTGCAGCCACCAGTTCAGGGCTTCCCCTGGAAGCTGGCAGTGCTGCGGAGGTGGCTCTGCGAGGAAACCTCCCTCCATCCCGCTCTCCTTCCTTCCCACCCCGGCAGCCCTGAGGATGCTGCAGCCGCTGCGGAGGGATGGCTCAGCGGGCCGGGAGGTGGGCGACTGGGAGGATGGAGGGATGTCGGGAGGCACTGGGAGGAGCGGGGCTGCTTTCCCTCCCTGGCTGGGGCAGGGAAGGGCTTGGCTGTGCTTGCAGCAGGGGTTAGCTGTGCCGTTCTCCCTTCTTCCCCTCCTAGCTCTGAAGGACTCCCTGGAAAACGGCCGGGGTGGGGGAAGAAAGAAAAATGACAGGAAAAAAGAAAACCAAGCAGCTGTTCTTGATGCAGAATTATCAACTGGGAGGTGAAGTTTCAGGGCTGGTCGGTGTAGCTGCAGGGGTGGATTGCTCAGCCAGATGCAGGGCTGGGCTCTTGGTGCAGCCACTGCAGATGCTTCCCTGGGGGAACGAGCCCCTGTGGGGTGGGGAGGGATGCAGGAACGGCTGGACCAGTGCAGGATGCTGGATGTGGAGGGGTTTGGGTGTGGGAGAAGCTCTGTTGTTGCTTGCAGAGAGTGGCCCTTGCAGTTCCCTGAGTTCCTCCTGGTCTCCACCTTCCCCAGCCTGCCAGGCTGGGACTGGGAAACCTCTTTCCCAGCCTTTGAGGAAACAAAAGGAGGATTTTTAAAGCACCCCCTCGAGCAGGAATAAAACACCTTCCTTTGCAGAGCCTGTTTCATCGCTTGCAGGCAATCCCTTTGGGCTTTGTATTTTCCTGCTTGGAAGCTGTGCTCCCTGTGGAGAAGAGAAAAAAAAATACACGCTGGGTGCAAGAGCAGGGCACTGAGGGACTTTCCTAGGAAGTGTAGGTTGGAGGTGGAGGGATGGATGGGGGGTCCACTGTGAGGGTCTGGAGGGCAGAATGCTCACCCTTCTCTCTGCCAGAAACCCCTGCAACCCTTCCCACAAATGCAGTGTTCAGTCGTTAGCACAGCATCGCATCCAGCCCGTCTCTGCGGTACCGAGGGTTGGGAGCATCCTGCTGCGGTGGGAGATGCTCCTGCACGTCCTGCGTGTGCCAGCCCCTCCCCTGCTTCTGGTACAAGGAAGCATAGCACTGCATGTAACCTCACCTAAAGGAAGGGAGTTGGCTGTGGCAATTGAAAGCTTGCTATGTTTTGGTAGGGTCACTCATGTTGATGTGGACCTGGGGGGGTCATGTTTTCATTCTGTGACCACTTTTTCTCTACCCTGAGCTACAGCCAACTGCTTGGATACGGGGTTGTGACACTGATGCGTTTGGAGAGAAGTCATCCAAGGGATGGCATGGACTTGGCACTGATGTGGGATGCCCCCTTGGATCCCACCAGCCCTGAGAACATCAAGTCTCAGGTTTCTTCCCAGATCCCCACCAAGAACAGAGTCATTTTGGCTGCTGGACTCAGAACATCTTTGCAGCCTCCCTCTTTCCCTGTCTGGCCTCTGCGATGACTCCAGGAGACCGGGAGCTTCTCGCCTTGGCCCAGTGAGGACAGGAGGCATGGGGCATCCTTGGAGCTGCACCCCTCTGCCCAGGTGGAGGATGGAGAAGGGAGGGGACATAGGCAAGCCACGTGCAGCAGGAGCTGAGTGCTAAAGCCAACGTCTGTCAGAGCCATTCAGGGGGATTATTTTTCCTCCCCTTATAACAGAGTTTCTGCCCTTGCCTGCCTGTGCAAGGCAAGCAGCTCAAAGGGATGCCTCTGAATGAAAGTAACAACTTTTAGGACAAATTTCTCCCTGCGCAATATCTCAAAGAAAGCAGGAAAAGGAAATGGCAAGCGGGCATAATTAGGTAAGCATTACCCATTAGTAAGGGGAAGGAGCTATCAAGTCGATTTCCATTTCCTTCTTATTTTGCATGCTGATTTTAATGCCTCTCTGGGAGGCGATGTGTGAAGTAGGTCTCTCCTTAGCTTGGAGAAGTAAATAATCAGAACACGATGCGCTCCAAAGCTCTTCCCAAAGCTTTCCAAATCTGGACTAAGCTGAGGATTTTTAGCATCTTCACGAGTCTGGGCTTTTTAGCATCTGCGAGACCTGACCACGACTTCTTTCCACCTTCACACTGGGGAACCAAGGCACAGGCGGGCAGCAGGGCTTGTGTCTACTCGTTGTGACCTGCTTGTCTGTGCGTATTTGTCTCTGCTTTACCTATTCTGCATGGAAGCAGAGATAACTCCTTGCCTCCTGGTTGCTTTCCAGCATAAACCTGGGTGTTTGCAGTGTCAGCCCTTGGAGGTAACTTGTGCTGCAGTGGGAAGTGTGGCAGGGCTGAGTCCCCTCAAGCCACCACTTGGTCCAGCCCTGCATGTCCCGATGTCCTCCCACTGTGGGACACCCTGCTTTTCTGCCCCGTACCCAAGGTTGTTCTCCCGGCTTTACCCTCTGTTACCTCTTAGGATAAGACGTTGCAGCGTGGGCTGCAATTATGAAGCCAGCAGTGGGTGCTTAGAACAGATTTTGGCCAGGATGCGGGATGGCTTGTGCACCAGCCTGAGATAGAAACGTTCACCTCCTCCCTTGCCTGTTCCTCTGCTCCGGAATCTGTAAGTGGTGTTATTAAAGGCTATCGGGAACTGCTGTCATTGGCACAGTCAGTGGCTGACACAAGGCAGCCCTCAAACTTGGACTCAACTACGGCACACACACACACACACACACAAACACACACACACACAAACACACACACACACACACACACACACACACACTCTGTTATGCATGAGCCAGAGAAAAGGCAGTTTCTCACATGCATCACCCTTTTTCCAGCTGTTTGGGCCCTTTTTTTGCATTGATTTCAGCGAAGAAATCATGATTGTCCTGCAGGGTGAGGAAGAGATTTGGGTTGCGTCGTACTGCCAACACGTGCCCAGCTCTCTCGTTCACTTGCAGCTGAAGCTGGGGTCCCTTCTTCTTTAAATATGACTACATGCATGCATCTGTCTTTCTATCTGTATGTTTTATACATATACATAAAAATACACATTTATATGCACATTTCTACACACAAATGCAAAATACACATGGTTAGAAAAAGGGCTATGTGTTCACCCTGCACTTTTCACAGATCGTTGCCAATTTTGCCCACAGTTCAGGAAAGGTCTTGCAGGTCCAGGATGAGATTTCTGGAGAGGGAAGAGCAGCCTTACTGCACAGTCAGATTTCAGGAGGGAATTAGGGCAAGCCCATTTCTCCTTTTTCCTCCAACATCCCTTGATCAGGTGCCGGCGAGATTTTTTTTTCTAGCTTGTAGGGAGGAGAGGGAAGGGAGGAAAAAGTTTGAGGTTTTGCACCACTACAGAGCTGGGAATAAATGGTGCAGTCCTGGAAAATCCTTTGTGTCTGGGAATGCGGCTTCCTGTGAGCTCGGTTGCTTTAGTGCTTTTCAGGAGGTGGTGGTCCAGGCACTGCTGATCACGAAGTCTCTCGGGGGTAGAGATGAATGTTGTGCACCGCTTCTCGTCCCTCCGAGTGGCTGGGCTGGAGCTCGACCATGAGCACTGAAGTGGGGCAGCACAAGGTGCCACGAGCCTGGAGGAGATCCCAAGCAGATTGCGACACGGTGACAATCTGCTTTCTCAGTCCTTGGTCATGCACGGACTCATGCTCGTGTAGACATCTCTGTGGCTCCCGCCGGTCGATGCACAGGGTGCGTTGTGCCACATTTCCCCCCAGCAGCAGCCTACCTGGCCATACAGGCTGCTTTCCTGCTCTGCCTCCCCTCCTTCTCTGTGGGTGTGTAGGATAAATCATAGAATCATAGAATGGTTTCAGTTGGAAGGGACCTTAAAGATCATCTGGTTCCATCCCTACTACCATGAGTAGGGGACATCTTCCACCGGACCAGGCTGCTCAGAGCTCCATCCAACCTGGCCTTGAACACTGCCAGGGAGGGGGCAGCCACAGCTTCTCTGCGCAACCTGTGCCAGTGTTTCACCACCCTCACAGTGCAGAAAATTTGAGGCTTCTCCATACCTGCACAAGGATATGCAGAAGTTACAGTGTGATGCTTGAAGACTGTGCTCCTTAGACTTGCAATAGTGAGTTGGAAGAGAAAAACAGAGCCCCTTCCATGCAGCAGTTGCACTTGGTGATTGTCTTCTCTCCTGTCTTCCTTCTCCTTCCCTGGTAATGCAGGCAGCAGAAACAGCTTTATTTTATAATAAACAAAAAGGTCTCCAGGTGCAGGTTTGTGCTCGCCTGTCTCTTCTCCACTGCTCTCTGCCGGTGGGTGACTTACTTTGTTACTCATAATTCACCTCTTCCAAGGTCTCGTTGTTGCTGGGCTGAGGCAGAAGGTTTTACAGCAACTGCCTATTCTCAAATGCAGAAAATAATATTCCCTTCCTCAGCTCGTTGTTAAGAGGGAGCAGATTTTAAACAGTTTTTTGTTGCTGCTGAAGTGGCATGGTCGGCAGAAGGGACCTAAACTGGCCGGCGGCGATGCCTGGTGGGGAAGGTGGACGGAGGGGTGGAGGATGAATGTGTAAGCCTTCCCACGCGGAGGAAGGAATCAAATATCTACCCTATATCAAATACCATCCTTGATTCCTGTGGGACTGAGTTATTGGTGAGGAGGAAGCTGACCTTCTCCTCTATTTATGAACTGAATCTCTAGTTGGCTTTGTTTTTTGATATTTTTTACCCCCTCCTGTTATGGAGTGCAATACTTCATTTCACAGGAAAGAACATTTTCTTCATTTTCTCCTTTGGTGTGTTTTTTTTTTAAAAAAGGCTGCTCAGGATGAACAGGCTTTCTTCCCCTTAGCTTTTCTTGCTTTATAGTTGGCTTGGCATGCTGGAAGTGGATGCTGCTGCCCACGTCTGTGTGGGACCATTAGCTGTGCTGGAGCCTGGGGATATTCCCCTGTCACAGCTGCTGAGGGTGAACAAATTCTCCTGGAGCCAGACAAAAACATTATTATTTTAATAGTCACACCCCAGCAAGTTTGAGAATTAAAAGTAGTCAGCGTTTCCCTTACTGCCGCACAGATCTAGGCTTCTTCCTCCTGGCTGTCTTATCTTCCACCTTCTCAATACAGCTTTTTTTGCAAATCCTTTCCTGCAAGAGCTGGTCTTGAGCATCTTCAGAGCGGCAAGTCCTTCAGAGCCCCCCCGTTTCCTTTTCCTTCCTCTTCTGTGGAGAGCAGGTTTTTGGAAGCTCAAGAGCTCTGTGTTTCCTGAGCATAGGTCCCTTGGAGATATCTGAAGCTACTTTGCTGGAGTTCACAGGCGACTTTTGAAAACGTCGGTCATTGCCTTCGTGTGTGTGTGTATATATATATATATATGTATAATCTGTTCTCTCTTCCCTCCTGTTTTCTTTCTCTGTCAGGAATCCAACTGTGCAACATGTGGCACTTGTAGGACTTGGAAGGCAGGAAGATCAAGCAAATACAGAGCTTTCAGCAAGAAGAGATAAATTTCCAGAATAAATTCAAGCCACGTAGGCCCAGTCTGTTTTAGTTTTAAAGCCCCGCTGGTAGTGATGTGTGGGAGCTGTAGATATAAAGCCAGGGAGAGAAGAAGAGTTTATTTGTATTATTTCTGGCACCTTGGTAGAAAAACCTCTGTTCTGAGTTCATGGTGCTTGGCACAATGTTAGTCTGCATGGACCGTACCCGAGAAACTGCCTGTTGAGCGCTAGCTTTGTGCATGATTCAAAGGCAGAGAAAAAATGGGAATTATCTGCGTTGAATAAGAGAGAAACTGTGATAGCTGGAAGAGGAAAATGCCGGATTTGTGGGGGTGTATGGGATGCAGATGGCCGCAGAGGAGAAATATCTTGTTATTAATAACCTATTGAATTGTGATAGCTTTTTTACACCTGTGAATGCTGCCTACAACTTTTATCCTGGCTCTCTGGCGTCTGGCAGGATCACAGCTGTGAGCTGTGGGTTCCTTTCTGCAGGCAGCTGATGGGAGTTCCTATTTGCTGCAGAGACAGAGGACAACTTGGAGTTTGCTCGGTCGCTTGGCCATGGCCGTGGACTTGCTGGAGCATGGTTTGGTCCACATGGCAAAACCTGTGTTTCCAGAGTGTGTTTGCTAACACTCACCTAGCAAGGGTCAGTCTGGCAAAGGGATTTGCTAGATAGGCTTGCTGCTTTTTGGAGAAATCTGTGCCTTTACTTCTCTCTATGCTTTTGTTTTACTAAGTTAAAAAAATAAATAAACCTAGAAGTGGCACCTGGATGCGCTCCCCGGGTCTGTCCTGATAACCTCAACAGCACCTGGTACAAACCAGTGCTGCATTCAGCTGAACACCGCTGCCAACAACCCAAACTTCATTTCCTCTCCCCCGTCCAGCTTTTTCCCTCTAGTGAAAGCAAAAAAATTTACAGCCTCTAACTTTTGAAGCGAGGGCAAATTTCAGCCCGACCTCCCATCAGAGTAGATGCCTCAGGTCATTAAAATCCATCTGCAGCCACCCAAGCCTCCCCAGCCGGCCTCAAGCTGCGTGTCCCAGCCATGCAGGAGGCAGGGCAAGGCTCTGCGTGCTCCAGTCTCTTACCCAAGGCCCCCAGGGACTGGAGCGCAGATGATGCTCGCTGTGAGCAGGGGGGATGCTCCTGCCTCCGGTCCAAGCAGTTGTGACTGCATCCCCGAAGGGCAGAGGTGCATGTGCACAGGCTTGCCGGCTTTTTACCGTATTGGAGAGCTGTACAGCACTCCAAGTGCAGCGGTGGGATCCTGTGGGATGAGGGAAGAGAGCAACAAGTCCTGTTTTGGGACGAGGGATGAGTGGAGAGGCGGAGGCAGTGGGAAAATGAGGGCAGGATTGCCCTCTGGAATGCAGCTCGGGGGGCTGGAGAGCACGTGGAAAACAGTCCTCTGTGGGTCTTCCTCTTTCAGCACCTGTGCATCTGTTCTGTAGCGTTTCTTCAGGTCTTAACAACCCCTGTTATCAAGGTCTCCATTTCTAATGAGCAGGGTTTTATGAACAGAGACGACCTTCCCACGCCCCCACGTCGAAAATGCCCCTCGTCTCCGCCGCAGGTGCCTTTAGACCGTGCGAGCAGAGATGAACAAAGCAGATGTTGTTTGGATCTGGATTCAATTAGAGTTTGGGGTGACGTTTTGCTTGCAGCCCACTCTAAGCAAACAAGTAACTTTCTTCTGGGTAGTACAACCCAGATCTGAAGCCACTGGTTATTGCAAACCCGTAAACTATCTTTTGCAGACAGAGTGGGCTCATAATACTGTTTCTGGTGCTGGGTTTTCTCTACAACACCTATCCTAACACAGCTAATGCTTTGTGATGATGGATCTGCAATTATGAGGCTGTGCAAATAGCTAAAGCAATTGCATCACCCTCCTTGTGGCTGCTCCAGAGTGATTTGTTGATTTGCTGATACCACTAGGCTTTTGTTCGTGCAAGCGAAGGGTCAGATCCTGTGAAGTGCAGGGCACCTGCAGCGTCCGTCCACATCCGAGTGTCTGGCCCAGGGAAGATATTTATGGAAGGAGAAAAGAGAGGGTTTTGCCTTTTGCAGGAGTGCTTCGCAGCAGCAGCAAGCTGTCTACGAAGCGCCATTGCTGACGGCAGCCTGGCAGCGTCTCCTCTCAAAGTCTGTCAGCGTGGGGAGGTGCGTGTCTAAATTGAAGAAAGCTTTAGTAGTGGAGTGGCCGGGGCAGTCACCTCCTCCCTTCCTCCCCTCGGCTGGGTGCCAGCGGCAAGACTCTGTGCTGTATCGTTTCGGGACGCCTTGGGCGCATCCATGCAGACTCACGGCTGAACGTGGTGACCACTGAACTATTGAAAGTAGCTTCCCCGATGACACTCGAGTGTGTAATGCACCAATTCTGCTGACGCTGGCAGAGCGCTGGCCGAGTGGATGGGCTGAAGACTGAAGGGAATTTGCCGCACTGGAGCCTTTAGGGTGTGTGCTCCTAAAACAGGCACCAAAGGAGGAGATAATCGAGGAAATCAGCTGTAAAGGAGGTTCCCCTGGTGCTGCATGAATTGTTGTCTTGTTGCTGTGGCGCTGAGCTTGGGATTAAACCTGTGGGATGCATCTCTGAGGGTGACGGAGCCCTGGAACAGGCTGCCCAGGGAGGTTGTGGAGTCTCCTTCTCTGGAGATATTCAACACCCGCCTGGACAAGGTCCTGTGCAGCCTGCTCTGGGTGACCCTGCTTTGGCAGGAGGGTTGGACTAGATGACCCACAGAGGTCCCTTCC
>Ga0065711_1041207_pt1 | contig 16330 bp, 16 predicted proteins | sample Hoacrofraction12_FD_59098 | JGI IMG/M metagenome (GOLD analysis project Ga0065711, IMG submission 59098) | Hoatzin crop microbial communities from Cojedes, Venezuela - Epithelial fraction 12 v2 (version 2) | ecosystem: Host-associated > Birds > Digestive system > Esophagus > Crop | place...
AATTACACCTGCTATATAGGCTCCCGTAATATCCGCAACTCCAAAATAATGCTCTGCTATAAAAGCAAGTATGAATGTCAAAGCAAGTCCCATTATAGGAATTCTTCTTGTATGAGGATATCTTTTATCAATTATCTTAAATCCTCTGTATATCAAATATCCCAGCACAAACGCAAGGACAAAGAAGGCACAGGTACTTAATATTACTTTTGACACACTGGATGACGGATCCTTGAATCCGATAACCACGGTCAAAACTATAATACCTATTACATCATCTATAATTGCCGCACTGGTTATTGTGGTTCCTACTTCATCGGAAAGTTTTCCAAGTTCCTTTAAAGCTTCAACTGTTATACTCACGGATGTAGCGGTAAGTATGGTTCCCACGAATACAGCTTTGTAGAATTTCTCCGTTCCGAATCCCGAGAATCCGTAAAAGCACATATAAAGCAAGGTTCCTCCGATTAACGGAACAAGGACTCCGAAACATGCAATAAGCGTAGCCTTTATACCGCTCTTTTTTAACTGCTTAATATCTGTCTCAAGACCTGCGGTAAACATAAGCATTACAACACCGATTTCAGCCATTCCGGAAAGAAAATCCGACTGATCAACAAAGTGAAGAAGGCTTGGTCCTATAATAAGTCCCGCAACTATTTCTCCCGCCACCTGAGGCACTTTAATCTTCCTTGCAAGCAATCCGAAAAATTTTGCAAATACAATGATTACGGCAAGCTGTCTTAATATCTCTACAGTATCCATTTTTACACTCCTTAAAACCACAATATAATTTTAGAACATTTCAACACATAACGGTAAATATTATACCGGCAAAATCCTCGTCATCAAAATCCTCGTCAGCAAAATCCTCGTCAACAAAATCTTCGTCAGCAAAATCCTTGTCAGCAAAATTATTACCGATTCAATTTCCTACCATGCAGAATGTTTTTTCTCATAATCAAAGCCGTCAAAATAATCTTCATATGTCTTATTTTCAAGATCTATCTTTTTCATAGCAAGATTATGTACATGGATTTTCCAAAAATCCTTAACTTCTCTGTCAGTAAGTGCTGAAATAACTCCCCTTATTATAGCACCGTGAGCAAAAATGAAAACAGTTTTATTATCAATCCCGTTAAGATCTTCTTTAAGTCTTGTAAGAAATTCTCCTCCCCTTTTAATTACCTCCTCAAAACTTTCGCCATTATCCATAGGCACAAAAGTATCCGGGGCTCCGAAAAACACAGAGTCAAATCCCGGATCAATCTTTTCCACATCACTTCTTTTCATTCCCTCATATATGCCGAAGCACATTTCCTGAAGTCTGTCATCTACAATAATATCCTTCTCTTCAAAACCCGAAACGATGCAAGCCGTCTTAAACGCTCTGTTCAACGGACTGGAATAAACCATATCAGGTTTTAACCCCATTTTCTTAACTTCATCGGCTGCTCTCCTTGCCTGATCAAGCCCCTTAGCATTCAATTCTGTATTGCACCTTCCCTGAAGACATCTGTCTATGTTCATATCCGTCTGTCCATGTCTTATGAGAAAAATATTATTACTCATCTGTATCCTCCGTTATTGTAGTTTATTGCATATTATTCACATCTTTATTCTCATCTACTGTAGTTTATTCCATATTATTCACATCTTTATTCCCATCTACTGTAGTTTATTCCATATTATTTACATCATTATCCACATCTGCCGTGACTGATTACTCATTTTTATCCACTTCCTTGGCATCACTGTAGGAACCATCCACAACCCCGGAATGCTCCGATGTATCTAAATCCGAAGTGCCCGAAGTGCCTGACGTGCCCGAAGCGCCCGAAGTGCCCGAAGTATCCGAAGTACCCAACAAATCCGAAGGATTTTCGGATGCTGCGCCTTCACCGGTATCATTACTTCCACCGTCACCTATCAGATCTCCTATAAGATCCTCTGCAGAATCTTCTCCGTTACCGTTTTCTCCCTCTGCCGCAGCGGCTTCCGCTGTGCTCTTTGAAATATAATTAACAACACGGTTTTTCTCGGTTACATTATCTGCATCGTCCACCGCCACATATTTAACAATCATATGTTTACCGTCATCGGTAAGAATCTTATTGCTTACTATAACCTTGGATTTTGTGGAAACATCATCCACCGCAGTCACATCCTCTAAAAGTACCGAATCATTATCTCCCTCCGTGTATGTTATTTCGGATTCTCTAAAGAATATCTCCGGTCCTTCATTATCCTTCTTACCTGTTTTAATTCTGAATACCACAATCAGTATCAGTATAATCACCACAAGAAAAAAATTAATCTTCTTCTGCATACCGTCCTCCATTTATCTGTGTTTATAATCATCCCTTATATCCATCGCCTTATCTCCGATTGCCGAAAGAGTTTTATAAACCTTCTGCTTTATGTACTCGTAATTCTTCTTTCTCTGACGATCCTTAGAATACTTATTATACTCATTCTTGAGATCATCCTGCTTGTTAAATACCGCTCCGAGAATCTTACATCCTACCTGTTCAAACTGTCTCTTAACCGCCGAAAGTTCTTTATAACTTACTTCACCCTGAGCGGCAACAAGAACAACTCCGTCACATTTCTTTGTTATAACCACAGGATCAACAAATGCCCCAACCGGTGTAGAATCTATGATAATATAGTCAAACACTCTGCGTTCTATATCTCTGAGCATAGTATCAAATCTCTCGCTTTCCAAAAGCTCCACCGGATTCGGAGACACCGGACCGGATAAAATCATATAAAAATTATCAATGTCTGTTTTGCAAACCACATCATCAAGGGTAGCATTTCCCGTTAAATAATGTGACAATCCATAAGCTGTAGTAGTAACCATAAGTTTTCTTCCCAGATTAGAATTTCTCAGGTCTGCATCTATAAACATTACTTTCTTTCCGCTCTTTGCCAGAGCTGTCGCCATATTGAAAGAAACCTCTGTTTTACCTTCACCCCTGCCGGTACTTGTTACCACTATGGAACTTACATTTGCACCGGAAAAAATTATGTTTGTTCTGAGTCTTTTGTAATATTCATCGAACATTACATCATCTTTTATTATATTTTTGATATTTACCAACTGCATATAAAAACCCTCTTCATTTTTAATTAACCTGACTCAACTTAATTTAAACTTATTAATTTAAACTTATTAATTTCAATTAATCAATCTCAATTCATTCAATTAAATATTCCGCCAATCTTTATTCTTCATACCTAATAGGAATTATACCGATTACACTGAGTCCCACCTTACGTTCGATGTCTTCCTCGCTCTTAATCGAATCATCCAGAACACTCAAGATTATTGTCATAAGCGTGGAAAGAAGAATACCCAAAGCACATCCCAACACATAATATGCCTTTTTATTCGGGCTGCTGGCCTTTGTTGCCACATTGGCCTCTTCCACGGTTATTACATTCTCAATTCCCATAACTGCTTTAATCTGAGTTTTGGCTACTTCTCTGACCATATCGGCAATCTGTTTTGCACGGATAGGATCGCTGTCTGTTACCTTAACCGTCAAAACTCTGGTATCCGTCGGTGTGGAAATAGAAACCGCATTTGACAGTTCCTCTACCGTCATATCAAGATTCATCTTGTAAATGACCATCTCAAGTACCGGCTTACTTTTTGCCAAAAGCACATAATCCTTTGTAAGATATGTACTGGTCTGAATATCCGTAGCTTTGATCTCCAACTTTGCTCCTGTATCCGACAACTCATTGGTTACATACATCTGAGTGGTGGAAACATATGTAGGTTCAAGGCTAAAATTCGAATAAAACATTCCTATCAAAAGTCCCAATATTCCACATAATCCGATCGTAAGAAGATTCTTTATAATCTTCGTAACGATCTCTTTCATATCTACTTCCACGATTTCCACGTCGTCATAAACTTCTTCTCTCACTGTAAAAACCACCTCTCTTACTGTTTACATCAGTCTATCGTTTCCCCGTTTATAACCTTCAAAGCATTATCTCTGAAGATTTCATTAATCTTCTCTTCATCTACCTTTTTCTTTAAAACCTCCAGACATCCCCCAATGTCCGGATTACGATTGGTATCATTATGCGCGTCGGTCCCCAAAAAATGTACCATATCATTTTTTATAAGTTTAAGAACCTTCCTTCTCATTCCTCTGCCGTATTTTCCGGCTACAGTAGAAGTGTTAACCTGAATAAGTGCACCCTTCTTTATAAGTTCGCCCACATTATCAAGCTTCTTCATAACATTTGCATATCTTTCCACGTGAGCTATTATTGGAATGTAACCGTATCCGATAACTTCTTCCACTGCTTCTTTTATAAAAGAAACTGCATCCTCATAGCCAAATTCTATAAGCACATATTTGCTTCCGGCCATGGTATTTATCTCGCCTCTTTCAAGTCTGTCCGGTATTCCGTAGGTATACATAACCTCATGTCCCAAAAACACCTTAAAATCCGGATATTTTTTTTCGGCGGCCGCCTTTATTTCATTAAATCTGCTTTTTATTTTTTCATTGTTTTTCTCGTATCTTCCGATTTCGTAATGCGGTGTGGCAATCATAATCCTTGTTCCGGATTCGTATGCCATATCCACCATCTTAAGAGTCATATCAAAGCTCTTTGATCCGTCATCCACACGATACACTATATGGCAATGAACATCTACATATCCATGTGACATAATTTTCTCCCTTAAGTTATTTATTTTGCCTTGTAATATTCGTAAACCTTACTCGTTATCCATTTCGAAAATATGTTTATTATCTTCTCAATAAATTACACTCTTAAACTCTTACTCTTAAAGCCTTACTTTTAAACTCTTACTCTTAAACTCTTACTCTTAAACTCTTACTCTTAAACTCTTACTCTTAAAGCCTTACTCATAGCCCTTAGGATTGTTCTTCTGCCATCTCCATGAATCCTCGCACATTTCCCTTATTCCGTTTTCTGCCTTCCATCCAAGCTCTTCATAAGCCTTCTTCGGACTGCAGTAGCAGGTTGCTATATCTCCGGCTCTTCTCGGTTTTATCTCGTAAGGAATCTTTATATCATTTGCTTCTTCAAAATTCTTTACGATATCCAATACACTGTAGCCGATTCCCGTTCCCAGGTTATATATCTTAAGTCCGGATTTTTCCTTAATCTTATCCAAGGCCTTTACATGTCCCTTTGCAAGGTCAACCACATGAATGTAATCTCTCACTCCGGTTCCGTCCGGTGTGTCATAATCATTACCGAATACTCCCAGTTTTTCAAGTTTTCCCACTGCAACCTGCGTTATATAAGGCATAAGATTATTTGGAATTCCGTTTGGATTCTCTCCTATTCTTCCGCTTTTGTGAGCTCCTATAGGATTAAAATATCTAAGTATTATGGAGTTCCAGCTATTATCCGCTTTATATATATCCATTATAATCTGTTCCAACATTGACTTTGTCCAACCATAAGGATTAGTACATTCACCCTTAGGGCATTCTTCGGTAATAGGAATCTGTGCAGGATTACCGTAAACAGTTGCCGATGAGGAGAATATGATGTTTTTACAGTTATTTTCCTCCATTGCTTTAAGAAGAGTGAGAGTTCCTGCAATATTATTTTCATAATACATCCAAGGTTTTGCAACCGATTCTCCCACTGCCTTAAGTCCTGCAAAATGAATTACCGCTTCTACCTCTTCTCCCTTATTTTTTTCCTTTTCAAAGATATCATTCAAAAGAGCTTTATCAAGAATATCTCCTTCATAAAAGCAAGGCCTTTCTCCGGTTAATTCCTCTATACGATCAAGAACTTTTGGTGATGAATTACACAGGTTGTCAAGTATGACTATAGAATATCCGTTTTCTATAAGTTCTATACATGTATGACTTCCTATGTATCCCATTCCGCCCGTTACAAGTATTTTCATACAAATATCCTCCTGTCTTTGGATTAATTTTGCCTTAATATATTTAATTAAATTCACTCAAACATATATACTTAACTTTACCACAATGATGGCTAAATTACAATTAGAACCGATGTTGCAAAGATTCCTGTTTTATACGATTACATACAGAAAAAGAGTGACTCTCGAAATCAAAAGACATCTTTTTGATATCCTTTAGTTTTCGAAAGTCACCCTTCCTTTATAACTCCAATTGTTTTTTATCAATTATTTGTAATCAATTATTTTTAATCAATTATTTTTAATCAATGATTTTTAATCAATCATTTTTAATCAATCATTTTAATCAATCATTTTAATCAATCATTTTAATCAATCATTTTAATCAATCATTTTAATCAATCATTTTTAATTAATCATTTTTAATCAATCATTTTTAATCAATCATTTTTAATCAATCATTTTTTCTTTCCGGACTTCTTACTTCCGTTATTGTCGGAATTCTTAGAATTCTTTCCGTTCTTGTTATTCTTGGTATCTTTACCATTCTTGGTGTCTTTACCATTCTTGGCATTCTTGGCATCCTTGGCATTTTTGGTATCCTTATCTTTTTTATCCTTCTTGCCTTTTTTACCCTTCTTATCTTCTTCAAGAACAGGGCCTCTCAAACGTTTTGCCGAAAGGACATAGATACCGCTTACTCTTGCTTTAACTTCCTGTTTTGGAAGAATTGTCTTGAATGCCTCATGATCACACATAAGTGTCATAACCTTAGGTCCCACTTTTACTTTAAGAATCGGCACCTTAGACCTTCTTAAATATTTCGGTGTCTGCTCAAGGACTATCTTAGGAAATCCTGCATCCTTCAATCTCATTTTCTTTTTATCTATGACATAAAAAGACATTGTCTGTGCCTGTGACTCCATTAATTCCTTCTGTGAATCTGCTTTTGTCTGGGCCTTTCTTCCCACTATTGTCAACACAACCACGAGCACAAGTAATATTGCCAATATAATTAATAATATTTTCAAGCCTGTCTCCTTTCCTTGAAAACTCTTGTTCTTCAATCAAATATTCAAATATTATATCAACTACTTTATTAATTATGTATTAATTATTTTTCCAACTATTTTATCAATCTTCTTATGAATTTACTTTCATAAGTCCCTCTATAACTTCCCTTGTGTGAGCACCTATATTCTTCTTTTTTTCAGCTTCAAGTTCTGACACATCTATAGGTTCTCCTACGATAAACTTAACTTTGCTGCTTCTTATAAAAGGAAAATGATTTTCAAACACATCCGCTGTTCCTGTCATGGCAACAGGCACTATAAGTGCTCCCGACTTAGTGGCAAGCTTCATTGAACCCTCTTTAAAAGGTAACATATTACCGTCCTTTGATCTGGTTCCCTCAGGGAATACACAAAGGTTTGTTCCCTTCTTAAGCATATCTATTCCCTCAAGAATTACCTTAAGGCTCTGCTTCATATTGTCTCTGTCAATAAAAAGACAATTCACGTATTTCATCCACACACGCAGAATCGGAACCTTTTTAATCTCCTGCTTTGCAACAAATCCAAACACCTCAGGAATCTCGGTATACATTACAAGCACATCGAAAAAGCTATTGTGATTTGCCACATACAGGCAGGCTTTATCCTGAGGAAGATTTTCCTTTCCCACAGTTTCAACCTTGACTCCGGCGATAACCAGAATTATCTTGAAAGTTCCCGCAACTATTTTCTTCGCAAACCTGTCCTGTTTATTCTTGCTGATTTTTCCCACAAGCCATGTCAAAGGCAATCCTATAATACTGAATATTCCGAAGAATAACAAAAATATTGCCTCTAAAATCAATCTTATCATTCTATATCCTCTTATACTTTAAACACTTGTATTTAATATCAAATTCTCGCAGCAACCGACACAATCAATCTATGCGTTCTTTTATGCTTCCTTCTTATTCTTTAAACGTAAAGCATATACCAGGAAGAAAAGAATCCATGCAAGATCTGCAAGCCATGCAGCAGAATACATTGTTGCAGAATTCTTTGAATATTCACTTCCCAGGCTTGAGAAAATTGAAAAGAAAGCAGAAACCGATAAAAATGTATAATCAATTATGTAATATGCCAACGGACAGATTCCAAAAAGCGGATTCATATCTGCTTTTACTTCTGTTAAAATCATTCCTACACACAAAGCTATGGTTAAAAGTATTGATACCATTCCGCTTAAGACACTTGATACACCGTAATCATCCTGAACCGCCTGTACAATAACCCTTATAAAATCTATAACTGACATAACTGCAAGACATCCCAAAGGTATTACATATAATATCTCAGGCAATGAATCACTTATCATTGAAACAACTGCAAGTCCCGTAAGGATTCCGCATATTACAAACAAAATCCACTTGTCAGCTATTACCCATCCGTTTTTATAATGATAAAAACAATATACGATTGCTCCTATTAAACTTAATAACGTCGCAACTCCCGCCATAATAACGTTTGCTAATTTAGTATTCATTATACTACCTCCGTTTTTTAATTTTTAATTTTTAATTTTTATTTTGATTTTTAATTTTGAACTTATGAAATCTTCTCAACACCGAGAGTAACCTTCTCGCCGTTAATATTCCATTCCTTGCTGTATCCACTAACCTCAGACATTACGATACTTTCACCCAGAACATCGGACTTAATAACATCTTCATTCTTCTTTACGATATCCTGAATCTTATCGTTATCCTTTACGTAAACAACAATCTTATCCATTACTTCGAAGTCTGCTTCTTTACGCATTGTCTGAATCTTGCTTATTATCTCTCTTACAAAACCTTCTTCAATAAGCTCATCCGAAAGATTTGTATCAAGCACAACGGTTATTCCCTTATCACTCTGGGATTCATATCCTTCCTTCTGAGCGGTTTCTATAAGAAGATCATCCTTTTCAAGCTTAACTTCTTCTCCGTCAATATCAAAAGTTATAAAGCCTTTATCGTTTAACTCATCCATAGTGGCGTTACCATCAACTTCGGCAAGTTTTTCTCTTATCTTACCTACAAGCTTACCGTACTTAGGTCCCACTGTCTTTAACTGAGGCTTAAAACTGTACGACGACAATTCTCTTACATCATCGGTAAACTCTACAGTCTTAACATTAAGCTCATCTGCAATTATATCAGTATAGAATTCAGAAAGCTCGAATTCCGCCTTTACAAACATCTTTCCGATAGGCTGACGATTCTTGATTCCCGATAAGTTTCTGCAAGCTCTTCCCAAAACAACCACATCAAGAAGGGCTGACATATTATCCTCCAGTTCCTTATCTATCATTTTCTCGTCCGCTTCAGGGAAGTCGCACAAATGTATACTTTCCTTTGCATCCTTATCCACACTTCTTACAAGGTTCTGATATATATCCTCAGTCATAAACGGTATCATTGGTGCTGCTGCCTTACATATTGTTACAAGAGCCGTGTAAAGAGTCATGTAAGCATTTATCTTATCCTGTTCCATTCCCTTTGCCCAGAATCTCTCTCTTGAACGTCTTACATACCAGTTACTCATATCATCAACGAATGAATCAAGAGCCTTGGCAGCTTCCGGAATCTTATAATCCGAAAGATTACTGTCAACAACTTTTACTGTTGTATTAAGTCTTGAAAGCAACCACTTATCCATAACGCTGAGTTTATCATATTCAAGAGTATACTTTGTAGGATCGAACTCATCTATGTTAGCGTATAATACATAGAATGCATATGTGTTCCAAAGAGTTCCCATGAACTTTCTCTGACCCTCAACAACCGCTTTATCATGGAATCTATTAGGAAGCCATGGTGCAGAGTTGGTATAGAAGTACCATCTTATTGCATCTGCTCCGAATTTTTCCAATGCATCAAAAGGATCTACTGCATTTCCCTTTGACTTACTCATCTTCTGTCCGTTTTCATCCTGAACATGTCCAAGAACAATAACGTTTTCATAAGGAGCCTTATTAAAGAGAATTGTTGATTCTGCCATTAATGTGTAGAACCATCCTCTTGTCTGGTCCACAGCTTCAGAGATGAATTTTGCAGGGAACTGCTGTTTGAAAACATCCTGATTTTCAAACGGGTAATGATGCTGTGCAAAAGGCATTGCTCCCGAATCAAACCAACAGTCGATAACTTCAGGTACTCTCTTCATTGTCTTTCCGCAGCATTTACACGGAATCGTTATTTCATCTATATAAGGTCTGTGAAGTTCAACTGTCTTAGCCTTTTCGTTTCCGCTTAAGTTATAAAGTTCTTCTCTGCTTCCAACGGAGATCTGCTCACCGCAGTCCTCACATTCCCAGATATTAAGAGGAGTTCCCCAATATCTGTTTCTTGAAATTCCCCAATCCTGAACATTTTCAAGCCAATTTCCGAATCTTCCTTCACCTATTGATTTAGGAATCCAGTTTACTGTCTTATTGTTTGCAACAAGATCATCTTTTACCGCAGTCATCTTTATAAACCATGATTCTCTTGCATAATAGATAAGCGGTGTATCACATCTCCAACAATGAGGATAATCATGTTCAAACTTCGGTGCATCAAACAGTTTTCCTTCTTTATCAAGATCCACAAGCACATCCTTGTCGGCATCTTTAACGAATTTACCTCCGTAAGGAGTATCGTCTGTCATTTCACCCTTTTCATTAACAAACTGAACGAAAGGAAGATCATAATTCTTTCCTACTCTACCGTCGTCCTCACCAAATGCAGGAGCGATATGAACTATACCTGTACCGTCTGACATAGTTACATAATCATCGCATACAACAAAGAAACCTTTTTTATGCTGCTTGTCTGCTCTAATCTTTGCACATTCAAACAGTGGTTCATATTCTTTATATTCAAGCTCTTTACCCTGATATTCTTCAAGGATTTCGTAGCTGTCCTCTTCATTCTTCTTAAGAACGGTATCAAGTAAAGCCTTTGCCATATAATATGTATATCCGTCACTTGATTTTACCTTTACATATGTTTCTCCCGGATTAACACAGAGACCTACATTACTAGGAAGAGTCCACGGCGTGGTTGTCCACGCAAGGAAATATGCATCCTCTCCCACAACCTTGAATCTTACTATCGCAGAACGCTCTTTTACCGTCTTATATCCCTGAGCAACTTCCTGACTTGATAACGGAGTTCCGCATCTTGGACAATAAGGAACAACCTTAAATCCTTTATACAAAAGTTTTTTATTCCAGATTTCCTTTAAAGCCCACCATTCTGACTCTATATAATTATCATCGTAGGTAACATAAGGATTATCCATATCGGCCCAGAAACCAACGGTACCTGAGAAATCCTCCCACATACCCTTATATTTCCATACGGATTCTTTACATTCTCCGATGAAAGGCTCCATACCGTATTCTTCTATCTGATCCTTACCGTTTAAGCCAAGCTTTTTCTCAACTTCAAGCTCAACAGGAAGTCCGTGAGTATCCCAACCGGCTTTTCTCGGAACATATTTTCCCTTCATAGTTTGATATCTCGGAATCATATCCTTAATAACTCTGGTAAGAACATGACCTATATGAGGCTTTCCGTTTGCTGTAGGAGGACCGTCATAAAATGTATATGTCTCTCCCTCTTTTCTGGAATCCATACTTTTCTCGAATATCTTGTTTTCATTCCAGAATTTCAAAACATTCTTTTCTCTGTCCACAAAGTTTAAATTATTATCTACCTTGTTGTACATAATGCATCTCCTTTATATATTTTTCAGATTTATAATAATTTTTTATAAAAAAATTCGCCCTCGAAATAAGGACGAATCTTCGTTTAACCACTTATTATCGACATACGACTCTGCAATGCTTGCTTTGTAATATGCTGTCTCTTTACGCGAAACCCACGTCAATCTCTAATCATCCTTTGTTAGCTGCATGTCAGGTTTTTATAGAAAACCTCATGCAATCATGCATTCTATCATTAATGTCCATTTTCTATAATGGATTTTCAAGACTGCTGCTCCGGAGTGATCTTCATCTATAAGGTACTCATACGTGCTTTCACCTGACCACGCTCTCTGGTAATTTTCTCTTTTATAAACTACTGTCTCCATCAATGCATTTTTTATTTAATTTTCAACTCTCACAATTATACTAAGGCTCAAAAAAAATGTCAACTTGACATTATAAACTTCTTTAATTCTTACATTTTTTATCCTTATAAACTTATAAATATCTTTTCCTTATAAACTTTTATATCTTATAAGCGGAACAAAGATTAAAGCTATATCAAGAATTAACATGACAATCATGACCGGTTCCGGGGTCATAAGAATCTTTCCATCCGGATCGATATATCTGTATATCATAAGATACTTTCCGACAAACACTGCCGCATCTGAAAAAATAGCTGCTATTAATAATAAACATGACACAACAGTTGCTGCCATAGCACCAAAGTCAGCAATAACCCTCATACATAATATTAAGATAAAAAGCGTTACCAACATAAATGTTAAGGGAAAGATTATATCGTGTTTCAACGTGAATTTTCTCTTTATCTTATCTCCCGCAAAAAAAGCGATAAATCCCGGAACATATGCAGTTACAAGAAAAAATACACACCATACGCACTTGTTAAGCCACCATTTATATCTGCTTTTCATTCTCAATATTACATTACTTTCCATACTATCCATATGTTTAAACGGAAAAGAAAGAATTACCCATATCATATAAAAATTACAAATTAAATATGTATAAGGAATGTTCAACGTTTCTCGGCTTGTCCCGATTACATTTCCCAAAAACAAGGATTCAATACATCTGTATTCTGTCAATATCCCATATACTGTTCCGCATGCAAACATTATCCATACCAAAATCGTTTTCTTCCAATCGGTATCTAACCATTTTTTTATCTCATACAGCATATCTTATTCCTCTTTTACTAATTTTCCTTCCTCTAAATAATAAATCTTATCACAAAGATCTTCCAACATTCCTGCATCATGGGAAGTTAAAATAATTATTCTGTCTTCTCTTCTGTATTCTTTTATCATCCCTTTTAATATTTCAACCGTTTTATCATCAAGGGCATTGAATGGTTCATCAAGCATAAGAAGCTCCGGAGTATCTATAAATGCCTCAGCTATTCCCACCTTCTGCTTCATACCCAACGAATATTTCTTTACCTTCTTTTTATCTTCAGGATCAAGGCCTAATTTTCTTAACATATCTTTTATTTCTTCATCTGAAGTTTTATTCTTAATATCTGCAAGCATTCTAAGATTCTCAAATCCGGAATACGAACCTATAAGTCCCGGATTTTCAATAAGCACACCTACGCTCTTAGGAAATTCTATATCCTTACCAACCTTTTCTCCGTCTATATATACATTTCCACTGTTTGTACGAATCAACCCACATATAGCTTTCATAAGCATAGTCTTACCGGATCCGTTAACTCCCCTGAATCCATATATCTTTCCGGATTCCAACTCCATATTAATATTATTCAATATGCTTATACCTTTAATCTCTTTACAAAGATTTTCTATTTTAATATTTTTCATAACACACCTCTTTTATTAATTTTATTAATTTTATTATTTTTATTATTTTCTATGGTATTTATGTTTTTACCTCGTTCATTCACGTGAAGCCTGATTAATATTTTATTCTATTGCTTTCTTCTTTGATAATACATATACTAGCGGAATTAAAATGATAATAAATACGAACATTTTATAATCAAAATGATCAAAATCAATATAATCAATCGAATACAGTCTCATAATACCCTTTTCCTTTGGAAACTCATAGAAAAACATTGCTATATATACAATCAAAACACCGACTATTCCTATTAAATCCTCTATCAACAATGCCAGAAGCGAAACAGCAATTCCCATAAGCAATATTTTTGCACACATCATCATCATCAACTTACTTAAACTTACATCTGTTGTCCTATGAAGAATCATACAATATACGGATTTTCCGGTATTCCAATTCAACAAAGGAATTCCTAATATTTTTCCCCATATAAATTCCGTAAAACAAAAATATAAAAGCATTGTTATATCTAAAGTTAAAATATATTTTATTTTTTCTGCATATATTCTTCCTTTACTTCCATACCTCAAAGCAACATTAGGTTCTTTCAATACACGCATATTTCGATAATTTAGGGAAATGATTAATATAACTAATGCCATCATGTAAATACTCATGCCATAATTATATACAAACATATCTGCTACAGATATATCAACCCGTTCTTCATTATGCATATAATTTCTGCGAAAAAACATTTCCAATGCCAATACTGTCTGAGACAATAAAATAAACCATATATTATACGTATTTCTGCAAATATTTAATATTTTTTTCATTTTGCCTCCTTACTTATAATCTATTTATATAATTTTTATTTCTCACAATTATTCCACCTGATTTTTTATAATTTTTATTTTATATCAACCACACTTGCCCCTGAAAAATTATCAGTATTTATATCCTGTACATTTACAAAAACAGATCCGTCATTTTCATAATAGCATTCATAAACAATTTCTCTTTCTATTGTTTCCCCAGGCTGCAAAATCAAATACCAATCGTGTTGACCACGAATTGTATATTCCATATCTCCTACATTTCTTTCGAACAATCTGGTAGACAATGTAAAATCAGGTTCTCCCGATGTCCACATATTATACTCTGCTCCCTTATCAACAATAGCGACATTTTCTCTATTTTCAAATTTTATATCATTTTTATCTGTATCTTCCTTTGTATTTTCTTTTACAATATTTTCAATACTATCCTTATTCAATAAATTATTTTTCTTCATTACAGATACAACAATCACAAGCAACATAAGTATGCATACACTTATCATTATTATCTTTTTCATCATAAATTCCTTACTTATATCTCATCCTTCTTTATTTTCCATAGATAATGAATACCTACAATCAATATCAACAACAACATTTCTCCAAACACACTAATCCCATATATCCTAAATTCCGATCCTGTAAGAAATCTATATGGCGAGTGATCTTCAAGCCCTATTATTGACATTAGTGAATTTATAAATAACACAATAAAAAAAGGTCCTATATCAATCATATACCCATAATCACATATATCTACAAGTAGAATTCCCAAACAAGCAAATAAACCTGCATATATAAAATCTATTATTAAATATATTGCAGTATACACAAACGGATGGCTATAAAATATTACTCCAAACAGAGTTGTATTACGTTGTGCATAGAATACTGTTGAAGGTTCTACAGGCAAAACCGGAACAAACAGCATTGTTCCCAATATATTAAGAATAAGTGGAACAACCACAACTGCACCTCCGATTATAAAGGTAGTCAAATACATAGAAGTATAGTATTTCTTTTTTCCCACTTTTAAAACCATATTTTTAATATATCCGCTTTTTTTATCATCAAAAACCGTTCTTCCAAAAGCTATAACTGCAATAAGCGGAAAAAGATAGACATACACATTACTAGGCCAATATACCATAAGCCCAAATAGCCAAGTATTAAAAAGTCCCGGTGGAAATACATGATATTCATCTATATAACTTATATCATTTAACCATCCTATACTATTCTTTACACCGTAATACAATCCCAACATAGAAACAATTAATCCTATACCAAAAGCAATCCAAATCCTCTTGTTTTTTAACGCTCTTTTAAAAGTTATTTTTAACATTCTATTCTCCTGATTCCATATTCATTTTTTCTAAATTTATGCGAATCTTATTTGGATATAACAGCCAATCAAGATTTACATCCATTTCATCCTCAAATTTATCAACATTTTCATAACGTTCTTTATCTAAAACATAACAAATAACCGTATTTATCGTCTGTCCCGGTTCTAAATATCTTGCTGTTCCTCCGTTATAGGTAGAATACTTAGCAAACGCAAAATTCGGAAACGAGAAGGATGCATCATATACCAATGTAAATTCTGAAAGATATACATCAAGTGGTTCATCTGTTGTGTTTGTTAATGTTACATATACTGATACAGCCATATCATCTTTCGAAAAATATTCATCCGTATTATATATTTTAATAAAATCATTTACTTCTTCTGCTTCCTCTCCAAGTATTTTATATGAACATTTATATACGCTAACTTCAACGCCATACATCTCTATCTTTTTATTTAATCCCCCTTCCTTAACTTCATATTTAGGAAGAATCGAATTTACATAAACAATTCTTAAACTAATACCTACTAAAAGCGCCAGAATTATCATTCCCGTAATTATCTTTTTTTTCATACTTTACTCCTATTTATAATTTATACTATCTGGACTCCATACTCCCGATACTGTACATTCTGTATGACAATTTGGTGATACAACGATACTTACCTTCGAAC
>Ga0065711_1041208_pt1 | contig 16330 bp, 7 predicted proteins | sample Hoacrofraction12_FD_59098 | JGI IMG/M metagenome (GOLD analysis project Ga0065711, IMG submission 59098) | Hoatzin crop microbial communities from Cojedes, Venezuela - Epithelial fraction 12 v2 (version 2) | ecosystem: Host-associated > Birds > Digestive system > Esophagus > Crop | place...
AAATCTTAGGTCCAAGAACCCCCAAGCTGTTTGAACTTCTACAGCTCATAGTGGTGCTTCAAAGGCAACCAGCAGCTTCCAGTCTGCCACCAAACATAAAGATTCTGAACACACAGTAAGAGCTGCTTCAGTGGGAGCTCCTGTCTTTTTGATAGCAAATACAGATTTAAAAATCTGCCCAGCCAGAATTATATAGTACAAGGCCAAAAAGGAAAACAGACCTGTATAGCAGGGAATTGCAAATCTGCTATGGTTTAGTGGGTGCTCAAATAAATCTTCATTTCTTCGGTATTAGACATCTTTATCCTGGGCTGAAAATTCCTATATCCCATATCCACGGCAAAGAAATCCACAAGCCTCCAAACCACAGCTGAGGTAGCCTGACTTGAACACGGTGGGCCAGGACAGAAGTGTTTCTTTTTTTAAAGACACTGATGTGTCTGCGGGGGAGTTGAAGAAAGCTCCTGCAGGAACAGCCCCAGATGATGAGACCCTTCAGCACTGCATTGGTTTTGTCTGTGATGGAATTCCTCCTCCATTACTTTCTTTTTAAACTCTGTCTCCTCAAGTCAATATGGGATGTACCTTCCTCCAACATTTCATGCTTCCACAGTAATTTATCCTTTGAGGTGAGTAGCTGGATATACAGGAAGACTGATGCTAGCCAATACTGGAAATCAGTGAGGAAACTACAGAGAGCCTCACCTTAAAAATATGATGTACCCAACCATCATAAAATGCACAACACCGAAAGAGTAGTGTGTCAGATTTGGGAATTGATGATGCTGACGTAAAACTAGAGAAACATGGCTGCATTCTATAGGGGATTTACTTGATTTTTAGAGAAAGTGAAGTGAAAGGATGGCGTTTCAATAGGAATAGAGTTCTGGACCTACACGGTGACTGTCAAACCAGGCTGCTCAGCTCTGCCTGCAGGAATTTAGCAGGAGCTGAAACCATTGCCTTGTTGGGAGCAGCTGATCAGCTGCACACTGCCTCCAGGCTGAGCTCCTGCAGGCACCCTTTCACAAGCCAGACGTCCACCTTCAAAAATGGCACTTCGGTGTAATGCAAAATAAAGGAATGAAGGCAAGGCTTACCACTCTCTTCAAGCACGGGGCATCTGCAGATACATGGTGCCTGCACTCTCACACAAGTCCCACGAGCTTAACACCAGCATTCAGCCACGGCTCCCCTGGTCCTGAGAGATCTCTGGTGCATGGGCTGCTACACGCAAATGATTACTGCCTGGAAGAGCAATAGTTTCTCGTGCCTCCCCATGGAAAGCTGGGCAGCTTTTCAGGGGTGTTACACTGACTTTGGCTTCTTGAGCTTCTGTACCGACCACAGAGCTCTCCTTCCCCACCTGTGAGCCCTAGCTACAAGGAACCGCTGTTGTCACATAGTATCACATCATAGCCCCCTCTCCCGCCACATGGCATCTGCAGGCAGTCTTTATACGAAGTCACTTGTGATTCGGCTCCGCAGCCCTCTGCACACAAGCCAAGGCAGCAAGTGGCTCCTGGCTATTGTTGTTTAGTTCTGAACCTGAAGTGGAAAACATGTGTAAACACCAGTGTTTTGCTAACATTTAAATCTGCCTGCTAAAGCCAATGTGCCAGAGAAGGGAAAAAAAAAAAAAAAGTACAACAAAGGCTGGTTGCTGTGCTGGCTGTTTGTCCTCAGGAGACTGATCTCCTGACGTCACCAGCACCAGCACGGGCAGAGCCCAGCGCTCCTCTCCTGGTTCTCCTGCTGCTGTTCAGATCGGCAGTTCACTGTTCAATACGCTGCTGTAACAAACGGGAGGCAAAGCACTTCTTGTTTTTTTTTTTCTTCTGTAAATTCAGAGCAAATTAGATTTGGTGCTCTGCCAAGAACAAAATACTGTCTACTATTGTAAGGATCGTTATGGGCCAGATCTTCAAATCTTTATTACTGGCAAAGTGTGTTTGTCCAACTATTGAGTTAGCAAAGATATATGATTCGGCCCAGTATCTTTTACATCTATACCTTTAACTCTCTTTCCTCCCAGAACACGCAAGTGAATACAGTCTTTATACTAGAACAAATTGGACCCGCTTAAATAAGCAGTTCAGGATTCCCTGCTATAACTATACCTGGCCTGTCTGATTAGTGATCTTTGTTTTAAATAGTGCAATTAATCTCAATAGTATACTAATATGAGCTCTGATTATCCCAATAATATTTGCATGGGTGGAATAAAATGAATCCAATGTGAGCACCCAAGAGGATAGTGGAGGTCTAAATAATGTAGTATCTAGCAGCCACAATAATAACTGCCTTGTGGAAACTTGGAAATGACTTCTATTTTCCTTGCTGCTTTTTCTAATGCTTGTAATTTTTCAGCTCCAAAGCATCTTAGAGTCGGAATAAAAGAATACTTATGACATTTCTTAAAACTTCAAAGTGGATCTGTTCACAACTGCTTCACGTTGGCTTTCTGTAAACACTGCGTATTTCTAGTCAAAATCTCCCCTTTTGTGCTTCACAAAGGGGACAGAGCAGACAGCTTAATCTAATCCCAAAAGTGAAAATTTCAGACTAATATATCCCTAGCTGAGTCTCACAAATAATTTTTTAAAATTCCAAAATAGCTTATACATGTGTGATATATGTCCAGACATTTAAAATCCAACAAGAAGAATTCAGCAAACAAAAATTTCATTATAATTGATTTGCCTATCTCTGTGTCACAAAATTTTCCCAGTATTGTCTGGCTGCAATGATGGCTGCTGTCATGAATATGAATTATATGGTTTACTATCTTCTCTTCGCTGTGAAAAAGTGATTAAAATAGAATTTCAAATGGAATCAGTTTATAAAAAGGTTACAAGTTATTAAAGAAAATGTATTTTTACTGTAGAATTATTTTTAAATGTCAGGACATAGGACAGAGAGGCATTCTAGAAGGAACGGATAGCAGTGGAGGAATTCCATTGTTTTCATGTGAAAAATCTGGTGCTTTAGCAATAGTCTTATTTGATAATGAGATTTGAATTAATTAATAGTTTAACATGTGCATGCCATTAGCAGGAATTATTGTGCTTCAGAGACCTCTCAGTGGAAGTAAAGACACAGACGAGGGTGGTGTAAAGATGCTTGAGGTAGAGGAAGCCACACTGGTTCCACAGCTGGGAGGAACAGATTCATATTATCACAGTGCTGTAAACAATGACTTCTGCCAAGGAGTGGTTTAGCTTGGAGACAGAGTCTCTATACCAATGGGATCATCCATGCCAGGCAAACATTACTCACTATAAGATACGGACAAACCCATTTTCTACTAGAGTAGAAAATAATTTGGAATCACATTGCGCAGTAACATAGATGACTGAATCCACAACGGTCAGGTTGAACAGGGTAGCAGCTAAAAGTAAAAAGTTGTTGAAGTTTTTGTTTGTATAAAAAGGATAAAAAATAAGAAATACTACCTTCTTCTTTTTTATACCCTTTCTAATCTTACTGCTTCCATAACCGACCTCACAAAATAGTCAGACTAGGCACTAGTTTGCAGGTATTTCTGACGTCTTAATGCATGGTCAGGAGACTTGAGATAAGAAAGGGGCAAAAAAGCTAAGGCTTAACCTACATGAATGAATAAATATTGGTAACTGATGCCCACTGCAAATGAAGCTGAGTGCTTCAATCTGGCGGAGGAGATGCCAAAATCACTCTGCGATTTTCTCTACCGAGAGTACCATCCTGGTGTTAACTGTGATGATGTGTATCTCATGGAGTCAGCTAAATTAATCTGGATTTACACTGGTGTAATTGACTGTTGTATTCTGCTAGTCTTACTGATGCTCAGATGTGTATTACTTTCCTAGGCCCAGATCCCTCCAGCAACAGTGTTTAAGAATGTGTCCTTGTACCCACTTCGTACTACCGTTAATTACAGAGGTATGAACTGTCCCTGAGTGATCATGCTAATTTCCTTCAGTAAGTGGATGTAGAAGAGTGCTCAGCCTACTGAAGGTAACGTCAATCCCATCTGAGTTTACTGAGTTTATATGTTAAATCACTTTGTGACTGCAGAGTATTGACTATAAAAAGACTGAAACTCTTCTGGGTGATCACCATCTGGGATTGCTGATCAGAGACAAGGGTGTGAAAGCATGCAGTCTGTGTGAATTGTCTGTATCCTCCCGGTTGCTACTGCTCTGCGTCATTCTTTGAAGTATTCCCCCAGGAATGGCACACTACCCAGCTGAATCAAGCATGGTGAAGGCTTGCCACAATATCACATTTCCAAAACTGGTCTATTTCAGCTTGAAATGAGTTCTGTGCCCTTTGTTTGTATATCTCATTTCTAAACCTAAAAATATTTCTTTTGCAGAACAGAAAGTATCCCCCCTTGAAAGTGTGTTGAAGGAGAGTGATAAATCAATTAGCAATAAGATACTTAGGGCTAACTTTTTCAAACAATTCTCCTCTTGACCTATGCTTTCCCTGTGAGTCTAGTTAATTCTGGAAATATGGTTGGTGTTTTGTAGTTAATCAAACAGATTGGGCTTTTTCTGCATATAGACTGACTTTAAGAAATCACTTTATTATGGCTCAAAGTTAAAGGAAACTCTTTCTCAGTATTTCAGAATATCTCCCTCTTTAGTAAGACTGATTTATCAAAGCATTCCAGTTGTCTTGGACCAAAGCATTTGTGCTAAACTGTAAAACTGCAGCCTGGGTCATGGCAGAACACACAGGTATTGCTCAGAGAGCAGCAGAGGAAAAGACCCAGAGGGAGAAGTGTCCTCGTTATTTTCATTGCTCTAATACTGCTGACTTGTTCATTTTGCTGACCAGCACACTGAAAGGAGCAGAGTCTCTCCTAAGAGTTGAGGCTCTCCTTGTCTTGGGTAGTGCCCAAGAAAGCAATGAAAAGGTAAGGCCCTTCAGATCCACACAGCTCAGATCTAATGCATAGTTTATGTCAGGCCCATTACCCATGTAACCCTATAATACCACAAATAGTTACAAAATAACCTCTTCTGACAGTACTATTCCTATTTTTATCAAACTCCCCCCCCCTTACAGTACTTCTGATATCTTTGGGTGTTGCTGCTAATCTTGAAAAGTTTTCCACTTCTGAAATCAGTTGTTCATGACACTGCTACTACTGTACATTAGAATCCCATCTATAGGTTTCCAGGTATGTTCAAAGTATGAACCAAAGCCAATATGAGGTCTCCACACTAAAAGGGAAGACCACCTACTCATTAAATGCCATATTTTGAGAGGCTGGGGGCCACTATATCACTAGATTATTTTATGCTCCAGTATAGAGAGGGGTGCAATTTCAAATACTGCCTCGGATTTTCAGCAACTTTGACTTTTAGTGTGGATGGCATCTCAGCAGAGTTCATGCAGGGAACATAAGAATGTGCTTTTACTCACAACTGCATAGACCTGTACCCTCATGATGTTATAACGACGTCTACAGTTGCACAGGAAATTATACTAGATAGGTATCTGACGTGCTTTGTCTTTGAAAGTACTTTTGATACTCAAAATCTGGAAGAGAAGAGTTCTCTCTCTTTAACAGCCTCCCAGCTCATCATCAACCAATGGTCTGTAAGTTACAGTTTGTGAAGTGAGGGACTAAGGCATGCACTTACACATCTGGGAGGAAAAAATGCACAACAGATTGGACTGGGGAGCGAAGATCATCCAGGGACAAAGTCAAGAAAAAGAACATGTACAAAGAGACAGCAGGGAAAAATAGAGTGGCTGGAAAAGGAAAGGGAAGAAGAGAGGGAGAAAAATTACAAGCAGTTCAGGTACAAAAGCCTTACTGAAAAAAAAACAGGGAAAAAGGAGAGGGTAAATGTATGTGACAAAAAAGGTGAAACGAAAGCAAAGGTACAGAAATGTGTGAAAAGATGATGGGAGGCTTACTCAAACAGAATTAGGCTGTGAGATGTTCTTATTACTCACCATAGCTTTTTTCTCCCTGGTACAACTCTTCTCCACTTGCTGTAGAGACATTTTTTTTTGCTTTAGCTTTGTGGGTTTTTAAAACTTAAAATACTCAGCTCCATCAGTTTTCTCAAAGTAGTTAATGAAAGAGAAATTTGTTCCAGATGCCAAAATCTGTTTGCTACTAAATAAATAAATGAATATGGCCATAAGCTGACAGACAAGTCAAATTTATTATGTATCGTCATCTGTTCACTGAAGGGATAGAAGGGATAAAATAGTTTATTCGTGCAAAGACACATTTTGCCTTGGCTCACAACCTTTTAAACAGACATCATGTGGAAAGCAGGCATTACACAGAGTTGCCATAACAGTCCCTCTGGCTGCAGAAGGCCAGCAACGAAAGCAATCTCTGCGTTCAAACAACGCAGTGAGAAGCATCGCAAAAAAGCAAGGGGGAGTGAGATGGGGCTGTGGCTTTGCCACTGGGGTAACTATGTGAAGAGTCCTCTGAAGCAGACAGCAGGCTGCCTGGTGCTTTGTGTACCTGGAGAATATGAAAGAAAGTGAGCAAAAGAAGAGGAAAGTTTTGCTGAGGCATGTGCCCTCCTATGGTGCTCTTGGTATGGTGGGGCTCTACAATATTATGTGGCTTTAGAACATCAGCTGACGCAGAAGTGAGGTTTGGGCACAGAGAGATTTCAAAAACTGTTGGACTGATACGAAAGACTGGCAATAAAAAGCAAACAGAAATAGGCTTCCTCTGAAACACTGAGGTATCCACTACGGACAATGATGACAGACTTGTACTTGGGACCTGCCAGGCCTTTATGCAGAAGGGCAATATCTGGCAAGTGAAACATGTTTGTTGACTAATCATTGTTTTGAAATAGATCTTTTCCATCATAATTTTTTTCATCAGTAAAGTTGGTTGGTTGTTGATTAATTCTATCTTTGTCCCTGAGCTTCAAGGCTAGATGCTGATCTAAACTGAGACCCCCTGGGATAACACATCGGGGCATGCAGCCCTAAATCTTTGCCATGAGCAGCGGGGAACATGGGTCCTAATCTTGATCCCACCTAAAAGAATATGATAGCTAAAGATCTACAGCTTGCAGTAAATAGTGACAAAGTAAACTGAAGGGGTTGAAGTGTTGGCTGCTCTTCTCCCAGGAATCCTTACAGGGGTTAGCAGACTTCTCCCAGAGGTTGCCACCTCCTCACAGCGGGGAGCTGAACAACTCATGAATCTGCTCTAAACCACTGCAGCTTACAGCTTGGCCCATTAAGGCAAACCAACATTGATTTTGGTTTACGCTAAACTGTAACGTTCAGGAGCTGATTCACGAGCCTCCCCTGCCACAGGGCAGATGCCTCTGGAAGACAGCAGGGCTGGGGGCATTAATTGCTTCAGCCGCTGAATTTTAAACTGCCATTAGCTGTGTGCCAATATGTTTATGGGGAGTTCCCCGTGGAGAAGACCACAAAAAACCGAACCAAACAGAAAGTTGCAACTTAGTCTGAAACTGTGATAATAATAGTTTGTAGCTTACTTAGGATCCCTGTCTTCCCATATCATTTTTAGAACTATACATTATTGTTGCTACTAAGAATACAGCTGCAATCTGAAATCTCGGATGTATGTTTCCTTCTATTCCTGGAGTGAAAAATGCCATCACAACTCACCTTTACACCTACGCTGCGGAAAATGAAAGCTCTTGTAGTATTCATTGATGCTTTCAAGAGTTATATTAATACTTTGTATTTCAACCTGAAGGGGTCATAAATCTATACAAACATCAGGGCTTCTGATTTTTTTGACAAACATGTAACTATTATGTATATTTTGTGAAAGGGAAACTGAGGAAAAGTTACTCAGTTTGTGTAGTTACACAAGTTATCTTAGCTCTCCTCACCTTATATCCTACGTTTTACCAGAAAAGACCATTCTTCCTCCAAGACACTCATAACAAAATCTGAAATCCCATGAAACTAGGCTTGTTTAGAGTTTCAGTATAAGTTTAAATCTTAGCCCATCTTTAGAAAAAGCCTTACTATGACATTCATGAACTTTTGATTTAATCTAGATACTGTTTTGAGCAAACTTGTCTATAGATCTGATTTGGTGACCAAACTATGTAAAGTACATGAAACCAGATCACCCAAGCTTTGATGCTTCTTAGTCAGTTTTGGTTTGCATTTTCAGTTTCAGACCAAAGCCGCAGTTGCAGGAATGAACTGTTATGAATCAGAGTAAAGAAAATGCTTATGTGAGGTTCTCCGTAAAGAAACCCACAGACTTTTCCACAGTTCTCTGTTTACCCTACAAAATTAAACAGTGCTTTAAGCCTTCCTTGAAAAATAAAGCAAAACTAAATTGTCCTGTCAGAGGGCTGACCCTTGTTAGCATTTCAAAAAAGATATCCAATTTAAGGAGCACATTCCCTATGGTACATTCAGGACCGCCTTATTAAAATACATACATGGCAAATAATGTATGGCATCAATAAAAAGGTTTTATAGTGGCAATTAGGACTTGATCCAAAGTCCATTAATGTCAATGGGAATGGTTCCACTGATTTCAAAGGAGTTTTAAGTAGGTCCTCATGAAAAAATATGCATGCAAGTTTCTAGGCCTATCCGAGTCCACTCAGGTGAGAGGAAACCTGTGCATTTTTCACATGCCTCCCTTATCTTCTGGGCTCTCATCAACGGATTTTTAATTACCAGTAACGGCCAGACCATTATATTTAAATTGCCAGCCAATTCCTGGTCCATTGTTTCAGATCTGTGGGCTCTGCGAGCAGATGCTGAGGCAGCTGTGCAGCTCACAGCTTCCATGGCATTTCACCTCACGGGAGATGTAGCATAGCAAACCATTTAGCTGGCGTCCCCCGCAGCCGGGAACTCTGGTCTGGTAGCACAGCACAAGCCAAGCTGCCAGCACACAGGAGTGAAAAGCTACCCTTGAAATTCTTCCAAAACTAAATTATATCTTCCATTGTCTCAAAGGAATAATAAACCCTGGCTGGTTGATTGTGGAATATAATAATCATCTAGCTGAATTAGTGGGCATTCCTGGGAGTGACTGATTTCTGCTTTTCCCAAACAGCACTTTTTTTTCCAAGATAATGGTTCTTCTTACCTGAAAAACAGGATTTCTTTATACATAACTACATGAAAACTGAAGTTAAGAAATTCATAAATAGTGATATTCAGAATTATACTCCTTGTGTGTTCATAGTTGAAACTAAATGCTCTTTAGCAAAAATAAACGGCTGTTGAAAGCGGTTTCCACCAACACAGTGTCAGGGCCCCGAGGGCACTCACCAGCCCAGGCGGGCCCACCCACAGGCCCACAGCTTTGGCCTGCCCCCGTCCCCAGGGAGGTGCCCGATGCCCAGGGCACGACAGCACACAGTACCACAAGAATTTTCAAACAAAGATGTCTTCACTGAGACTGGCCATTCACCCACCATGTCAGGTCCATCAGTACCACTGGGTCTGAGCTGGACGCCCAAAAGCCTCACTGCTGCATCGGGACACAGCCACACAGCGCCTCTGAATTGGTAACATGCGTTTTGTTACTTCGTATTTTTCCAGGTTAATGGTGGATTCTGATGTCCTCTCTTTTTAAGTAAGTCATGTCTTTGATCCCGTGAGTAGAAACCCAAAGTCTTGATGTCACTGAGCAATTTAACACCTATTTGTGATCCTGACAAAGATGATTCACAAGCTAAGGATCGCATTGCCTTGCCTGTGGATGTTGGCCTGGCCGAGCAAGCACTCCCGCCTTCACCAAAGCACAGGCAGAAGCACTTCACTGAAACGTGAAGCAGTTAGACCTTTCACCGAGGACGTCAGAGACATGGGCACAAACCACGTACTTTCCTGAAGGGAAACATTATCTCAGGCTGCTGCCTTGAAAACAGACAATGGCGTGGGAAGGGGACAGGGGACTTCTTAATCTCTCTTGCTAATGCTGTTCCATTCTGAATGGGATTATTAAATATTAAAAGGGTGAAAGATCAAAAGATAGAGAATGACTTTTAGCCTGTTTGTTAGGCCTCTCACGTTTGCAGTTCCAATCCAGTGCAGACATAGGTATTTTTTAGGGAGAAAGAGAGAGATAATGAGACAGAACAAATAAGCCAAGCACTGAAATACTGTGGTGATTAGGACACACTTCTTGAAGTCAGAAACTGGGTGGTTTTGTCCTTGCAGTCAGCAGACAGAATTAAATTTCCATTTCTCACATTCTCAGTGATACTTCCATCACCAGAAGTTTGAATGGGCAAGGGTCTGCTGCTAGATTCAGGAGAAGGATCTAGGAACCCTGTAGCTAGAAATCTCAACAAGAGACAGGTACTTATAGTTGTGGAAGATGCTGTGCTGCTGTCATCTCTCTCCTTGCCCCTTCTTAATGACTAGGTTAAATGCCTCACTACTCAGCCAAATATTTGTAGACCTCCACTGTCTCTGCTAATGTATTTCAATTGCAATGTATGGCCTTCCACAAGAATTGTGAACTTCACTAGCCAATACAGCATCAATAGCTAGAAATTGCAACAGAGATCCCATATCACCATTGTGGGCCTAGTTTTCAGCTATGCCGTGGGTTTCAGCTCAAAGAACTCTGCTGAACACAGGAAATCGAGACAAAGAAACATTTCAAAAAGAAACTGTGGGCTGCATTCTCTAATAACTTTCCACTTTTCCAAATTAACTGTAAAGTGCTAGAAGCATGCACCTTGCAGAGGTAAAAATGTCTATGTAGGATGCAAAGCTGGTCACAATAAGAGTCTACTTGGATTAAAACACAGTAATAAATATAGTTAGGCAGGCTCTGAACTTAGTTATAAGGTTAAGGTTAAAACTCTTTAAAACTCTCATTAGGATAAGATTAAGATGTCCAAGAGTCAACTTGTGCTGCTCAGGGCTCTGAACTCTAGTAAGGATACTCAGGAAAAGAGTCTGCTTAACTTAGGCAGTAGAGATGTGTTCCTGTACTGTGCCTTGCAGCTTTTTAAAATGAAATTTATGCCTCATCTGTGTCCTCCCCACTGCCTCCCCATGACTTTGCAGCCTCAGGAACAGTTCCAGTGTGATTAAGAGTGCCTGTTCCTTCCTTGAAGTTGCTGCTTCCACTCCTTGCCTTGTTTCATTTTGGGTAGGTGAAGAAGATGAGCCCTGGCTGTTCTGCTTCCTGCTCCCTGATGGTCTGCAGAAGGAGCTTAGGGAAGAGCAGACAAGAGTTTGTCAGGCTCTGTCTAGACCTACAGGAAAAAGATGTCATTTATTCCCTGCAACAGTTACCACCTAGGATGAGACAAAAGATGCTGAGTTTTTTTCTTCCTCTGTTTGTCCTTGGACTTGGCCACTGGCAGCTGCTTTGTTGGCACTAGTTGGGTATAAGGCTCCACAAAGCAGAAGGGATAATTTAGGTTTATCAAACTGCAGACATTCCCCTTTATCCCTTCCAAGTACAGCCCAAACGAGGCTCTTTGGCTGGGATCTTCAGGAAAGAAGTGCAAAACATTACTCATCTGACCTATTGCTGCAGGGGACTTCCATTTCACTGGGGGAATCCCCTGCAGAGAGCATGCGGGTAATTTCCACTCTGTACAAGGCAGACAATCTGCTTCAGACTGTGGTCCCTTGAGTTCCTGAAATATATTTGGTCATTCATACTGAAAGGACCGAACAAGCCTGCTGTGCGGGGTTCGGTTTGCTGTGGTGGATGCACCAGCCTACTCCTCAAGCATGAATTAATCCTGCATTAACCATACAGGACATTAGCCCATATTCTTCTGGAGCCGCAACTTTATTAAAAGGGAACATGAGTGCCCACAGCTTCTCTTTCTGTCTAATACTATAACTTTCCCTACAGAAACACAACAGATCCTCAGAATTTTACCCATCTTTAATCAGAAAACCAAGCTGTAATCCTGTGAATTAAGATGCTATGAAACCAACAGAAAACAATACAAATGCGAAGGTACTGAAGAGCATGTGGAAATAAGACTTAAAAGGCCCATTTTTCCTTTCTAACCTATCTTCACTTTTCAACATTCTGTCCCACATGTGGTGATGAATTAAGACAGGCAATGCAGAGAATTCTTCCAGTTACAGGTCACTGCATTACAATAGCTTTGGAAATAAAGATTTTTCCCCTCAGTACATACAAGATGAGATTTTTAAATCAGTGGCTTAGTCTAGGATTCAGTTGTTAACGATTTCTGTCTAGAAACTATCAGAGAATTATCCTGTGCAATTATCTTAAGTTGGGCTCTACACCAGCATGTAGAAACAAACCTCTATTCTGGACACTAAGCAGTAATTTATTCCCTATCTTAAAGAAAAAGCCAGGCTTTCACTAAGGACACGGAAGCAAGTTATTACCTCTCTCCCACCCATCCCTAATATGTTTTATCTTTATTCTTTACAATCCTGGACAGCAAAGTGTCTGAGAGCCATGAGGATATCTGATGCCACATAGTTATTGTCCCAGTTGTTTCTTCTGGTTCCAGCTGAATGATAGTGGGAGCTGGTGTGCTTCTGAGCGAAGGGGAGGAGGAGGGGCTACAAATTCTTGGGTTATTTTCAGGTTAGAGCAGAGTGAAAGAGATCTTAAAAGTTGTCTGCCTCACAACTTACAACTCTTTTCATATTTAGTGGCTTGAAAAGATTAGCCTGAATAATTTCTAACGTTTTGGGGGTCTACACTATTGTAGAGCAAATAAAGTAGTCAGGCTAGTAATAACTTGTCTCTGTGCCCACACAATCATTTTACTTCAGAATGCCATGAAAATACTTTAAACAGATTTCTGTCAGGGCACTATTTGAGTAATAGGCTTACCTGGTGTTCAGGATTCAATCATGTTTTCCTTGATACAGGATGTCATCTGTTAAGGGATGAGGACATACACAATTAGCCGAAAACTCATTAAATGTCTGCTGCAGATACCTTCCTTGCTACTCCATTTCATTCTGCATGCTGATACCTGGAAAACAAAACGAACATGAAGAATCCAGATTTATGCATCACTCAAATGCTGTGTCTTCAGACACAGCTGGTGCTTCAGAGCTCAGGGTACCTGTGAATTTCAGTTTATGTTTGCCAACATACAGAGTGGGATTCGTCCAAGTTGCAACAAAAGCAAAGCAAGATTGTAGCAAAAAAAATCAATTAGATGCAGTGTGAGAATGAACTATCTACAAATGGGAGGAGAAATACGAGAGGGAAAAAGGTGGACAGATCCTCTGGACTATCCTTATGGCTTTGTGCCATCACAGTAGTATAAGGAAGCCCAGCTACCGGCGAGGAATCCCGTTAACAGCATGAAGCTACTGCAGAGACTCACGCTATTCTGTGTCCCTGCCTCAGCTCAGGATGGAGGACAAGACAGGGAGAGAGTGAGCCTGCTGCTGAGAGCTCCTGCTATCTGCTCTCCAAATAGCCCCATGGGGCCCAAGTCTCAGCAGGGAAGAAATGGAAAGAATGACACAGGCTGGGATAGCTCCTGAGGACCTGGAAAGTGGAATCAGGTAAAGAATGAATAAAGGAACCTTGTTCCTATTCCTCCAATCCTCTGCTGATAATAATTCAGATGGATGAAATAATCTGGTTCAATAGGATTTGGTTGAAATAGATTGATAGAATAACAGGGCTCACCATGGACAGCTGAATATTTCCTTCTCATTTTTTAATATAAAATATTGAAGTTTTGAAAGTGAGATATGCTATCATGAGAGATACTGTTATGTTTTCAGCTGTATCACAGTTGACATAATTCCTTATCTTTTCCCCACCTCAGAAAACCAATCTCTTTTTAGCAGTTATAACTTGACAAGGTTAATTTAACAACTTAAATAGCACTATTAAAATGACATCCTTTTAAATGGGAATGAACAATAATTCATAAACAGAAATGCAGAAAAAAACCTCCAAGTTGCATTTTCCTATTTCTTATTTTGATGTGTAACAATAACTCATAATTTAATTTCCCTGTTTTTTAACTGAACAGAAATGGATAAAACTTGCCATAAATGAGATCTCAGTACAGCTAAATAAGTCTAAAAATCTAAATTGATCCAATACTTCTTTAAACTAAACACTCTTCAGTGGAAACTTGGCTCAGGTTTCTCCAACTTCATAGACTTTGATTGACACATCTGTCCTTATAACAGACACTCTAAATCAAGAAGCCTTAACAGAAGTGTCTTTAACTATAACAGTCTTAAAGCGTGACTGTCTGTGCCAGGTGAGCCGAACTGTGCTGTGTCTCTCCAAGGAAGCTGCAAGCTTCTGTGACAATACAGAACTCATGTTGCTTTGGATGCGTCCAGTGCTGTAAAGTGTCAGCTTTTAGAAACCTCATAAAACTAAGCAGGAATAAACCAAAAGTGGAACGCATGTGCCTTAGCCCTCCAACATGGGTGAAAGCTAACACTGGAGTATTGCCACTCACTTCAAAAGGGCCGGGATTTCACCCTATATGATCCAAACTTACGAAAGTGTTCCAGAGGATTTTGAATAACATAATATTATGCAACCTTTAACATCCGAGGGCCAAACACATTATTTTGAAAGGTCAAAAGGATAAAACTGGGAGCAGCTGACTACCCTGCCCTACTCTCTTTATACTGCATAGGTAGGGCTCATTCAAAACCTCCACTTTTAAAATCATAGGGCACACCTCAGTATGCATGCACTATTCATAAGGCAGTGCAAACCTTCTCCCTAGTTTAGCTGTCCTTAATTTAAGCCCTACCATTTCGGGCTTTGGGCCAGAGGTTACACACCAGAAGAAAAATCAGGGCCTGACTCTCGATGACTCAAACCCTTCACTTGGTGGTGGAACACTTCAGTGCTCCCTTGATATTTTTGGCACCGGGAATTTACGACCCAGATTCTGGGACACTGTATGGCCCCATCCTACCCCTGTCTGAATTAGGCTATTCACTGAGCTTCTCTCTCTGTGCTTCCTGCGGATCCTAGCAGAAAAGAAGAACTATAATGAAGCACACCGAACTGTCACTGAAGTGAAGTCCTGACACAGGCTGACGAGTTTCAATAGACAGGGTATTCGAACAGGAAAATTTATGCCTCCTTTAAGGCACCTTAAAGCAGTCAGAGCAACATTCAGGAAACACAGCAGAAGAGTCCTTTAGAAATTAATTTAATCGCTTTCTGGATGGTTTTCAGGAGGTCTGTTTTGAAATGACCGAAAGGAGAAGGCATGATTTAAGTGATTTTACAAAAGCAGACCATGACGTCAAGAGCGTGCAATGCAGCCAGCAGCCTTTCAGCGTGATGAGAAGCATTACTTGCCGAAGATTTGCATTCTTAAAGGACTTTCATGGATCATATTCTGTTAATTACTCAGTTATTTGTCCTTGTAAGAATACAATGCACGCTAGCAGGTAGAAACCCACCTAGCTGACATTAGGAGCTTTTCTCCATGAGCTCATCAGAAGTGGTAAAGCATCCTGTAAGTGTGCACAAAATACGAAGAACTAGCTGACTGCAGTATTTTTAACTTTAGGTGAAAATGTCATTGGGACTATTTAACAAAGAAATAGGAAGAGACAATAAAACATGTTATTTCAAAATGAATACTCGACAAAGAAAATAATTTTATGTACAGGGAAACTGGAAAAATTACCTCTGTTGTCTGCATGTAACATGAGAGCAGGTGCCAATGTTTCTAATCCTTAAATATCTCAGCAGTCCTTCCAGTTGTCAGTTTCTGCATGTTTGGTAGCACGGACTCCACCTACACCATAACCATGAGTCAGAAAAAGTACAGCACTTCACAGCTCAGAGAGGGAGAAACTTTTCCTTGTACATGTGGAACGGCGAGAACACGTTTGGTTTTTTAATTCCCTTTAGTTGTGAAAAGGGGGAAAACACTTTGAGGTGCCATTACCCCTTTACCCCTGGCTGGCACATTTCCCTGTTAGACAAAGCCAGGTTTGAGGTGATAGAAGTTTACGTAATGTAGCTGAGCGTCATCTGCGTGTTATGCAAAGATTAAAACAGCAGGGTCAGAAGTCTCTCAGTTAGGCCAACACAGCGGGCTACCTGACAGCCAGTGCTGTCAGAGGTTTGTTTTCTTCCAGGTTAACCTTATTCACGCTGAATACGCAACATCTCGGCGCGGCTCTGTCTCGGCCCCTTCCACTTCTCCTTGCGATGCCCGCTACGGAGGTGCTGCGGGATGGCGCGGGAGGGGAGACTCCTCCGCCCGCCTGACCCCACCGCCGCCGGGGATGCCGCCGCCAGCGCTCGGGGGCTCTCCGTGCCATCGGGCTGCCCTGGCCCGACGCGGCAGCCTCCCGGGCGAAATCACCTCCACAACCACAAACGTGTGACCGTGAAGTGCCG
>Ga0065711_1007977_pt1 | contig 16328 bp, 7 predicted proteins | sample Hoacrofraction12_FD_59098 | JGI IMG/M metagenome (GOLD analysis project Ga0065711, IMG submission 59098) | Hoatzin crop microbial communities from Cojedes, Venezuela - Epithelial fraction 12 v2 (version 2) | ecosystem: Host-associated > Birds > Digestive system > Esophagus > Crop | place...
GCTGGATTACGTGTAATATTTCCTAATATTTTACTTCCGTTTACACGATTGCTTCGGTTAACGACGTTTGTGGGGAGAGGAATTTGAAACAGTCACAAGGCCTGGGCTTTAGCAGAACAGGCAGTAGTACAGCCAACACAATTCTGCTGGTGGATTTTCTTTTTATATGCAATGACAAAATGAGACTAAAGCCTGCCAGAAGCTGTCATCTAAAGATGTAAAACTCCCGTAAATATAATTTCTCCAACAGCAATGCTGTTGAGCTGCTGTAACGCAGCACGGACAGTGTTACAGCAGACTGCCTGCCACCTTCTGTACTCGTGACGGCTTAGCTGCCACTTCCATTGTAAATCCTGTTTGTTAAGGATTTATAAATTGGCTGCATTCACTTGCTTCTCTCTGGAAGCTGGCACACAGCTCTCTCCCATGGTGTTTTTACCACATTTTATTTTATTACTTGTTTTTTTTTTTTTTTCCCTTGGCTCAGAAGCAGCCTGACTCTAACCCCAGAACCATTAAATCCTCAGTAGAGGCTAAGACGCTCCACAAATATTTTAATGAACAACGAAACAAGGGAAAGCCTAACCTGCTATGTTAGATATGCATTTTGAAGAGCTGCTGCAGAACTTCTGGAAGAGGAGCGCCCTGCGCCTGCCACAGAGGACGGTCTGGGCAGGGCTGGTGGGACATGCCGAGCTGCAAACCGACGCGTGCCGTGATGCAAACCCCGCGTTCCCCGGGTGAAGCGGTGGCTCCCGGGGCCGGTGGTTGCAGGGGTTGACCAGCAGCGTGCAGGGTGCTCGCAGGCAGCCACGCAGACCACGTGCGGGGTCGGGTCCCTGCCGACTCTGCCAGGCTGTGAATGCCTGACCACATCACACCGGTGCTTCCGCTGCTCGGTTTTCATTTGTGGGGGGGGTGGTGGGGAGGTTGAGCTGCCGGGCTGCTTGTTAAACACCACTTGCTCTTCCCAGTAGCTCACCCGTCAGGTGTGATGGTAGACACACATGGTTCACGACCATGACCTGCCATCTGCCCAGCACTGCTGCTGTGGGTCAGGCAGAAGCAGAAAAGGCTTTATCAGTGCATGGGAGCTTGTACTTTGACGCTGGCAAGAGTATTTGCCTTTCTAGAGCTCTTGGGCATGTTCAAGCATTGCACAAAACTATGTTTATTGGGAGATGACAGACGTATGTGGCAAGGGAGGGAGAACTGTTTAGCTACTATGGACCTAAAGAAGCAGTTGCAACATATAATGCAGATATACTGGTACCTGCCAACACCAGGAGCCTCCTGGGACAGCACTATTTTCCATGGGCTGCAAGTGGCTGTAAGTTCTCTCTGCTAATTCAGAGATCTGGTGAGTAAAATGTCTTTTGCAGCTGCCTCAGCAACTGTACCATGGAGGGTGCTGACGCTGTCTTCAATTCTTCAGCACTCGGTGCTGAAGGGGGAGCGGTAACTCTGATTCCGGAGGAGTGGCAGGTTTCAAACGCAATGAGTGAGGTTTAAACCAAGATATCCTTGCAAATGAGAGACCTCTATGCTGCAGGCTGAACCAAAAGAGGTTGGGACAGAATCTTCCCTGCTGGCAGGAGAGCTCAGAGGCAGCGGGCCCTGGTACCTTTTCAGTACCCTGCTTAGCTACAGCCAGGGAGCCTGTCACACTCTACATCTGGCTAGTAAAGCCCCATTCCCCCATTCAAAATTGCCCAGGGACACCTACACTTAGTTCCTCTTTGGAGAAAAAATTATAGCCACAGAAGGTCTTGTCTTCTGCATAAAATCTGTATTTCCTGAGATTGAGGGCCTTGTGCTTAACATTTGGCTGGTGTAGGACGTGTAAGGCCATCCTACCTTCGTTCGTGAGGTCTCACCTTCGACCAGATGCACAGCTAAAACAAAAGCCGCCCGAGTATACGGCTGACCTTAACATGCGGCTCTCCAGCAAGATCGTCAGACGAACACAGGACAGTACCACAGGGTGACAGAAACTTTACCTTCTGAGTTTCCGAGGGCTGGAGCCTCAGAGCCGAACGTCGGACATGGCCCCGTGTTCGATCATCACCGAGTGCTTTACAAGTGTTTGCGAGACTGCTGGCAAAAGGGTCAGCCTGACAGAAATTACAGCACAAAGCAGCCAATACAAATTATTCAATGGCACTCAGTTCTGACGCGCTTTTCTTGGGTTCCTAGGGAAGGCTGATGCTTGTTTGCACTGGAAACTCTTGACCAACAAACACAAGAGAGCGTTGGGCGTTGCTGCTACGGTCAGGTCCGGTGCAGATGAGGGGTGTCCAGCTCTTTGGCTCCTGCAGCAATAATGAGCCTGGGCTACGTGGAGGTCGGGGCTGGCAGGGCAGCATTACAGCGGCGGAATGCTGTTGGCACCTTCATTGCTGGCAGGAAGCTGCTGAGAGGCTGCATCGCCCAAGGGACGGGAGGGGAAAACCAACAATACCAGAGCCGGGCTCCCGGGCAGGTTTCAGGCTGGCTCTGCACATTCTCGGAGCCCAGCGTGTGTCAGCCCTTGCACTCCAGGTAGCAAAGGGAAAAAAACCAGCGGGTCTAAATGCTTCCTTCCCCACATTTCTCCCCATGAGAGTACTGTGGATCCACTGGCCTGGCCCAGCTCTAGAGGAGCTTCTGTTGGTGCCTTTATTCGGGATGCAGTGAGGCCATGAAGGAAGGCTGAGATGGCAATGCCGGGGNCTGGCGTGGGCGAGGCNGGGCACGGAGGCAAAGGCCGGTCCCTCCGAGCATCCCCCGGGCAGAACGGCCATCACGCGGCCACAACGCCGTGGGGAGCAACCTCCAGAGGCAGAACACCAGCGGAGGCGAGGAGCAGGGCGTGCCGAGGCACGCGCCTACGCCGACGGCCAACTCCCACACTTTGGGCCAAGTCGGGAAGAAGATCAGTTTTTTTGAGCTGAAATGCAAGGTTATAAATATCAAATTCCTCAGTTACAGTGATCCAATAGGAAAAATGGAAATGTGCGCTAATGCTGGCTTTAGCTTCAAACAGGAGCCCGTTCTCGGAAAGCAAAGGGAAGGCTGTAGAAAGGAAAAGGGAGAAAAAGATGCCTCAAGAACGCAGGGGAACTCAGATGGGACCACAGGAGTGGAGGGAATAGGCAACTGGCCATGGCTGCGTCAGTCCAGTCATCTCCCCACTCGTTAAGTGAATCGGCATCTAAAAGTCAGCTGTTATTCCAGGCGTGAGAGCACCTAGCTCTCCGCCATAACTACAAATACAGTAATTGTCCCATTCTCTGATGCACTACAGAAGGGTTTTCTAAGCAACTGGTGATGCTTGCCCACGTCGATAAGCTGCTCAGGGTGTCCGTGTGGAAACACAGAAAGCCAGAGGTAAGGCAGGGAATGGCCTCGGTCGGGCCCAGCCCACCGGCCGGTCGGAGCCGGGAGCTCACGCGTGGTGCTGGGGTGTCCCACGGGACCGCGCCGAGCTGCTCGCAGGCCCTGGAAACCAGGGATAGCCCTGGGTCAGTGGTCTCGGGTGAGCACTCAGCTAGCAGGACCGGATCGCTTTGGAGAGTTGCGTTTGAGAACATCCTGATGATGTCCGTGTTCTCTGCGAAGGAGCCGGGTAGGGAGAGCATCCCCTGCAAATCTGTTACACCTCCTCCCAGCGTAATAGATATTAAAATGGGTCCTTCCCTTTCAGTTTGGCTAAGTTTCCTTTTGATGTAGCAGAATCTCTGATTCTGAAGAGTTTCAGCTTTGGGAGAACGGTAACAGAATAAAGGACATCGGGGACTGTGCTACAGGTTCTCATTTCAACCCTCTCAACTGCAAGAAAATTTCCATTCCAAAAAATGACCCAGGAAGCTTACCAGCACAAGGCAAGGGCAATCCAGAACTGTACAAATGGGAAGTGTCCCCACCTTGTGACTTCCTATTTTCTGCCTCCCTTGAAAAAGAGTAACAATACCTCTTTCAGAGGTGCCACCTGTAAAGAACGTTCGGATAACGTAACAGCACTTAAAATCCGTCCGCACGGAGGAACGCCCGCGGTGACGGGCACCCAGGACTTCACCTGGAAACGCACCCAGACTCGTCCTTCCGAGGACGGGTCGCAGGGCCGGGGGTTCCAGCGCTCCGCACGCGGCGGCTCGCGCCTGCGCATCAGAAACGCGCTGCGCTTCCCGAGGGCTGGAGGCGTCGTACCACACAGCCACCGAGCCCTTCTGCTTTCAGAATGCCCCGGAGTGAACCAATGCCCGTAATCACCTCCAGCATCTCCGTCGAGATCACGAATCATTAAAAACCTCATTTGCAAACCCAAAAGCAAAACTGCTCTCAAAATCAAGCAGAGCTCTCCAGCTACAAACTTCAATGAGGTGAAAGCAGCCGGGCTTTGGCTGATGGATGGTTCCCCTTTAACATCACGAGTGACTCTCTGCTTAGGAGAGGGTCTGGCATCTTACCTCCAGCTTTCAAGCGCGGCAGAAGCAAGCGGTCTCCCAACGCAGGCAGATTGCGTGGAGACGTCCCGGCTCACGGCGCGGCCGTCCCCGTTCCATTCACTGCTACGCTGCCGCATTTTCAAACTGTCTGGATGTCACTCCAGAGCAATTAAGGGAATTCCGGGATGGAAACGCGGCAGTTTGGGGGTTGCTAGCTGTGAGGTGCAGCGAGGGTGTTTCTAAAGCGTCCACCACGTTTCTGCTGTGTCCTGAGTGGAGTTTTGGGTGATGTGTGTGTAGGACTTTGCTTACGCAGAGATCCAGGGACCAGCCCTCCGGAGAGCCCCTGGTACAACAACAGCAAGCCGTTTTGAGACAGAAGATGCTGTGTGCATTGGGTGACAGCGAGGCACTAATATCTTTTCACTTATAAAAGATTTCGCAATGGAAGACAAGTAATTCACAGGAGTTTTAGAGACTTTATTTATGTATAAACAATTTAAACACTTTGCCATAAATTATCTTTGCCTGTCTCTAGTCTTTGCTTAGCAGCAAATTAAAATTAATATAAAAACTCAATGAACAATTCATACATGTATATTACAAAAAAGTTCTTGTACCAAAGTTCTTATTAGACTTTTTTTTTCTTTTTTTCTTTTTTTTTTTTTTTGTGGTGACCGTAATGTGATTGTCTCAGTTTCTCGACCAAACAAACACACTAATAATTTTTAAATCTGAAACAGTGATTGTGCCTTCTGGCTGATGTATGTACAGGGTGATCTGACGTGGTGCCCGTTTGCAATAGTGTAACACAATGCCCACAGCTCTACTGGAACTGATACCAACAAACTACTGAATCTAAACAGACTACACCCTGTAACTGTGTTATACTGTCCACAATGGAAATCTTCAAAGACAAACAGAGTATGAAATTTATTTGTAGTGATTTATAGCCACCATTTCGAATGTAACTCTACACTCTGCCCTCTTTGAATGAGTTAAGCTTCAGGCCAGACAAGTGGAGGGTCAGAGTGCAAGTGCGGTTTTGTTACTTTTAAATATATTTTTCTTTACTATTTCCAGTGCGCTCTCACTTGCATTCTCATTGTCCTCCAGTTGCTACACACAAATCACCCCAAAGTCATGTTTTAAATGCACCTGTATTTTGCTTTAAATGAAAACCTCTTGGATATTTATCAAACAAGCAGTCTGAATCATCTGTGTTTCATCAGCTGGTTAGTGAAAGTGGCCCACTTGGATTTCTTAGTTTGCTCACGTGTGAATGGAGTGAGGTAATACAATACGAGGCCTTCCTTTTTGTTTTTCTTTAGACCCAGAACAAGTGGGTAATATTTCAGGGGTACTTTTTAATTTGTATGGTTAGAGTTTTCAGTCTGGCTTTAGTCCACTTCAGGATGTGGTTTTTAATCACTTGAACAGTAGCATTTAACTCAAAAAATATGAGCTTTTTTTGCCACATACTATCCCAAAGTAGCTCAGCCTAGTGCCCCCATTTAGGTCTTCATCTCCTTAGGAGAGGAGATAACAGTTACGACTACTGATTCATCCAGCAAAGGATGACAGCAGGTTAATTTGTTACCTCTTTCCCATTTCATTCTGTCTTAGAAACTGGATGTTGCTGCTACTGTCTGCTAGCTCTGGGTACTGCTCCACGGGCAGGACATAATATCCCTCGTAACCTTGAACCCTTCCCGTGTTCAGAAGCTGCTGCTTCTCTCCGTCTGTCCACACGCGGCTGCCCTCTCGGCCATCCCGTGCCTTCTGCTGCTCCTTGGCCCAGGCTGATCCCAGGGCTCGCTGCCGAGCCTGGTCCAACACGCGCGCCTTCTCCTCCTCCAGCGTCTCGGGGGTCAGTCCGTAGCGGATGTTCATCAGCAGGGTGGAGTGCTGAAACTCGATGTTGGTAAACCTTCGAGTCCTCCCGTTGACGAGGAGAGTGGGCTGGGAGACGGTGACGTTGACCCCGCTCTCCAGCACCTTCCGCCCGCTGGTCATGGCGAGGGTGACGAGGTCGCTGTCAGCCGAGCCTATCTTGACGAAGTAGTGGGTATCCTTCCCCTCGATGCTGTAGTGCATTTTCTCCAGGTAGTGGGCACTGTTCAGGACGGAGGCGATCTTTCTGCAATCGTCTGTGGCTATGCTGGAAACGCCCGTGGTCACACGGCCTTCCTTCACAGCAAACATGATGCCTTTCCCAATGATAGGAGTGGTCGTCGCGAACCAGTGACCTGCTTTTTCTCTAATATGGGCATGTAATCTTTTAGATATGACCTGTCCCTCAAGAGCCATGAAAGCTTGGTTGTGTCTTTCTGTCGTCTGCTGAACTCCTGTAATTAGCTGGGGGAAACAAAACAGAACGGAAAGACACCAAAGAAGACACAGATCTGAAAACGCTCATTTCGGACACCAGCACTGATCTTTGCTAAGCCACGCAGCGAAAAATTCTATGCTCTGGGAAGACCACCCTCAGCTACCCGCCCCTACACGTATCCCAGTCAGAATCAGGGAAGTCCTCATTTGGCAAACGATTTTGCTGTCAGCAATATCAAATAAAATAGTTCTGGCTAATCACCCTTTGTAGCATGTATGTACCACAGATCTCCATTTTGGCCAACTATATAACATCCATCACAAGAATAAGTAAGACCCAAGGCTAGCACAATTTTAACCAGAGCCTAAACCACACAGAATCCATGTATTAAAAGCTGGCACTTAACTTCCAGACACTTTTGCCTGGAGATTTTGACCAGTATATATGAGTAAAATGCTTATGAATGTAAGCCTTTTTGAAAACAGACGAGATTTGGGCTCCAAAATACCGAAGTAGTTCCTGAAGAGAAGATTTAGATTCTCCAATGACTTAGAACCTTGTGGAAGCAGCATCTTTAGGTCCATGTGACCATTTCAGCTGCACTACCACAAAGATGAAGTGAGCCTAGTGTAGGCTTAGTTTGAAATTGGCCCAGTACTCTTTTTAAGTTTATTAAAGGGGTTGGAATTCATTATAAGGGTTGACAGTGTATACCATTTTCCACCTTAACCTGACAAGTAAGAATGAACGCTGTAACTGAAGTTAACTGTAGTAACTGGAGCAGTAAACCAAAGCCTCTATGAAAAGTGTCAGACAAAAACCTATGAGGAACCCTATAAAAGGCAGAACCACTTCTTAGCAGTACGGCAAGTACCAACCGAAGTCTTTTGCCACACGTATATTATTAGGATGCTTTTACCAAAGGTACAAAAGATGATGAATTACCCTGACAAAGTCTCCCTTTGTCATTGCTAATCAAGTTAATCGAGTTACAACTTGTTAATCAAGGAAGAACTCAATAAAAGACAAACTAATGACTCTATAATTACGATAACAACGAAGGCTGGCAAGCAAGGCATATGTTCATTAGTATAAAATCTAGCTATACTCACTTCATTTTACACTGAAACAACGCTTGGCCTTCTGCTGTAGCCAGAGAAGAGCCAGCAGTTCTATTCACAGAGTGGGGCAAATTTACCAAGAAACAGAACTTTGTATTTCTGCCTACCTGTCCATTTTCACATGCTTGACTCTCAGACAACTCGTACGGCGGTGACACGAAGTACATTTTTGCTCTAGGGAAACCAGGAATAATATTGCTAAGCTGAAATCCAAACATCACCAACCAGCTTTTGACATCTGAAAAAACCAAAAGTAAGCAGGCAAGTGAGAAATAAAAGTGTGGAATAAATACAAGAAAACAAAAAGTTGAGGAAATCCATCCTTGATCTCCTTAATTTCAAGTGGCAGAGGGAACTCATAATTTATATGACAGCGTGGCACTTGACAGAACTGTAGCAATCCACCATGAACAGGCACAGGAAATATTGCTTTATATTGACCTTAATGTAAAGTTCGTCAGGGATATTCCACCTCTTTCATTCTTTTTGCATTACAGCACACGGATTATCCAAACACTTTACTGTATGCAATACTGCTCCAGCTCTGCGATCTTCTGCTGTGGCTAGTGTAACCTATAAACTGTATTTTAAATGATGTTTTATGTCCTAAAAACATCTGCAAAGTCCTTTGGGATAATTACACGGCTTCTCTTCTACGTCCTACTTCTGTTAGCTGCCATCAGGTCTCGGGAGGCTCCATTAAATGCAGTGAGAAGCTAGACTTCTAATTTGGATGTCTAAATTTAGGCACCGTCAATATGCTCCTCATCCCTCCAGGCCCACTACGGAGAAGTAGGAGCCGCACGGGAAGGTGACGGCTTGGCTCTGGGACGAGGTTCGGGAAGTTCCAGCTCTGGGTTCGGCCAGTAAAACTCTGCCTTCATATCTAGTTGAAAAAGCTAAGTATCTTAATTAATATCAGTAACGGTGCTCGCTGGGGCAAAGCCTCTCTCCCCAGCAGTTTTAGCAGAGGTGATGTAACATCATAACAAGTGTAATACTTCTTGGCTGTAGATATTTGACAGCAAAACTCATCTTTTCTTCACCATTCTGACACTAAAATAAGTAGTAAAACACTTTGCTCTAACCAAGATAGTTGCACGCATCTCCCACCACACAGTGCCCACCATATTTTCCCTCTAGCGTTGGACAGCACAGAGTTACTGCTCCTTTTTAAGGCTTCAAAATATTTTCTGGTATAATGGCACCTCCAGAACAATTCACTTCAGCAGCCCTAATTCCACCAAAAAAAGAGGGGGACCTATATATACAAATATGCTATATACAAAGCAGTTACCATTTTGCTTAGCTAATGTGCTTTGCAGCACAAACAGGAATCCCTCTTCAGCACAACCTCTGAATAACGCAGGAGTTAACGCTCAGAATGGACTGGGGTGGGCAAGTATTTTCTTTTTTGTATTCTCTTTGGTTTTTTTTTTAAATGATGACAACCGAGGTGCCACCATAATCGCTTCTCATGCAAGATTATCTGTTTAGTCCATACAGCAACAAATATTTTCATCATCAGTGAAGTATTTTTACAGGCTGCAAGGTGTCTGCTATACCCAAATGCAGCGAATCTTCCTAGATTTCATCCAGCGGATGGATAAATTAAACGAACGTGATTTCAGAACATAGCAAAATATCATAAGATGACACTGAAAATCCAAATCAAATGGTGGCGAATGAAAATAGGAGTTTTGTTGAATTTTGGACAACAGAATTTGATCCCAATTCAATTGAATTTTAGTCCCGAGCATTTTTGCACTATCAGACACAAATCGCACTATCTTCAATCGCCAAGTGGCTACAGTAGCACCGACGGTGCGTTACCCACACGATCAGGTCCCAACGTAATAATGAAACTCGCTATGATTTTCTTTGAAGAAAACGCACACTTTTCTTGAAATTTAAATTACTGCTAAAATTACAATAGCTCCTTTCAAAAAATTATATCACTGCTCTAATTATTGTATACTGCATATACTGAAAAAAGCTTTTGCCGAAGACATGTTAATTATCTTTCTTTTTAGAAATTGCCAGCAGCTAGTTCAAGCACTGTGTGATCTTACTAAGTGAAAAATTATTACTAATTAAGAAGAGGTTACAAGTTGTACGCAATTCTAACATACACAGTCAAAACTACTTCACAGTTTCTCTTTCTCAGCTCTGCGCATTCCATAACATTTCTTAGTCTGTCAGGAGGAAACAGTTTTTAAAAATATCAAGATTTGTGTTTTAAAGAGTAAAGACTGTTTGCATATTAAAAGTTAAATGGGAAAAAGAGGTTTAATTAAATCCATTCTTGGTGTTAATTCATAATGTGCCCGTGGGCTCAGTCAGCAGCTAATTTTGAAAGTAAGCCCTGAAGGGAAGAGATGCTGAGCAGTTCTGGTTCCCGATTCTGCAGCCAACCTGCCAGTGATTCTTGGAGGTGACTTCACTTCTCTTCATCTAAAACTAGAACGAACACGTCTTCATACAGTACTAGTTCAACAGGAAGAGCACTATGGCTGTGCTGAAATGGAATATTTAGGCAACAAACCCCCCCCACCCCGTTACTGATTGCGACTTCTCATTTACTGCCCCTCATTCAGGGATCAAAGAACGGGGACCATCCAGCCCTCCTCATAGCACAAACAGGAAAATGACCCAACCTCGTTGGGAGGACTCAGCAAACAGCTAGTAACGAGAAGTCCGATTTCTTTCCCAAATCGACTTCCAAACTCTAGTGTTATTTATAAGAAATGTAATGAAGTCTCACCTGTCACATAATTCTTTAGATCCAGTTCATTGCTGAGAGGGTTGTTACTCTTGAACATGTACAGGTTGAAAGGAGCGGGTTCTCTACCAATGTTTTTCCACATGGTGTAATCGGGAGATGTCCAGCGTCCAGCCAGGACATCGTAGTCCCTTTGGGTAAAATGGACGAGTTTGGTTAAAGGATCATACAGCCCTCCGTGGAACCCAATAACCAGCTGGAAATCGGGGTTAGAGTCATAATAAATCTCCCCATATGCTGTGTACTGAAGCTGTTTGATCATGAGGCCGTTGATGCTGAACACAGCTAACGGAGTGCCCGTGTTGTCAGAGGCGACGTAATATTCTTCCCCGCTGCTACTCTCCATTGCAAAGAGGTGACCTTGCAGGTCGTAGTACAAAGAGGTAATTTCTGAGTTGGAATGATTGTAGACATGAGTTACCCTCGTTGGATTGTGAAGATCAGCATAGAAGTACTGCAGATGATGCCCCAGGTTAGTCTTACAGGAAGCCCTTCGGCCGAGTCCATCGTAACGGTACTGAACACTCCACCCATTCGCTTTGTTGTAAGCTCTTGTCAAGAGTCCTTTGGAGTTGTACTCAAATACGTCCGAGCCTCGCTGACACAGGAACCCATCGTCGTCAATTTTGTACGGTACGTCACCTAAGCGCGTAATCCTGTCTCTTAGGTCATAGCGCAGAGGCATCAATCGGACACTGTTCCCAGGATTCAGGAGATGGAGGTTTCCATTCAGATCGTAACTGTAGCGCCAGGTGGGCCTGTCATTTACTGCTACGCTTTGCAGCTGCCCGTCTCCATCGTAATCATAGGTATACTTGGTTGTGTTGGCATACGGACCGAGTTTCAGTTCTCTCTTGGTTACCCTTCCCATGCTGTCATATTGTACGGTCATCCAGTACATCAGGGATCTGAACATTTCGTACTGGACCTCTTTAATGCGTCCATGGGTATCAAAGTGCTTACTCAGTGTCATAACTGCTGTAGTAATAATTTGATTTATATCATAATAAATAACTCCAAATTTGCCAAAATGCTCCACTTTGCCAGAAATCTCATCGTAACGGTAAAGGTCAACTGGAAGAGGCGTCTCACTTATTATGGGTTTGATGCTTGCGATTCGAAAGCTATTATCGTGATACGTATAATCGAACCTTGCATTGACCATACCTTCTTCAGAGAATCTGTAGATCTGTTTGTCAACGAGGGGACCAATTTTACGATAGCGGATTGTACAAGAAAATCCTCCACTTTGCAAATTCACCATTTTTAGGACACCTGTCGTTTCATCGTATCCAAAAGTAACCGCAGTGCTGTCATAAACAATTTCAGATAATTTGGACAGCTTTCCATATTTGTAGAAGACTTGTCGGCCAGTACCTAAAAATGATGCCTTCAAAATCCTCCCATCATCACTGTAATCAAAAATCACCGATGCGTTGCTTTCGGGAGGATTATAAATATTTCTAATGTAGCCAACAGAGGTGTGAGTGGACATGCTGTGCCGAGCAACGCTGGGCATGGTCACCGCGTGAAGGCGGTCTGAAGAATCGTACTCGAAGATGTACTGTCGTTGACTCTGAAGCAGCAGTACCATCGACTACAGGGGAAAAAAAAAAAAAAGACACAGTCACTAGCTTTCAGCATGTGACCTCTGAGAGGGCATTAAAGACAAGAAAAGTTGACTGAAGAGGTACTAATTTTAAAAGAATAAAAAGAGAATTAGATACGTGAGTTAGGGGCACAAAGCTGCTCAGGTGTATTGTCAGACCGCCAGATGAGAGGATCTGCGACTTGGAAATCAATACGCTGACACGCCAGAGAAAGCCTAAGTTAGCAATCCATTAGCCACCAACCCTTTAGTAGGACTTCTTTTTTTTGGTTTTTTTTTTCTTTTTTTTCTGAGGGATGCAGAGGACTTAGAGAAATGACTTGATTTATCTTTCCCCTCGCAGTCGTAATTCACAGCTGTTACTGTGAAATATATGAGAAACTAAGCAGAGAACATCAGCTCGGGTTCGCTTAAAACAACAGATTCAAAGAAGGGAAAGGGAAAATTATACGCAATTTTGAAGTATTTAAGACACTTTTATGACTGAAGTGTCTTAATGAGGCTAAACAAAAATGCATTATCATATTTTCATTTAATATATAATGATTAGGGACAAATTACCTGTTTCTACCCGAATCTTTCATCAGATTTAGTCACGCATTTTTGGTCTTAATTAAGCACAATTCGTTGTGTTAGTTTATGCCATTATAAGGCAGCCTAACCACTTTCAGGAAAATACCAAAAGACACAAAGCATGAACAAAGCATTTCCCATTAGAAATTCGTCAAACTCAGCTGACTAATTGAAAAATAAGGAATTTTGAGACCAGGTACAAATGGATTCTTAACAGCTGGAATATGTCAAATTTTAGATAATTTGGCATGTGTGTTATGTATAGAGCTTAAAACGAAGCCAAATATTACTTTGTCTCCTTGCAGCTGAGTTCAGAAGGTAAACCAGCACCACCTACTTTTTCTAGATAGGTGTAGCTCCAAACTTTCCCGTCGGCGAACATGCGCGATATGATCCTGCCTTGCTTATCGATATCTGTTCTTTCACTCATGGCACCGCGCTGCAGCCCGGCCAGGCGCCCGTTGAAGAAGTAAGACACGTTGACAGCAGCCAGGCCACTGCTCGGCAGCCAGAGGAAGGGCCGTCCTAGCTGATCGTAAATGATCCTCAGCGTAAATTTCCGGTGATCATCATAGATTTTTTCCGTGCGGATGTTGCGGTCGTAATCGATGGACAGTAAGTTCCTCCCGTGCACCTACGGAACGAGAGGAGGCTGCAGTCAGCGGGCAGCGGGCACTGCGCCTCTGGGGATTTTCAGCACGAAAACAGCATGCACAAGGGAGAACTCCATTTCCCTGCATTTCCGAAGCGTGTGGGCCGTCTTCCTGTTAACTGGTTTTTGCTTTCTACTTCTCGGTATATTCAGATCTGTAACTGGGAGTGGCTCACTGGGATACTTCCCACCTCCCTGCCAAATGGGAGCTGTAATGGTGCAGAGAAAGGCTTCCCTCACTGTCAGAACGGACAGACATACTGCACACCTAGGTCTTACAGCGCAGAGTGTTGGCACTTAGCAGAGAAACAAATTATTTCGCATGGAAGTAATTTTTCTACTTCTGCCATGAGTAGTTCTTAGCCTTTTAGCCTACAATGACTCCGAGAATAGAAGAAATTATAATTTTGTGCCTTCATTGAGGTTTAGCCACTTAGGTTCTGTAGGTGCAACACTGCTTATGAGTTCATTCATTTCATGTTTTCTTCATTGACTTTCCAAATATTCAACAGATCCCTCAGCAACGAGATCACTTGGGATGGGTTTCATTTCTTCTGATTAAAAATCCTGATCATACAGGCTGGAAAAGATGGACTTTAGTTTTGAGAAACAAAAGTGCTAAATAATAGCCTTAAGTATTTTTCTTTTTCCCCCATTGTTTCAGTTACAACTTTCAAATCAAAGTACAGAATGAAGTGTTTCAGTCACGGATTTCTATTTTTCATTTTTTTTTAATAAAAGAGCAAAAGAGAAACAAAGGGGCATAAGAATGCCAAATGGAGAGGCTTCTAGTGAGAGGGCTATGATGGGAGAGATACACAAGTACATTCACTGGAGGCTAAGCCACAGCGTTCAGGCTAATGCTGTAATCTGATAAAGCTTCTTAAGTAATTTAATTGTAGATGCATCATTAATAAAGTAGAAGTCTTTAAATTAGATATAATTTGAGAGCAATGACTACTTAAAAAGTATTCATCGGTTTCTGGGAATTTGTTCTTCAGCTTATATTTTGCATTAGCTTTGATTAAGCAACGTTTTCTCTTATCCAGAATTAAACTGCACATCAAACAATATGTAAATGAACCCTGAGCCTTTCTCGAGGACATAAAAGTTGTTCTGAGATATTTTCACTGGCAGGGGTAAACCTAATTCCCATTCCAACCAACTCTGCAGGAATTCAGCTGTATAGAAAGCAAATTTAAAATTAATACAATTTTGTGTTTGCAAAGAAATAATTATTTCAAATTATCGCTCATTATCATAGTTTTTTCCAATTAATAAAATTTAGCTCTTTAAAAGTTTGCTTTTCCTCAGTGGGCAATTATTAGAAAAAGCTCCTTTCTGTAGGTTTTCCCAAAGGTTAACCTAGCAACAACCTGTCCCGTGACTCAAAGAAAAGAGAGAGTATTTCTCTTAAAACACCTCGGCATAATAAATCACATTCGGCTCTCCTGTCGTAATGGAAACAAAGCCAGGGAAGCCAAACTCGACATCAGTACTTTCGCAACCGACTACTCTAGTTTTGGAAGGGTGGGATTAATCCTGATGACGGAGCCGTATCAAACCCCTTTCCTTCACAGAGCTCTTGGGGAAGCAGAAGAGAGCTTTCCCTTCTCAAAAACGCTTGGCTACAACATTCAAGGGTTAGCGTATGACTGAGAGATCCCAATTTTGTAAGGACCGGCAGATTTTCTATAAAGAAAAAAAAAAAGGCTTTCAGCGAGATTAGGAACTGAATTTTAGCTTTGGGGTTTTTGGTGGTTTGGTTTGATTTTGGTTTTCAGTTTCTGAAGCTTCATAAAGCAGTTGGGATTTCTGGGATTCCTTCCCTCCATGACAGTAACTGCACCCGTAACCTGCACCTAGGAATGTCTGACTCCAGGTATCCTCCCTTTTCTCAAAAACTGTATACAGGTTATTAGTTTTTTTGGCCTAAAAACCCTAAAGTATTAAATTTTTTTAATGATTACACACAGAAGAGCGATGCACACACACAAACAAGACTTGGAGAATAAAGAAGCACCTGCCTGGATAATTCCGTAACTTAATTTTCATTGTGAAATAAGTACAACCAGAGAGTGTAATCATAGTGTCACACTAATGAACAGAAACCCAGACAGAACGACGAACTCCCACTCTTCCTGGGAACACTAATCACGCTATTACAAGTACCACAACCGGAGATTATCTAACAAGCTCTTCCTCTTTCCTTCCGCTGCCTACACGCGCCTCGGGTTTCCCCTCGGCTGCGGCTGAACCAGCGGCCGTGGGGACGAGCCCTCAGTGCCCTGGGTAAAGGTCTCGCACAACAGTCCCTGACGGGATGCTGCGCGGTGACAAGCACTCCTCAGAGGGGAATCTTAGCAAGGCTGTGTCTGAAACCACTGCAAGACGCTGGATGTGTGGCGCATAAAGCCGTAGCGGGCAGTCAGTGGGCTAACAGAAGGGTGAAGGGCAGGTCTTCCTTTGTCGGCTTCACGAAGTCCCCCCGGGCGTGTTTGCAGAGGCCGACGCGTACAGCTGCCGCGTGCCCGCAGCACGGCTGAGCAGAGCCGGGGGCACAGGCAGCAGCACTACCTGCAGAATCACACCATCACAGAGCAGTCTGGCTGGGAAAGAGACCTTTCCAGGCCATCCAGTCCGACCCCCCTGCACTGAATGGGATCCTGGGGTGCATCAAGAGGAGTGTGGGCAGCAGGACGAGGGAGGTTCTCCTTCCCCTCTACTCTGCCCTGGTGAGGCCCCATCTGCAGTGCTGTGTCCAGTGCTGGGCTCCCCAGTTCAAGAAAGATGAGGAGCTACTGGAGAGAGTCCAGCGGAGGGCTACGAGGA
>Ga0065711_1041209_pt1 | contig 16328 bp, 4 predicted proteins | sample Hoacrofraction12_FD_59098 | JGI IMG/M metagenome (GOLD analysis project Ga0065711, IMG submission 59098) | Hoatzin crop microbial communities from Cojedes, Venezuela - Epithelial fraction 12 v2 (version 2) | ecosystem: Host-associated > Birds > Digestive system > Esophagus > Crop | place...
GGGCTGGGGTCTCCTCTCTCTCTCTCTCGGCGCTTTTTGCCGCCTCGCCGCTGCGGTTTTGCCACCGGAGAAAGGGTCCCTCGGCGCGAGCCTCTGCTCCAGAACCCTTCACCTTCAGTAGCAGGTGTGTTGCAGTAGACTCACAACTGCTCTTCTCTACAGCACCTACTGCTCTTTTTCAGATGTCTCATGCCCTTACAGCTAACCTGCAAACTTCAGGTAGTCTGACAGCATTGAATGGTCCAGCTCAAGGACCATTCCATCTCCTATTAGGCTGGGTTAACGCAAGTGGAAGACTGAGGGGACCCACCTAGGTAGGCTGAAATGACACTTCAAAGTAAAATACAGCACAGGGGACAGAAGTGGCCACAACTGCCTCAATAGCCAGCTATGGCATTCTCTCAAGTTCTTCTCTTCTGTGAGCTTCTCTAGCTGCGCAAAAATACAGCACTAAAATAAACACTTATCAGCATAAAAATCAAGATGGCCATTTTCAAACACTAAATAAATTCCACAGAAACAACTGCTTTTGCCATCAGATTAATTGGATTTAGAACGATATATTTTGGTATAGAATGGATGAGAAAATCTGCATTCTCCCATAGGGTCAACTTCCAAATCTAAACATACAGGCATGACTTAGATTCAATATAGGATTTTTATAAATACAAACAGCAGCTGAAGATGTCAGAGTCCAGAAACAACACACACAAACACTAGACCACTTTGTCATAAGTAGATGATGTGGTGGGAGATCAGAAGGGAAGTGGCAGAATGTAACTTGTTTCTAAAACCAAAATCCAGTTTCAATCCTCCTCTGGAAACCGTTCCAGTATAATTACCATTATTCCCACATGTAATGACTGATCATCACTAGCTATTAAGGACATCTCCATGCAGATGGCAGCTTCAGTAGAGAACCATTTAAGCAGAAGAACATCTGACTAAGAAAGGTCCACTTGGTCAGTTCTCTGAAGCAGATGATCCTTTGCAGTTAGCCCATTTTGCTCTGGGTCTAAAGCAGTCTTCTGCACTCCACACAAGCCAAATTACAGGGTATGTTGACAGGGGAAATGCAAGGCTTTACGCAGAATTACATAGGCATTCTAAATTAAAAAAAAAACACTTTCATAGGTCACTTGACATATTCAATAGAACTCATAAACTCTGTTAGCCCTGAGTCCATAACTCAAGTTTCCAAACCCAATGAAGTCACAACCCTGTCAATGCATTCTGTGCCAGCCTTCCTTCCTCACATGTGGTCTAGTTTCTGTGAGTGACGAAAAAAAAATTTCTCTATTAAATGAAAGCAAGAAGCTGAGTCCTTAAATTAAACATCTTCACAAATACACAGGTGACTGCACAAACAACCCTGTCTTCAGCTGAGAAGGAAAGTACTGTTAGTCCTTCAGAAAACTCGATTCTCATAGAGGCCGCGGGGGAAGCACTACCCCAGCTGCATTTATGATGATACATGACAGACTCCACGTGACTGAAAGAGTAAACAGCTGCAGCACTGCAGGACAGATACGACGCAAAGCAGAATCAATTACCACAATGGTATTCAAAAACAACTTCAAGGAACCTATGCTCACTTATATAAACATGTATGCACAAACATATGTTTAAAGCTTGCAAAGTTTCTCTGTTTTTCAAGTCAAAAAAGCGACTTGATTATAAGGACTTGCACATCATTGCTGCCTTGGTAGCATAACACTACTCATCTTCTCAAATGTCACGGTGGAGAATGGACCGGTGGCAAGGGCTACAGAAGTAGCATTTTTATTGAGTTTCTGAAGAAGTAAGAGAATCTGTGACCATTCACACAAAAACATTTAATGGAGAATTCCCTCTAAAGAAAGAAATCTGCACTTAAGAGAAACCCCACACCATATCCCTGTATTTATGCTGCTACATAAAGACCAATGGAAACCAGAGTGTGACAGGGTCTCATTTTCAATACAGTTAACATGCTAGCACTAATAAACAGAAGTAGAAGGTACATGCATGATTCCTTTCTGGGAACTGTTTTTTAATCATTTTGGACACGCAAAGAAAATGTGCAGGTGGTTCTAAAAAGCTGGATATAGGCACAGCCTTCAATTAACTATAAATACAACAACTTGTGTTCTTTAGAAGTTACATCTGGATGCTGGAATAAAAATAGCATAAGATGAAGTAGGCACTCAAGGATGAAAATATGGGAGCGAGTGCCAAATCCTACAGTTTGCTCTACCATTCTGAGGCTTCCAACCCACCTCTGTCTTCCCCTCCACACGAAGAACATACTTGTGATTTGCCTGAATGTTCACCATGCTCAGCTACCTCACATTAGTTCTTACCACGATTTAGCATTCGTCTGCAAGGACACTTGTTTTATGTAAGCTAGTGTAACATTTGTTCAGATGCATTGTGGCCTTTGTCCTGTTATTACTCTGAAACAAACAATACAGTACAAGTCTTCCAACAGAGGAGAGCTTCAGTAGAAAATGCAGCTTAACCGAAAAATCATTTTCTCTCAAAAAAACCCCAGTATTATTCAAGCAACTTTATAAAGTTAAACAACATAAAGGCCTGGAATAAGATTCTTTATTAAACCACCTGCATGTTGCAAAACAAATAACTGTACGATATCAAGACTGTCCCTTAAGGATCCAGACAGGAGAACAGAGCAAGCTGTGTTTTGAAACAAGAACCTGGCTGCACGAAGCAAACTCCAAAACTTCCTGAATAAAGTCATCATGGTTCCATCAGCAGGGTGCCAAGAAGATGGCAAGAGACAAGGGGTTAGCGGGATTTTCTTGCTTTGCCCCTCTTCCCCAGCTCAACACTGACACACAGCCAGGTATTTTTAAAAGTGTAGTGAAGGCAGCAATCTCACTGCAGTGCCAGTTCCAGCCTTTGGTATAATATATCTATGTTCTTGCTGTGGAGAAAAGAAAAAAGGAAAAAAAACCAAAAAACCCAACAACTGGATGCTTGCTTGTTTGTTTTAAATAGCTGGTCTGCAGAAAGACCTCTCCAGCAAGGTTCAGAATTTGAATTTTTATTATTTTTAAGACTTAAACTTATTTTCAAGTCACTTATTTTCACCCTGCAGGATTAAAATGGGGAAAGCAGGCATAAAGTAGGCCTAAATAAGGGGAATCATGGCAGCATCTGGCCTATGTTGCTTAAGCCAAAAACAGAGATTGAGAATGGATGAAGTAGCTCTTTGGTATGACAATAGCCAGCAGACAATGACTATACCTCAATACCCTGCTAAAATCTGGTCCCGATGACTGCTGCTTCACATTGAAACAACAACTGTGGAGCTAAGTCTGTACTGTTGCTCTGGCAAAACATTCCCATTATATTACTATTATTTCAGGTACTTCACACAGAGCGTTGCAGAAGTGGCAACTCCCAAGAATACGCACATGTGTGACTACAGTCAAGCCACTCTGCACAAATCAAGGAAAATGCTTCATTACAGCAGCTGGCCTATCTGACATCTAGTGTTGACAAGAGCAGAAAAATACAGAAAAGTGGCCAAACTAGCAGTATGTAATGTGACACACAGTTCCTGGGGCTTTCTGGAGCTAATACTGCATAAATAAGAAGCAAAAGGAGCAGAGAGCGAGCCTATAAAGTAAAAGGTATAAGGGTTGGAAATTCACTGCCAAAGCTGTTCTGATCCAGAAACATATGTTTGCTTTCCACAAGTTTGCCCCAAAGTCTGGAATTGTGGAATCTGTACTTACTGGAAACAATACACGCACACACACACATAAATATATAAATAAAAACATTCTTGCAAAACTTCTCTCTGAACAGTGAACACACAAAGCAGTTAAATGCAACTGCAGAATCCCTCTGCAGCAGCATCACTACTGAAGGGTTTGGATCTTTGCTAGTTTTGCAAGCCATGAGTTGTGAAACAGTCCCCCATCCTTGGCTGCTGTAAGTGGGGGATTTCCCCGCATATCAGAGTGGCTATTTTAGTCAGACTACTACCAGTATCCTGGAGTTGGGAAGTGCTCTGGAGACACAGTCCTCTGCAAAGCAGAAAACTGGTTATTGACTTTAGGAGCTTTGGGTTGTGTTTTTGTTTGTTCCTTTGTTTTAAAGTTACTACTTCCAAAGAGACACTAGAGATTCCCCTTTTTACTGCACACTCCTGGGTCAGCAGCAGCTCCATATTAGGATTACATGTTATAAAACTCATCACATGTTGTAATCTTTTCACTTACCAGAACTCCAAAGAGGCTTCCCTTCACCACATACCTGCCCTCCAGCCAGTGCAGACAGGCACAGTAGTGAAGGTTTAATCTACAGCCCTGCCTCAGAATCCCATCCCACTCGCTGTTCATTCTAACACTTCAGGCACTGCTGAGAAGGCAAACTCAGCCTAAAGAGTTCTTCTGAGAATCCCCCATGAAATATATAAAGAAATAGTGCGATGTGCTTAAGATAGAAACTTGAGATTATTTAAAAGGAAAAACGTTAGCATGGTTTGGTTGTGCTAGTAGTAAAGAACAAGCATTGAAGAGCCCTGGGAACTCACTGGGTATTCCAAGTGTTTGTATTCTAAATACGCCATCATTTCCAAGGGTTTCAAAAATGAAGCTGCCCCAACTCCCCTGTTCACCCCCCAGCACATGGTATTTCACAGCTTGATGAGGAAAACAACTTTAAAACACTGGTGCCTCAAAGGCCACAAATACAGTCACTAGCATCTAAATTCTGAGTATTCTAGGGGAAGATTTAATTTGACAGATGAAGTAGATTCTTGATTCTTTTGGAAATCCACACAACTGGAGTTGAACGTACTTTGTGCAGCTGCATGGGGCAAATAACAAGAGCTGAAGCAACAGGTGGTTCACACAAAGGTGATTACAAAGAATTGCTAGAATGTGATTTAACACACTTTCATGTGATACCATAAGCATGCTTTGCAGAATCAGTGCACAGCAAGCAAATCAAAAGCACAATATTTTCCACATTAAGTACTTGCTTTGATCATATACTTATAAGACAGTACTGTTACGAAAACTACGTTTTGCACAGACAAACTAATACGAGAGCATGCCAACAAGGCAACATTAGAAAGACCCCATATACATGCTTATCCTAAGATCTTAACTACTTCAGTTTTCCTATATGGAAAGGGACTTCCTACCATTTTTTACCTGTTACCAACGCATTACAACTCTTGCCTGAACATTTCCTGCAAAACCCATTTCACATAGGATGAAGTCGCTTGCTCTCACTTGAACCTTTCAAAATCCTTGTTTTGTACTGTGGCATCCCATTTCCCCCCTACTATGTAGCTGATGCCAGGTTTAAATGCCTATTTAGATATAAAAGCAGCTGCCCTTGGTCCATTTGCCTTCTAACAGTGGCTAACAGAGGATGCTTAGGGAGAGAGTACCAGAATCACAGGTAGGTGCAATGGCTTGCTTCCACCAGTACCTTCCAACCATATAGCAACAGACAGTTTCAATGATAAAGAAGCCCCGTGTTTAGTAAGTGATGCTTCTGATTATAGAATCTTCATGCCTTCTTGCTCATTACTCCACGCTCAGCAACCGATGAGCAATGCCACGAAGGTGCAAGTCTCTTCCTCAGGGTTTTCTTCTGGCACAACATCTGACTATCTCTTAAACTAATCAGCAGCTTGTACGGCATACATATTTACATTCAAAACATCAGGAGTTCTGGCTCATATCTGTAACGTGATAATGTTTCCCCACTACAGTTACACTGATTACGTTTCTCAGAGTGGGACAGGATCTTCATGCAAATTTATATAGTAATAATAAAGTCTCAACACACTGGGTCCTAGAGGCCCTGTAGTAATAGAAAGATAGAAAGCATAGAAGAGGCCAAGTATTGCCCTGCAATTTTGAAGAATTCTAAAGGTTACTGTGAAATCAAAGTCTACACAAGGTTGTTGGGAGAGCTTCTGAAGACACCAAAGATGCTGACACGCCTTGGGGCCAGCACAGCTAAGTCAGGGACAACACCTTGGAGACCATCTGGCACAGGAAACGTTACTCATTAACATATATTAATAACTCCATCCTCAAAGATGTTGAGGAAATGAACCAATTGCTTTCTCCATGATCAGATGAACAACATGGTGAAAAGGTAGTGCAACTGATCTACAGGCCCAGCTCTGCACTGTACCTTTCACCTCAGTTCCTTATCAGAGATGTACCTGTTCTCTTGCATCAGGTCTTTGATCTGAGCCAAAATCCAGTCTACTTCTGAAGAGGAACTGGACCACGGATCTCGAGACTTCGAAACCGACTGCACAGCCTGCATAGCCTGAGTGAAGGAAAAATCCAAGCATTAACAGAAAATATGCTCCAATGGCAAACAGAAAGGCACTGCTATGAAGAGAAGATGGACATGCCACATGTGCTCCATCAACAGCACTACAAAATACTCACAAAAGTTCTCCTTCCTAGGAGTATATTAAAAAATAATATAAGCCATGTCATACTTGGAAAAGACCTGAATTAAAAAGGCAGCACCACCAAGAAGTTACAGTCCTGGCATCCTCATTGTGGTTCTAAACCTTGCTCTCCCTGACTTCAGCACAAACCAGGACAGACTCGTTTTGAATCATTAACTCCACATGCGGGATGTGCATGAGGTTACCTGCTCAGGACAAGGCTTTGCCAATCATATTATGCATACAGTAGATCAAAACGCAAATCAATACAGCCATCAAGGCAACCTGTAATCAGCTGAGAGCATCTGATCAGTAGAAGCAATACACAAAACAGATCAACATGTACCAAGAATGGAAGAGAGAATATCGGAAGTTAGCACTCCTCTGAAAGTTAGTGATTTCTTGGTTTGATATATTGTCCTGGGTTCGGCCAGGACAGGGTTATTTTTCACCAGAAGTCAGGAGGGGGGACAGCCAGGCGGGCTGACCCAACCTGGCCAAACAGAACAGGGTATTTGATACCATGTGCCGTCATGCTAGGTTCTGGTTGGGAGGGAGCTGGGCCCTTCTGTTGCCAGCCACAGCCAAACTATAACACATATACCTTATCTGAGCCTGTCCAGCAAGGTAAGACATGCCTTCTACTTACGCTCACAACCTACCCAAGCGGCAATTCAATCATCACTACCTTCGATAAAATATTGGCATGAAGCATGTTACATCACTAACAAGCATCTACCAGATTCTTTTTGGAAGACAATAACTACTGAGAGAAAAGAAGAAATTATTTTTCTTGCCAGGTGGGAATGTAATGGTTGATGATGTGCATGTTAGGGGCAGCCTTGGCTGCAGCGACCATGAGGTGGTGGAGTTCAGGATCCCGCGTGGAGGAAGCAGGGCAGTAAGTAGCATCACAGCCCTGGACTTCAGGAGAGCTAACTTTGGCCTCTTCAAGGACCTGCTTGGAGGAATCCCATGGATTAGGGCTCTAGAAGGTAGGGGCCTCCAAGAGAGCTGGTCACTATTCAAGCATCACCTCCTCCATGCTCAAGACTGGTGCATTCCCATGAGTAAGAAATCAAGCAAAAGAGGCAGGAGACCTGAATGGATGAGCAAGCAGCTTCTAGCAAAACTCAAATGGAAGAAGAAAGTCTACAGAACACGCGAAAAGAGGGACAGGCCACTTGGGAGGAACACAGGAATGTTGTCAGAGTATGCAGGGATGCAACAAGGAAGGCTAATGTCCACCTGGAATTATATCTGGCAAGGGATGTCAAAGACAACAAGAAGGACTTCTTCAAGTACATCAGTAGCAAATGGAACACTAGGGAAAATGTGGGCTCACTGCTGAATGAGGTGGGTGCCCTGGTGACGGAAGACACAGAGAAGGCGGAGTTACTGAATGCCTTCTTTGTTTCAGTCTTCACTGCTAAGGCTGATCCTCAGGAACCCCAGTCCCTGGAGGTACAAGAGAAAGCCTGGAGAAGAAAAGACTTTCCCTTGGTCGAGAAGGGTTGGGTTAGAGATCATTTAAGCAAACTGGACACCCACAAATCCATAGTCCCCAACAGGATACAGCCACAAGTGCTGAGGGAGCTGGCAGATGTCATTGCTAAGCCAGTCTCCATCATCTTTGAAAAGTACCTGAGGACTGAAGGAAAGCTGGTGTCACTTCAGTCTTCAAAAAGGGCAAGGAGGAGGACCCAGGGAACTACAGGCCGGTCAGGCTCACCTCCATCCCTGGAAAGGTGATGGAACAGCTCATTCTGAATGTCACCTCTAAGCAAGTGGAGGAAAAGAAGGTTATCAGGAGTAGTTAACATGGATTCACCAAGAGGAAGTCATGCTTGACCAATCCGATAGCCTTCTATGATGGCATGGGAGGCTGGGTAGATGAGGGGAGAGCAGTGGATGCTGTCTACCTTGACTTCAGCAAGGCTTTTGACATTGTCTCCCATAACATCCTCCTAGACAAGCTCAGGAAATGTGGGCTAGATGAGTGGACAGTGAGGTGGATTGAGAACCAGCTGAATGAGAGAGCTCAGAGGGTTGTGATCAGCAGCACTGAGTCTAGTTGGAGGCCTGTAGCTAGTGGTGTTCCCCAGGGGTCAGTACTTGGCCCAGATTTGTTCAGCTTATTCAGCAATGACGTGGATGAAGGGACAGAGTACCCTCAGCAAGACACAAAACTGGGAGGAGTGGTAGATACATCAGAAGGCTGTGCTGCCATTCAGCAAGACCTGGACAGGCTGGAGAGCTGAGCAGAGACAAACCTCATGAAGTTCAACATGGGCAAGTGCAGGGTCCTGCACCTGGGGAGGAACAACCCAATGCATCAGCACAGGCTTGGGGCTGACCTGCTGGAAAGCTGCTCTGTGGAGAGGGACCGAGGAGCGCTGTGGGATGACAAGTTGGCCTTGAGCCAGCAGTGTGCTCTGGCTGCCAAGAAGGCCAATGGGATACTGGGGTGCATTAAGCAAAGCATGGCCAGCAGGTCGAGGGAGGTGCTCCTCCCCCTCTTCTCTGCCCTAATGAGGCCACATCTGCAGTACTGCATCCGGTTCTGGGCCCCCTAGTTCAAGAAAGACGAGGAACTACTGGAGAGAGTACAGCGGAGGGCTATGAGGATGAGGAGGGGACTGGAGCATCTCTCCTACGAGGAAAGGCTGGGGGAGCTGGGCTTGTTTAGTCTGAAGTAGAGAAGGCTGAGAGGGGACCTTAGAAATGCTTATAAATATCTGAAGGGTGGGTGTCAGAAGGATGGGGCCAGACTCTTTTCAGTGGTGCTCTGCGACAGGACAAGGGGCAATAGGCACAAACTGAAGCACAGGAAGTTCCATCTGAACATGAGGAAGAACTTCTTCACTCTGAGGGTGACAGAACACTGGAACAGGCTGCCTGGAGGGCCTGCAGAGTCTCCTTCTCTGGAGATATTTAAAACTCGCCTGGATGAGGTCCTGTGCAGCCTGCTTTAATTGACCTTGCTTTGGCAGGGGGATTGGACTAGACGATCCCCAGAGGTCCCTTCCAGCCCCTACCATTCTGTAATTCTGTAACGTAAAATGAGACTAGAAAACCAAGGTGTCATTTTCAGGACTGCGATTAGCTCTCTTAACCTATATATGCAAAGCTACCACCACATGGAAAAGATACTTTAGATGACAAATCAAGTATAAAGACATGACCTGAAGTGACTAAAGAACCTGTAGCCTACCCCTATGAACAATCAGACAACAAAGTACACAGCCCCCATGACAGAGCTTAATTTAGTCTAGTTCACACCCTACAGATTTATATAAACTTTTAAGTATAATAAATAGGTAACAAAATAGCTAGAGAAGTACCTGGATCAGGGACTTTACAGTTACACCGTTACAAAGATTACTTAGCTATAAGCGATTCTCCTTCTTATATGAAAAAGATTAAAGACAGACTATACATTCATGCAGAGAGACTCACAGCATAGTCTCTCTGCAGGGAGACTAGCAAACATACTGTAATACTCTTGCTATGCCAATCCAGGGTAAGCGTTTAAATATAAGCCTAAAAAAAGCTTCAAGTAGTATTTATTTGATATTTTTAACATCCAGTTGCTGCCATGGTTAAGAAATTACTTGGATGCATCAACCTATCTGCCCTTAAAGGGCACAAGAACAAACCCATATAACTTATTTCAATCCATTTCTAAGTGTCAGAGATTTTGTCAGCCATAATCAGTTTTAAATTACAAGTCTACTGTTGTACAGAACAGAGTTTCACAAGCCAAAGGACCAATATGTTTGCATCTCTTCAAATTACTGGCAATAGTTACTAATGCATAAAAGAAGTATTATGTTTTTTATTAAAGACAAACTTCAGTTAAAACTTGCACGTATCAATGATAAAGAATAACACTCCTTGATGCTGACAGATCTTGGTAAGTCCTTTGCCCACCCTTCCTCAGCGTACCTCAGAGTGACAAAAATGATATACTAAAAGAAGCTATATGTACAACATACATATCTACAGAGCATTCAATTTTCACAATTCAGCTATGTTTTGTCACAGTTGACAGACTTAGAAGTACACCACCTGAAATGATTCAACAAGAAAGGCAGCCTTACATGGTGAACAGAGAAATTTCAAAAGCACAGTATGCAGCATTCCATTGAACTGAGGCATATAGCAGAGAGTTTACTCTTCACCCTGTATTTGCACTATTTTGATAGGTTAAGGAGAGTTTCATGTGAGCTTCGAAACAAAAGTTTCAAATTACTCTTTAGCAACTGACTGACTACTCCTTTCCCCCATTCAACCCTGTCCAGTTTAAATTTTGAAGTTGCCTTTTCCTATTCAGTTTGACATACTTCCTTCTGCTCTGTTAATATGTTAAGAGGTCACTCACCACATATAATCATTTTGTCTCCTTTACAGTACACAACAAGCCAGTAGCAATTACAGCAAGGGAAGGATGAACAAAGGAGAATCACGTTATATACTCTCACTGTTGATTAAGACTACACTTCACTGGTATTTCTCCTTTAGCCCCTAACGATATTAATCAAAATAAAAGTGAGATCAGTTCCCCGGTAACAACAGTGTGTCGGTAAGGACATTTTACAGGGTCTGTAACGCAGCTCTCAACAGATCTTAAGACCTATCCCATTATTAAGAAGGGGAAGCTGAGCAGAGAGAGATTTTTGGGGCAAATGCTTCACAAATCTGAACTGCAGCCCCTCAGCCACCAGGCCATTGCAAAAATACACGATGGATGACAGAAAACATGGGCTAATGACTTCTGAATGACAGGTCTCAATTTCCAGAGACACTAGGATGAATGAAAACAAACTCAGCACTATCCACACCTGGACTAGGAAGACCTGGGATCTCCAACAAGTACACATCTCATTTATAAATACAAACAAAGTGTTTGCACTAGAAGCCATCACAGTTCAAATTGCTTGTCCTCTGCAATGAAGCTTTACTTTGGCAAACCATGTATGACAACACTAGGTCAGATATCTGAACAAGCAACTAACCAAGCCTCTCTCCACACATGCAGCAGGTCACAGGTCACCTATGGGGTATGCACTGGACAGCAGCACTACTTTAGGCAAGAGTATGCAACCCGGCAAGCGATGGTATCTTTGTGGACACTGGCATACTGCCACCTCTGTAGCACTGATACAAATATCACTTCTGTATTACTGATGCTTCTGGACAGATTCTAACTGTGGGAGGATGCTACAGGGAGAAAAAATGGGATCCCTGCAGTTACATGAAATAAACTCCTGGCACAGCAACTTAGTCATACTAGCAATCAGGTATTTCAAATGAGGCCTGGCCAAGAGCACCAGGTCTTCACTTTGGGTAAGAATGAAGAGGAGACTTACTGCCCCAAGCAGGAAACAAGAAGAACCAAAAGTGCTGATAGTTAAGACTGCACTTACCCGAAACTGCTCATTCTTGTACGATATCAGCACAACTTTGACTTTTTCTAGAAACAAACAAACATATAATTTAAACACAGAATGGATCAACTATATAAGGGAACTCTGTATCCTGGCAAACTGCTTAGTTCTGCTGAATACACACTCCAGGAAGACATCAGTCAAACAAAGTAATAAACCCTGACTCAGACAAAAAGCTCCTTATTTTGGGTTCAAAGACTTCTGGTGATGGAAAAGCAACCACCGGAACAATTTACCAAAGTTTTCCCACTGTTTTGCACTTTGCACCTCAGATTATGTCCAGGCTGAGTTACCGGTGTTATTTTTTTTTTTTAATACAATCGGCAGCTAGTGATTTTTCTGTCCACATGCAAATTATTTTGAAACTGGCTGAACTGTCTTTATCCTGCTCTTGCTCAAGTTATGAATCTACTGAGTTTTGAGGTCTATAAAAGGACAATAGCCTTCTTTGTCAGTAGTGGTCTCAATAGCAAAACTGAGGCCATCAAGACACTACAACTAATTTTTACAGTGCTTGGTCCTAAACCATCCCAGTATAACTGTTGCTGCTGATTAGGATACTGCATATTCAATAGAAGTAAAAGATTTTATGCTACAAATTCAGTGAGCCAATACCAAAAAAGTCAGTCACCCCAAGAATCCACCAAGGCCCAAGAATCCACCAAATTCCAAAATCTCAACTGAAGTTGTATCTTTATGCATTGTCAGGGCTAGAAGATGACACTGTTAAACTGCTTTCTCTAGCATGGGACTTCTCTAATCCTTGTATCTGCCATTGTTCTAGGGACACCTACCATGGAATTCCTTGTGTTTCTGACAGGCCTCATGCTGTGGGGTTTGAATCTCCCATGCATCATTGTCCAACTCCGCATTTGTTTCCACCTCTTCCTGCTCCTCTTCCTCATCCTCGTCCTCATTTTCTTCACACAAGTTATTGCCCAGCTGACGGCTCCAGTACGTCTTTCGTAGCCAGTCCAGCACAACATCACAACCTAAGGGAAAAGAGAAAACGTTCTGTTCTCAGTGAGGCTTTCTTTGTTAATGAAAAAAAAAACAATACAGGTGGCACATTGCTAACTTGCATTGTCAAAAGAAATGCTGTTAACAAGTTACGAATCCCGAAATCACACAGAACTTCATTGATGAAAAAGTGAATGAGTTTAAAAAAAAAAAAATCAAAACAACAAAACCACAACAAAAAAACCCACAATCCAGTATCACAGGCTTGGTAACACCCACCCACTGTCTTTTTGCCAACAAAAAAGATTTGGCACTGCTATAGTGTTGCATCTTGCTCAAGCTAGGCCAAATTTTATTAGAAACTCAGTCCCAACAGTGGCGTTCTGCTGAGAAAATGAGTCAATTCTTTAGTATCACCATGATCAATGTAGTGTTTATAACAATATCAATTTTTTATGCAGAGACTACACTAGGCATACATTAGATAGAACGGAAAGAAAACCCCTTTTCTCCCATCGCCATTTCACTACCCAACTCAATCCAAGGACCCTGTTGAAGGTTGTTTAACCAGCTCCTCAGTGCTTAACCCAAAATTCCCAGGAATCCCTTCAAACACCATGAGCTGGTCATTCATTCAGGCTTGTAGTACCTACTGCATTAGTCCCTAAATGAGATTTTTAAGAAGTCTCAGTTATCTCCAAACCATCAGGAAAAGCATTTACCTCTTTCCCCGAGATGAACTTCCTGTGCTGTAAAGAAGCAAGAGGCCCAAACTACCATTTGCAGTACTTTTTTCAGCGGAAGAAGAAATTCTCTGAACACCTGCCCTGCGATGCACCACAGCCTGCAGCCACCCGGACACAACTCAGCTACCCCCACAGGCCAGCGGCAAATCCTTGTGGTGTGGCACACAACTCTCCCGGCCAGGAAGAGCCTGCTGCCTGACCTGCAGGGCCCCAGATGGAGGTAGGGGTGCTCCCCTTAGGTCCTGCAGCACTGCCTTTGCCACCCCAAGCACACCTCAAGCCAGGCCCTCCCCATGCCGCCTACCAGCAGCACTCACCCTTGCGGCACAGAGCCAGCCGCGGCAGCTTCCCATGGGTCAGCTCGTGACGGAGATCCACAACCCAGATGGGGATATCGACCTGGAAGAACAGCAATGGGTGTTATCCCATGGTTCCCACTGCATCATGCCATTATCGCATGCAGCCCTGTAAGGCTGCAGAGAACCTCTACTTGGTGGGAATGGCCTCTTCTGGCCTATCCCTGCACCACAGTTCCCCAGCTTCCCACTTCAAGGGTGGGCTGAGATCCCCTCCACTCTAATCCCACTCCTCCTGTGGCCATAGAAACTTGGCATTTTAGAGTTTAAGCTCTTCAACATTACTTGCAACAACAGATGTCTTTTCAGACAGAGGTGCTATGTATCATTTCATGAGATACTGAGAAGCAGTTAAACTATATTTAAACTGATGAAACATTCTGGATGACAGTTTGTATATCAAAGATACAAATCATATCATACATAATACTCAAAACATACACACTCTAAGTTACACGCAATTTTTTACAATTTTCCTAAGGACAACTTTAACTACCGAAGACCTCTATTTTTAAGCTTGATCAGTTTTAAAATGTGAGAAGCAGCACTCTTCTTAAAAACCAAGCAAAAAAAAAAAAAATTCAATTCATCATTCTCACATAAGGTCCACAAAGCTGCATATATAGGAGTCTCAAATTCTGCCTGTTCCTCACTTTCAAAACTTGCTGTTTAGACTCAGATATGATGCTCAGTGCAGCTGGCAATAAAAGGGACTCAAGTCGGTCCTGCTACTACAGCTACACCTTGAACCTTCCTTCCTCCACACAGAAGCGGACAACCACAGCTTAGCTCTTTTTCCCCTCAGTGGCTAAGCAACAAAAATATGTGGTGTATATGTCAAGTGGGACTATTTACATGTAAATCAAGACTTTTGATCACACAATTCAAAATGCTTGAATGATCATCAGCCTTTGTTACTCCTAAACTGACTCTAAAGAACAAAGTTTTAGATCTAGTTACACCAGCCTCTTTAAAACCGCAGTTGGAAAGAACTGGCATCTACATCTATTATCTTGTTTACAAAAGAATGACCCCCCACAACTCCACCTACCCACTGTTGTCAACAGACAATGCACATGCTCTCTGTATATACATAAACTATCGAGTAATTCTTACTAAATATTTACCTCTCTGGCTAATTGTCTCAGAGGAATGCTGACAATTTTCTGTTTCCTTTCCGTGATCAAGTTGACAAACCTGCGTGCAGATTACAAAAAAGATAAATGACTATCAAGAGCTGCAGAGGAACTTGGAACCCCAGAGACAAACTCCCCACATGCTAGAACTTGGAACCCCAGAGACAAATTCCCCACGTGCTGTACAACATTGTGGTCCCGCAGATGCAAAGGGAAATCAGACAGATGAATGATACTGTCTGTCCAGGTGTCTCTCACAGCACACATGCCTTCAGAGCCCTACCTTACAAGAGCCAGTCCGTAAGAGAGGATGAGCTCATGTGACTTCAATCTGCCAGATGAATCCAGGACCTTGCAACGAACCAGTTCAGCAGTGCAATCCACCGCAAGAGGCATTTTGGGACCATACCTAGAGATAAAACAGGTGAGCAGCCTCACAAGAATACAGCCCCCCAGCAAAACGGGTAGCTTTCTGGCTGCTTTTTGTGCTCTGTGGTATGCAACAGCCTGAGAAACAGCATGCAGAAAGACAGTATCAGGGGCCTTTTTCCAGAAGGCTTTTATATGGCACTGAGTGATTATGTGGCTACTCCTAAGCGTACGTTCAACAAGTACTTACTGATCTGCCAAGCACACACACAATACAACACGCCATCCTAGACTGGTCTTGTGTATGGACGCAGCAGGAGCAACACTGTGCAAGCTGATATGGCAGCCTTGGATACACTCATTGCAGCACCCTGCCTCGACAGACCAGACTGCGACGCTGCGGGCACGCAGGGCTTCCGCCTCCCCTGCTCTCCACGGGGCCAGCCTACTTCTGGCATGAGCCCCAGGCCCCAAGCCCGCTGCACGAAGTAGGCGCCCTGCAAGACGGAGCTGCCTACCCGGCAGCACCGGCGGCCTGCACACACAACCCCGGCCGCGGAGCGGCACCGGGCAGCTGCGGCCGGATCCCGGGCGCCCTACGAGCCCAAGACAGAGAGCGTCGGCAACAGCCTGGGGCAGAGAACCGGCAGGGCCGCCTCAGGGATAACCCCACGGGGCCTCAGCGCGCTCCCGGCTCGCGGTGTGCGGCCCGTACCGACTCTTCCAGGCCGAGACCCGGTCCAGCGCTTCCTGCTGCAGGCGGCCGTCCCCGCAGTACAGCCCCACCATCACCTGGTCCCACTCCGCCCGGCCCCTCCACGCCACCACAGTCCGCAGCGGCTTGAGGCGCTTGCGGGCCGGGGATAAAC
>Ga0065711_1041210_pt1 | contig 16327 bp, 8 predicted proteins | sample Hoacrofraction12_FD_59098 | JGI IMG/M metagenome (GOLD analysis project Ga0065711, IMG submission 59098) | Hoatzin crop microbial communities from Cojedes, Venezuela - Epithelial fraction 12 v2 (version 2) | ecosystem: Host-associated > Birds > Digestive system > Esophagus > Crop | place...
CTCTGAGTTCTGCCATTCAGCCAGTTCTCTATCCACTTCACCGACCACTCATCCAGCCCACACTTCCTCAGCTTCCCTAGGAGGATATCATGGGAGACTGTATCGAAAGCCTTGCTTTCCTCTGTAGAGACTTCCAGTAAAAGAAAATGTGTACCAAGTCCACTTCATGATTTTATATTACAGCTGTTCCAAAAGGCAGGCTATATATGTGTTACAGAAATGTTCCTCAAAACAGCACTGTAGTCACAAGTCTCATACCACACTAACTCTTCTTAGAGTAGGTTACTCCTAGATTGGAAGTGTACTGTTCTACAACATGTTAAAGATTGTTTTTAGTATTAACAAATAGAATATACAAATGTCATGCTTAGTAATATTTGCTTTATAAATGTCCAAATACACCATGTTATTTGTTTTATCTGTTAGGTACATGTTATGGTTTGGCTGCGGCCAGCAACAAAAGCGCCACGCGGCCGCACCTCCCCCTGCCGGGGTGCGGAGGAGAATGGAAAGAACCAGGCAGAAACTGGTCGGTCGGGATAAGGGCAGTTTAACAGAACAGAAAACAAAGGGAACAGGAACAACAACGATACAGAGAAGGAGAAAACACAACACAAACCGCACAACCCAGAGAGCCGCCCTCCACGATCGCCGCTGTGAGTTCCCGAGCTGTGAGTGAGTTCCCACCGCCCTGCTCCCCCCCACCGGAACCCAGCATGACGGCACATGGTATGGAATACCGTGCTCTGTTTGGCCAGGTGGGGTCAGCCCCCCTGGCTGTTCCCCTTCCTGAATTCCAGTGGAAATTAACCCTGTCCTGGCCGAACCCAGGACAGTACATTTCCTTATTGTCTTTCTCATACATATTGTTGGGTTCACATTCTCAATGTTAATTTAAGTAGCACTCAAAACTGACAATACAAGAGCAGTAAGATTAATGAACATGCAATAAAAACAGAATGGGCATGCTGGGAAGTTGGTTATAAGATTCAGACGCAGTTGTTTATTGTTAAATGCATTCAGAAGCAGTGCTTTTCTTCAACTGTGATGTACAAAAGCAGAGTCGTGATTACTTTGTTCTACTGGTAATGAACAAAAGATGCAATAGTGGTTAAATTTAACTCACATTTTCTACTACTTGGCTACCCAGTGAGGGGGTCAACAAGTTAAATACTTTTGGAAAAATGTTGCAATACTATAAATACCCAGAATTACATATTCTAGCTGTTACATGCTTACACAAAAGGATGTGCTGCTGTAGAAGTTTTCAGACTGTTTCTGTAATTTGAATGCATTTGCTTTGTTTACCTTTGACTGAAGAGAATAATTTCTAAAATTTGAAATTGAATGGCAAAAACCAGGATGGCACCTTAAATAAATGCTAAAACAAAGATGTCTTCTCTCCATACTGCAGCTGTAAGGAGGGCAAAAAGTCAGAGGAGATAGACAGAATCTCTCAGTGACAAGTTGTAGATTTAAGAAAGTTTCCAACCAGGGGTTTCCACATATATTTGGAAACTGCATCTTAATTAAGTTTACACATAAAAGGGATCCTTTCCCTTGCAGAAGCCATGAAATTATTCAACTGATCTTGTTTTTTCTCGGTTGATTGGAAAAAACTTAAAACTAAATCCTACTCCTCCAAAAGTAAAAAAATCTCAAGCATCATCAAGATGCTCTGAGTATCCAGCAAAACTGCTACCATATTAAGATACGGAAATTTTATGTATTGATATATAATTCAGTAGGTAGAAAAACTACAGCAGGACAAAAACAATTTAAAAATTATTAAACTGTCTTCTTATGTCTGGTAAGGATGGTAACCCATGGTTTTCCCTAGAATATCTACATCTTAATATAATCTTTAATTCAAACTTGTATTTTACTTGGTTACATACAAACCACTTACAATGTTTTTCAAGAATAGGGAAATTCTCCCCTGCCGCTTATTCCCACATTTGGATTTCTGAACCCTAACAGGCAGAAGAAAAGAGGATGAACTCAACAATAATTGTGTGTTTGTTACTATTATTTAAACAGCTTACTTATCCCACACTTACTTCCTTTCCTAGATGTTTCTGCTTGTCATATTTAACTTGATTGGTTTAACACGCAAAGAAACAACTACATCTATTGATCAACCTGTGATGCAGCACAGCATTTATCAATCCATACTTGTACAAAAAAATAGCTGTATTCCATGCCCACTGGAAGGAACTTGGACACTTGGTGTCAGTACCTTGGTTATCTAAGCTTGGCCAGCATTCCCTGGTCTTGCTTCATCTCCTCTTGCAGCTGTCTTCTGGTCTGCGGTGACCCCATGCAGCAGAAGGCTGAGAAGGAACTTAATGTAAACTGTGGCTACAGTGACAATTATGGACCTCCTAGCTTTCTTCTAGGTCTGCACATGAGACTGCTCATCATGGTACATCATGAGGACAATGAGTGCACTAAGGACACCAGTAAAGCCTATCTTCCACCAGAGTTCAGGCTGCATCTCAGAAACCCTTGCCAGGGATCGATACTGCAGCATAGTGCAGCAAGTTACCTGAAACTCCAGATGTGATGGTGATGCGAGGTCATGAGCAAACCCCATACTTGGTAATAAGAACTTGCCAGGTGCTGAAGTTGTGATTGTCAATTTCTGAACAGGGACTCTTGATATATTAGGCCTAGTTCAATCACATAAACCCGGCCTCCAGTGGTCCTGGTGATCAGCTTTCTTATCATATATTACAGTGGCTTTTAAATCAAGATAGTCCTATGCTGTTGTTGCCTTGAGTCCTTGCAGAACTATATACTCACAGTGATTAGATAGAAGTCATTAAATATTTTAGTCAACTGCAGTGTATTCTGTAAGATCATACTAAATAAGACTGGAAGAGAATTTCAAAAGTTCGTTCTTCAAACACAGCCTGAAATCCTTCTGTTAATATTTTTTGAGATAAAAAGCTTTACACATATTTGTTATTCTGTTAACAGATTCTGGAATGGAGAAAAGTTGGCTGCAGGTGTCATATTTCTTGAAGGATGCAACTTTTAATCAATTTGAACACAGGCCGAGAATATACAGAGACTTGTGAATCATAGCTCAAAAGAATTATTCTTTTGGAGCTGATACTCTGCAGTTGAGTACAGAAATAAAAACACAGCAAGATTGCATACCTGTTTCAAATGCAAAATGGAATTTTTTTAAATATTGGATGGAGAACTGAAATTTCTGTATATCTAGTATATTGGATACCACAAGAGAAAATTGGGCTATTAATTAAAGGAAATGTGTTTCCTTAATTACAACATGCAGATGTTTAAAATTATTTAGATTGTTTGTCTTGTTTTCGGACTGCAGACAAAGAGTACCCCATTCATGTGTAGCACAAGCACTTCTGAAATGTCTTTAAAGCAGATAAATAATATTAATTTACACCTAAAGAGCCAACAATACAGCTTCTATTTAGAGAACCACGAACCAAGAAACTCAAAAGCACAGATCAGTTCTAGTCAAAGAAGACGCCACCTCATAGAATTCCCCCTTCTGCCTTTTTCAAAGGGAAAGACAGTATTTAAACTTACGGTGGCTGAGAAGTAAATTTTTCAATCAAAAATAAAATGTGAAGAGTTGATTCTGTAGCATAATGAATTACTGCAATACATAAGAAGCGAATATCCTTTACATGAAAAATATTTTATACATATAAACTGATTGGAAAATATGTGACAAAATAATAATTTACTTATTTTAAATTTAGACAATCACAGAATTTGAACTTCCAGCCTTATGAACATACAGTAGTGTTACATTTGCTAGTAGGGTATTTTTTCATCAGTTAATAGTTATGGGAGCACACAGATATTAGATTACCTCTAGGGGGATATATTCTTTTTCCACGACTTCAGTAGAAATGGATTAGGAATTGCAAAGGAATACTAATGAAGATGCTGAATATCAATGCTTACTACATTTTAAACATTCTCTAGTTCATTTCATTAACGAAATTTTTACATGTGACAGAGATTGAGATACCTTGTACTCCTCAAAAATAGGAAAAGGAAATTAGGATTAAAAAGTTAGCTTTATAAACACAGGGTTTTCTGCATAAATTATATTTATTGGGCTTATGTAAAATTAAAAGTTAAAAAGATCCAGCCACCTGTTCATATTGTCTGGATAGTAGTGCGGCTTTCCTCGCACATGACATGATAACAACTGCCTCAAAGGTGAATATCAAAATTCACATTGACTTCTAGGAAAAGCTTAAAAATAACAACTCATTTTCAATTTGGCTTAGAGTTATCATTGAAACATCGGATATATGCATGGAAATGTAAGAAGGCTAAAAAGATCCTTGAGTTACAGGCCAGAATAAGGTGGCAGCAGCAAATTCAAACAAAAAAACCCCAGGAATTAAGAAAAAGAGGGTCGAAAATCTTTTTATAAAGAATGTGGTGTTTTCCCAGACATTGCAGTATTTTTAACCTCCCATTTCAAGATAGAAGTGTACAAAAGACTACTTAAATCACAAAATCTTAAAAGTCTACAGCTAAAGGAGAAAACCAGATGAAAGTGAGTCTTAGATCTTTCTGGAAATTAAAAGGAAATAGGCACCTTTTCCAATCTGTGCCCAGGAATTCACAGTCAGTTCTTAAGTGGCAGCCTAATAAAATGAAACATTGGTAGCAATATGAACAATGCTAAATTAATAGAACACTTGAAGGTTTTTTTGGTTTTATTACATTTCTGTTAGTTTCTAACACCAAAAGAAGTTCTTTAAAACATCCAAGAAAAATATTAATGAGCATACGAGGCTTTTATTTCAAAATAAACACTTGAAATTGGAGTGCCAACAACTGAAGTGGTATCATAGTTGCTAGCTTCTTCCTTCCCTCTGCCTTCTGATAAGGAAAAAAACAAGCTATTAAAATTCACTACCACATTAAAATATCATCACCACATCAAACCAAAAAACAGTCATCACCTAACTTCAAAACCTTTGCCTTCTAGCAATTGCAGAAAGAAAATACAGTTCCTAACCTTTAACCACACACAGTCCTAAATCACATTGTATATCTTTGTCTGAGAGTGGTATCTAAGTGAAAATCACTTCCTATCTCTATCTCCTTCCAGAGTCTGGAATCTCTTCCACTCAAGCATTTTATTACTCCCAAGATCTAAATTTCCAGTCTCAGTTGTATCTCCTGGGACCAACCGGAGTTTGTAAGAAGCGTAAGGTTTCATGTTCCAGCTGCCTTGCAGTTTTAAAATCTCAACTTCCCATCTGAGGACTGTCAGCAGAGATTGCACCAGCAAATGAGGTTTAGGAGAATTTAAAACTTCAATATGATTTTAAATTATTCCCTTCTTCAACACTAAGAAGAGCACATTTTAAATCCATGGATAGCATTGCTTTTCTTCCCTCAGTTTTGAAATATACATTTAAAAGAGGATTTCTTTCATATAGTCATGCAAGCAATGATGCCTGAATGTAAATGAAGGCCTTTTGTTTGTAACTGCTCTTGCCTTCGAAATCACAGTTGTTTTCTGCAAAACAACAGAACACGCTGATTCCTTTTCAAAGAAATCTTTTTGACAAAATGGCTCATACACCTGTCAGAGTAATAGAGGATTTTTTTCGTTAAATAAAAACACAAACCCCTCAGCAATATCAGTGTTAATTACTGTACTGTTTCAAGAAACAAAAACTCACAGAAAAAATTACAACCCCCTAGAAATCTTTGGAAGCTAATTGCAACCAGCCTGAGACAGTGGTTCCAGCACTCGTATTTCACAGCGCAGAGGCTTCAGGAAAAAAATAATTCTTTAATCTTTCTGGCTTTTGAATCTTTAGTTTTCTTATCAGTTTACTTTGTGTGTAGTGACTGTTGCTTTCAAGTAGCTACTGCAGCACAAACTGTTGTCTGAATCGGAAGAGTCACTGCTTCAGGGAGAAACACATTTCTTGGGGAAACCAAAGGTGCAAAAGCATCCGCAGCACTGTGGCTTGGCACCGGGTGCGCTGCCATGCACCAGGTGCAGTAGCTGCCTTCCTGTCAGACCACAAGCCCTCTCACGTGGGGTTTCTACAAGCAACTGGGACAAACCTCTGTTCAGTTACGATTAAATCCGGGACAGAATGGGGAGGGGGTGGAGGAAGTGGGACGCGACACGACGGGGGACAGGACAGGACAAGGACACGTGACCAAATCCAAAGAACAGAAGCAGCCCTCAAATTATTTTTCTGGGAGACCGCGTTCATTAGCAGAAAGGCAGAGTGTTAGCATATCTTTTATTTGCAAATAATGTTATTGCTGCGAATTAATAAATATCCCCATAAAAACTGAAACACTGCTGTAATTTAATAACTTCTTTAGTTTAAAATCCTGCATTTTCAAATCACGAAACTAGAATGGAACTGTGAGTTAAAAAGAACTCCTTCAGGTCAAAGATGTCTTTAGTTTGCCTCAAACGTCACAGAAAATGGGATTTTACGTATCTTTTTTTATAACAGTTTCTATCATATAGTTTGGTTTTATGAAAACACAGATCTAAACAGTCAAGAGGAAATTCACAATGGCACATTTCCTTAATCTTAAGAGTTCAGTGTGGGATCTCTAAGCAGCAGCAAACAAGGGACAACAGACACTGTAAAGTCGCTTCTCGCCTTTCAGAGTGTTTTGAAAGAACAAGAAAGAAAACTGAATTAGTTAGAGAAGAAGCGTGATTATACTATATGTGGTAAGAGGTTCTTTCAGTTTCTACCTAAAAGCAGGTAAGGCAGACTAACCACCAATGCTGCCCCACCAACCTGAACTAGGAAGGGCTGCCAAGCATCATGCAGCCCTAACACAGTCAAAGAGCTCACAGCTGCACTACGCATTCCACATGAGTTCCTCCCTACAAAAATATCTACGGTAAAATCCCATCAACTTAAACAGGTCCAAAACAGATCCATTCTCAAACAACGCCCCAGCTGTATCTTCCAAATACAGAACTCAGCTTTGGCCTTGACTACAAGAGATTTGTTGCACAGAATTTCTGGATCAAGCCTAAAGAGATGGAGTTGGGTGGGAATTTTAGCAGATGATAGATGACTGTGGATGGATTTGTTTGACTAAATGTCAGTATCTGAATCATTCAACACAGACTCATTTTTGAGTCAGAAGAGAACAAGTCAGAGTTACTTCCATCCCAAAGCAAAAGTTCAGCAACATTAAAAACAGCTGAATTCAACTTCCTCCTAAAGCACCCAATTCTGTTCACTTGATAACAAACAGAAAAATTACACCAGGTTCCATACAGACAGGATTTTACTTTAGGAATTCTTAACCTACATTTAAAGTAAAGTGATTCCCTGAAAGCTGCATTTCGAAACCAGATGCCTGCTCAGTTCGATAATTTTATAGAGCATACCAGACTTGAGTAAGCTTTCCTAAAAAAATAAAACTGAAGTCATTCTATTGTCTGTCTCCTCAATAGGTTGATTTCAATCACATGTGGAAGTGGACAAGGTTTTAAGGATATTAAAGTCTTTTTTTTTTTCTTCCTCCAATAGAGATTTACTTCTAGGGAGAAGAGAAAGATGCTACTTCTCCCCTAGTAATGGAAAATCAGAAAGAGCTCAGTCTGAGTCTGTTCCAAGAGGCAACAGCCAACATACAGGAAAACAAAAAAGAAAAGTTATTTATCCATGAAGCTGGTGCACAGCTCCAGACAAACTACACTACCTGCTGTGGTGGTTGCATGACAAAATATACAAATATGGGGCTGATGTGCAAAGACTGATGACAATAGGAAAGCAAGTTTCATTAGTTCAGCTACTAATGGAACAGTTTGTTTGAGCTTATAAATGCTCTAGAAAAATTTAATGGCTATTACAAACTTTGAAGATTACATTTGATCATTAAAGTGTGAAATAGAGAAATTTATGTCTGTTTTAATTGAAAAGCTTAATACAACCTTTACGGCAGACTTACCTCCTGATATATCTGCAAACGTCTGCAGAAGATTTTTTACCATGCATATTTTACATATGCCAGGAGATTCTAACTATGAGAATTAGATGGTGAGGGCAGAAACAAATTAATGGAGATTCAATTAAGATGTTCATAATTAATATCTGTACACTGAAGACCAATCAATTTGTCCTTTCTACCTTTTCTAGTTGTATAAAACAAGCGAAAAAGTTGGTGCAATCCTAGACTGGCCATTTTAGCACTTCTCAAGGGAAGACCTCTCCATACAATATGTACTCAAACTGTAGATTTGATGGTGAGGAGGTCAGCACCTCAAACCTCCACCTGCAGCACTCTAAAGAGTTGAATTATTCTATGACAGCTAGCCACATTTGTACTTATGTGAAATAAAACTAAGATAATGAAGCTGCAAGGCCTGAAAGGATCAGAAAGACAATCCTCCTGCTCTCCCATATATCTGACATTCCATAAGCTGTGTGCGGAAACCGCCTTGTCTCCCGGAGACTGTCAGTTAGAGGGTCACACAGGAGGGTCCAAAGATGAAAGCAGATTTGACATAGAAAAATGATCCTTAATACTTTTGAATACGTGCATCTATAATTAAGCACTTAGATTCAAAATTAAGTTTTTTTACAAGCAGAAATTTGAATTCATACTTATGTTCTTACTGTAAGTAACCTTATTTCCAGAGGTGACAAAGTTGTTAGTTGCTATATAAAACTGTAGTGCCAAAACTGTGTCTGAGCACCATCACACTGAGACTCTCTACAGCTCACTGGGAGCATAACGAGGGTTATATGGTTCCCTCACCATTTGCGTGGGGGTTTTTATATTCCTTTTTCCTCAGATTAGAGACATAGTCTAGAGCCTCTTGTCGGGTTTCAACAAAAGTTCCTGCCTTGGGATTAATGCAGAAGCTGGTCAGAAAACAGTCCTCTACTTGCTTTATTTAGATCAAAAGCACTGGAAATAATAAAAAAAAAAAAAAACCCAACAGGAAACAAACCTCTCTTCATTATCAAATATGTGTTTGCACCATCCACTGGATACCTGGGAGCTACATTACTGAAGTCTGTGAAGTTCTTTGCTCTATTTGGAGCACTTTGGATACTCTGACAGAACAGGTGTGGCGCTTTCAAGTATACAGAGCTCAAGTTTACTAGTTGAGGTCAAAACAAAGCAAGCAGCAAACCCCACATTGCAGTATCTAATAGCCTCTGCAAAACAAGCTGAGGGAGGTGATTACCGAATGGGACCTTAGACAGGTGGTGTAAAAGAGAGATAAATAGCTGGTGGCTGGCACACATAACTTCATTTAAACTGGTAATTTGAGGTTAGAAAATACAATTTGCATCTTTACTGTACAGCATGGAAAAATGGCATGGATACATTAAGATGAAAATGGAAAAGCAAATGTTTTTCTTCAGCAAATGCTGAAGAAAGATCTTATAAAAACCATAAATCAAGGAGGCTGTGTATGTGAGAGAAAGACTCCATCCTACAGATGTTGACAGAAAATTATATCCCTGAAATTTCCTGCAGAGGATTCAGAACTCTGTTACATTTCAGTATGGTGCTCAGTTTTGTACATGCTGGATTCTACTGGTGAACACTGATTTGTGTGAGTGGGACATTTGGAACAAGTTGTCTATCATGTTTAAGAGCTTGACTCTAGAACCTTACAAGAAGTTTTCATTTAAAAGTCAGTTTTATAAAAGAAAATGATTAGTAGGAAAAGCTAGCAGTTCTGTGATTTCCACATTATTCAAATAGCATGAGGCAAAGCCATGTGGCACCAACCAGTAGGTGTGGAACCTTGTGCACTAAAAAGAAGGGAGCAGAGAGAGAAGAGCTGAAGGAAGGAGGAAAGTCAAAATGATGATACATTTGAGATCCCTTTTTTTTTCCTTCCTTCAAATTCTTTCTTCTAGGCACTTTGTTCATTTTCACAGGTAATTTTTCTTCTAAGTCATCATCAGGAAACTGATGAGAATGAAAGGAAGACAATAAATCAAAAATAAGAACACTGGAATCTCTGCGCTTCTGCAATGTTAAGATGAAATACACAATGTCTACAGAGCACACACATCTATGTTGATACATAAAAGAAGTTTTTCCCCAAATAAAATGCATGCTACTGTGATATGCCTGAATTTCAGTTGGCCACTTTACATACCAAGGTTGGTTTTGAGGCTGAGTTAATTAGGAGTCCAGTAAAAGTTACCAGAGTGCTGGCAAAAAGATCATGACACACCAAGGTGTTACGCATTTTTATAAGGTATGCAGATGCTGATTTGGAGCACTTTCAACAAAATTGTTTCTTATAGCCACCTCTTAACATGTAAGGCTCGGTACCTGGAATCCCAGTGAAAGGAGTTAAAAGGAAATAAAAAACTTGAGACGACTGAAGTGTGGTATACCTCCAGAATAACTCATCAGTAAGAATGTTGTTACTATAAGATACGATCTCTTTGAGCCTTTTAATTTTAGTAGCAAATATGAGTCCTACTAGCTAGGCTTTTTTTCTGTTTTACATAGTTTCTTCATATTCTTCTTGGTACTTTCACACATAGGGAATTCACATGTATATACTTTGTGAATAATGAAGGACAGGCTAATCTTTGTCTATAGAGATGCATTCACATGATAAATGAACCATGTGAAGCTGCTGAGGTCCCAACAGATAGAAGACACAGAAATCAGTTATTTCCTCTTCTAAATTCTGGGTTAGAATGAGACCATTGGAATTCATACAGCTGAAAAGAGAAAAAAGGCTCCTAAACCATCCTGAAAATTTAAAAGTCTCACCACCACCTAATTCTGGTAAGTAGTTGCATTTTTACATTTTTATCCTGTATTTACTTCTGTTCCACCTGCTTTCAGATGTTTTTTCACTGTCTTTGGTATAAGAAATAACTCTAAACCAAATCGTCTCCTACAGCTACTAAAATAAGACATTAAACGAACAAGTGCTCAAGACAAAAATCTGTGTTATTTCACAGCCACTTCTTCTCTTCCTATCTGAAGGCATGGTGACCAGGACTGCAAAGAAAAACATTTTTCAGCGGCACAGACCCTGCATTTGATCTTTATCAGTTCAAACATCACTGTTTCTGGGTTACCTGTCTTCCACAACCTTTCCTTACATCGTGATATTTCTTCCTACCTCGGTCATTGGAGGATTCTCTTGCACATATTTCATTTTTTTTTTTTTAAACAGAGTTAATTTATTCATTCACTAGACAAAAGAATGAAATAGTAATGTCTTGGCTCAAGATTATTGTTAGAACTGGGAAATACTTTGAATTGTTTTGATGAAAAATTAAATTTATGAAATTTAACTTGTACTCAAATTTGCTGTGAAAAAATTCACTAACTTGTAATTACAGTAAGACACCTAAAATTAAAAGTGTCATTGCAAAGTAAAAACAGACATTTTTTCTCTTATGGTATTTTCAGAACATCTTGATCTTACACCAAGAATAGCCTCCATTCTCATGCATTATGATTTTAAAAATAAAATTTATTGCAGAAGATTGAGATGAAATTGGGATAATTTCTCATCAGAAACATGTTGAATAATTAAATGTTATTTCATATTATTATGTATATTTGTGTGCAAATTTTCTGTGGTTTTTTGTGCATTTTTGGGGTGCTTTTGCATGCTGTTCACAACTTACATAATTTCATAACTTTTATTTTGAAGTCAGCTGTTAAAGATTCAACATAGCAAAAGAGTGACTCACAATTTGTCAAATCCAGGCAAGTGCTTTTCCAGACTTTTGATTCTGAGATGCATAAATTTTGCATCTCCATTCACTGATGTCTTTACTGGTTTTAATAACATGTGGTCTCTTATAAGAGGTCTAGAAACCCCTGCCAAGGTCAGGCCATCTGCTAGGTAACATTGAAACAATCACTGAAAGAACCCTTTTCTCAAAGAATCTGAAATCTAGGAAAATCTATTTCTAGTTGGTTAGACTGAACTCCTCTTTCAGTAGTCTCAAATTGATGTTTGAACAATTTATGCCTCCAAGGTTTCTGTCAGGGCATCAGGTAGAAAGCCAAATGCAGGATTAAATGTGTAACACAGAGAGATTTCATAGGAGTTAGAGATTTAAGCAAATGAGAAGATCAGGATATTTCATGTCAATAGGAGATAGGATCTAGACAGCAATATAGATCATACATGGGTCAAACCACCCTCCCAAGATGCCTGTCATTTCAGGCTTGAAAGGAGCGGGCTGAACGTAATTGATGATCTTGACTTAGGAATCTTGATTCAATGTCTAAAAAGTTTTGTGGCACACACATGGAAGTTCAATACTGCGTATCCACCACTCAGCCAAGGCACTGAAATGGCTCACGTGCCGTATCTAAGCCATTTGAGATTCACAAACTTGGCATCCTCATCTGTGAGGGGCATCCAGTAGGCACACCCTGAGGAATAACTCCAGGATTTCCCCAATACTTTTTGCATCAACATGCCTCAGAAGAGGGGGGGAGAGGGAAAGTTAACCTAGAAACACAAGTGTAAATAAAAAAAATCTAAGCAAGCATCCTAACAAGCAGATAGGCTCAGATATCCAGCTGTTGGTACTTTTTTAATTTCCAGGATCCTGCACATTTTTTGCACAGTGGTCAAGTGCTTGTAAATATGGGACTACAAATTATTCAAATGCTCTGGCAACCCAGTGATAATACTGCTGCCGGCCCTTTGTATCAGTCAAGCACCTACAAGTCCATATAATCACACAAAAGATTATTTTTGAATCTGGGCTAGATATGTTATAGGAGGCCAAATGATCATATGCAGCACATTTTTTCTTCTGAATCCAGAAGGTATACATCACAGGAAAGCAAGTTAGATTGCTTGAAATATGAATAAGTAGATGGGAGTTTATAGGTATGTGCTTCTGAATTCAGGATCAAGCCATTATTTATAAACCTATTCTTAGTTAAACCAATACCAATACTTAGAAGACAACAAAATAATGTGTTCTTCCACATGAAATTTTGTCTTTGAATGCTGATTTTCCCAAAGTTATTCCTTCCTTTCTGACAAAAGGTTACCTTTGAGTCATTAAGAATTTTCCCTTTCAAACTGATGAAGGTTGCAATTCTGATATCAGTGTTTTGGGAATGGTGACAGTTTCTAAATTACAGGTTCCTGTACACTTCTCTGACTCAGATTTATCAGCAAGGTCAGACAAGGCAGTGCGAGAATGGCATTGCAATTAGAAAGGTACTTGTTCTGCCAGCTAGGCGTAAAATGCCCCAGCAGTGCACAGGGAAGCCTTTATTTTATGCGTAAATTAATTGCAGTAACTACCAAACTACAGCTGGTAAGGCAGCCAGCCAGGCAGTGTAAACAGGAATTCCAGGCTGCCAGAGCGTTTCTGATGGAAAACAGTGTCTCCACAACACACAGCACAAACTTTGGCTCTTTAAAGTGATAAATAGGAAAGGGAAAACGCTAGCTTGAGCACCTGACTTGAAAGCGAGCAACCAAACAGGCAACACTCTAGATAAAGGCAAAAGAGGAACACAGAAAAAGCCTAGAAGAGCTGTTGATATAGCACAAGACCAAACCTTTGAGTTTTCATGTTTTTGCGCATTGCAATTGAATGACAAAGCCTCTAAGTAGAACTCTTAGTTTCTACGATTTCTACACTTCATTATCCCTTTAACCACTTCCTTCTGTTTTTCCATATGAAGATGAACACTGGTATAAAGAAAACATTTATACAACAAGCTTGCAGAACCATGATTCATGGTCTCCAGCAGCAGTAACAGGAATTCTGAGCTCCTTCGCTTGCATACAGTGATGCCTCTTTCACTTTAAAGACACAATCATTTGTGAGGCCATCCTTTGAACTGACTCACTGAAGACACATGAGTGAAAATAAATCCTAAGGAAAAAAAGTTATTGCACTCAAAATCCAATGCAGAGGTGTTGCCCTCAAGAGAACATCTTTCTTTGTCAGAAGAGATGGCTTTCTTCGGTTCCTTCCACTCTGGAGAAAAGCATTTCCCCTGATGCTTGTGAGCTTTGAAAGTGAATGATGGGAGAGGAAGAGAACTGTGTGAATTGACACAAGATCAGACCAGGAAAGTGCCACGGGAGTGTGGGAGTGGAAGAAATCCTAAAATGCTACAATGGAGTTGTAGGTGAATTTTCAAATGCCCTCCTTCATTACCTGTAGTAAGCATACACAATTATTGTCCCATGCTTGCAGGGAATTTTTTTGCTATTAGATAGCATGTTTGCTACTCATGCAGTGTACTAAAAAAATCCTTCACAGCATTCTGCAAGGACTCATCCGATTGTATGAATGCTCATTTGCCATGTGTAACTGTCTGAAAATGCGCTGTTCTCGCCTTTTTTAAAAATTAATGTGAGATGAATGAGATGGGGACTATACTCTAAAACACAACTTAAAAAGCAGTTAACTGAAAAGACATTTCAGAGTTCCTACCTGTCAGAGTGATCTACAATTCAAAACTTTAAAAGCAAAAATAAATGAAATAAGTAGTTCTACAGAGTCAGGAGCAAACCAGGTAGCAGGCTATGGTCCCCCAGGGGTGTCCCTGCTCTGGTGTGGGTTACCCATGGGCTGTGGTCCCTCAGGGGTGTCCCCACTCTGGCATGGGCTGCCCATGGCCGCAGCCCCTTGGAGACATACCTTCCCCAGCACAGAGCATCTCCTTCCAAAAACATGTCTTTGGCTATAGTTTCTTTGGTTTGCATCATCCTGAGTCACCTGCCCCAGTGGCTTCTACCCTTTCTTAGGGGTGTTTGAGTAAGGTGCCATGTTCTAGCATGCAGTGGGCTGTTGCCATCCATTGCCAGCCCTGCAGCCTGCCCCAAACCCTGCCTAATTTGTCTGGTACTGGAGGTCACTCCAGCCACTGGTCCCTGAAAAATACTGGACATAGTGGATTATAAGCTTTGAAAAAAATGAGAAACAGATGAACTAGAGATGAAAGAAAACATGAGAAATGACTGATGAGGAAAATTAACCGTACCACAACTTTCGACAGTGACTGCCTGAAGGGGAGAAGAAACAATATGTTTTGCCCAGGCAAGCCAAAATAGCTGTGAAAAAAGCTGGCAACACCTTGAACAAGTTTGATTTTTGGTCTATGAAAACAGTAGCTGTTTCCTCTCATAAGTCCTGTAAAATGTAATTCTACTACAGTCTTAAAACCATTTTAAAATCATATGGTCTTACAGAGTTTCAAAATTCAGTGTTTTTACTATGGTCATTGAACTAGTCAGTATTCAGAAAGAAACCAAAAAAACCAATTACGGAAATAATGAATAATGATAAAAAAAAAAAAGAATTCCTCAGCTTCAGAAAAGAAATTCTCATTTTCTGAGTCCAAAATTTTTATTTACTTCTATATAGTAACACACACAATGGACCTCCTTCTTTTTTGTGTTTGAACAGTTTCTTCATGCTAGCAAAGGTGACAGGTGGGGAGCTGTATACCTCTGATTCTGTGCATATACTGCAGTCACGGATGGATTCAGAGCTTAAACTGAGGTCTGACACACAGGGCAGAAAACCTTCAGTTCATCTACGTCCTGTGAAGGTGTGTTCGTGCAGAAAGGGCTGGTTCCTTGTTAAATACACACCAATGAGATCATCTTTTGTGTTGAACACTTGTCTCACTTTCCCATTTCTTCTTTTAAAGCCTGCAAATTCATTCATACAAGCTCTGCTAGGAGAGTAAGGTCATTTGGAAAGGTATTTTTCTGGCTACTCTGATACATAAGCTATGATTAATAAATTGAGAATAACCTTGACTGGAATAAAGCTTCCATCAATCAAAACAAGGATGGAACACATCCACTCATTTACAAACACAGAGGATATAATCTGTTTTTGCTTCTGTGCACCTGTTCACTTTTCCATCTATCATAGTACAGGGAGGAATGCGGTCAAGATCAGGAATTAAGAGTACAGATCGCCTGCTGTTGAATGTCCTCAGTGGGCTTTTCCACCTCCAAAAAATTACGTTAATTAGGAACATTAATGCTCAGTTTGTCTGACACAGCATTATGTTTGTCTGTGCCAGCTATCCATATATCAAGACCATCAATCACTAATTTGAATGTTCAGAATCATACTTAAACATGCTGATAAGCCTAGCTGAAATTACACAAACAACAAAAACACCAGCAGCCTCTAGAATTTCTCCTAGGACTGTATTTTAAGCTATAGTCCCTATCCTCAGAGAACAATTGCGCCCTTTGAAAATACTAGGCCTTGAAAATAAGTAAGAAGATAAACTTTTCAAATACCTGACAAAAAAAAAAAAAAACAAAAAAGAAAAAAAAAAAGGGAGC
>Ga0065711_1006832_pt1 | contig 16326 bp, 4 predicted proteins | sample Hoacrofraction12_FD_59098 | JGI IMG/M metagenome (GOLD analysis project Ga0065711, IMG submission 59098) | Hoatzin crop microbial communities from Cojedes, Venezuela - Epithelial fraction 12 v2 (version 2) | ecosystem: Host-associated > Birds > Digestive system > Esophagus > Crop | place...
CCTCCTCGACCAAGGGAAAGTCATCCTCTCTGTGGGCTTCTTCTCTTACCTCCGGGGCCTGGGATTCCTGAGGGCCTGCCTTGGCACTGAAGACTGAAGCAAAGAAGGCATTCAGTAGCTCTGCCTTCTCGGCAGCCTCTGTCACCAGGACACCTGCCTCATTCAGCAGCCGCCCCACATTGTCCCTAGTCTTCTGTTTGTTACTGATGGACTTGAAGAAGCTCTTCTTGTTGTTTTTGACATCCCTTGCCAGCTTCAATTCCAAGTGGGCTTTGGCCTTCCTCATGGCATCCCTGCATGCTCTGACCACATTCCTGTATTCTTCCCAAGTGGCCTTTCCCTCTTTCCACATTCCATGGACCTTTCTCTTCCATCAGAGCTCCACTAGAAGCTCCTTGTTCAACCATGCAGGTCTCCTGCCTCCTTTGCTAGATTTCTTTCTCAGGGGGATGCACCGCTCCTGAGCGTGGAGGAAGTGACATTTAAACAGTGATCAGCACTCTTGTAAACCCCTGCCTTTGAGAGCCCTGGCCCACGGGATTCCTCCCAGTAGCTCTCTGAGAGGCCAAAGTTAACCCTCCTTTAAGCACTGCAAGGTACATTTGGTCAGGAGACAGTGCCATTTTCAACAGTGAGGAAAAGGCAGTAGAAAAGTCATATTATTTCCCAAAGCTTAATTTCACATACTGTTTTTTCTTTCTCAATTTAAAAAGGAAAAATCTAAATCAGAGCACTGGCATCCAGTAAACTTAGAGACTCGGTACTTCACTTTTTGCTATAACTTTAGGAAAAGACATAAAAAAAACATATATCTTAGCAATTGCAGACAGACCAAAGACTTTCATCCAGTTCCCTGTATGCAAGCCCAGACATTCTGTGTGCTCCTGCCAGCAGCAGTTTGCCTGAGTGTTTATGCACAGCACTGTGCATATATTGTAGTCATGTTAAGACACTAGCTCATAAAATAAAAACACTGGATACAGCATTAGCATGTGCTAGAGGATAAAAGTAAGAAAATTAGAACTTCTTTTTGACTGACATTAAATTAGAAGTGAACTGAGCAAAAATATAGAGTTCAATTAATAATTAACTTGGTGATGAAATGAAGATTAAAAATTATTTCAAATCATACCAAAGAAGAGACAATAATAATATCTGTATTTGCTATCACAGTGCTATGAGAAGTTACCTGAAAGAAGAGCCACTTTAGTTAATTTTCTCCGTACAACAGGAGAAAAATACGGATGTACAAATAGACTAATATATTTTGAATCTTTGTACATTCAGAAGTGAAAGTTGTTATTCTGCTTTCATGTCCATTTTATCCCTAAAAATCTTTTTTTTAAAGCAATTGAATTTACACTATGTATGAGAGCATATTTGCATTTAGATATGGAAACAAAGGTACGTGTTATTTTACAGAGCAGTCAAGAAACACTGCGTGTTTTCTTCACAACATAAACCAGCTGCATTTTACCCTCAGTCACACCCTGAGAAGGGCTACTCACACTGAAAGGTGCAATAGGGACATCTTGGGATTAGGTTTTCAATTCCAATTGCAACAATAAAACCGAGAGCCTTGGTGCCAGATCCTTAGCAGACTAGTGGGCAAAACTCACTTTTGTATGCTAATCTTATGAGCTAATCTTATTTCAACAGAAGACCATGCATTTTGGTAAAGATATGAAGTTTCTTAAAAAAATGCCTCCTCCTCTACACTGGAAAACTAACTTCATTAACTCCGCTTAGTAGAGATTTAAACATTGGGTCCCACGAAATGGATATCAGCCATTAGGTGAATATTAGACAATATGTGCTCAGCAGTACTCCACTCTAATAGCTGCCCCAGCTGAATCAGTGTAATGCTTCCTTCTCACAGTGTTATCTCTTTAGTAATATTACATTATTATCGCCAGATCATCAAATGGTAGAAACTGGTCGAGTACTATTGATTTCAGGGGAGCTACCCTAACTTGCACCAGCTGAGATTCTGGCTTACTTAACATAAATGCACTATAAACTTAAAACCATAGCTAGAATTGTACGGATCAGCTACGTGTAGACAACATGCAAAATACCAGAGCCACTGTAAGAGGAACAACATAAAGAAATAGCAAAAAGAAACACATATGATGAGGCTTACACCAAAGAACAGACAAAGCAGCTCAGGAATCTGTCATTTTAAATACAGGGGGCATAGCTGGAATTGCTGAATGTTGCTTCAGATTGCACAAAAAGATTATCTTCAAATAAAAATACTGATGCAATTCAAAGTCAGAGCCACCTGCAGCAACAAATTACAATGCAAGAAGCAAGCACCATTGAAGTAGACCATTCAAACAATAAATACTACTAAAACTATCTGAATAACTTTCAAATACTGAGAATAAGCAGCAATTCTGTTGATACAGAACAATTTAAATACAGACATTCAAAAGAAAAGTTGCAAACATTTTTTTTAAATAAAGGTGCACACAATGCAATTGCAGAAGATGTCTCTATTTCCATATCAATTTTAAGTGATTCGGTGGAACCCACACAGTTGCAATGCCATTTAGACAGTGTGGAGCACTCAAACCCTTACTGAAACAAACAACACCGTTCAGCTTCCTCTATACTGGATTCTAGTACCTTTGCCAACATTAAGTAATACTCAATTTTTCAGGTATTTCTCTGGTGTCCTAAACTGAGGATTTATATACATCACCACATTAATGCACTAATTCCTATCACTACTGCTGGGCCTTTAAAGTAAAAATAAGATGTGTGGGGTTGTCAGACTCATTTCCACAAACTTCTAAAATGATCAATTTCTCATGAAATGTTTCACTCCCATACTCATCACAGACTTTGTTATACAATACTATTTACTGGCTACACACAAAATTCATATTTTGATATCACAGTATGATTGCTGTATTTAAAAAGTGACAAATACCAGTGGTTATGGAAAAGTTGTAAGTATAATTTTGGGTCTCCAATCTCATATCAGAAAACATATTCAGATATTCCTGGGTCACAGGAGGATCCTTACAGCTGCTTGCAACCCCCCCAGTACAGGTGAAATAGCAGGACATATTTTATACGACTTAACATGACACATGCGTCCACCATCATGTGAGGCAAGAGGCCGAAAGATGGAGCAGAACCGCAATAGTCAGCCCAGCAGAGGCATGGCCAGAACCTTTCAAGGCTTGCTTAAAAAAATATATATAAAATTGTACTTGGAACATTAAATTGCTCCAGGTTTCTCTTTCAATTTCAACTTACTTTGGAAGCACAGAGCACACATACAAATAAATACCCACATATAAAATAACAGCCCCAAAAAGCCCAGAAACCAGGAAAAAATATGATCCTTCATCCTTCTACAGACAGGCATCAGAAGGACTTGGCATCAATTCACGTCACTTACAAGTTCAGCTCCAGGGTTAGTACTCCTAAGAGGAACACTGGGTGCTGAAGGAAGTAAACACAAACCCTAGTGGTATAAGGGAAATAAATACACACAGTCCTGGGAAAGGGAAACTAATGGGAATCTTCCTTAATCCATGAAAAAGAAAATAGTAAACATATATTAAATCGCTAAACAAATACATAAAAAATATATAAAACCTTTTTAAAGTATTCTATCATATTGAGAATAAAACTAGTATGTGGGGAACACTGTGTGGTTATATGCCCATATGAAGAGAGCTGTCTAATGGTATGGCATATTACATATTCCAAACATATTAAATACAGTTGATCATTAAACCCACTCTGTGGAAATATTTCAAGCATCCTTCTTTTACATGTTTTTAGGTAACAGGTGTTTTCCCTTCTGCTAAGTGAGATATTTTTTATGAAATGTGCTTTTATTTGTATGTATAAAGGACATATGAAAGTAAGGACCTCATTAGCAAAACCAACTCTCCTCACAGAGGCTGTGATTTGACCTCAGCTGAAGCAGGAGTCACCCTTGGAAATGGAATTGGGCCCTCTTGCAGTCAGCTAAAGTCTTTTTATCCTCTCCATAAGATTCAACGTATAAGACGTTACCAGTCCTATGCCATTAAAAGATGCCAGGAAATTCAAAATTCAGTTGGTGTACATTAGTTTCAATGGTACTGAAGAGCACTTGGAGACATGGCCAAAGACAGCCTAAAGCTGATGAGTACACATGGGTTTAAAACCATGGCCAACATCTGTCTCTCTACACCAGTATCGCTCATACCAGAAGGCAAACAGCTGTAGGCTGAGGAATCAAAGATCTAATGATTAAAGATACAACTGCAAAGAACTTTGTTAACACTACAGGAAAATATAAATTCCTAGTGTCAGCTGTGAAACAATGTTTTGTCAGAAAAACGTACTGGCTATAGTGCTTACTAGAATCCATTAAAAGTATAAGGAAAAGGATGTAAAGTAACATTAACATCAAATTTAAGCGTAGCACTTATTGGTTTTGAGGACTAATCACAGAATGAAGTCCTGTATTGGACAGAGACACTCCACTGCTTAGCACTCAGCACATTTGGGAACAGAAGCAGAAAAACAAGTGAAAAGCTGTGGGCTTTTAAGGCTATATGATCTGTCCTTCTGCTCCATAAGAAACTACAGATCTTATCAAATTGGTTCAAACAGATCTATGTAACACAAGTATACATGTTACTCACGCACAGTAAAAACTGGGAGAATTCATGATGGTATAAATAATGTGTTTATGCAAGCTTACTAACAGTCATAGCACTTGTTTTCTGTTGCAGGTGAGGAAAAATATATTATTTCTTCCTGCACCCAATCTGAAGAGAGACTGACTTTCTAAATTCCTCTGGAGGAAAATGAACATGAATAATTTGACATTATTTTTACAAACTCTGACTGAGAAGACACTAAATCAACGCAGAAGAGACTAAATTAAAGTTTTCAGAAGCTCTGCATACTGGTATTCAAACACAGAGTAAATATTTTTCTAGTATTATTGTATAGGGTGTCACGTTGTAGCTACTTCATATAAATTTTATTGCTTTATTAAAACATGATAATATCCTTTCCTCCAATTTACGTGATATTTATAGGGTCCAACAGTTCTGCAAATGAATTTTTTACCTTTTTTATTAAGTACAAAGGCTAATAATTAAAAATTGAAATAAAAGGCAATGAATGTCTACACAGCTATCTAAATAATTAATTCATAATTCTAATATTTTTTCTCTGCTAAATTTTCCTTCTTGGTACTACTGCATTATCTGTTATGCAGACAGTTCCCCAGACAGTTAAACCACAGCTAGCATGACTTCCATATTTCATTTGGTCATGAATGTACAAATACTGGGGAGAGTCCTTTCCCTCTTGATCATATTCTGTAATACACTACAGGGCAAAAAAAAATGGGCAGGGGGGCATCAGCTAGTATCTCTTTCTGTATGTTCCATTTGAACTTCTATAGCAGAAGATCGCAAAGCTGTAGCTCTCTTTGGGACCTTGCTCAGAGGTACCTTTGAGGTACAACATGATAATGCATCACACATGAGGGCTGACTGGCTACACTCAACAAGAATTGCATTGAACTCCACACACCGTTTCAGATACAGTAGCCTCCAGACACTGATAAAGGCATGGCGGTTCTCCCTAAACCCCACCTGTTTTTGGCTGATTTAAACCTGGCATGCACTTTTCAACACACAAGGCCAAGGTCTTTACTACAACTGTACAGAAGAAATTGATGCACGTGAGGAGATGGCAGGATGCAGAGAGGAAGGAGCAGCTACATATTTTGCCAACAAAGATGATGTCAGCACAGCAGAATGCACTTCTGTGTCCTCTCTCAAAGGAGCTGTTATAGACTTCCAGTAATAAACTTCTCATTTGATGCTTAAAGGCTATTTTTTGTATGACAAATAAATGTCTGCTTCCCAGACTGTTATGAATCAAATCACGCAATATACAACCGAGGCTGGAGATGACAAAGACCTGTTAGGTCACCTACAGCCTCTACCTTTGCCAATGCGAGATTGCTCCCTGCAGTCTTCGAGTCCCTTCTTCAATTTACTTTGAAGAGTCTCCAGAATGGAGCTTTCGCCTCTTCTTCAGTAAGCTCTTCTGGTATCACAGATTCAAGTTACAGGAAGGAATTCTTAGCCGCTATGCTAACATTTGTATAGATGTTAAACCTCATTACTTGGATTTCTTCCACTTTGGCTAACATAGATGATTTTTTTAATTGGCTCACATTCCATTGAAAAGCCATTTTTCCCCTGTGTATTAGGATTTTTGGTTCCCATCTTTGTCCCACTTTTTTTTTCCTCCCACGCCTCTTTCTTGTCATAGCTTATTTTCCTTCCCCCTTCCCCAGGTAAAACTCTTCTTTTTTCTTTTGCCCATAATTCTGCTTTCATTACAGTGATTTATATTATTCTTCCACTCTGAGTGCTGCTTGCAACTATCACTAATTTAGTATCATCTGCAAATTTCATTAACAGGCTGTTTGCCTTCCCTAGATCAATTCAACAACAATGAATTCAACTGGGTAATATTTTCAATTAATTGTTGTAAATTTGTACCCAGAAGTTTTGTCAATTGAGAGAGAGGATAAGTACATGATTTCTGTTTCCCACACAGTGTGTGCTAATTCTGCTCAGTTTACTAGATAGGTCAGCATAGCTGCACCATTAAAAAAATGCTCACAAGTAACCTACATAAAATGCTTATTTGCATGTAGAAGTCTAGATACCGCTGATATCTTTGAATGTGTCATTAGGCAACTGCTTCTTGTTTAGTCGGTTGGGTTTTGTCTTAAATTTAGAAGCAGAAAGTACCACACATAGACTAATTATTACCAGAGAGGCAGGACATTTGAGAATACCCATGAGTTTTCAGAAATAGAAGCTAAGTTTTGTGGGGTTTTTTAGTTCCCAAGCTAAGCTACTGCAAACGAGGTTTAAATTAAAGCACAATACTGTACATCTACTATACTGTACATACTACCGTGTGCCTATCTCACTCACAAACAATGTGTCAAAAGCAGCTATCAAAGCAGCAAGTGGCTTGGATTTACTTTCAAAATGGACCCATGGTGTTCCTCTTTAACACACACGAACAAAAAACATTATTTTGCATCTGCACACGTTTCAGCAAAGAAAATAAGCAATTCTTATTTCCTGGGCATCAATATTTCTACTAATTCCCTACTGATGACATTTGGTGAAGAAGGAAGCCAAGTGAAAGCGTCAACATCACACTGGATAAATCCAGCGACATCCAGGCAAGGCTGGAGAGCGTTGGCTTTCAATTCCAATGCAGTGTAAGAAAGATATTAATGAGTTATTTAGCAGTTTCATGGCCTCACACATCATTACTGAGCTTGCTCCAAAGAGCTCCTATAGTAGCCCTAGCAGCTTCCCCAAAACAAGGATGCATGGCCTTTGAGGTGTCCTGTGGGAACCGTGTAAAGGACAGGGCCATCGCAGAATGCAGCTCTTTTGTTGGTTTATTCACGCTCTTACCCCAAAGCTGATCACACAGAGATCCTTTGAAGCCAGATAGTTTGCACTGCACCTGACCTTTGTGGTTCCATTACTGACTCCACACCTCCTTTGCTAATGGATTGTTCTTCTCTAGAAGAGCATCTATATTCAGTTTGGCTAGCTGCTAACATTCCCTTCCTGAAATGCTAGTAAGCCTCAAGGTTTGTCTTGAATCTTTATCCTGCCTGGAAGTCCTGTAATCTAAATTAAACCTGTTCTCACCTCTTCACCTTTCCCAGTCCCTGAACGGCTTTAAGCCTTATCCCTAGCCCGCAGAACACTTAATTGCTTTCCCCATTGTCACCGTCCCTTTCATCTTCACATCCCTTTCCCACTGCATCCAGCCTCTACTTTAAGAAATATCTCACCCAAAGATAGAGAAAAAGGGGAAATTAAAACAGACGCTCAAGCAACTGTTATTTATACTTCCTTTATCCCCACACAAACTATCATGCAGGACCTCTAAACAGAATATGAACATCAAACAGCTTGATGCTGCTCAGAAATCCCTATCCTGTGACATTCTAACAGGTTCTGCACAGTAGGACTCAACACTGCTGGTGGTGTTTCTGCTCAGTGTGGAGGAGCACTCCTGTCCCACAGAGCATACACTCCAAATAGGTAACAAAGAAAAAGAAGTAAATTATCCTCATTCTAAAGAAACGACACTAAAGCACTGAGCCAGCTAAGAAAAAAAATGCATTTTATGTCTGAAATATAACATAACCTCCATTAAAAGCATCACAAGGCAAACACGAATCTTTATTCTCATTTGCTATTGTTCAATATTAGCTTTTAGTTTAATTTCTGGTAAAACTTTTTAGATGTTGAAATGCAAAACTTAAAGCACCAAACTAAAGCACTGAGAAAACATGCACCAAAACAGCAACTGACAGTCGACTTCAAGCACTTAATGAGATTTATGAGAAAATATCCTGAGAGAAATACAAAAACATGCATATGCTTTACAAAGTGAAGCAAGTGACTCCAAAACACACTTTTTAATTACTGTTGTAATCAATGAAAGTCTAGGATCCACAATATTTAAACATGTGGATCTTCAGCACTTTTCTTCATCATTTTACCAGAAGATGTATATCGAATAGAAAGAGCTACCACAGAGATTAAAGAAGGCAAAACACTAATGACATGAACCGCACACCTTTAAGGATTCCACACATCATCCTCTTTCAGTAAAATTGGGCTCATTTAGATTTAGGTTGGTCTATTTGGAAAAAAACCTGTTGAAGGCAGGAACTGCCCCTAACTAACTATATGCACGCTCCCTGCCCAGCACAGCAAAGTCTCAGCCTTGTTTAGGGTCTCTAGCAGACACTGCAATTCAGGTAAGCAATAACTGATGGCTTGGCTGTGAGTTCAAGTGGATTATAGCAAAGCTCACTTGGGTTGCACTTCCTCTGGGATTTTTACTATTGCAATTACTACTGTCTTTCAGCTTAACCTCTCCTCTCGCTTCCCCAATTTTCATCTGGGACCTTAACTTTCAGTTGGCTTGTTTTATATTGTGCCCTACCTTGGAATTTGAACTTATAGTTTTAGATTAATTCATACTGGTTTATTTCAGTATCGTACCATGTGGGAGTCAAAATGGGGCATGAGGGCCTCTTAAGACCCAGAAAGGCAGCTGGCTGCACTTGAAGAAACAAGCAGCCACAGTGAAGGAGGTGAACCCATGAGACTCATTTTTAACCAGAGTTTTAAATGTGAGTTTGTTTTCCATCTCAGGAGAAACAGAGAGAACTTCTGGGTTAGACAGAGAGGCAGCAGATGTGGTCCTGTTACCTTATAAAAAACAGGAAAGGGAAGTGCTATTCTTCCATTTACCCTAAGATAAGAGATCCATTATGAAATTCTGCACCTGTGTCTCTGACACTTGCCATGGCTGGTAGGTGCCAGCACCGGCTGTACCAACGTGCCCTCGTCTTTTAGAACGGCCATACCTTGATTGACATACAGGTCAGCTGGGTTTTGCATTTTTCTGGTTTGTTTTTTTTGTTTTTTTAAAGCAAGGAGTGTTCAGGCACAAACACAGATGTCTTTGAAATACACCTAAGAAAGGATCTGTTATTATTTTGCTCAGGTATTCTAGGCTCAATATTTTGAACCTTGGCCATTTATTCCTTCCTCTAAATAAATATACTCCTACCTTGAAAAGAGCAGGAGATGAAGTCATCTTGTTGAAATGTTTCTCATTTTCATGCAGCATCATATACAGTATGATAAGCAGTTAAAACTAAAAGTAATATTTGGTATTTGGTATGTCAACAACATCTCTTTCACTGCCAAATACTTCAAAGTCCAACACAACAAGAAAATTCAAATGGGTTCCAAGATGTAAATATCTTGGGACAAGGTCAAACAAGGTGGCAAATATTTGTGTGTACTACACAATTCCGTCTGATGAAAAACAAACAGGTGTGGATATTTACTTTTATGTCAATGCAATAGTAAAGGGCAAATGTGGAAACCCATCCTATACACAAATATTTCTAGCGTTAAAAAAAATCAATGTTTCTTTAATCGCTATACCAAGGCTCCTTTTCTACTAGTTCAATACCTAATGATTTCAGATCTGATGTCTTGTCCACCTTCAAGAATGAAGGCAGGCAAGGGTATATGCAGTCTTCAATTTCTCAGATTCTGGGAAAGATCTATGCCCCATTAAAATAAAAAATAGTAACACCACCTTTGATAGGAGGGTGAACATTGACATGCTTTAAGGGAAACTCTTGTTTACACCAACACCACAATGTGAGGGACTGTCTTATGACAAGAAAAAATCAGACCATCAACTTTTTAAAAACACAGCAAAAATTCTGTATCTAAGATATCTGTTGTATGAGTGGTGGCATCCAACAAAGTGCCAGCACTGGCTGTGTGATCTATGGTTCAAACAGTTAGTTACTCATCAGACATAAAACAAAACTTCAGATTCATGGTGCATTGGTAAAACTACAGTGCAACAAACACAATTCTTGCCTCAGGTAGGACAAAGCTGAGCCCCATAATCTTTTGAAGCACAACAGCCACTCCATGCTAAATGCCTAATTTGTAAACCGGTCGACAAAATATTAAGTGAAGTGCTCTGATAGTGAAAGAATAATGTTCAATATGCCCGCAGCCATATCGTCTCTAGCTATGATCCCATCAGGTCACACAAACTAAGCCAGGTCAGCTTAGGTCAGTGTTTGAATCAAACACCTCCAGAAGAGTGAAAGAGTTTCAGAAGTGTTACTGTAATTCAATTCATAATAGAGATCTTTGCTTCAAATCAGGCTTCATATTCACAGCAAGCTAACCATACCTGAGTTAACTCAAATTAGTTATTCTTACTCAAGACACACAACATGGCAAACTTCAGAGAACCGTTATTAAAAATAAATGTTATTATCAAAGGCTGAAGAATCCAATTAGATTATTCAATTATTAGAGAAACTAATGTACCAGGAAAAAAAAAATTATTTTATGAGCTGCCAAGTTTTGCTAAATATAGCTGCTGTTTACTCCCTTTTATTAAACCAACTCAAGGGAGAATTAGAACATTCAACATCAAGATTTCATGCGAGATCAAACTCAAGTTGGAGTTAATACTCAGGTAGTAAATGGAGTCTGTTCTTCAATGACAACAGGCTCTCAGTAATGACCCAGTATTCAAATAGAATGCTAAACAAAACCGGAGATAGTCAAGATGTCGTCTTTATTTTAATCCTCACCACCACTTTACTGGTAAAAATTACACGCTATATGTTATGATAAGCCTTTCAATCTGTATCAAAGCAGAGATGAAATAGCCCACTGATCAAGTTCTCTAACACTGTTTCAGTGAAAGCCAAATCAAAGCTTAGGGGCAGCTCATGGAGCTGTTTCCTAATGCCTCTCGGATATTAACAGCCACACAAATGTCTGCTGAGATCAGAACTACCTGCTGGCATGCATCTCCTCCCTGCTCCTGGAAGGCAGCAACTAATAACAGCCATTTGCGGCTGGTAAGAATACCTGCCAGGAGTAAAGAGAGGAGGCACACTGGAGCCTCTGGTTTTAACCCCTCCCAAAGGCAGCCCCAAAACTATCACTTTTCAGCTGAGACCAGAGGGCCCCCCTTCACCTTTAACAGGACGAGGGAATGCCCGGGTTCAGACAGGCAGCGATGCCACGAGCAGCCGCCTTCTCCAGAAACATGTGCCTGGACAGAGGCACGGCGCAGAGCGGGTTAGCAAGCCCGTCTCGCCACACCTCATAGCTCAGGCTTAACACCAAATCATGTTTATTAATCGCCAAAGGAAGAAGCGGAGCAGTCCCAATGTAGATGGTCCAACAGAGGCAATTACATTTTGTTTTCATGCAAATTTAAACACAGCATAAGATCACAGACATCAGGAGAAACAAATTACAAGTAATTCTGACTTACTCTTGCCAACTCATAAACCACACTCAGGCTACATCCTGACAGCAGGCAACAGAACTAGACCCACCTAAGCCAGAAGTGTCATGCTTAATCATTTAGCAAAAATTGGTAATGCATTTCTCAGTAGAGACTGTGATAAATATTGACAAGGTGTCCAAGATACATTTATGTTATACAGTTTTATTTTAACATGAAAAACAGACTAAGTTTTGTTTCATGGTTCTGTTACGGTACCACCCGGACTCTAAGCTGCTTCCGGATGATCAAAATACAATGTTCTTACAGCTGCTGCATAATGCTAAATACAAACCAACAGTGCCTTTCACAATTAAGTTCATTAATAGCTAACTTCCTTGCATTTAAAGGAAGATGAAAAAAACTGTCCTGATATTACCCTCACAGGAGAAAATTTTTTGTCTCTTTTCAGACAGTCTGCCTACAAATACCATCCTGTGGTAAGTGAAGTTGCAAGTACATTTGTCTGAAACCGTGTAATGGCAGTTTCATTTAAAATAGTATATTTTGCTTAGATTCACCATTATTATGTCTAATCGGAAGAGTCCTCCTCTGCAGAGGACAGAGGACTTTAATTTCAGTCGATACATGTGCACCATTTGAAATCAATATCTATAGAAGATACATTAAACATCACTTGAAAAATGCCAGTAAATAGAGCCAATTATCTGATTAATTTTTTTTATATTTATGAAATAGGAATAAGATTTGATCTTTAGAGCATGGGAAATCTATAAAAGTTGCGAAGTCAACAACATATGCTGACCACAGAAATTCATTATTTTTAGGGAGACAGCTATTCTACAAACTGAGCAGCCTCTATACAAGCATCCTAGTTCACTTTATACACAAATTAAGTTGAGCTTGAGATGTTTATTATGTCCTTAAACTGTGTTCTGTAACGGGAGATAAAGTAACTGGCTGCAAAAAACTAATGTTCTCTAGTTTTGGAAGGGGCAATGTATGGATGTATGGTGCTTGAACTTTTGGGGGGGTGGATGGCATCCTCTAATTTTAGATTAGTTTTGCTTTTCCTAATCTTTTGTGACAAAAATGGTGGGCTGGTGACACTAGTACCGGTGACAGTAGCAGAGAGAGAACACAAGCCAGGAGCTGCAGCTGTTGTTATTCACCCTCTCAACAATACAGTCCTAAACCCACCAGTCAGTACAGAAGCCTCTCTACAGTAGGACTTTTCTCCTTTCTCTAGTTTAGACAAATATTTTTACAAACATCAAAGAGAGAGGAAGGAATGAGATTTTTCTTTTAGTTTCTGTAAGTAATCAGCTGTCAAGTGCCACTGATACCGCTTCACCAAATGCAACTGAGCAGTACTTAGCCAGCGTTATGAAACATGGTTCTCAAGAAAGACACTTCATATATGCTCACAGCTTTAAATAGTTTTAGGGCACTCTTCACCACAAAAGAGCTGCAATACTGCTTGCTAAGGAAGCCTTCAGAGTGACTGAAGCATGAAGACTGGGCTCTTGCATCTAAATGAGTTATTCTGTACCAGCAATATCAGCTAAATACAAGTAGTCTGTGAGCATGAGGACAAAGGGTGGGTAAGACAAGCTCTCCTCTTCTGCATAGTGCTATACCTGATTCATTCTGCGAAAAGAGCCAGTATTTCCAATTGCGCCTACCTGCAGTAAGGAGTCACACTTGTAAGGTGCTGAGCAAGCACAGCTGCCTCTGAGTCACGGAGCACAAAGGGTGCTCATTCACCCCAGAGAATCAAGATCTAGCCTACTTTCAACAAGTGCCGAGCACCTGCAGCTCCTATTGGTTTTACTGGGAGCAGCCTTAAGAAACCATATAGGTAAAAACATGGGAAAGGACATATCCTGTCCCTCCTCAGTCACAGCCTGATTTTCCCAGACACAGACGTTTCCTTAGGGAAATCCTTACAGCCCAAGTCTGCAACACTGTACTAACATCTCCAAAGATCACAGATGTTTCATATTGAAATCTAGTATCAGTGACCACGTTTGAAAGGTTGGGTCTTCTAAATTCACAACTGTGATTATAACAACATCCCACAAAAAACATTTTATTTTCACTTAATTCTCTCCAGAAGCCTCCTCTGCCAATCACACAAAGAACACTATGACTGATTGATAGAAACAGCCACAGGACAGAAGTGTTTAATATCCTAAGTAAGTGAATGCCTGATACCCGTTTCCAAAGCGATAGTCTTGTCTTCACACCTGGATCTAAGGACTACCACAGGTGAATTAAAAAGAGGGCTGCAAAAAAACGTACTCATAAATTGAGATAAAAAAGCGAAAGCTGACCACTACTTGGGGTTTTGATTGAATGGAACAAGGCTCAGGTTGCAGGTAGTTACATATACAATGGGCACCTCTTGATTTTACTAGTTCCTTGCAATGGATTTATAAACACTATATATTTTGTGATGTTACACCTTTAGGAAAAATAGCTTTTACATCTCATGTGTCGTGGTTTAACCCCAGCCAGCAGGCAAGTAAGCACCACATAGCCATTCACTCCCCCCCAGTAGGATGGGGGGAGAGAATTAGAAGGGTAAAATTGAGAAAACTCATGGATTGAGACAAAAGCGGTTTAATAGGTAAAGCAAAAGCCACACACGCAAGCAAAGAAAAATACAGAATTCATCCACTACTTCCCACCCGCAGGCAAGTGTTCAGCCATCTGCAGGAAAGCAGGGCTCCATCACGCATAACGCTTACTTAGGAAGACAAACGCCATCACTCCAAAAGTCCCCCCTCCCTTCTTATCCCCCCTACTTTATATGCTGAGCATGACACCATATGGTTTGGAACATCCCTTCAGTCAGTTGGGGTCAGCTGTCCTGGCTGTGTCTCCTCCCAAATTCTTGCGCACCCCCCACCTCCTCGCTGGTGGGGTGCAGAGCAGAAAAGGCTTTGACGCTGTGTAAGCACTGCTCAGCAACAGTGAAAATATCCCTGTGTTATCAACACTGTTTTCTGCACAAATCCAAAAAAAAAAGCCCCATACTAGCTACTACAAAGAAAATTAACTCTATCCCAGTCAAAACCAGCACATCATGTAATTGACTAAACTTTAGTTTGTGAGTGTAAGCAGACTGTATACTCACAGTTTTTTTCCAAAAGATTCATACATCTTGTGTTAGTTTGTGCGGTACTATGGATCTGGTCTCTGCAGATAACCACTTCTTAGATAAATTCTTATTGTTATAATAAGCATTTAAGTTGATTAGGTACCACACAGTACCATGAAGTTGTGACTTAATGAATAAATTTTGGCCTCCCTAAAAAATCAGCTAAATACAGGGACATTTCCTGTTGTTATTAGTGGTACATTTTTCCTGCAATAACAGCTTTATGCATAAAAACAATCCACCACCAACTGGAGTCCTGGCTACATGACCTTCATACGGAGGTACTACATATTGGGATTGTTTATGAGAAATGCAAAACTTCATCAATCAAAGCATTTAAAAGGAATATTTGGAGATTCCACTGCACTTCAACAGTCTGTCTTCATAGGTAGAAGGTAGATAAAAACTGCTGACACCCATTCATTCAGCTCTTACTCACATCCAAGGGAGAAGAAAAACCATGGCCAAAAAAAAGTCACTTCTCAGAAGCACCCAAAATTCCATAGCTGAAAGCATATGACAAATGCCTTGAAAGGAAAATGGAATATGAGCTCCTTACTCCCTTACCACAGAGGTAATTGAACATATCATAGGAAAACAGGCACTGTAATAGCCATTATTAACTCTGTATTTTAAAACCTGTGAAAAATAGCATGACAGCCTTATTCTATTTATGTCAAAGACAAATGTTTGAGCTAGTTTATATTGTTTGACCCACTGTGACATGCATATATTGATACAGATCATAGCAAAAGCAGTCTTAGGAATGTCTGTATTATAGCTCCCTTCTTGTTACTTATAACACTCTTTAATGCGGCCAGAGTTCCCTCTTTATAAAAAACATTACAAAATTAGAATGGATCTGTTTTATACAGAATTCGATCAACAAGACGACACTTTCCCATGAATTCCAAGGAGCATCGCATTTTCTTTGTGAACCATAACTACATAAATACTGAAAATGCCAAAAGTATCATCAAGCAAAACACACCCTTGAAGCACAATGGTGTGTCTATGTACAAATTACACACACACATCAAATACAAAAGTTTTTATAAGAATTAAGGCTACAAAAATTCCAACTTACACTTTTTTTAGCTATGTTGAGGACAATCCATTGAAGTGTCCCAGTGGTGCTGGTGGTGGCCAGTACAAGCAACATGTAGTGGATCATGCAGCACTGAAGTCCAGTAGCTGGCTTGGTTCTCAGCAGTGCGAAACTCCCAGTGTTGGCTCTACTTGGGGGGGGG
>Ga0065711_1041212_pt1 | contig 16326 bp, 8 predicted proteins | sample Hoacrofraction12_FD_59098 | JGI IMG/M metagenome (GOLD analysis project Ga0065711, IMG submission 59098) | Hoatzin crop microbial communities from Cojedes, Venezuela - Epithelial fraction 12 v2 (version 2) | ecosystem: Host-associated > Birds > Digestive system > Esophagus > Crop | place...
GGGTGACGGAGCACTGGAACAGGCTGCCCAGGGAGGTTGTGGAGTCTCCTTCTCTGGAGATATTCAAGACCCACCTGGACAAGGTCCTGTGCAGCCTACTGTAGGTGACCCTGCTTTGGCAGGAGGGTTGGACTAGATGACCCACAGAGGTCCCTTCCAACCCCTACCATTCTGTGATCGGAAAGACTTATTTATGTAGGTCGCTCTGAGAAGAGAGAAATGTACATTTTAAATAGCAGTCTTGAGCTAGTTGCTTGATCATGAGCTCAGTAAGGATGAAATTTTGTGCGGCAGCTGAACCTATGTAGCGGGTTTACTGCTAGCAAATGGGGAAGCCGTGCTCTGCTCTTTCCACCGGGTCTGGGCTACCTGCTACTTCTGCCACCCCTGGTGCTTGGCAGATCCCTAGATGAGATTTTTAGGTCATATAAAGCTGCATATGCAGTGAAATCAACTTAACTGGGAGTAGATGAGCACCTGAAATGGTAAGACATATATATCATCGGGAGCTGAGGGCATGGGAGGGGTGAAGTTATTCTCTTTGGCAGCAATAAGAAGCTACATTAGCTCTACTGCTGTGTGAAACCTCACTGCTCCTGGTGACTCCCAGTTATGTACGTTGAGAACTTCATGAGACAAGAGAGTTGATGAGCTGCGATTTTTTCATTGTTGTGATGCACAGAGTCAGATATTTCTCTTACAACACTGATAAAAATACAAAGAGCTATTGCTGCATGCATTTTTATGTGTGTGTCCACCTCATGGAGTTTTGTGTGTTTATCTTCTTTGAAAAAATAACTGAAGCTTTTGTTTTTGTGGATCATCAGCATTTTGTGAATAAAAAGCAGCATTTGTTTTTTTGTGGATAAGAATCAGCATTTTGTTGGCTTTTGTTCTCACTTTGCAGTTCATAGCAATTAGAGCTAACAAAACCTCTATTATATGCAAAATAGATAGGCCTGGCAACTTTGGAGAGCCAATATCTGACAGAACTTGTGGGCATGTTGGTGTTCAGATATAAGGTTATAACAAGAACTGCTGTTGCATTTTAATTCTTAGCTAATTAAAAGGAAGTTCCTTCTTGCCTAACGTAATGAAGCTGTTATCTTTGCATCATGGAGGCTCCAGTTTAAGATTCGTCTGGAGCTGTGTCAAGTGTTACTTACGTATTTGGCACCCTTTCTTCTGTTTTTTTGGTTGGTTTTCGGGTTTTTTTTGAGTGCTTGACTATGCCTCATAATCAGTGTACTTGTTAGAGCACTGTAGCAAATCACTACAGTTTTCGCATAAAATCAGTACCTTGCCTAGTTTTTAAATTCATGCTGCCCAATCTTGGCAGTAGAGGTTTGGAGGCATTTCTCTTCCACTAACAAAAATACCACTAACCCAACGTCATGTCAGAGTTTCTTTTGACAAAATAAAAACTGTGGCCCTGCGCTCACAAAAACACAGTTACTGGATTTTTAATGTAGGTTCCCTAGTATTAAGTATACATGTTTTGGGTTTCTTTTTTAATGTATGAATTTAGGAACTGTTATGGAGGATTAGATAGTGACTTAAATTTGTACATAATTTAGTTTCTCACTTAAAAAAAGCCTCTAAACCCTCAAATAAACCTGGCTCAGATTTCTTTTTTTGATAGATTCCAAACCTTTCGTTTGTCAAACTTTTAAAATCCATCAGGAAGAAATTGTAGGGCAGGGAGTGTATTTTGCAGGGTTCCGTGAAAAACAGTTTCTTCAGAAAGCACTGTTCTTCGGAAGCGCTTGTGGAGTACCAGCTCTGCTAATAATATTGCTGCAATAACTACCATTAGCATTCTGGGGAATGTCTCAGAACTGCTGTTGAGCTGCTGGTGTGTTGGCTGTGTTTAATCTGATACATAGATCCAGAAGAATTGTGCCTAGGAAGCAGTAAGACTGCAGAAAGCAATATGGAAATAATTCACCTCCCTGGGTGTCTGTGTGAACTAGAGGAGCTGCAGCCTGCCACATGCTGGTTTTTGCTGTCTGTGCCAGTTCGTTCAAGCTTCTTCAGGTGTGAGTGTGTCACACAGTAGTGTTAGTTGAACATCCTTACTTCAACCTACAGCTCAAGTAGCAAGAAGTTTGGTAGGTGCTCAGCCCCGTCTGTTGATGCTGAGGAAAAGCAAGTACAGTTCAGTGCTAGGACTTAATTTTTAAGTTGAATGGCTGTATGCAAGCTGTCTTTTACAGGCTGCAAATTCAAGCACTCAAGGTATAAACTTGTAGAATTAATGCTATTTGTGTAACTTCAATTCTCCGTGTACATTGCATTATCACAGTCTTTAATTACATTATTATGCCACTACTCTGTAGGGTTTTAGTTTCGTATATTGGAAATCAAAGAAAATTTGTAGCTACTTGAGACATAAAGTTCTCAAATGGCTGTTGAATAGGAATGTGAACAGACAGGCTTATTTTTAAGTTGGAGCGTGCTAGGTTTATTGAACAGGATTCATAGAAATTTGGGCGAAAGACATTGCATTAAGAATCCTTTGGATTATTTTTGAATAAACTTGAAATCTGTTAATATATTCAAGAATTTCTTATTTTTTAAGAATCCTTTAATGTGTTGGCATATACAAATGGGCTTGAGATGAAACTGGATCATTGCTTATTTGAACGGATTAATCCTCTCTAAATAATCTTCAGGGTTTATGCTGGTCTCATGTAATGACCACGAAAGGGTCTTTGTTCTTAATAATGCATAATTCGTTTTCTAGGGTGTTGGTGTTTTCCTGGCTTCCTTTGAAGCGTTAGAAATTGGCCACAGCTAGAGTAAGAAAAAGGCAATGTTAACTTTCTCAGGTGCCAGCTTCTTGTGCTTTGTCCATGTGCGCAAGCTTGACATGGTCACTAAGCTTGGGTTCAGAAAAACTTTCTGGTTTATTCCACAGATCAAATTGACAGGGACTTTCTATGGCTGTCTACACAAGCAAGTAATGTGGTGTCCTAGGAGTGAATCAGTAGGTCGCAGTAGTTAAGACTGAGGCCCCTCAGATTTCCTTTATATTTTGATCAGGGGAACTTGCTTTAGGCATAGATTTCATCTCGTTCCCTAGGCTGAATAACCCCCCAACGCATGCAGCTCAAAGCTTTCTGAAGGGCATAAGCATTAGGTGTGTGCTGGATGACTTACATTGGTGCAACCCACGCAGTGATTCAGAACCTGCTGTCTCCATTAAGCGCTGGACCACTTCTGGAGCAGAGCTTCTGGTTTCATTGTCTCAGAAAGGAGTCTGGTTGTGAACCAAAACTGCTTTGAGAACTGAACTGGCCTGTGGTAAATGCAGACTACTAGGATTTGATTCAGATCTCCACTGCTGCTCTGAACCCTAACATAGATATGGGTTTTGTCCTCATCTGCAATGTAGTTTGTAGTCCCATTTCCTAAGATGACCGGAGAGTCTTATTTGATCTATTGTCTTCTATTGTAGAGACCCAGGACTCTGCCAAGATACTTGATCTTCTCTGTTTCTTTGTTCAGCACACGGTTAAACATAACAGCACACTGTTAAAATTAATAGAGCATTAATGAAAGACTCTGAAAGTTCATTATAGGGTTGGGAATTGTTATGCCATCTCCGGTATGGTGCAGAAATATTATGGGTCTTTCTAGGGTAGATACCTGTCAGATGATTGTTTTGTCTTGATGACACATTGTTTGTACAGCATGTGGATAGATACACATAAACCAGAATTAGTGAGATACGTCATACTTCTGGCACATCAGCGTTAAATTATAAATAATACATGTTTATTGCATCAAGTAAACTTTTTTAGCAAGAAGTCTGCTGAAAAGTTTTTCCTTTTTTAAAAAACTCAGTTTAATTTCAATAACCTTTTATCTACTGATGATATTTTCATGTTTTGCTCTTTTTGAAGCTCACGTGGAAAATGAAGAACAGTATACACAAGCACTGGAGAAATTTGGAGGCAACTGTGTTTGCAGGGATGACCCAGATTTGGGAACAGCATTTTTAAAATTTTCTGTGTTTACAAAGGAGTTAACTGCACTCTTCAAAAATCTGGTAAGAATTACTTAAGAAAAACATGTTGAAATTTTAAGGCCATTACAAAAGCTGTATTTCTGAATTATAACAGTACTTGTTGAAGACAATTTGTGTTTCTGCAACCACTGTTCTTAAAAATTTCTCAGCTTAGGAAAATGTCTCAAGCCCTTGCCCTTCCCCTTGCAAAACTCAAAACACCAAACCAAACCAAAACCAAACCACCACAAAAAACGATCAAACCCAACAAAAAACCATCTTGCAACAATTCTCATGTCTAAAAGCTTCTCACAATGAAGTAGTTGTAACATGTATTATAAAATGGACATACCAATTTGCTTTAAAATTGTGAAACCAGCAAAACACAACTTGGTTTACTCTGTGTTCATGTTGCTTTTACTTTACCTTTTTACACTTTCCATTTGTATTCATAAAGGGAGGTTTTAGTGTCCCTGGAAGAGAGAGTCTCTTGCTTCTCAGGGAGGAGAGTCGGGAAAACAAAATCAAACATAATGCTAAAATGACAATAGTGTCCACTGGGGACCAGTCCTGCAACTGAAGCCAGTAAGGCTTAAAGGCACTCTTCAGTGAGCCAAATGGAAGAACGGGAGTTTTAATTATGAATAGAGAATTTTCAGCCTCAATTTCACGTTACTCAGAGGGCACAAAAAGAGCAGATTCTGACTACATCCTACTAGCTAGAGCTTTCTCCTGCCTGAGTAAGTCCCAAGTTTGCTTGACACGACAGAACTCTTAAGCCACGGGCTAGGACGGGGAGATGACCCAGATTCCTACAAGCATTTAAAAGTCTGTGCCTGCTGAAATCAGTGGGATGGAGACACATCAAATGCTTTTGTGAGTCTAGACTAAATGTCTGTAGTTTGCAGCCAGCTGGTCATAATCCGTTCTTTGGGGCATGTTTCCAACTGATGGGATTTAGGGCAGTCCCGTTCACTCCCTGATGGTGTCCTCTCTTTTTACCCAGTTGTGATATTGAGGGGAGACAATCTAGCCCCAAAGGTATTTCTCAACAGTGGAATGTATTTCATATTGGTCATATTGATTTGAATATCTCTCAGTGTACAAATATTATTCGAGAGTACGTATCAGAAGAGGCATCCGTATTGAGTGTGAGTCAGTCAGTTATCCTGTGTCTCCCATACAGAGGTAGACTGCTCATATGGAAGGGGAAATAGAATGGGTCTTCTAATTGATACCTTCTGTTGACTAAAAAACCCTCTCTATCATATATTAATTGCAGTATGGTGACTTCATTATGCAAATGGGTCTAGGAAATGTGATGTTTAGATGGTTTTAAAAAGCAATCTACTAAAAGCTGCACCGCCTCCCCAGAAAAACCTTATAATATATGAAGTTTCAAGAATGTTGCCATTTTTGCCAAGAATCTTAGCTATACGTTATCTTAAAAACAGTAATTACTGTCTTTGCAAAATGTTATTCTGACAAGAATAACTTTTCCTCCACAAACTGGAAAGGAAAATAAAACCAAAATAAATATCTATAGGAAGAGGGATGCATGTTTTTATTACCTTATCCATGTGTGTTGTGTGTCTTCCCCAAGGAATATTTCTAGATCTTTTTGCTGTATACTGCTTTTTCGCTAGCAACTATGGGCTTTATTTTGCTTCAGTTTGTATGTATAAGAAGAGGATATGTCATGACATAGTGACAAAGTCTGTAGTTTTTCTCAGTTTGTGATTCTGATTTTCTCTGTTTTTGAAGCAAACAATAATTTTGCATGGACAGGAATGTAACTTTTTTTTTTTTACATTGCAATAGCATAGACATCTTCTGTCTTCTTTAATATTGTCTGAAGGACAGGTCTCTGTAGGGTTCTGCTCTTTCCTAATATGCTTTATATTGTTGATGTTTGAAGTGTTTTGTTTTCTTCTGACTAGCAAAGGATAACTGAAGAAATAGAGGAACTTAATGGTCCTTGAATTTGGTGTCTCTGTAGGAAAATATTTTCCTTCAGAAAGAATTACATATGAAAAAAAGATGTAAACTTCATTATTTCTTGAAAATACTGTATTTATAAACAACAATTATAGAATCATAAAAGAATTATAAAATGGTTTTATAGTTGTCTGTAACTTTGCTTATCAGAAGTTAATAACACTAGAATAAATTGTTGGTAACTGATCACTTTGAAAATCTGTCCAGAAGTTCACTGATGGAGGTCTAGTTTTCTAAGAGGTTACAAGGTTATTGACTACTGTAAAAAGTCCTGTACAGCAGTTGGAAATAATTTGGGGTGCTGTTTTTTTATAGTCATAGCCATACGTGAAACAAGCTCCATGCATTCTCACATAGTGAATTATCCAACTCTGAATGCTTTCGGCATATTGGCAGTAAAAACATCTCTCTCCTTTGCTATTTCCTTGTAGCACCCAACATATTTTGGTTATAAATAGTTTCATCAAAAATGTAGCTAGGGTCATACAACCTGCTGCTGTTAAAAAAGCGTTCTGAAAGGTGCTCTTTGTAAGTAGACCTGTCTATGGAGTTTCATAGGGTGCTGAGTTTCCACAGAAGATTTTAGCTGAAATGAGTAGGGAATGTGCACGGAAGTAGGAGGACATGCTCAGACTAGAACAGATGCCAAAGCTATTAACACTGGCAAAGCTTCAGGGGTACTGTCAAGTTTTCCTTTGTCCTATATTTTGCTTTTGCTTCTAGAAGCTCATGTGTTCTGTGAGCTCTTGGCCTGAGTGGCATTTAGAGCTGTACTTCAAAAGTGCTTCTGCAGAAAGATTTTGCTTAAACTCATCTTTAGTCAGGTAAAGGAAAGCTATTATAAAGGTCTTCTACTTTAACAGGGGGTTTAGGTTCTTGTTTTCTCTAACATTTTTTTTTTTATATGTGTTCTGCTACACTTCTTTTGTATGTGCGCTTTTAAATAGTACATAAAACCCAAAAAAACCTTTGAAGAACTTTGGTTCTTCAAATTTTAGGTGATTTATAAAAGACATCTTTAAGAGGAGAAATAAATTGATATTTACTGGATATCAGGTCCTTGTAACTACTCAGTTCAGCCTTTCTAACACATTGTTTGCATTGTTTGGATCAGTTTATGATGTATTGTGCATTTTTTTATTTTGCCATAGCTCCAATATGAAGCTACAAATTTTTCTTCAACTTTTTCTGGACTAAAAATGTTTTTAAGAAGATTGAGCAATCAGTATGTCTTTTTTGGTAGTGAACTATCAGAAAACACTAGAAGCATTTTCAGAAGTAACACGTTACCTTTTGTGGCATGTACAGTATTGCTTCTTGATGGTAGCCTCGGTGCTAACTCCTGATGGAATGGTAGCACCCACAGTTCCCAGGTAGGTTAGGTCTGTATGGCACTTGCTTATAGTGTTAATTACTCTGTCTTCTTAATAAATTTAGTGCCAAGTGATACAGGTGTGAGTCTTGATATGAAAAATGTTACGACAAGGAAAGGCTTGTTGCAATGTGTTTGCACTTAAAATATTTTTTCCTTTAAATCTCATTCTTAGATTGTTGCACCAAGAAGAAATAAAATCTATAGCTGCCTGTCATCTTGGTCAGCGCTCCTGGAAAAGGGATTTGATCTGTGAAGAGGAAGTAGCCATTTAACAAATTCCATTTTCTGTATTTGTTGTTCTTCTACATACTCTTACACTTTCTTTTTCATTTATTTAAATTTAAAGCTAATGAAGCATGCTGGATTGAGAGGACTGGATCTGGTATTTCCACTCTGTGGAAGATAGCTGGGAGGAAGAGATTCCATGTGAGAAGTTTTTCTATTAATAATCCTTGGATTTTTAGCTAGGAGAAATGAAAGAACAGTGATAATACTTTTCTGACCATAAGCTCTTGTTTTACCTGTATTTTTTTAGATGTAAGAAGAAACGAGATTTGCTTAAATTAAAAGGTAACAAATAACAAAACTGAAGGAAATCTCTTTTCTATACTATGTAATGAACTTAAGAAATTTAGGTCCAGATTTTTCTTTCCAGGGCAACAGTTCAGACTACGATTTAAAAAAAAAAGTTTGCTGCCTGAACCTTCACAAACATATTTTGTTTGAAAGGACTCAGTGAAGTGCATAAAAGAAGCTACAGATATACATATTTGACGTTGGAGTATTATATGTGAAGCTTAATGATATAAGCTGTATTGTTTCTGTTTTTCACTGGGACACTTGATGAAAGATTTGCTTAATGGTAAAAGGAAAAAAGTGAGAGTGGTATTTGATTTACACTTGTAAAGATATAAACCAAGATGTAATAATTCCTCCTTAGTGGCATGGGTTCAGGTCCACTTGGAATCTTATCTTTATTTCTTTGCCAAAAAGATACTGATCCAGCTGGAAGAAATTCAGAGGACAGTAACAAAAAATGATGAGTACTTGAATAGATTGATTTATGAATAAAGCTTAGAAGAATTGGAAATGTATGGTTTGCCTCATAGATAACCGTGATTGTGGAAGAGGAAAATACTAAATTACATATAAATGAGATCTCACTGTGAAAATATTAGATTAAGTGTCCCAGAGGAAGCGATAGAAGCTTACCACTCAGGTGTTTTACTGAGGTTAGAAAATGTGCAATTGGGAATTCTTCTCCCTGACAAGGACGATGGGCTGGAATAACCTCAGGTCTTTCTGTCTTTGCTTTTAAAATTCTTCACTTTATGCTTTTAAGAATACCTTTTAAAGGTATTTCCTGTCATTTTGTGCTTGCACTTCATCATAAAAAAGCTCCAAGCCTGTAGTTTGTGTATCGGTGGTGATACAGGGGCTGTTGCCAAGTAGCACATGGTGGCAATGCTCGCTATGGTGTGCGAAGGCATTTTTCTAGGCAGCTGAGCCAGCAGCTCCGTGTGGGCACTCCATGGTGTTCAGCTCCCGCTTCGCTGCAGTCATGTTGCTTCTGGCGTGCGTGGGCCATGGGTGATGTCCAGTTTGTGCTAGGGGACACACTGCTGCGTGTCAGTGGGGCAGGGCGCGAGGACAGCGGGAAGGCGGTGGTGTGTCCTTGTGTGCGAGAGGGAGGCACGGTGCAAAGGTGAAAGTTTGTGCTGCAAGTCTTTGCTACGTGATTTTCTGAAGTCTTGGGGTTAGATGCTAATAGCTGAGATACAAACTGTATCTTGTCTATAGCGGATGTTCTGACTTCCGCTTGCTCCCTGCTGTGTTGATTGGCCTGGTCCTACTAAAACATCACTGACAAAACTCTTGGAAAGTATTAAATCCCATAGTGCTTGCCATAAAAAAGTGAAAGTAACTCAAAAGAATAATTTGTCAACAGGCAGTGCTGCCATCACTTGCGCACACTCAAGTTCATTGGTGGTTGAGAAGCCCACAGCCAAGTACATGGACTGCATTTAGAATTTAGTATGGCAGTAGGAGTCATATCATACACTGTTCGACTGCCTGAATTTTAGTTTACATTGAAAATGTTATAAGGTCCACTCTTTATCTGCACGCTAAGAAAAGTATTTAACTTCTGAAGTAGTGAAGAGGCTTTTTTATTTTGGCTTGGATTTAGAAAACAAAACCTAATGAAGTACTGCAGGCACCAATATCCAAAGCTGTTCTGGAAAAGACTCGTTAAAGTAATCAGGAGGGCTGGCAAATGAGGAACTTCAGTGTGTAGCCATAGGCTCTTAAACCACTTGAAAATCTTCTTTCCCCTTTGTGAATGTTGGCTTTCCTGTTACCTCTGCCATCACTTCTGGCAGCTACACGTTTGTTTATTTTTATGTTCTCCCTCTTGCCATTTCTTCTTCTCCTCCTCTGAGCCTTGTCCAGCTTAGAAAGTTTTATTTATTACCCTGTCTCTGTCATCTTATCTTGTTGGAGGCTGTCAGCGGAAAACTCTGAGTCTGCCAAAGCAGCAGTGTTGGAAGTGGAAACCAGGTCAACTATTTTTTTTCTTTCTTTTTTTTAAAACACATGGAACTCGCTAGTGTTCCTCTGACACAGGATGGCTTTAATTTCTGTGAAGCTTTCCTGCAGCTCTGTGCGTGTTTCTTTTTAAAGAATATTTTTAAACATAAAACAGTCAAAATGTAGAGGCAGTTGTATACATTTTAGTTCCCTGTATACATACAGAATAGGAGCTGCCGCATGTTAATGCTTCTCTGCCAGCCAAAAATGGGTCTGTATTTTTAGATAGTTCAGCTTCTCAAGAAAGAGAGGAAAAACAAGTAAGATCTTCTTTATATTGCTTGCTGATTTATAAATATGAGCAAGTATGATTCATCTAACTAGGTTAATAATGACAAGTTGATGCATTATGTATGTTTGTTTGTGTTTGTTGCAAATAAAATAGGAGCATGTGGAATACAATAGACTGATAGTAATATACAAGTGATAACACACAGGTGGAATTAATTTGAATAGGCAAATATTCTCCAAACTTTTAAAAATAATGTTGGGTGTTTTCTCCTGTTCTTTTTTCAGAGTTGCTTTGGCCTTCAGGCCCCATAACTTGAAATTCTAGGAAACATCCAGAACTGTTTTGGAGTCTGATGGATGTTTACATGAGTATGTCTAGGATAATACTTCTGGGTCTGACATTTTTTTTTCTTTTCTGACTTAAGGAAAAACCAGTTTGCTCAAGTCTGCTGTTGAGAAATGCTTTATTCTTGCTTTATACCTATTTATCTGGATTTGAAGAATAATTAAACAGAGGCTATGAAAATATTGATCTTTAGGTTAGATATTTGACTGCATCATACTAATAAAAGAGAATAACAAAGTAGAAAAATTTGCATAGGATGATATCTTAGGTGAGACCTCTTCTGCTGCTCCACCTGGATAGCCATTCTAGATGTGTGTCCCCATAGGTGTACATTGTCCATCTGTCATCTTATAGAAGTTTTTAATTTTTTACGAGAGTTTTATGTGATGTAAACCTTTTCACATCTCCTATATCTACAACATATAATTTTTTTAACTTCGAGCGTGGTTAAGTTGATATGCACATGATGTAGTACCACTGACAACTTACGAGGTTTATGGTTTCCAGCACTGCCAGCTAAGTATGTGTAGCTGTTGCTCATTCAATTTTTATTGGAAATATTTAGGAAAAAAAACACAGAGTTGAAATTTAATTTGTTGATTGTAAAGGGCTGTGGTTGAGTCCTGCAGCTTTTTGGGGACAAGGACAAGTAGGGTGGAGGAGGGGAAATGTAATTTATGGTAAGAGTTTAAAAGACCAGATTTTCTATGTTTCTTCAACCTTCCCATGCAGAGCAATCTGTTTAACCTTTAAAACTGATGTATTTCCACTTTCTCTTTGATTGCTGGCTGAAATTTCAAGCAAATACAGTAAGGTCGTATCTTTGAAGAGGAAGGGTGGGAGTTTGGGGATTTTGTTTGATTTAATAGCAGCTGTTGAGTACCACTGGAGGTAGGACCTGAATCTGTTCCAGTGAGACCACCAAGTAACTATAGGGTGATAACGTTTTGTATTTTCCCTTTCTGGGGAGGCTGAAGCATCACAACTGGAAATAGTTTTTTTTTGAAGTTCCTGTTAATGTCCTTTCTTCTCTGTATTGATTACACTAAAAGGGACTTTGATGTTCCTGACATTGTGTTGTGTAGCAACAAATGCTTCTGTTTCTTCAGGAACAAAGTTCTTTCTGTACTTTGAACATTTGAAATCCATCTTCATATATGCATTTCAGTGCTTCTTAAAAAAAACACATTTTGAAAGAACAACTAACAATAAGATCAAAAAAAGAAACCCATCCAAAGGCAACCTTTACCAAATGGCTGCAAAAATTATTCTGATTTTTTCCATTGTGTAGTTGTAAAATACTCTGGCTTTTACTCTTCAGTGCAATCCATTTGAATTGTTACAGGTTAAAATCTGTGCCTAGACATCATGGCCCATACTTTGAATATTTTCCTTGAGTCGTAGAGGATTGGACATGAAGTCTTTCTTTTCCTAGTGTATGCTACTTACTGTTTTATTCCTACTGTCTTTCTTCATTCTTTTTCCTTATCAAAATATTATTGTACAGATACTTATCTAAAACCGTTAATATTTTACTGTTGTCTTCATTTGAATTTTTTTTTCTTATTGAACTGCTTGTTTACTCTTGAATTACTTGCATGCTCAAGACCTCATAAAATCCTTGTTTCAAGGTTTGTATGAGATAAATAAGGCAAATGTATTACTTTTTAAAAATACGTGGAACAGATTTGAATAGTGGATTTTTGAGGTCAACATTATTTGTCCTTATAACTTCTGTCAGAGTAAGATGTCATGTATTGTGAGAATGGCAGATACATTTTCTGGAATAATTCTGAAGAGACTGGAAAATGAACACGATTAATTGAAAATACACTGATGAATTAAAAATATATAAGTGCTGAAAAAATGTATTATTGTTTTCATATAATTTAAACAGTGAAATCAGGCAATGTAAAAATTAGTGGTCTTACTTTGCAGTCATGGTTGGACAAGATATTTACCATCAGCAGTAATTCTGCAGGTTTCCTGCTGGCTTGGGTACTAGTGTTTCCAGTAATAGTGTTAATTAGTTTTTGGTGCCTCCATCTTTGATTCCTGACTGTACTGATAAACATCTTCATGAAGCAGGGTTAGGAAAATAATACAGAAGATTTGCTTGTGAAACTTTCTGAAATGTGTAAATTGAGACAATATTCTGCATTAAAGTATATTAAATGTTTTGATGTGATTTTTTTGTTACAGATTCAGAATATGAACAACATAATCACCTTTCCACTGGACAGTTTGCTGAAGGGAGATCTGAAAGGAGTAAAAGGGGTATGTTTATCTTCTTATTGATGTATAAAACTGTTGTTTGTACAATAAATACATTTAGCTAGTGTGTTTATCTTATTTGATGGAAGGCATGGGATACTAAAGTAACATATTAGCTCAATAAACAAGAGGTGGGATTTTTTTTGTGAACTGAGTCATCCCTTCTGTTTGTGGTTTCACATACTGCACACTCTTGACTATGTACACAAAACAACATCTGAGAAGCTTTAAGTGCAGCCCTGTGATACAGAAGATAAGCAGAGAAAAAGGTGTAGGAATTTAAATATTTACTTAGTTAGGGAAGGGATAGTACTTTATTTAAAAGGATTATTATCAATATATTTATTTAGCATTCTAAACTTACTTGGAACTGTACAGATTATTAAGAAAGACACATTAGACTGCATGACATAGGATTTTTCTTAACAAAGCTGAAATCTGTTTGTGTCCTGAGGATATTTCCTATTTGAAATAATAACAACTTAGGACTCAAATTATGATATGTTTATAATAAATTTCAAAGCTTATAGCCAACAAACTTATTTGGCTTACACTTCGTTTACTACTGAGCAAACAGGAAGTGACTGGCAGCTATTGTTCTAGGACACTGAAGGAAGAAGAAAAATGTACATAGAATAAAAATGGTCTCTGTGAATTACTGAAGGATAAAGAAATTATTTAGTAAGACAGACTTATTATCTCTGTGTTTGTTGCTTATGACATTCCACTCCTCTTGTTCTTCTCTTTTTCTATGTTAGAATAAATACATTTATTACAGTAAGTGTTGCCTGGTGTTCCTGACTTGAGAAAATAATCAAATGCTGCTTTAATTGATTTAATAATTGTTGAAATAACTAGCTAACATCTAAGAATTAGTTCCTAATCTGTAGTTGCAATGTTTTTCCAGTGTCTGACAGTTAATAACATTTTTATTGTAGTTGGTTGATCTCTTGAACTTCAGCAGAATTTCAACTGCTGCGTTTTTAGACATCAGTGAGATACTTTTACAACTTGTTAAGAACATTTTATCCAAATTGGCTTCTTCAGAGGGGAAAAAATAAAATAATCTGGAACATAAGTAATTCAAAATTCTCACAGAATTAGTTATATTGAGCTGTATGGCCTATACTGTTCCCATTAAGTCAGTGGGAAATTGATTTCTTTAACTTTAGTGGCATGAATCAAGTCCTTAGCCAAGGATATACCACAGCTTCAGGACAGGTGCTTTTTTCCAGTACAGCGAGAGATGGAATGATAAGAAAATTGTCTGATTTGATTAATTGCATAGTGTGATCTTGGGATGGCATATGGTTATACCTTTTAAGGAGTAAAATGGAGCTGTAAAAAGCATCCTAGAGATGCTTTTAAAAACATGAGTGTATTAATTTGGTGTACAAGATTGGTTTTCCTGTGTGCAAGATTGATTTTACACAATCCTTAGGTAAGCGATGCAACAAAGAGTGGAGCCCGTTATTCTAGTAGGCGCTGCAGATGGCCAAGGTGTGTCTTCATTGTTGGATGCACAGTATTTCTCATGTAAATAAATAACTGTATTTTTTTCTTTTTTCTTGACAGGACCTGAAAAAACCCTTTGATAAAGCTTGGAAGGATTATGAAACAAAAGTGTATGTGTCTTTTAAGCTTTTATTTAATGGGAAGTGCAACTGAAATCTATAAAGGTCATTATTAAGGTCCCAGCCTATACTGGGAAGATGAGCTTTCTTTTTCTTTTCCTTTTTTTTTAAACCTGGACTGTGTGAAAAAACAAGTGTATGATCATATAATACACAGTCATTTCAAATTCTGTAATATAAAACTTATTTCATGAGTGAATTGTCTTGTGTGTGTGTGTGTTTGTGTGCAGTGACAATTAGTGTCTGTGGTAGATCTCTTTGCTTAATGAAGTTCCAAGTAACGAGTATAATCTCCCAGTGCATGTTCTTCCACTGCATATTCTTCCACTTCAGTGGAGAAAGTTTTACTTTAATTGGGAAAGGAACTTTTTAAATTTTTGTGAAGTACCCATATTACTACCCTGTAATCTACTATATGTGAAAGTCCACTTCCTATTCTGCCTTCCTGTACTTTTGGAGGACACTACTACATAAAATGAGAAGTTAGCCATCCTGTGTTTTCATCCTTAACTACCAAGGTGCAGCAACATAATTGTACTTGATGGCCTTTTAAGCATTTGTTGATGGTGGGTTTTTTTCTTCTTCTCATCAGTGACTGATGAACTGTAATTAACAAGTTTATTCAGTTGAAGAGCACAGAAGAAATTATATACTTTATGCCTGAGTGTTTTGAAATGTCTTAACAAAAAATATCAAGAGTATGCAAGTCAAGATTTAGTTCTGGATTTGTTAGCCTAAAACCTTTGTAACGAGTCTGTAATGTCGCTGGCTTTAACACATCTTAGGAGACTGTGCCCAATGCTGAGGTGTGTAGGAAGACCTTATTTGATGCTGAGCCTTTGGCACTTACCAACAAAGTGGTAAGGCTGGTGGGCATATGTGCTGCTACCATTTCAAAACTGCACATGATTCCAGATTGATCTAGCACTAGGAACCTTAGTAAATCACATTTAATTAGTGCAGTTTCTTTAAAGAGACAGGTGTTTTCTGCAGTTAATGCCAAGGCTGGATGCTCTCTGCAGGTGTATTGTGTACTAGAAGTGGATGAACACCTATCTGAGTCTAGGCAACTGTGTCTCATGTTGTGTGTCTAGCCCAACTTACCATAAGCTACTTGTTTGAAGGTACCCGATGCACAGTATAAACAGCTATAAAATCAGTTTTAATAGCAGATTTTTATGTCCAGCTAAATTCAATCAAATGAGTTGACAAAGCTCAGCACCTAAGATCAAACATAATTACTTTCGGTACCTTGTAAATCTTCAAGTGGTTTAGTGCCTGACATCGGGAACAGTTGTTTCCTGGGTTGACCAAGTCAACTGTATCAGCACAGGTGATAGTCTTGAAGTAGAATTTCATAGTGGGCTTTATTCCATACTCCAGTATTACCTTGATTGTGACTGTCGGTTGAGTTTCATGTCACACATCCAGCATGTTTGATCTTCTGAGATAGTGCTGCATTTACCAGATCATTTCTGATGGTACAGGTCCGGAGGAGTCACCTATGATTCATGCATATGAAGACCTATGAGTCTTGTAACTAGTGGTGTTCCCCAGGGGTCAGTACTTGGCCCAGTCTTGTTCAACTTCTTCATCAATGACCTGGATGAAGAGTTAGAGTGTACCCTCAGCAAGTTTGCTCATGACACAAAACTGGGAGGAGTGGTGAATGCACCAGAAGGGTGTGCTGCCATCCAGCGAGACCTGGACGGGCTGGAGAGTTGGGCAGAGAGGAACCTGATGAAACTCAACAAGGGCAAGTGCAGGGTCCTGCACCTGGGGAGGAACAACCCCATGCATCAGTACAGGCTTGGGGCAGACCTGCTGGAGAGCAGCTCTGTGGAGAGGGACCTGAGTGTCCTGGTGG